>Ga0214473_10004839_pt1 | contig 16162 bp, 12 predicted proteins | sample RVTome_7_FD_203509 | JGI IMG/M metagenome (GOLD analysis project Ga0214473, IMG submission 203509) | Soil microbial communities from uranium-contaminated site in the Upper Colorado River Basin, Wyoming, United States - RVT98D197 | ecosystem: Environmental > Terrestrial > Soil > Contaminated >... | reverse complement strand
AACGTGAAGGTGCGCTTCCCGCGTGTTTCCAGATCCGCCAGCAATTCAGGGGGCACAAAGCGCCGGGCGGCCTCGAACAGCAGCCGCTTCTGATGCATGCGCACTTGCGCCGGAACACGCGCCAAGAATTCGATCAGGCGGTGGTCGAGAAATACGGGCCGAACCTCGAGACTGTGGGCCATGCTCATGGCATCCAGGTCACGCAGCAGGCGCGGGCGGAGATGGGTCTCGACATCCATGAAGGCCAAGCGTTCCAGCAGCTCCCGGTCATCGCCTTGTCTGGCCCAATAGCTCAGGTGACGTTCGGCCTCGCTGGGCCGGCCACCGCCGGCCAGTGGCGGAACCAAGAGCCGCCGCACATCGCTTTCCAGGAACAGCACCTTGACGGCGAGTTGAGAGGCAACAAAGGCGTCGCCCCCGAATAGATAGGACATTTTGCGCCAGCGATACGGCAGATGCTGCCGGTCAAACAGCCGGGCAAACGGCCCGGCGGGCAAAAACGAAGTCCAGCGGCCCATGTTGACAAAACGCTTGAACCAAGCCAGCGAGGTGTAGCCGCCGAACAACTCGTCCGCTCCCTGGCCCGATAGGGCTACCTGGTGACCGTCTTCAGCAGCCAGCTTGGAGATCCAATAGGAATTGAGGCCGTCCACCGTCGGCTGGTCCATGGCCCAGATGGCGTGGTCCACCTGGGCGGCAACCTGGTCCGGCCAAAGCGTGGCGACGGTAAACGGCAAGTCCAGCGCGCGCGCGGTGCGTTGCGCCAACTGAGCCTCGTCGAATTTGGCCTCGGCGAAGCCCACCGTCATGGCCGTAAGATTCCGGGCGCCGGCGCTGCGTGCCAGCGCTCCCAGGCAGGCCGAGTCGGTCCCGCCGCTCAAGAACAAGACGATGGGCACATCGGAAACCAGGTGCTCCCGCGTAGCCTCCAGCAGGACATCGCCAAGCTGCGCCGCGAGTTCCTCGTCGAGGGGTGCGCCACAGTGACGATTCCGCGACTCCACGGTCCAGTAGGCGCGGTCACTCCATTGGCCGTGCTGCCAGGTGGCCACGTGTCCCGGCTCGAGCGGGGTCACTCCCTGCACCATGGTCCACGGCGGCGGAACGTGTCCCAATTGCAGATACACGCGCAGCCCAGCGGGGTCCAGACGGCGCTCGACCAGGCCGGAAGCCAGCAGGGTCTTCATCTCGGAAGCAAACAGGAGCCGCTCGCCGGATCGCGCGATATAAAGCGGCTTGATGCCCATGCGGTCCCGGGCCAGCAGGAGCTTATGCGTGCGCGTGTCCCAGATGGCGAAGGCAAACATGCCGCGCAGCGCCTCGACGCAATCCTCACCGTATTCTTCGTACAGGTGCAGGACGACTTCGGTGTCGCTCGTTGAGCGGAAGCAATAGCCGCGCCGCAAGAGCTGCTGGCGCAATGCGCCGGCGTTGTAGACTTCACCGTTGTAGGTGATCCAAACCGTGCCGCCGGCGTTGGACATGGGCATGCGCCCGCGCTCGCTCAAATCCAGGATGGCCAGGCGCGCGTTCACCAGCAGACACTCACCCAACGGTTCGACGCCGTGGCTGTCCGGGCCGCGATGCGACATGGCTCTGGCCATGCGCGCGGCCGCAGCCAGACATGAGTCCGCTGGGTTCTCCCTGGCCAAGCCGGCAATGCCGCACATTCCTCTTAGCGTCCTCTCGCGAACGCTGCCAGGCCCGGCATCATCGGAACCGAAGCCCGGGACGGAACGGTTTGTGCCGTCCGCGCCAAATGCGGCAGGCGGAAAAGAATGCCGATCAAGAACCAAAAGTAGGCGTTCATAACGTAGTTCTGGTAGGGCGCCATGCCCATGTGCGTGAATGGAAAGAGCAAAAGAAACGCGTACCACAGGATCGACAGGCCCACCGGGAAATAGACGGTCTGGCGCAACTGCCGGACAATTCGCCAGCCAAAGTGCAGAAGCGTAACAGCCCAGGCAATCCACAAGAAGGGACCCACGATGCCCATCTCCAGGATCAGCACACCCCAGCCGCTTTCGACCCAGATTTGCGGCGGCGGCTGGCCAAGCAACTGGGACACATACTGCAATCCCAAGGAAGCGGTCCCGGTCCCGAAACCATAGGGCCATTCATCGTATTCAAAAACGCGCTGCAAGTTCCCTATGGGATAGTCCAGAGCGCGAAATTCCAATTGAGTGGCTGAGCTCGTCGGCGAGAGTGTCTCCGAATAGAACGCCCAGGTCGCGCCGATGGACGCGGGAAAGAGCTGCACCATCAAGAAGAGCCCGGCAGCACCGATGAGCAGGGCGCGGCGGATGGCCGTGACTAGACGATGGCCTTGCCCCCACTTCCACGGGGCGCCCCACAGAAAGCCCGCCGACAAAACCAGGATGCTCATGGTGGTATAGATAATCGAACCACGGGAGGCGCTTTGCATGGCCGCCACAACGGTTACGCCCACACCCAAGAATCCCCAGGCAGCGCGCCGCCGCCGGGTCAATAGCAGGTAGGCCTGGGCGCCCACGGCCAATATGGCGACGACGATCATGTACCAGTGGAAGCGGCCCGAACTCGCAAATACAGAAGTGGGCGAGGGCATCGTCAGGCCAGTGATGGGCGATGCGCGGTGGAGATTGCCCAAGGTTCTGAGCTCCGGCGCCAATTCCGCCGGATTCAAGAAGGTCAAGCCAACCACAGACTGGATAATGCCAAGGATGCCGATGGCCAGGCCCAGCGCGATGTTGAACACCAGGCACCGCTCCAGATCGCGGTCCGTCTGTATGAGGGCGTAGCTGACAAACATGAGCGGCACATAGTAAAAGTACAATTTGAGGCCCAGCAAACCGTACACGATGCTGGGAGAGCCGGTGTTAAAGACCTGCACCAGCGCCAATCCGAAAAACAGCGCGAGGGGCACGGCAAAAGGCGGCCGAAACCACGGTATCTCCCCTCTGGCTTTGGCCTTCAGCAAGGAGGCATAGGTAATGGCTGCCAGAACGTCCTTTCCGAAGAAGAAGATCAGGCCGTTTCCCAGGAACTTACGGGCCAAATCCTCAAAGAGCAACCAGGCGATAAACAGAAAGAAGCCGGTCCGCCAATCGTTCAGGGTGTTAACGACGATGATCGCCAAGGCGATGGCCATGCCGCCCATCACCAGACCCTGGGAAGAGCCGGTCACGATCCAATTGGAAAGCGCAGAGACGACGCCCATCAGGCCCACGAGCAAGAACAGGCCGCGCATCTGCCTGGGACGGCTTATGGAGCTTGCTGTACTGTTCATTCGGAGAGTCCTATTCGGTTATGTTGGGTCCTGTCGCTTCAAATCTGTTCGCATTGGTCCTTCTGTATCAGACCTGCTGTCCTGCGGCCCAAAATATCCGGCCGGGTGGCAGAGGGACGACCGCCCAGCGAAGACCGGGGCTCTTTATGGCAGCGATCGATCTGTGCGACCAGCCCGGGCCGCTGTGATGTACAGCCGCACACCGCTGCGTGAGATAATCCAATAGGCCGGCGAAAACCTCGAGTTCGAGGGCGCCTGGAGAACCCACAGGTCTCGCGCCCTGCTCATGGGCGTCGTTGCAAGGCCGGTTCAACACGGCCACTCCAACGTTCACGTCGTCTGTCCCCCCAGCGGGACTGCGGTCGTTCCTGGTTAGTATTAGGCTGCGGTCGAATCTTCCAAAGGGAAAACGCCGCAGCGCGTTCATATCTCGCCAACCGGGTGTGCCACATTGAAATCCGGCGGCCGGCCTGGCCTGCCGAATCAACGGAGCGCCTCGGCGTACTTGGCGGCAATGGCTTCCCAGGAAAAGTACCTCTCCCGGGCTCCGAGACTTCGGCGGCGCAAATGGGCGCGGAAGGCATCATCTGCCAGCACCCGCGTTAGCGCCCCGGCCAGCGCCTCCCGATCGCCGGATGGGACCAAGACCACGCCGGCCTCGGTCACCGGGGGGCCCGTTTCGCGCCAGGAGTAAGCGACCACCGGGAGGCCACAGACGATGCCGGCGATGGCGCTGCCGCGCCGGCTGGAAATACCGCCCCGGACAAAAAGCAGCACGTCGGCTTGGCTGAGCCGTTGTTCAACCGCCTCCGCCGGAAGCACGCCGTGGACTTCAACTTCCACCCCGCTGCCCGCCAGGGCCGCGCGCAACGGCGCCTCCCCGGTAATCGCGTTCCGGCCCAGAAGCACCAGGCGCACAGGGCCGGCCTCCCCGGCCGCGCGGAGAACCGCATAGGCGATGGCTTCCGCCTCGCGCTGGGCGTGCACGCCACCAGTCAAGCAATACACGGCAACTTCCTTCGGCCGATTGCTGCCGGCGCCGGCCTTAAGCGCTATGGGACTGGTCCCCGGCAGATTGGCACCCACAGGGATGAACACCGCCTTCGCGCGGTTTGCAGACAGCCAAGAGGCGTTCTCGAGATCCACGGTGAAAATCGAGCGATCCGACAAGCGATAGGCGGCCCGCAAAACCGGCACCTGCACGCGCCGGCGCAGCCCGTCGATCCAGCGCTGGCCTGCACAGGGACCCGGATCGTGCAAGACCAGCGCAGACCGTACGCCGCGGCGCCGCAAGATCCATAAAACCGCCAGCAGGCCAAAAGTGAAACCGTGTCGCGACCACGAAAATGCGGTGTATTGCACCAGCACCCATCGGCCCCGCCAATCCCGGCTGTGACGCCAGAGCCAGGCGAACGCAGCGAACCACCCTTGCGGCCAGGGAAACTGCAAACACTCCAGCTCCCAGCCGGTCTTGAGCAGGGCGCGGCTGAGCCAGTGGCAGTAGTCCTCGACGCCGTCGGTGGGCGTTTCCAGCTTCCCGAGCAGCGCTACCAGGCGGGTGCCCATCGCCGGTTTTTCACCGGCCAGGCTCCCGGCCCCAGGCAGTGAAGCTGTGGTAACCAACACGGTCCTCCTTGTCTAAAATGGGCGCCGACCCTGTCGCATCGCCGCATCAGTTACACCGGCGCACATTGCGCGTGCCTGAAAACGGGACGCGGGACCGCGAGGCAAGATGTTTCCCGTTCCCGGCTTCCCAACTCATTGACTGCATAACCGCAGTCCTCCAGAAGCGGTAGAACCTCCCCGAGGTGGTGGCAATTTATGCGGTGGCCGCCGTGGCATACTCCTTTTATTAATCTCAAGCAGGTTTTGACCAAGAAGTACATCATCGCCTATGAACCGTAACCAACCGTTCCGGAACCGCCAACCCAGGGGCTCTGTTAGGCGTCGATTCGTCCGCCGACGTCACGCAAGGCCTGGCCAAGGGCGACAGCACATTAGCCACGGCAAACACGGCTAGCACTTGAATGACGGGATACATCGGATAGCGATACCGCTGGTCCGTGTGCGTCAGATAGAAGGCCAGGGGATAAATCAGCGTTACAATCACCAGTGGGTAGGAGGCTGGATTGCGGGCCCGGTAGGCCAACAGGGCGCCCATCAGCGATAACAGCACGAACAGGCAATTGTGGAAAATCAACAATTTCATGTGCCAGGGAGCAGCGGGCCATGAGTCAGCGGACCAGTCCCCAACCGCCAGCCAATGATCGATGAAGCGGCGCAGGACGAATCGGCCTGTATCCGCCGGATGCGAGCGGATAAACTCCCAGCCCTCCCGTTGTTTCTCCTCCATGTAGGGGAGTTCCGTCATGCGAGCGTATTTGAGAGCTTCAGCTTTGTTGTCGTTCGGGTGTAGCCACCAGCTATAATTATGACTCACCGTTACGTCGGGATTGTTTCCGAGCCACAACACCAGGCCAAAGGCCGAGCGCAGCGGCACGAACTCGTGCAAGACAACGTAGTTGCGAATCGTCCATGGCGCGATTCCCGCCATGAAAATCACGGACGCCGCCAACGCCAGCTTCGCGGCATGGCCCAGCGCCTTCCGCAAGGGCCAGATCGCCCACAGCGAGAAGAACGGCAGTACGGACAAAAGCGAGGCATTGATCAGTGTCCCGAACGCCCACAGCGCCCCGTATCCGCACCACCAGCTCATCCGACCCGACCCGCGCAGTTTCAATGTCGCCGCGGCCAGCAGCGCCATGCACAGGCCTGCCAGCGCCGTATCCCAAACCCAAACCATAGATAACGGATAGAAGATCGCTGCCGGGAGGAACACCCAGGCCCACGCAGCCGCCGTGCCTATCTTTTTCCCAAAAGCTCCCGTGCCCATGGCAGCGATGGGCCAGCAGGTAAATGCAGAGCAGGCTAGGTTGAACGTGTAGATGATCAGGCTCGATGCATAGCTGAATATGCCGAAGAGCTTGAAGATGCCGGCGAGCAGATAGGGAAAGATGGGAGGGAACCATGCCGTCGCGCCTGTCTGTACCATCCGTAGAGGTGAGCTGAAACCGCGACCCTCGGCAATCGCTGCGGCCACCGCACCCATTTCAGAGCCGTACGGGGACCCGTCCGCCACGCCACCCTGCGGGTCGCGAGAGAAGTGGTAGAAGATGGCCATGCGAACCACGAAAGCCACGACGACGATCGTTGCGGTCGAGCACAGCAGGCGCTTCAGTCTCTCCAAAGGGAGCTCCCTCTTATGGTGGCCCGGTGTTTGTTCCATGGTCGTGGATCTCCACCAGCACCACGGGACGAGCCTCGATCACACCGGTGTGAGCTGTGCGGTCATGCCGGCGGGACGAGGGACGGCGACACAAAATATTTCACGTTCCCGGGTGTCCAATTCGCTGACCGCGTAGCCGCAGGCGTCCAAGATTTGCATGACTTCTGCCCGGTGGTCTGCACCGCGGTCGTGGATCTCCACCAGCACCACGGGACGAGCCTCGAGCAACATCTTGCGCGCCCCGCGCAAGACCGCCAACTCCGCGCCCTCCACATCAATCTTGACCACACTCGGGCGCAACTCTGAATTCTCAAGGTAGGCATCGAGGGATAGGACCGGAACAGAAATCTTCTCTTGATGGTTTCCAGGCACGCTGTAAGCCGACACGGATGGCGTCCAGCTCAACTCCTGGTCCGCGTCGCGGAACAGCGAAATCGTGCCTTCGTGCTCACCCACCGCCGTACACTCCACTCGAACGTTTTCCAAGCCGTTCAGCCGAACATTCTCCCGGAGGGCCTGGAAAGTTTCCGGGACGGGTTCAAACGCCACCACGCGGCCCCCGGGGCCCACCAGGCGCGCCATGAGAATGGTCAGGTAGCCGACGTGCCCCCCGACATCCAGACAAGTATCGCCCACCCGGAGATGCTCCCGCAGGGCGCGAATCACCTTTGGTTCGTAAATGCCAAGTACGCACTCGGTGTGCGCCTGCCAGGACAATCGCATGCGATACCGCTGTCCTGCTGGTCCGGCGCCGGTGACCACGGTTCGGTCCTTCTCCAACCGAAACAGGCCGCCCAGCAGGAAACGCCGCAGGTGTTGGTACTCCCACAGCTTCATCGGCGACGGCTGCAGCGCCAGGCATTCCACGGTCAAATCGCGCAGGGCTGTACGCCACTGGCTTCGATTCTTAAGCCCTAGGATGTATCACTGGGATTCATGCCGCTCTGTGCTCCTCATCTACTCGCTGTGCGAGTAGTTTCAGCAGGTCCCGAGACCGACGATTCAATGAAAAACGTTCCGCGCGACGGCGGGCTCCCTGGGCCAGGCGCAGGCGCAGGCGCTCATCGGTCAGCAGCGCCCGCAATGCTTGCGCCAGCGCAGCCGGATCGCCCGGCGGCACCAGGATCCCGCTTTCGCCATCCACGACAATTTCCGGCAGTCCGCCCACCGACGTGGCTACCACCGGCACTCCGCAGGCCAGCGCCTCCAGAGCCACCAGGCCGAACGGCTCATACAGCGACGGCACTACGGCGATATCTACCGAGTTCCAGAAATCCGGCATCTGCGAGCGCGGCACGGCCCCCACGCAACGCAGCAGTCCTTGCTCTTCCATCTGCCGGACGGGCCCGGCGGTCTGTGCTGCCTGCCGGGTAGATTCGGCGTTTTTCCACAGCGCCGCACCGCCCGCCAAGCGCAACTCCGCCGCCGGCAGGGCGGTCTTCACGATTCGCCAGGCTTCCAGCAATTCGGCGATACCCTTTCGCGGAACCCACTGGCCAGCGAAACCCACGCGCAGCTTGGTTTCCGAGCCCTCCGCCGTGTGGGCTGGATGGAACAACGTCAAGTCCACAGCGTTGGGCAGCACCACGGCGTTTCCGGCCGGTATGCGCCGGTTCTGCTGGAGGAAGAGCTGCCGTTCGCTCTCGCTGGGAAAGAGGTAGCGGGCCGCTTGGAAGCGCGACAACCACCCCGGCCAGCTCCAGTAGCGCGGCAGGGGCGTATTCCAGTCAAAGCGCACGATGGTGCGGTCCGGGGCCCAGCCCGCCAGCGCCGGTTCGTTAAAGGCCAGCAGGAGAGCCGCGCGTTCCTGCCACAGGAATTGCCCGCAGTATTCAAGCGAACCGATCAGCGGCGCGCTGCTGTGCAGGGGCACCCTCCGCACCGGCGCTCCTTCGCGGGCTGCGCGCCCATAGACTCGCACCGGAATTCCGGCGTCTTGGAGGATGGCCACGTCTTCCCATAAGACCACCTCCGAGCCGCCGCAAATCTCCTCGCCCAGCGAGCAGATGCGGGGCGCCAGAACGGCCACGCCAAATGTTTCCAGCCGGCCCCCCACACTCACTGCCGGAGGTGCTGAGGACGGCCTGACCAGGTTCGTGCAGGAGGCACTCACTGGGCCAAGCTCTCCTGTCCTCTCGCTGCGGGAGAAGCGGCGGAGCGGCCCCTGGCGGCCCTCTTGAGAGGAAGCAGGCACAGCCAGGGCAGGACCAGGTGCTTCCAATTGCACAGCAGCCCGTTGCGCAGAAGGACAAACGGCAGATTCAGGGCCGCCCAGGCGCCTTGGAGCGCCTTCTCTCCCGTGCGGCTGGCCAGAAACGCTTTCCGCTCCAGAATTTTTGCCCGCGTAAGACTCACATGCCGGCGCGACAAGTGCCGGCGGTAGTTTTCATTGGCCAGCAGGAATTCCCACATGTCAATGACGTGCTGTGTCGCCTGGGGATTTCCCAGCCAGGCGTTTTGGCCGTGGTGACGGTAGGCGGCCAGCGCGCTCGGAAGATACAGCAGGCCGTAGCGAAGGGCCCCGGCCAGGAAAATCGCGTCCACAGCCAGCCCCATGCGGGCCGGCAGGGGAAACATATCCAGCAGGGCCGCCCGCCGGGCGCAGACCGTGTTGGGGTTGCCGGCCATCCGCCCGCGAGCGCGCGGCAGCGGATAGAGGAAGCCCACTTCCTCCACGCCTTCGAAGGTCAGCAGGGTCAATTCGGCGTATGGCGCCGCGGCGTACGGCAGCGCGATCGGCTCACCGTTCTCCCCGACATGCGCGGTTTCGTGAATCACGCCTCCGATGGACGGCCGCAGCTCCATCTCCTGGCAAACGCGCTCGAGCTTGGTGGGCATCCAGTAGTCGTCCGCATCCAGATGACAGATGATGTCGCCGCGAGCCTCCCGGATGGCGCGGTTGAACCCCACGGATTTGCCCTCATGGTTCTGGCGGATGTAACGAACATCGGGGAACCGCCGGAGAACATCTTCGGTTTCGTCGGTGGAGCCGTCGTCCACGACGATGACCTCATCCGGAGGACGAGTCTGGCCGCAGACGGTTTCGAGACACTTGGACAAGAAACGCGCGTAATTGTAGGTGCAGATCAGCACCGAAACAGAGTCAGCCATCGATTTACCTCGACGCGCGCTGCTGCATCGCTTCGGCCAGCGCTCGCGGACTTTCCCGGCCAGCCGGCTGCGGCGCGCGCACATCTCGGCGGAGCAAGCCGACCAGGGCCAGCGCCCGCGATAGTTCCCCCAAAGCAACCACGACTCCTCCCCAACAGCGGCTGTAAGCAGCGTGCAAGAGCGCTCGAAACGACGTGCGCAACGCTCGCGCAGCCAACACCAAGCGTTTCGAGAAGGGCCAACGCAAATACTGCCGCACCCAGTTGCCGGTCACCCGGCCCTGCTTCCAGGCCTTGCGCATCACCCAGTTCCGCGCAAACGTTTCCGGCCCCTTGACGTGCCACACCCAGGCGTTTTCGACGAAATCGGCGCGCACCCCGGCCCGCAAAGTCCAATCTACTTCTTCGACCGGGGGCACCAAGGTCTCGTCGAATAGGCCCCGTTCGAAGACCCGCCGCCACACGGCCATATTTCCGGCCACCGGAATCATCTGGCCGTATTCCCAGTAGCAGGGCGCGGTGACTTCGGTAACGCAGGCGGCGATTTCCTGGCGGTGCTTGCCGAGCAGCGGACCCGGCGTGGGAATGCGCAGCGGCCCGCTGACCGCGTCGGCCTGCGATCGAATCAATCCGCCGATCAAGCGTTGCAGCCAGCCCGGCGGCGTTCCGGTATCGTCTCCCATGGTCACGATGACTTCCGCGGCGGAAGCGGCAATCCCCAAGTTGACGGCGGCATTGGTGCCACGGCCTCCGCTGGAAAGCCTGCGCAGAGTTTTCCCGGACGCCCCTGCCGCCGGCACCAGCCGCTCGACCACAGCCGGGGTATCGTCGTTGGACCCGTCGTCCACGACGATGATTTCGCATCGGTTTTCGGCGTACTCCTGTTGGATGACAGACTCCAGCGTCTGCCGCAGGTCCGCGCAGCGATCCCGTGTGGGGATCACGATGGAAACGGCGGGCTGCGGGTCGCGCTTCACGATCCGGCCTTCATGAATTCGCCGATCCGCTCGCAGACCAAGTCAATCTGCTCGTCCCGAAGTTCCGGGAACATGGGCAGAGAGACGATTTGCGCGGCCAGCGCTTCGGCCACCGGGAAGTCACCTTTTTTCCAGGCGTGGTCGGCATAGGCGGGCTGCAAATGGATCGGCGTCGGATAATGAATTCCGGTTTGTACGCCGCGATCCTGCAGAAACCGGCGCAAAGCGTCGCGGCGGGAGGTCTGCACCATGAACAGGTGATAGACGTGAGTGCACTCGGGAAGAACCCCCGGCAAACGAATGTCACCGATCCCCGCCAGCCGCTGGCGGTAGCGTTGCGCGTGCCGGGCCCGCAGGCGGTTCCATTTATCGAGGTGAGGAAGTTTGGCCTGCAAGATTGCGGCATGAAGTGTGTCCAGGCGGGCATTCAAGCCCTTTTCGGTGTGCTGGTACTTGACCACTTCCCCGTAGTTGCTCAGTTTTCGCGCCTGCCGCGCAAGCTTCTCGTTCTGGGTGACGATCATCCCGCCATCGCCCGCGGCCCCCAGGTTTTTCGCCGGATAAAAACTGAAGCAGCCGGCAACGCCCATCGACCCGCAGGGCCGGCCGCGATATTGCGCGCCGTGCGCCTGAGCCGCGTCTTCGAGCACCTGCAAACCGCGGCGTTCGGCGATCTCCAGGATGGGCGCCATATCGGCCGGCTGACCGGTCAGGTGCACCGGGATGACTACCCGAGTGCGCGAAGTAATCGCCCGCTCCAGCTTGGCGGGATCGAGGTTGTAGGTGGATGCGTCGCAATCCACCAGCACCACACGAGCCCCCAGGGCGCTGGCCGCCAGCGCCGTGGCGATGTAGGTATTGGCGGGCACGATGACTTCGTCGCCGGGCCCGATTCCCAGCGCCGCCAGCGCAATTCGCAGCGCATCCAGACCGTTGCTCACGCCGACGGCGTGGCCCACCCCTACATACGCTGCAAATGCGCGCTCGAATTCCCCGACCTGCCTGCCCATAATGAAGTTGCAGTCGGTGAGCACTTCATCCACGGCCACGCGGATCTCCGCAGCCAAGGCGCGATGCTGAGCCTGCAAATCCACGAACGGCACGGCCGTTTCCACATGCGAGTTGAGATTAGCGCCGCTGATCGCCACGAACGCCCTCCTTGGTCCATTCGAAACGGCTGCCGCAGTCCGCGCAGACCGCCCGCCGGCGCCGGAATTGCAAAGATTTTCCGCAGCGGCAAACCCATCCGACCTGGCGGGCGGGATTCCCGACAACCAGGGCGTAGGCAGGAACCGGCTTGGTGACCACGGCTCCCGCGCCCACCGTGGCGAATTCGCCCACGTTCACCCCGGCCAGAATGATGGCGCCGGCGCCCAGCGCCGCTCCGCGCTCGATGGTCGTGGGCACCAGCCAGTTTCGTTTTGTCGCATAGCGCTTGCGGGCCTGCGGCAGCCGCGGCGAACGGGGATGCCGGTCATTGGTAAAGAACACGTTGGGGCCGACGAACACGCCGTCGGCCAGATGGACGCCCTCCCAAACCATGTTGCCGTTCTTGAGCGTGACGTTGTCGCCCACCACTGCACCGGACTCGATGAAGCAGTGATCTCCGATGTTGCAATTTTGCCCCACGCGAGCGCCCGGCAAAATGTGCGTGAAGGCCCACACGCGCGTGCCTGCGCCGATTTCGCGGCTTTCCGCCAGCGCCGTGGGATGGATATGGCTTTTCTTCACGTTTGAACCAGCACCGCGCGCCCGCTGTCCACCGGCACGGCGCGTCCGTTTTCCCGCAAAGATTTGGCTGCCGCCTCTAACACGCCAACTACTCCCAAGGCTGAGTCCCCGCCCGATCGCTCCGCCCCGCCCTTGGCGATGGCGTCGAGAAAGTGGCGCGCCTGCAGTTTGAGCGGCTCCTCGCTATGCACCTTGGGCAGCTTGACGTCGCCATCCCAGGTGGCAATGCGCAAGAATTCACCGAAGTCGTCGTAGTGCTTGTTGGAGTTGGCGCCCTTGTCGTAACAGGCCACCGGCGAGCCAAGCTGCAGGTCGTCCCAGGTCACCATCTGCCTGCTGCCCACCACCGTGATCTGGCGCACCTTTTTCGGATTGAGCCAACTGGCTTGGATGCTACCGAAGACCTGGCCGGGATACTTCAGCGAGATGGAGACCACGTCTTCGATGCCGGGCTGCAGGAAACAGCCTCCGCTGGCCGAAACTTCCTCCGGCTCGCATCCCACCAGCCAATTAAAGATGGAGATGTCGTGGGTGGCCAAGTCGAAAGCCGCGTTGCAGTCGCGACGGATGGGCCCCAGATTGGTGCGGATGGCATGCAGGTAGTGCAGATGGCCCATCGCGCCGCTTTCCAGGATTTCTTTCACTTTCATGATGCCGGGGTTGAACAGAAAAACGTGTCCCACCATCAGAACCCGGTCGCGGGCCTGGGCCAGATCGATCAGCTCCCGCCCCTGGGCCACCGTCTCGCACAGCGGCTTCTCGCACAGCACGTGCTTGCCGGCCTGCAGGGCCTTTTTCACCAGGCCGTGATGGGTCTGCAGCGGCGTGGCCACCACCACGGCCTGGATGCCGGGATCGGCAAGCACCGCATCCGCTTCGGAGGAGCACTCCACTGCCGGGAACAGCTCCCGGATGCGGTGCAGGCGCCTGGGGTCCAGATCGACCGCCACCACCACCTTGGCTCCGGCTTGCGATTGAAAGTTACGGATATGGTTCGGACCCCACTCCCCGCATCCGATCACAGCTATGTTGATCATTCCGTTTCCCTCCACGATACCTGCCTCCCCAGCCGCCCTTGGCGCGCCTCGCACGGCTGCCTCATGCCGGGCACCAGCGAGCGATGAGCGGAAACTTTTCCCGAGGCACCGCAACATAGTTTCGAACTTCCGGGTATTTTTCTCTGGGCGCGTGCGGAGAAAGGGTCCCGTCGTCCCGAGAATCGAACCAGTCGTACTCGTAGCGGCTAAGATGATTCACGATGTCGCGGGCCGGGTACCCCCATGACCCGGTGACCCCGTCGAGAACCTCACAGATCACGATCGGGCGAATCGATTCGAGCAGTCTCCGGGCTCCGCGGAAGGCTTCTAACTCACCGCCCTCAACGTCTATTTTCATGAGATCCATCCGCTCAATCCGCCGGGACAGCAGATACTCGTCCAGGGAAACTGCCTCGACCACGGTCTCGCGGACCGGAACCTGGACCGCCGGCGGTTTGAGGCTGTTCATCGTGCCGAATTCCGGCGCCACGGTGAACAATGTCAACTGGTCTGTCCGGCCGCTGACGGCGTACGGCTCCAACTGAACACCACGGAGACCATTGATGCGAAGGTGCAGCTCGAAACGACGGCGCTCTCGCGCTGAGGGCTCGAAGGCCACTACCTGGCCTCGGGCGGAAAGCTTCATGCCGGCCAGGACGGAGAAGATTCCGTGGAAGGCGCCCAAATCGAAAAACACCATGCCGGGCTCCAGAAAGTGCCAGAGAAAACGGAGCGCGCCGCGGTCGTCGCCCCAGTATTCCAGCAGTGCGCGATCGGAGTGGAAATCCATCGGAATGTAAGACCACCAAAAGCGAAGTTCTTCGCCGGGAGCAATGCTCAGCCGCGATCGTACGGGCACCAAAGGCACCCTGGCCAGCACGCTCCGCGCGAGGTAGCGAAGCGTCGCTTGCCGCTCGGCTGCGGGCCGGCGCACAAAATGAAGAAACCGGTTCAAGAGCATCCCTTCCTAAACCTCGATCGACGACTCCCTGCCGGCGACGGCGCCCTCCAAGGACTGCAATTCGGCGGGAACGTTGAGCACGCCGGCCCAGCGATCCTGCGGATGGGCGAGCGGAGTGGTATCCACCGTCAGCGGAGGAGTCGCGTACCAGTGGTCCACCAACTGGCCGCCGGTCAGATTATTCCCGCGATTGAACAGGCTGCACACCAGCGTGTACACCCCGGGGCGCAGCGGCAGCATCGGCACTTTCAGCGAGATTTCCTGCAAGCCCGCGGGCAGATGAATGCCGTCAAAGCCCCACCCGACCACGGTGAAATTGGACTCATTGAGAATGCCCACGCCGAAGTGACCCTGGGAAACCGGCTCCGCCAGGCGCAGTTGCATCTGAATAATGACTTCACGGAAACCGTCGCGCAGCGTCTGCTTCTGCCCGGCCATCTCCCAGCACAGAAAGGAATGACCGCTGCTTTCTTCCTCGCTATCCATCTGGGCCGCTTCGTAGGCCGAGACCACTTCGCCGGCCGGGCCGTCCATGCGCACCCGGCTGCGGTCAATCCAAATACAGCGCTGGCACAGGCGCCGAATCTGGCTCATCTGGTGGCTGACAAACAGGATGGTGCGGCCGGTGCGGGCCACCTGATCCATTTTGCCCAGGCACTTTTTCTGAAATGCCAGGTCGCCGACCGCCAGCACCTCGTCCACCAACAGGATCTGCGGCTCGAAGTGAGCCGCCACGGCGAAGGCCAAGCGCATCTGCATGCCGGAGCTGTAGTGCTTGATGGGGGTATCGATGAAGTCGGCGACTTCACCGAAGGCCACAATCTCGTCGAACTTGCGGGCAATCTCGCGCCGGCCCATGCCCAGGATGGCTCCGTTCAGAAACACGTTTTCGCGCCCGGTGAGCTCGGGATGGAATCCGGTGCCCACCTCGAGCAGGCTGCCTACCCGGCCGCGAATATCGGCCCAACCGGCGGTCGGCTGGGTCACGCGCGAAAGCAGCTTGAGCAAGGTACTCTTTCCGGCGCCGTTGCGGCCGATCAGGCCCACCACCTCGCCCTCGTTCACCTGGAAACTGGCGTCGCGTAAAGCCCAAATCTCGGCGCGCTTTCCGTTGTTCGCGCCGTTTGAGTTGCCGCGCCAAACGCGCATTGGCGCTTCCAGGGCGTGGCCCAAGCGATCTCGCAGGGTGTGGTAGCGCAGCCGCTGCCCGATGCGGTAGCGCTTGCCGAGTAATTCGACGTGGATTGCCACAGCCACCGCTCACTTCCCCCTAGCCGGCTGTGCCGGCGCCATGAATCTCTTGCCGATGGCCTCTGCTCGAAAGCTGGTCGAGCCCGGCGCTCACGCTTCACACTACATCTGCGATCGAGCCTTCCATCGTCCGGTAGTAGACCAAGCCGCTGAAAAGGACCAGCAGCACACAGGCAGCCGAGGCCGCCATCATCGGTCCCGGCGGCTGCCCCTGCCCGGTCAGCGCCCATCGGAAGCCCTCGATGACCCCAGCCATCGGATTCAGCCCATAAAGCCAGCGCCAGCGTTCGGGCACCAGGGAGCTGGGATAGGCCACCGGCGAAGCGAACATCCAGAACTGCACCAAGAACGGAACCACGTAGCGCACGTCGCGGTAGTAGGCGTTCAGCGCCGAAAGCCACAAGCCCACTCCCAGGGCGGTGGAAACGGCCAGCAGCAGGAACACCGGCAGCCAAAGCGCAGCGGTGGTGGGCGCGATGCCGTAGTAGGCCATCAGCAGCAGCAGCACCAGGAAGGAGATGCCGAAGTCCACGAGGCCCGA
>Ga0214473_10004838_pt1 | contig 16165 bp, 18 predicted proteins | sample RVTome_7_FD_203509 | JGI IMG/M metagenome (GOLD analysis project Ga0214473, IMG submission 203509) | Soil microbial communities from uranium-contaminated site in the Upper Colorado River Basin, Wyoming, United States - RVT98D197 | ecosystem: Environmental > Terrestrial > Soil > Contaminated >... | reverse complement strand
TCACGGCATCACCGACGCCGAGGTGGCCAACGCACCGACCATCGTTCACGTGTTGCCAGAGCTACTGCGCATCTCCCGCGACGCCCACCCCGTCGCGTACAACTTCACCTACGACAGCACGGTGCTCCATCGCTCCATCGCGCGCTCGCCACTGACTAACCTAGAGCACGTCCGCGTTCTCGACCCGGCGGTTCGGTGGCTCTGCCCACTCACCTGGGTTCGCGTAATCGACAGCGCGCGGCAGAACAAGCTCGACATCGCATGCGCTCGTCACAATGTCCCGCTCACCGGCGCTCACCGGGCCAAAGCGGACGCCATCGCCGCCGGCGTGTTGCTCTTCGCCATCGCGGGCAGCATCGGTCCGATGACTGTCACGGAGATGCTCCGACAGCAGCAGGGGCACTACGAGGACCAAGAGCGCAAATTCGCCAATTGGCGTAACCGGAAGTAGTTGCGCTCGTTCGCTGGACGCACTACATTCGACGTATGCGCCATACCGTCGATCCCTCTCAACGCGACGTCGAGCTGCTCACGTACGCGTGCTCCCGCCTGACGCTCTCGTGCCAGGAGCGGCATAACCACAAGGCCACGTGCTACAGCGGCGACGAGGGCTTGCGGCAGATCGCCATCGCTGCGGAGACGTCGCTGGAGCGGTACCTGGCGTTCATGCGCCCGCGCCCGGAAGCGTTGTGAGCGATACCCAAGAAGCGCTGCGTCGTCTCGGGGCTCGCCTGGTGCCGTGCGACCTGTGCGTGCGACTCGTGGCGGTCGGTGAGCACTGGGCGGTCTCGGCTTACGTCGACGGTGAGCTTGCGGACTGGGACTGGATGCCAATCGCGTGCTCGAAGGAGTGCGCCGAGGAACTCGCAGCACGTCACGCTCCTTGGCACGCTGATGCTGAGAAGGCGGGCGCCGTCGTCAACTATTTGGTGCTGGGTCCGGAGTTCTGGAAGAGCGCGCCACGATGACCAACGTGCTCAAGCAAGGTACGCGCAACATTGACCTGGGACGCGAGTACCAGTGCACGAACTGCGACAGCGTGCTGCTGTTCTTTCGAGCCGACATCCGTCACGAGGACTGGCTTGACGCCGAAGGCCGTCGCTGCAGCGACTACTACGTCGTGTGCCCGGTTTGCGGTGTGCACATCGCCGAGAACCGCCTGCCGGCGTACAAGGCCACGGAGCCAGCATGAGCAAAAGCATTCGTTTCCAGCTCTGGGTGGAGCAGACGGAGGGGGGCTCGTGCCAGCACCGCTCGTTCCGCCGCGGCACCGTCACCTTCTGCGGCGTGGTGATTCCCAGCACGTGGATGGCTACGCAAGAGCTGCGCAAGCCGTCGAACCAGTGTCCCGAATGCGAGCACGTGTTCCGTAAGCTGTTCGGCACATGCGAGACGTGCGGTCGCGAACGCTAACAAAGGAGAACCCGCTATGGATGAGCACAAACTTCACATGCTGCTTGAAAATCTGACCCTGGCCGTGCGCTCTATCGCGCACGGAGGCCGCGAAGCTCCGGGCGGACTGGAGGGGCTGACCATGGCTATCAGCGGCGAAGGGAACCAGTCGCCGTTGTCATCCGAGATCGGCGGTGCCGCGCAAACCATCGCCGACTCCAACGACCGTGTTGCTGATGCCATCTCGGACCTCGCAAAGGCTGTCCGCGAATCGCACGCCAAGGGTTAGTGGATCTGACAACCAAAGTCCGGCTCCTCCGTGAGCTGACCCGCGGCGCCGACGACGTGTTCGCCGTGCGCACCGACAACGTCTGGCGACCGCTCTACGCGCCGCTTCAGGACGAGCAGGTACGGATGCAGCTCCAGGGACTCATCGAGATTGGCTCCTACCCCACCATCCCCCAAGGAGCCGGGCTGCCGGTTGTGTGGTGGATCGCCGCGGACTTCGACGGCAAGCCGAAGCTCCCTGACCCGAACGCACCAGACCAGCGGCCAGCTGAGCGCCGCCCATGGAAGCCCGACGTCACGCGCGCCGTGCAGTTTCTCGTCGACACCGGATGCCCACTCTTCGTGAACCTGTCGCGCTCAGCCAAGGGCGCTCACGTGCGAGTGCTCTTCAACGAGCCGGTCCCTGCTTGGCTCGCTCGCCGCTGGTTCATGGCGTGGCTCGAAGAAGCCGGCGTGATGGAAGAGCGCGACGACGGGCTCCTGCCGACGTTCGACCGGCTCATCCCCCCGCAGGACGCACTGAGCGGTGGCGTCAACAAGAACGGCTACCGACTGCCAGGCAACCTCATCGGCAGCCCGCTCAACGGCAAGCTCGCGAAGGCAAACGGCGCGACACTGCCGCTCTCGATCGAGGCTGTTGCCGGCGGGAACTTCGAGCCGGACGGTAAGCACTGGGAGTACGTGGAGCGTGCGCTCGCCGAGCGGACGTGGGGCCAGGCCGAGCTGCTCGCGGCGCTCCGTGATGCACCCGGCTCACCGAGCGTGGAGTCTCCAGCACCGCGGCGCACGTACCTACCGATCGCCGCGACCGATGTCGGTACGCTCGACTTCACGATCGGATTTTGCGAGTTTATCAAGCACATGCGTGACCCGCGCAACCAGACGTACGCGCTCTGGGTCGCGCTCGCGAGCGAACTACATCGCTGGGGTGACGCCGGGCGCAACGCGTGGCATCAGATCTCCGCACTCGATAGTCGTTACGACGCAAACGACGCCGAGCGCAAGTGGAGAGACACCGAGATCATGCACCCCGTGCGATGCGACACGCTCGTCGAGATGGGCTACCGATGCCCGCATCTCGGCACGGTGCGATGCGCCGGGGCGGCGGCACCGGCGTTTCTGTTCGAGCACGCGGAAGTGGAGATCCGGTGACTCTCGACCGCAACCCGGTGCTCGCATCGATCCTCGCAGGATTGCCAGGACCGCCGACCATTCGCGTCGCGATGTACGACACCGGTGCTCGGTCTGTCTCGTTCTACTTCTCGGTCGCGAAGATCCTCACCCCGCGCCCGATGCAAGTCTTCGTCTGGGAGTCCTACGGAGACAGCGCCGGAGTGAGCGCCTGGGTCGAGCGCACACTCACGCCGGACGAAGTGCGCGCGATGGGTTTGCACGTCTTCGAAGTGCGACGCCCCAACATTCCGATCGAGCCGGCGCGCGTCATGACAATGAAGGAGGCTCGACAGCACGATCGTCGCGCCGCTGAGTACGCGTCGACGCAATGCACTGTCCTCGAATACAGCGGCGTACCTGTTTACGAGTATCCCCGCATCGGCGCGTGCGACGATCCGTGCCGCATGTTCGATGTCCGGACGCTGCTAGATCTGCCGCCCATCAACTGGCCTGGCACTGACACCCGCGTCGAGGGCCATCGCAATCTGCAGCGACGCTACGACCAGCCTCCGAGCGCCGCCAAGACATGGGCCGGCCACGTCTGGAGCGGGCTCAAGACAGAGTACCGGGACGAACGGCACGCCAACCGCGTGCTCGACAACGAGAGACACGCAGCGGCCGCCGCCTACCGTAAGCATCGGCGCCAAGAAGAGCAGAACGCTGCCGTCTTGCGCGCCATGGAACGCGCTGCACGAGAGGTCGCCGAACGTGTCGCTAGAGTCCGCTCGGCGCTCAAGGCTGAGTACCGACGGACTGGGCTCGTGGCCCGTCGATGGCGGCGGCGCTTCCGTTCGGAGACACGATGAACGACACACGCGAAGCACTACGGCGACTCGGAGCGCCAATCTTTTGCGCCGGCTGTGGTCGACGGCTCAAAAAAAACTACTACGACTCAGACGAGAGAACGTCCGATAGCTGAAGCCATCTCTGACGAGGCGCGGGTCGGATAAAACACTGTGCCGACGATTTTGGGCATGCGAGCGATTCTACAGGACGCCCCCCCCCGTCAAGAGAGGTCAGTCGGCGTAGTAGCTGCCGATGCCCTTGACCGACGTGACCTGCTGATTGCCGTTCTGATCTACGCCGGTCGTAACCGTCATCACCGGCCCGGACGACGTGCCGGACGCCATCACCATGTCGGCCGTTGCCGTCTTCGTGTCGACAGGCAGCTGGGCATCGGCAGCCCGCGTCGCCGCTGCCATCGCCGGCGCCATCAGCACCATCGCGGCAGCCATGTACGTCGCGGCCTGTGCTGGGTCGCTCGCCAGCGCGGCCACCTGTTCGGCGCTCATCGCGAACGCACGTAGCATCAGGTCCTGCTGAGCAGCAGTGAGTGCGGCCCAGCCCGGCAGGAACTGGTCGCGCGTGAGAGCCGTCGATCCGGAATCGCGGTACATCGCGCTCGCCAGGTACGCGCTCCAGGCCTGCTCGCCTGACGTGCCCGGCGCAACGGCGGCCGTCACAGCCTGAACGATCGGCACCAACACCGACGAGCCCGTCTTCGGCCGGCCCTTCCACCACCGGTAGCCGAGGTACGCGACAGCCGCGCCACCAGCAAGCATCAGGACCGTTCCGGTTGAACCGTTCTTTCGGATGCGACGAGCCATGCGCTGTAGCATCGCTCCGCACCGTCTCCCGCGTCAAGCGACCGGGTACTTTCGACACATTCGCCGACATACCACCGGCTGCAAAACGTGTCTGACAGAAGGGGGGTGGCCACAATCCCTAGTGGATACAGCTGACCACTGAACGCGAGACGTAGTACCTTGACCAACCGCTGACGGAGGCGTTTACTGGGTCTCCGCTCGGTCGTGCGCCGGGCCAAAAGAGAACGCGTCGCTGGGCTCCCGTCCAGCGACGCGTCCGGGTTCCCTCTGGGCGCCCGCAACCCCAACCAGTTCCGAGCTGGCCGGTGTCGAGACACAATCTAACGCACCCTCTGCGCTCTGTCCAGCTGTCCCGTGGGGATAGCCGTTGACGACCGAGCCCGAGGATCCGGAGTTCGACGGCGACATCTTCGCCGAAGACTACAAACCGGGCCTCGCGTTTGCAGTGATTGCTGCCAAGCAAGCTGAGGAAAACCACGCGCTTGCGGTGCGCCGACTGGCGGAGTGTCACGCGCTGCATGGGACGTACGCCAACCCGGTGGCTGCCTCGGGCCGGAAGGCGGGGGCGCAGGTCGTCGCGGAGATGGCCGATGCTGCCGCCCTGGTGGGCCTCCTGGCGGCGAAGGCGACCGCGGACGCAGTAGCGCACGTCGACTACGCTGCGGCCCTCTCAGAGGCGCTGGAGGCGGCTGAAGCGGCTGAGCGTGTCTACGCGGAGCTGGACGCCCCCCTCAGGGCCATGACGACGCCCGACGTTGAGCCGGTGCCTGTCGTCGAAGAACCGCTACCGCAAACGAGCGACTGGGCGACCGTGGCCGGGCAAACGGCACGGGAGACCGCCGACTGGGCGGTGCGCGTGCGCGGCAAGCAGGGCCAGTTGGCGATCATTAAGCCGAGCCCGTCGACAGGTAAGCCCCTACACGAAGATACGCTCATCACCATGGCCGATGGCGCTCGCAAGCCCATCAAGGAGATCGTTGTGGGCGACCGGGTAATTTCCGGAGCCGGTCGTGTGACGAGCGTGGCTGCTGTGTACGACCAAGGTGTCCTTGACGTCATTCGACTTACGACGCGCGCCGGACGAGAGGTGATTGCTGAGGCCACACATCAGTTTCTAGTAACGCATCGCAAAAATGCCACTGAACGCAATCGCGACTCCGGTCGCGTCTATGAGTGGCGTCAGGGCGGCGACATCATCCCGTACGACAGAAACGCATCCCGCCGACCGCGCGGACACTCCCTCGTGGCCCGCTTTGGCTACGAGCGATCAAGCCCGACATCCGTCGGTGGGGTCCATATCGCCAGACTGCTCGGCTACTTCATCGGCGACGGAAGCGTAACTGGCAAATCTTGCAGGTTCACTAACACGGACCCTGTGGTGATCGCACGATTCACAGCCGCGGTTGCTGCGTTCGACCCGACCTGCCCCGTACGCGCCTATGAGTCTGAGCCGATCACGTTTGTCGTAGGATCGCGAACGCGACGAAGCGAGAGCGAGAAACTGGCACGGCTCAAAGTCTGGACTAGACGCCGCCGCCGAGGAATCTTCACAAAGCATATCTACCGGAAGAACCCAGTCAAAGAGCTGCTTCGACGGCACGGGGTCGACGGTTGCGGAGCGTACGAAAAGAGAGCGCCGATATCGTTGTTTACCGCACCGACCGACGAGATCTGTGAGTTTATCGCAGCGTACTTCGAATGCGATGGCACGCGAATGCGTCCCGCAGAGCACTGGCGCTCCGCTCCAAAGGGGTCTTTGGCTGCTCGTCCCCCCGCCGCATCGTTCAGCTCCGTCTCTCGCGACCTGCTCGCTGACGTACAGACGCTACTTACGCGTCTGGGAATTCGCAGCCAGCTTCGTCGCAAAAACGGCCGCTACAACGGCCAACCGCATCTCTCTTGGCGGCTAAGCATTCTCGACTTGGCTCGATTTTTCGACGTCATCCCAGTGAACGGCAAAAAAAGCGGGCAGGCAGACGCTTCTCGGCGACGTGAACCCCACAGCGGTCTCCTTGAAGACGCGGTCATGTCCATCGCGCCGGCAGGGCGAGCACGGTGTCTCTGTATTACCGTCGCCGACGACGAATCGTTTCTTGCGAACGACGTCATAACACATAACACGCAGTCCCAAATCAGCGTGGCACTCCAAGAGCAGCAGCATCGTCAGCGAGTCATCTTCGCAGCGCGCACGAAGGAGATGCTCACCGAGGAGCTTGAACCACGCATCCGCGCGAAGAACCCGTACGTGCGGCTCCACGTGATCACCGGCCGTGACGAGGTCACGTGTCTCAACTGGCAGAACGTGCACACGGTGCAGGACCACGGCTACGCACCAGGTCGGGCCGTTTGCTTCGAGTGTCCGAACCACCCGAAGCACGCGGTGACAGCGGGCCTCAGAATCTGCCCGTACTACGAGACTCGCATCCGCGCGCAGAACGACAGCAAGACGGCTCGTCGACATCTCAACGACTACCCGCTCATCCTCACGACGCACGCCGGACTCGTGTGCGCGTTCGAGTCCGGCGGGGGCATGTTCGGCAAGTTCTGGTCTTCCGACCTGATGCTCATCGACGAGGACCCGACGGCCGCGTTCGAGCCGACCGTGACGGTCACAGCGAAGCACTGCGAGTTCAAATCAGGCGACCCGCTCTATCACGCGCAGACGCTCATGGCCGCGTTGCTCCAAGGAGCGATCTCGCAAGCCCAGCTGGAACGCGCCGCATCGCAGTCGCGCGGCTTCAAGGACATCGACGGCAACCGCAACCCTATCCATCGTCGCGAAGATTCGCTCTACGCCGCCAGGATCCTGCACGACCTACTCATGCGCGTCGCGACAGGTCCAGTCGGGCAGGGGCTCGGCATCGCAAGTCTCAAAGAGCTGCTCCGTAACGCCACCGATTTTATCCCCGCCATCGGAAGTGGTTCTCTACTCGGCGCCGAGACAACCGACGACGTCAACCTGCTCGCTCCGCACGCCGGTCTCGGGCGCATCGCGGAGCTACTCTTCACAGAGCTAGCGCTTCGCGACAGCATCAAGATCCAACTCTACGAGCGCGCCCGCGGACACGGCATCAACCAGGGCCTTGCACGCGAGCAGATCGATGCAGAGATCGACCGCAACGTTGACGTGCGTGACACCGTGTACCAGACACGACTCGAATGGACTGCTGAAGACGGTTGGCGGTTCGTGCTCCAAGACTTCACGAACCTCCACGACCACGTCGCGAACATCGCCGTCGGCGACGCTTACGCTCACGTCGACCACTACCGACAACTCTTCGGCAAGCCCGCTACACCCACCGGAGACCCAGTCACGGTCATCGAGCGCGTGGCGCACTTCCCGCAGGGAGCGCTTGTCGTTCGAGTGAAAACCAAGAGCAACATCAGCTGGCTGCTCAAGGACGGATGGACCCATCACGCATCGCTCATCGCATCGCTGCTTCCGCAATTCGCCGGCAAGAAGGTGCTTATCTACGGGCACAAGAGCATCTACGAGAAATTCAAGCAGCTCATGGATGCCAACGCCAACTTCGGCATCGAGCAGTGGGAGTTCGAACACTGGTGGGGCGGCCGCGGCAAGGACCAGTACCGGACCTTCGACGCCGTCGTCTGCATCACCGAACCGATTCAGAACGTCAACGGCATGCTGCACATTGTCAACGCCCGTGCGCTCCGCGACCTGACACGACACGCGAGCACGTGCGATCCCATCGTCGACGGCATGCGCATCACGTCGGACCTATACGACATGAAGCTGCGCACTCTCGCGAGCGCGATGCACAACCTGAGGACTCACTGGCGCGTACGGCTAGAGCACGAACGTCAGAACGTCGACGAGATGGGCCAGGCGTTCCATCGCGTACGCGGGCTCATGGGCGGCAACAAGATGATGGTCACACTCGGCCAGGAGATCGAGCTGACCCGCGACATCCTCGCCGGCGCAGCCATGATGCTCCCGCAACGCAAGATGTCCAAGGAGCGCGGTACGCTCCGTGACGACGTCAGCCTCGACGGCTATCTCAGCTCGGAAGAAATCGTCAAGGCCATCCAGTCGGTCGAGGAACAGCTTGGCGTCTGGAGCCCCGCGTTCAACCACGCGCTCATTTCTGCGATCCTGGAGGTCGTCCTTGGGGGGGATTACGTCAGAGCGGAGATCCCAGATCTAATTCCTATCTTAAAAGAAGCTTGCCGTAATCCCCCCCTCGAACAAAAACTGCTGAGTCATTTCCAGCTAGTACAGCGCGTGTGGGCTCCAGCCCCCTACTGGGATCAGCTGAACGAGCGAGTTCGACGTCTGGGACGCATGCAAGACGCCATCGGCGAGGTCACTTCGAGCGCCCTCTTTCGGACCGTTGGCTACGCCCGACCGCTCTGGTGGCCAGCGAGTCAGCCGGGACGTGGTTACACGTTTTACTCCACGCGCCCATTGGGTGCCGCGACGAGGATTTTCATGGACATTATCAACAACCAGTACGGCCCGACCAGCGAAGGTCGCGTGCTCGCGCCGCACGCACGACAGTGCGTGCCTTTCTGAGGGAAATCGATGGCTCAACTACAACGCAAACCGCAGCCCCGCGAGGTTGATCTGGTTCCCGTCGAACTGCTCATCCCCGAGGAGCTGCTCGTCTGGGCAGACACCCCGGCGGTTGCGGTAACGCTTACGAGAGCGTTCGGCCACGAAGTGCGTGGGCTGGTCGCGAAGGGCGCCCGGAGCGGCAGCTTGGAGCACCGCGACACCGAGCGGCTCTTCGCTCGGCTCGATGGGCTCGTGACGGCGGCGCTTGCGGCGAAGCGCGGTGACCTGCTGCTCGGGTTCGACACGTTCACCGCTGACTGGCTCGGACTGAGCTTCGGCGTCGACACCGCGCTTGGCCGGCTGGAGGTCGGCCGGAATGCGGGGTGGACGTTCGGTGAGCTGAGTCAGGCCTATGCCGCGGGCCCCGAGGGAGCTGTCGCGGCGTGGCAGATGAAGGCGCTCTGCTCGGATGTGTTCCCGGGCGTGCGCGCCACCGCGGTGACGGAGCTGAGCGACAATCCGTGTGCCTCTTGCGGCGAGTGTGGGTTTTCGGTCATGCTGTCGACCGAGAGCGGCGGCCAGTACTGCCGGGACTGCTGGAAGCTCATGACGACCAGACCGTTGAACGGGGCAGAGCTGAAGGCTCAGGACAGGGCGAGGGCGAAGCGATGAGTCGCGGAGCAGAGTTCGGGGAGATCGCGCCGAAGAATCAGTTCGGTCGCATCCGCACGGAGTTCGCGACCATCCTCGCGTCATCGCTCGATCTGGACAACGGCGTCATCTTCCCGCTCACGCCGGTCACCGGCAGCGGCCCCGATCGCGCCAACTCGTTTCGGATGGGTCAGCAGATCATCTTCTGGTTCACGATTGCGAACCCGCGGACGCTCATCGGTACCGACCCGGCGAGCGAGAACTGGATCACGCGGCTTCGGCTGAAGCTCTGGTGGCTCAGGCCCGACCTGGAGTTCCGTGCGCCAGGTGCATTCCCTGGCGCACAGAACCTGCCACCGCAGAGTGGCTGGACGGCGCTCGACAAGGCGACGTTCGGTGACGGTCCGCTGTCGGGGTTCATCAACAATCGCAACTGCTGGTTCCCGTCTCCGAAGCGCCTCGACACGAGTCCGTACACGGTTGCTCCGCCGCCCGTTCCGCCTGCGGGGGATTCCGACTCGATCTTGCTCGACGACGTCCTGACGTGGGACCTGCAGGACCCGACCGTCGCGGCGTATGCGGCCGGCTACTCTGCAGATCAGGTGGTCGGTCGACGCGCCGTGTTCATGTACCCGGCGATGGGTTACGCGCTCGGCGTCACGGCGGAGGCGGAGTACCACGCGGCGCCTGGTGGTGGCATCGCGCTCCCCTCGGTGCAGGTCGCGGTCAACTACGCGGTCGGTACGCTCGGCGGCACGAACTACCAGGAATCTCTCGGTTGAACCATGGGCAGCCGATGGATTCCACGGATTCCGATCCCGAACACGCTGCAGCCGCCACCGCCGCCGCCGCAGGACCAAGATCATCAGGCACCGAAGTACATCGTCGGAAACTCTGCGGCCGGCGACACCATCTTCGTCTGCGACTTTCTCGACACGGGTAACGGTGCCGGCGTTGCGGCAGCGCTTGCCGCCGCCGCCGGGACACCAGGCGACGTCTGGATTCGTCCTGGCGTCTACAACTTCGGTGCGGTCGGTGCGCCTGCGATGCCGCTCACCGTGCCGTCGAGCGTGCGTCTCGTGGGTGCCGGCGGCCGAGGCTCTGCTGGCACCGGCTTCGGTAGCGACGCGCTGGTGACGTTCGTCGCTGACACGGTGACGACGCAGGACGTGCTCGTGCTCGGCGACGGCGCGTCGGTGGAAGAGATTCGGTTCGCTCTTGCGCAGCAGGCCGGAGCGGCCGTTGGCACCGGCGTCGTCCGGATGGAAGGCGAGCTGTCGGCCGTGCGCCGCTGCTCGTTCTTGATGAGCAACGTCGACCTCACGACACGTGTCGCGTGCTCTACCGGTGCAGGGCAGGCCCAGGGCTGCGTCGTCGAGGACTGCGATTTCACCCTGCCGTCGTCGCCGAGCACGCTCGCCGGCAACCCGTTCACGGCGGTCAGGTTCGGTGTTGGCGGCGTCGAAACTCTCTGGCAGAACGGCGGTCCGATAGCGCGACGACTGCGCGTGCAGAGCGGCGAGGTTGGCGTCCTATTCGAGTCTTGTGCTGGTGGCGTCGCCGAGAGCATCACGCATCTCGGAGCCGTGTCCTCGTCAGCGATCAACTTCAGCGCCGCCGTGGCGTGGTCGATGAACACGTCAGTGGTGACCGACGTGCCGGGCTGTCGTATTGACGGCGTCATCTTCGAGAGCGACTCGGGCGAGAACGCAGCCGGAGATCAGATTGGCGTCCTGATCGAGCACCACGGTGCCGGCGCGGGCTTGCGCACGGCCCAGGGCTTCTCGGTGTCGAACGTGCTCGTCCGTTTCGTGCCGGGTGGCAACCCTCTGACTTCGCGCCTTGGGATGCGCGTGCGTGCTGGCGAGGGTGGCGGGGGCGGGCGGCTGCGCGACGTGCAGATCTGCAACGTCGCCGTGAGCGGTCACTCCACCGGAATCACCATGGACACGAACACAGTGAGCGCAACCGCTGGCGCAGGCGAGCTGCAGGACGTGCGGCTGACGAACTACAACGCACCGGCGCCGAGGGTGCTTGGCGCTCATGGCGCCCGAGGCGCTGAGATCTTGAGCCCAGGGGGCACCGCCAAGGTGCGACGCATCGGCATCGTCAACTGCGACTTTACGCTCGCGCCAGCGACCGGAGCGGGGCTCGACATCGGCGCGAATGTGACGAACACGATTGCCGTCGCGAACCAGCTGACTCCGTCCGGCGGCACGGCGCTCGTGGACCTCGGCACCGGCACCGAACTCGGGCACAACATCGTCGCGTAGTATGGACGCCGCGCTCAAGGTTGCCGCGCAGGGCCTGTTGCAGCTCGGCAAGCTGTGGCCGCGCGGCACCGTCACGGACGTCTACTGCTGGAGCGAAGAGAACCGCGACCGGTTCGCGTTCACGGGCGACGGCGAGAAGATCTCCCGCTACTGGATGGACATCGAGCATCCATCCCTGCGCGGCCCGATGATCGATCGCGCGCTGAGCGCTATCTTTGGGCTCAAGCCGAAGAAGTCTGCCGGCGACTACGCGACGATTTTCGGATACGAGCGCGACGTCACGATGCCGGACTTTTTCGATCGGCTCGGCGGAAATGTTCTATACGATGTCGTGCCCGAGCAGAAGCGTGACGGCTTCTCTGTCGGCATGATTCCGGAGCCTGGCTATCCGTGGCCGACCGAGACGGGTGAGTACTACTCTGCCGCGGGCGACGAGACGCGTGCGTCTGGCCAGCCGGCGTGGCTGCTAAAGGTTACCGATGCCCGCCTGATCGAGGAGTCGCAGCTGTATTCCCAGCGTACGGCCGAGTACGTGCATGGCGTGAACCCGTGCGCTGTTTTCCCCGCCGACGAGACGAGGTGCGTGCGACGAGAGTTGCTCGGGCGCTTTTCTCGTGGCGGCTCGTTCATGGTCGCGCACTCGTTAGGCTTCAGGCTCACGGAGTACAAGTCGCTGAAGTACACGATCGATGGCATCAAGAAGTGCGGCGGGCTTCTCTTCCCGTCGCTGTCGGTCGGAGAGATCCCTGCCTCCAACTTCGGTCACGTGTCGCTCATTGCGCCGGCTGACATCGTTGCCGCCAGTCTCAGGCCATACCGGGCTCGTGGCCGCAGGCCGTGCTGGGTCTACGACAGCGATGCGTGGACGGTGGGCACAGGCGAGATGATGAATGGCGTGGCGGTGCGCCTGTTCGAGGAGCTGCACGGGCACGAGGATTGGATTTCTGGGAGTCACATGTGGACCATCGGTCCTCCGCGCGACGTGAGCAGCCTCTTTCCTGGCTATACCGGCGAGCCCATCGACACGACGGCACAGCTCGGGCGGGCAGTGCGTTCGCGCGTGAAGCACTGGGGCCGCAATCAGAGCATTGCGCAGCTCGACAAGAGCTGGAAGAAAGTCATCGGGAGCAAGCATTCCTACGGCTACTCGGAAGCGAAAGCGCGTGAGGTCGTCGACATCAATGAGTTCCCGTTGCTCGTCGCTCCGCAGCATCTCGCGGCTGAGGTCGAGAAGTTCGTTGCTGGTGTCGGCTACGAGCAGCAGGTCGAGCTAGTCGACGCGTCAGACTTGCCGCTCGGGGAAGATCAGTCCGAGGAGGTCAGGCGCTGGGCCGAGGTGCAGTGGGCCTGGCGCGTGCGCGATGAGGTCGAAGCGCAGTCTGGAGCGATCGAGGTGTCGGGGTGAAGACGGTCCGACACCGTGCCGTCCCGAAATTCTTGCGCGACTCGGGCGCGGCGGTCCGTTGGGCCAAGCGCAACCTGGATGTCGAGCCTGAGGACATTCCAGGTGCTGAGCGATGGGAGCAGTGGGCGTGGCTGGAGGAGCGCGCGAATGAGTACACGTCGTTCGCGAGTGCTGCTTATGCCGTCGGTGAGATACGTGTCTTTCGCATGGTGCGTGTGGTGTCGGTGGACGATATCCGACTCGATTGCCTGGGGAAGGCATGGTCGTACGAGAAGCGCGGTGCTGGCGTCTACGGCATGACGCAGGTGTCACGCGATGCCGGGCGAGATGTGCTCATCGAGGGCCTTGTGCATCCGCGGGACGTTGACTGGGAGTATGGCTTCGCGTCGTTCGTGTACTACGGGTCAGATCAGTCAGAGGTGAGCATGCTGCCGTACTCGCCTGTCGTTGTGACTACTGTCGACGGCTGTGCGCTCGCGGAGCCAGTGGTCGGTGATACCGGCGACGCGAAGGAGACGTGGGCTCCGGAGAGTTGCCGATGAGAGCCTCCAGTCTCAAGCAGCTCCGCCCGCAGATTGCTGTCGCGGCCCAGCGCGTCTACGACGAGTGGACGCAGGATGAGGAGGGGCTCGACGAGGAACTGGGCGCCGGCGGCATCTGCCACCTGATCGCCGACGACGTCGTCGGCCTCCTGTCGCGGGAGGGGTTCGACGCGGCCACGGTATCGGCACAGGTCGGCGAGCAGCATGTCTGGGTCGTCGCGAAGACGGACGATGGCGTGTACCTCGTCGACATTCCGCCGGGCGTCTACGAGAGTGGAGGCGGCTACACGTGGCGCAAGAAGCCTGGCGTGGAGTTCTCTGGCGACGACGTTGTCATCGAGCGCGAGAGTAGCGACCCGGACGACTTCGAGCGGTTCCTGGAGGAATGAGCCGAGGCCCGGGACGTCGAGCCCCCGGGACACCTCCGATTAACAATCGGCCGCTCTGGACGTGCTTCCGTGCTCGCGTACGCGGACCCGGCATGCGGATTGAGCTACCTCGGCCCTGCGATTGTACTACACGCGCGGCGGCCAGAACCAGACGAGCCCGGTGTGGCCGCTGGGCTGCTTGCCATCCTGGTGGATGGACGTGGCCCACATGTCCTTCTCGGGCGGACCGTCGACGGTGACGCGCAGGTTGACCATGTCGCCACCGAAGTGGGCTGTGATGTCGGCCTTGGCGACCGCCGCGTTGTTAGGGAACAGCGTGCCGTCGATGTACTTCACGTGAACGACGCGACCGATGCTCGGGACTTGCTCTGCCATGCTCTTCTCTCCACAGGTGGCGAAGTGCGTGATATACAACGCCTCGTCCGTGTGAACAATACGTGCGATGGCTCCGGTCACGCGCAGGTTACCGCGGGGATGTGGCTCGGGATCGATGGGCATCGGGCTGCCACGTACCGTAGACACCCACCGAATACGTGCGCCGCAGTGCTTGCACCAGTCGAGGTCGCGGTCGTCCATGGCTTGTAGTATGCTCGCCGCCATGAGACTCCTGTCCACACTCTCGCTTGTTCTTCTCTGTGGTTGCGGAGGCGCCTTTACCGTCGCGCAGCGGGTGACCGTCTTCTCCGGCGACGCGGTGATGGCTGCTGACCAGCTCATCGAAGCGCAACGACCGCAGCTCGTCGCCAGGTGGGAGCGCGAGGCTCAAGAAGCAGAGCCTACCAACGAAGCAGCTCGCATCGCGCACTTTAACCAGGCGTCGGCGCCACTACAGACGGCGTCGGATGCTGTGGACGTTGCGGCACTGGCGTGGCGAGCGATGGTTGCGGGGCTCGCGGCATGGGACGCCGGCAACGGCGACGACGCGTCGTGGCAACGGCTCGCGATGTGCCTCGCAGCGTCTCTCGCGAACATCATCTCAGGCCTGCAGGTGATGCAGGTGCCGATCCCGGAGGTGCTCGCGACCGCGGCGACTGAGACGGGGCAATTCGCGGAGCGTATGTGCGGGACCATTCCGGCATCCTCCGAGGTCCATGGAACGCCGGAGGTGACGCGATGAGCACCGAAGCAGAAGTCATCAAGATGGCCGCAGCAGTCCTGAAGACGGCCGCGGAGGCAGTGCTCGACGCCATGAAGGACAACGATGGCGAGCGGCTCAAGCAGCTCGAAACGGCCATCGGCCAGGTGTCGCAGGGCGGCAAGACGCGCGAGGCGCTCGACGCGGCTCGTGGGCGCCTGCGAGACCCGTAGGCGGCTGTTGTGGAGCGTCCCGTCGCGGAGGCGGTGCTGAAGGCGTACGCGGCCCACGGGCCCAAGCTCAGCACCGACACGGCTCGGCCGATCCTCCGTGCCTGGCTCGCGGCCCGGGGGATGACCGAGGACCGCTACGGCAACTTCAAGGACACCGAGCGGACGCGCGTGCACTTCTCTGGAACGAAGATCTACGACCAGGGCAAGAACGCGAACGGCGACTGGGTCACGCGCAAGAGCTGGTCGCTCATCGACGCCGCAACGATGACGGTGGCGCATGCGGCCGAGACCACCGGTGACACCGGGCTCGCTGAGAAGCTCCGCGGCAAGAAGAAGCAACGCGTCGAGCAGCGGAAGTCTCAGGCGAGCAAGCGTGAGCAGGACCGTGCCGATGAGGCGCTCCAGAATCAGGCGCTCGTCGTGGCGTCGCAGGAGATGCCGGAGCAGTTTGTCGAAGCTGTCGTCGATGGCGTCTCCGTGCCTGAGCTAGACACGCGCGTCGCGGAGCTGCGTCGGAAGTTCGCGTGGCTGCGTGAGCAGGGCCAGCCAGTCACGGCCGACCAGTTCATGAGCGTCGACGAGCCGCCGATCGCTCCGCTCTTCATCGACGTCGCACTCGTC
>Ga0214473_10004837_pt1 | contig 16166 bp, 12 predicted proteins | sample RVTome_7_FD_203509 | JGI IMG/M metagenome (GOLD analysis project Ga0214473, IMG submission 203509) | Soil microbial communities from uranium-contaminated site in the Upper Colorado River Basin, Wyoming, United States - RVT98D197 | ecosystem: Environmental > Terrestrial > Soil > Contaminated >... | reverse complement strand
GATCTACAAGGGGGAGCTCTTCTCGATCCTCGGCGCCTCGGGCTGTGGGAAGACGACGCTGCTGCGCATGCTCGCCGGCCTCGAGACCCCGAGCGAGGGGAAGATCGTGATCGACGGGGCCGACCTCACGCAGGTGCCCCCCTACGAACGGCCGGTGAACATGATGTTCCAGTCCTACGCGCTCTTCCCCCACATGACGGTCGAGCAGAACGTCGCGTACGGCCTGCGAAAGGAGGGCGCCCCGACGCGCGAGGTGCGGGAGCGCGTCGCCGAGATGCTGGAGCTCGTGAAGCTCACGCCGCTGGCCCGCTCGCGGCCGGCGCAGATCTCGGGCGGGCAATCGCAACGCGTGGCGCTCGCGCGGGCCTTGATCAAGCGCCCCAAGGTGCTGCTCCTCGACGAGCCCCTGGCGGCGCTCGACAAGAAGCTGCGCGAGCACACGCAGTTCGAGCTCGCCGGCGTGCAGGACCGCCTCGGAGTGACCTTCATCGTCGTGACGCACGATCAGGAGGAGGCGATGACCCTCTCCACCCGGATCGCGGTGATGGACGGGGGTCGCTTCCTCCAGATCGGGACCCCGGCCGAGATCTACGAGAACCCCAACAGCCGCTTCGTCGCGGACTTCGTGGGTAACATCAACCTGCTGGAGGGGGTGGTCCTGGCCTGCGCCGGCGGCGAGGCCACGATCCGCTGCGACGAGATCGGGGGGACGATCCCGGTGCGCTGCGAGCGCACGCTCGAGACGGGCACTCGCGTCTGTGTGGCGCTGCGGCCGGAGAAGATCCTGATCAGCAAGGAGCCGCCGCCCGGGAACGACCGGCCGACGATCCCTGGGGTGGTCTTCGACCTGGCGTACTTCGGGAACCTGTCGCTCTACCGCGTCCGGATCCGGGGCGAGAAGATCCTCGAGGTGAGCGCGCAGAATCGGCGCCGCGAGGCGCGTCGCTACCTCGAGTGGGACGACGAGGTGCACCTCTCCTGGGACAGGAGCAGCGCCCTCGTGCTCACGGATTGAGGCGAAGGGAGTGTCGCCGCCGAGAAGGCGCCCGCGCGTCCCCACCTGGCATCGCTTCGGCCTCGCGATCCCCTACGCGTGGCTGCTGTTCTTCTTCCTGGCGCCCTTCCTGATCGTGCTCAAGATCAGCCTGGCCGATCCCATCGTCGCGCAGCCGCCCTTCACGCCGCTCTTCGACGCCGCCGCTCCGCCCGGCGAGCGCCTCCAGGCAACCGTGGAGAACTACCGCTTCGTGCTCGGGGACCGCCTCTACGTGCTCACCTACCTGAATTCGCTCGAGCTGGCGGCGGGGACGACGCTGCTCTGCCTGGCACTGGGGTACCCGATGGCCTACGGGATCGCTCGCGCGAGGCCCGGCGCGCGCAGCGTGCTGCTGCTGTTGGTGATCCTGCCCTTCTGGACCTCGTTCCTGCTGCGCGTCTACGCCTGGATGGGAATCCTCAGCAGCCGGGGGATCGTGAACGGCCTGCTCTTGTGGCTGGGCGCCATCGATCGGCCGCTGGAGCTCTTGTACACGAACACCGCCGTCTTCATCGGGATGGTCTACTCCTATCTGCCCTTCATGATCCTCCCGCTCTACGCCAACCTCGCGCGGCTCGACCAGGACCTGCTCGACGCGGCGGCGGATCTCGGCGGGCGCCCCCGGCGCGTCTTCCTCGACGTGACGCTCCCGCTCTCGATGCCCGGGGTGATCGCCGGCTGCCTGTTGGTCCTGATCCCGGCGATCGGCGAGTTCGTGATCCCGGCGGTGCTCGGCGGATCCGACTCGATGATGATCGGCCGGGTGGTCTACGACGAGTTCTTCCTGAACCGGGACTGGCCGGTGGCCTCCGCGGTGGCCGTGCTGCTGCTGTTGCTGCTGCTGGTCCCGATCACGATCTTCCAACGCTTCGAGGCTCAGAGCGGGCCGGACGCGTGAGGCGACGCCCGGGCTTCGTGCCGCTCGCGATGGGCTTCGGCTACGCCTTTCTCTACCTGCCCCTGGTGTTGGTCGTCCTCTACTCCTTCAACGACTCGCGCCTCGTCACGGTCTGGGGCGGATTCTCGTTGCGCTGGTACGGGGAGCTGCTGCGCAGCGGCGAGGTGCTCGAGGCGGCGTGGCTCAGCGTCCGGATCGCGGCCGCGAGCGCGACCGGGGCCACCCTGCTCGGGACGCTCGCGGGCTTCGCCCTGGCGCGGATGGGTCGCTTCCGCGGCCGCACACTCTTCGCGAGCATGATCGCGGCGCCGCTGGTGATGCCGGAGGTGATCACGGGGCTCTCGCTGCTGCTGTTCTTCGTGACGCTCCAGCAGCAGATCGGCTGGCCGGCGGCTCGGGGCGCGACCACCATCACCCTCGCCCACGTGACCTTCGCGACCGCCTACGTGGCGGTGATCGTCCGCTCGCGGCTCGCGAGCATGGAGACCTCGCTCGAGGAGGCGGCCATGGATCTCGGTGGACGCCCCTTCCGCGTCGTCCTGGACATCACCCTGCCGCTGATCTCGCCGGCGATCCTCGCGGGCTGGCTGCTCGCCTTCACGCTCTCCCTCGACGACCTCGTGATCTCGAGCTTCGTCTCGGGCCCCGGCGCGACGACGCTCCCGATGCTGATCTTCTCCAAGGTCCGGCTGGGCGTCACGCCGGACGTGAACGCGCTCGCGACGATCGTGATCGCGCTCGTGGCGATCGGGGTCGGGCTCGCCGGATGGATCCAGCTCCGCAGATCCGGTACCCGCGGAGTATAATGGTGCCGGCGTCGGTCGCTTAGGCCGCCCGACGCGGGCCGCTGGCGACGGCGCAGCCGACCGGAGGCAGAGCATGGGTTCGCACGCGGAGCTGCTCGCGCGCCACCGGGCGGTGATGCCGAAGTGGCTCGCGAACTACTACGCCGAGCCGATCGAGCTCGTGCACGGTCGCGGTCGCACCGTGGTGGACGGCGAGGGCCGCGAGTACCTCGACTTCTACGGCGGAATCCTCACCACCCTGACCGCCCACGGTCTGCCGGAGGTCGAGCGCGCGATCCGCGAGCAGGCCGGACGCCTGCTGCACAGCTCGACGCTCTACCTGATCCGGCCGATGGTGGAGCTCGCGGAGCGGATCGCCGCGCTCTCGGGGATCCCGGACGCGAAGGTCTTCTTTACCACCAGCGGAACCGAGGCGAACGAGGCGGCGCTGCTCCTCGCCACGACCTGGCGCCGCTCGCATCAGGTGCTGGCGCTGCGCAACGGCTACCACGGCCGCTCCTTCGGCGCGATGGGAGTGACCGGGAACCGGGGCTGGTCCGCGTCGAGCTACTCGCCGCTGCGCGTGGCCTTCGTGCACGGCGGCTACCGCTTCCGCAGCCCCTTCCGTGACCTCGACGACGCCGCCTACACCCGCGCCTGCGTCGAGGACCTGCGCGACGTGATCCTGACCGCGACGAGCGGCGACGTGGCCTGCCTGATCGCCGAGCCGATCCAGGGCGTGGGCGGCTTCGCGGCGCCACCGGACGGGCTCTTCGGCGCGATGAAGCAGGTGCTCGACGAGCACGGCATCCTCTTCGTGTCCGACGAGGTGCAGACCGGCTGGGGGCGCACCGGCGAGCACTTCTGGGGCTACCAGGCGCACGGCCTCGTACCCGACCTCTTGACCTTCGCCAAGGGGCTCGGCAACGGGCTTCCGATCGCGGGTGTCGTGGCCCGGGCCGAGATCGCCGACTGCCTGCGCGCGAGCTCGATCTCGACCTTCGGCGGCGGGCCCCTCGTCTGCGCCGGCGCGCTCGCGAACCTCGACTTCCTGCTCGCAAACGACCTCCAGGGCAACGCAAGGCGCGTCGGGCGGCAGCTGATGGAGCAGCTGCGCGCCGGCGTCGAGAAGCTCGGCGTCGTAGGCGAGCTGCGCGGAAAGGGTCTGATGCTCGGGATCGAGCTCGTGGGAGAGGATGGCTTCACGCCCGAGCCGGATGCCGCGGCACAGGTGCTGGAGCGCTGCCGCGAGCGCGGGCTCCTGATCGGCAAGGGCGGCCTTTTCGGCAACTGTCTGCGCATCGCGCCTCCGCTCTCGGTGACGCGCGAGGAGGCGGATCGGGCCGCGGAGGTCCTCGTCGGCGCGCTGGTCGAGGTGGAACGGGATGCGAGGCGCCCGCGATGCCCGTGATCGCGCACTGGGTGGACGGCAAGCCCTGGCAGGGGCGCGGCGCCCGCCAGGGCCCCGTCTACGATCCCGCGACGGGACGGGTGGCCTCGCAGGTCGCGCTGGCGAGCGCCGAGGATGTCGACTTCGCCGTGCGCTCGGCTCGCGCCGCCTTCGGCGGCTGGCGCTCCGCGTCACTTCCGAGCCGGACGCGGGTACTCTTCGGCTTCCGCGAGCTCCTCGAGAAGCACCGCGAGGAGCTCGCGCTCCAGATCACCCGCGAGCACGGCAAGGTGCTCGCGGACGCCCGGGGCGAGGTGGCGCGCGGCCAGGAGGTGGTCGAGTTCGCCTGCGGGATCCCGCAGCTGCAGAAGGGCAGCCGCTCGGAGTCCGTCTCCGAGCGGGTCGACGTGCACTCGCTCCGGCAGCCGCTCGGCGTGGTCGCCGCGATTACGCCCTTCAACTTCCCCGCGATGGTACCGCTGTGGATGGTTCCGCTCGCGGTGGCCTGCGGCAACGCCTGCGTGCTCAAGCCCTCCGAGCGGGACCCCGGGGCATCGCTCCTCCTCGCCCGGCTCCTCGCGCAGGCGGGGCTCCCGGAAGGCGTGCTGAACGTCGTGCAGGGAGACCGCGAGGCCGTGGATGCCCTGCTCGCCCACCCCGAGATCGATGCCGTGAGCTTCGTCGGCTCCACTCCGGTCGCGCGCCACGTCTACGCGACCGCCGCCGCGAACGGGAAGCGCGTCCAGGCCCTCGGCGGTGCGAAGAACCACATGGTCGTGCTGCCCGACGCGGATCTCGAGGCCGCCGCCGACGCCGCCGTCGGCGCGGCCTACGGCTCGGCGGGAGAGCGCTGCATGGCGATCTCCGTGGTCGTGGCCGTCGAGCCGACGGGCGATGAACTCGTGGCGCGGATCGCCGCGCGGGCCCGCGCACTGCGCGTCGGCGACGGCGCCCTGCCGGGAATCGAGATGGGTCCGTTGGTGACGCGGGAGCACCGCGACCGGGTCGCGGGCTACCTGGCGCGCGGCGTCGCCGAGGGCGCGGAGCTCGTGGTCGACGGCCGCGGGCTGCCGATCGACGCGTGCCCCGACGGCTTCTTCCTCGGCCCGAGCCTCTTCGACCGCGCCCTGCCCTCGATGGCGATCTACCGCGACGAGATCTTCGGCCCGGTGCTCTGCGTCGCGCGCTGCGCGAGCCAGGACGAGGCGCTCGCACTGGTGAACGCCAATCCGCACGGCAACGGCGTCGCTCTCTTCACGCGGGACGGGGCGGCGGCCCGACGCTTCGAGCGCGAAGTGCTCGTGGGCATGGTCGGGATCAACGTCGCGATCCCCGTCCCGGTGGCCTACTATCCCTTCGGCGGCTGGGGCGACTCGCTCTTCGGGGACACCCACCTGGTCGGGCCGGACGCCGTGCACTTCTACACGCGCGGAAAGGTCGTGACGAGCCGCTGGAGCGAGCCCCGACGCGGCAGCCCGGACCTCGGTTTCCCGGGCGCGGGCTAGATGGCGCAGCCCTCCCGCATCGAGCCCGTTCACGCGGCCGAGGCGACCGAGGCGAACCCGCGCGCCCGCGAGCTCCTGCGGCGGATCGAGGAGCTCGAGGCGCTCAAGGAGTCGGCCTTCGGGCGCTTCACGCGCTGGGACTGGCTCGCCTGCGCGCTGGTCGCGTTGGTCCTTCCGACCGCGGTGCTGCTCTGGTTCGGCCGATGAGCGGGCCGCGATGACGCCCCGGAGCGCAACGAGCGCGCCGGCCACGCCGCGCGCGGAGTCCTTTGCCGAGTCGAGCGCCTTCGGGCGCATGCCGCTCCTGCCCGGCGAGCGGGAGTACGGCAGCGCCGGCGCGCACGCCACCTGCTTCGCCTTCGCAATCGCGACCTGGTGCTTCCTGGTCGGCGGCTACACAGCGGAGCTCGTGGGAGCGGTGCAGGGCGTCGTCTGCCTGCTCGCCGGGAACCTGATCGGCGTCTTCCTGACCACGATGCCCCTCTCGCTCGGCTGCCAGCGCTACGGCCTCGAGCAGATCGACTTCTGCAAGCCGGCCTTCGGCCAGCGCGGCGCCCGGGTGATCCTGGTCTTCTACCTGATCAACATGATCGGCTGGTCGGGCTTGATCCTGGTGATGTTCGGCAACGGCATCCGGAACATCGCGGAGGCGCTCGGCTACCAGCCTGGCGGCTGGATCGTCGGCGCGGGTGTGGCCCTCGGTCTCGGGCTCTCCTACTGGATCGTGACCCGCGGCGTGCATCTGCTCAACGTGTCGAACGCGATCATCACGCCGTGCCTCGTGGTCCTGATCGGCTACATCGTCTGGGTGCTCTTCCGCGAGCACGGCTGGCAGGCGATCGCCTCCGCCCCGCCGCTCGACCCCGGGCCGCGGCCGTGGCTCAACTACCTGATCGCCTTCGAGCTCGGGGTCGCGAACGGGATCTCGTGGTGGGGCGGCATCGGCTTCATCGCGCGCAACACGCGCACGCCGCGGATCTCCGTCTACCCCCAGATCCTCCAGCTCGGTCTCTCCGGCGGGGTGGTCGCGTGCGTCGCCCTCTTCTCGGCGCTGGTGGTCAAGTCCGAGGACCCGACCGAGTGGATGGTGCCGATCGGCGGCGTCGGGATGGGCGTCGTCGCGCTCGTCTTCGTGGTGCTCGCGAACGTGACCTCGGTCGCCGTCTCCTTCTACGCGAGCGGGCTCGCCCTGCGCCACGTGCCGGCCTTCCGGGCGCTCTCGTGGCAGCGCGTGATCGGCCTCCTGATCGTCCTCTGCCTGCCCTTCGTCTTCTGGCCCGAGGAGCTTTACGGCCAGGGCGACGCCTTCCTGGCCTACAACGGCACCATGTACGCGCCGATCTCGGGCATCCTCTTCGCAGACTACTTCCTGGTGCGCCGGCAGCGGCTCTGCCTGTGGTCGATCTTCGACGACCACCCGAGCCGCGCCTACCACTACTCGCGGGGGTTCCACTGGCCCGCACTCGCCTGCGTGGTGCTGGGGCAGGCCGTCTACCTCTGGCTCTTCAATCCGATCACCTCGGAGACCCACCCGCTCTTCCAGCTCCTGCCGGCCTCGCTCGCGGCGTGCATCGTGCCCGCCGTCCTCTACGCCATCGCGGCGCGCATCTGGGCGCCGCCCGTCCCGGTAGCCGCGACGGCGGACGATGCGCCGGATCGGCTCCTCACCCCGAACATCTGAGGGAAGCGTGTCGTCCTCACAGCGATCCGACGGCGAAGCCGAGCGGCGCGATCCGACCCTCGCGGGTCGGCTGACGCGGCACGATGCGCATCCGTTCCAGACCTCCGCCGGGGATGCGGGCGGCGACGTCTGCGCGTTCTGCGGCGAGCGCCGCGCGCAGATCCGTCACCACCCGACCCGGGTGCGCGCGGCCTGCCTGCTCAAGGGCCTCGACGCGAACCTCCTGCTGCGTGGGAGTGGCAGGTAGCCGGGGAGTCGCAAGCGTGCAGCCGATCGGCGCCATCCATCACATCGACATCAGCGTCGGCGACCTGGCCCTCTCGACCGCGTTCTACGACCGGATCCTTCCGCTGCTCGGGTTCCGCCGCTTCCCGGACGCTCCGGAGGGGCCGCTGTGGGCCGGCGCTCGGCTGGAGGTCGGCCTCCAGGCCGCGCGCAGCAGCGAGCAGGAGCCGCACGACCGCTTCCGCGTCGGCCTCCACCACCTCGCCTTCACGGCCCCCACGCGCGCGGCGGTGGATTCCCTCCACCGGGATCTCGTCGCGATGGGGGTCACCATCCTCGATTCGCCGGCCGAGTATTCCGGGTACGCTCCGGGCTACTACGCGGTGTTCTTCGCCGACCCGGACGGCATCAAGCTCGAGTACGTCCACACACCCCACTGGCCGGCATAGGCAGCTGGGCGACTCGGGCGCTAGCGCGCCCCGCGATTCAACCAGACCTCGAGAGCCGGTCCCTCCTCGACCGCCGTCTGATCCCAGGCGCGATTGATCGCGGTGACGACGTCGAGCCGGCCGTCGCCGTCGAGATCCACGACCGCGAGCCCGGTGTGCCGGGGATGGTTGATCTCGATCGCCCAGGGGATCCACTCGGCCCCCCGCCGCTCGAACCACACGACCGAGTCGACGCGCGCGTCGCCTCGCGCCACCGGGAGCTCCACCTGCGGCAGGAAGCCGCAGGCGACGACGTCGAGATCCCCGTCGCCGTCGAGATCGGCGGCCTCCGCGGCGTGCGCCCCGTAGAGAGCGCCGATCCTCCGGTCGACGAAGCCCTCGGCGCCGCGGTTCTCGAGCCACTCCACGCCGTGCCAGGGCTTGAAGGCCACGCCGTCGTCGAGGGTGTCGCCGTGGGCGAGGAGGAAGTCGAGGTCGGAGTCTCCGTCGAGATCGGCCGCGGAGAGATGGCTCGTGCCCCAGTTCGGGTGGGGTGCCCGCCACAGCACGCGCTCCTCGAAGCCGGCGGCCGAGGCCTGGAAGGCCGACACCAGCTCGTGGTGCTGCGCGAAGGCGACGGCGAAGCCGAGGCCCCGGCCCGGCTCCGCGAAGGGCACCACGGCGACGGCGCCGGCGCGCCGGCTCACCTGCTCCGGGCGGAAGCGGAGGCTGCCACGGGGTGGGGTTTCGTTGTGCAGGACGAAGGCCCCTCCGTTGCGAAGCCAGCCGAACACTCCCGCGGCGACGTCGAGGTCACCGTCGCCGTCGAGGTCGATCGGCACCGCGTCCGCGACGCGCCCGACCTGCGCCAGGATCGTCGCGACCGCGAAGCTTCCGTCACCGCCGTTGCGCGCGACCAGCACCCGACCCACGGGATCGTCCGTCGGCATGGGATTGCCGAGATCGCTCACGACCAGATCGATGCGCCCGTCGCCGTCGACGTCTCCCGATCGGATCCGCGCCGGATGACCGGCATCCCCGATCCACCACGGCCCCCGCTCGAGCGAGAAGAGATGGAGGCTCCCGTTCGCCATGTGGGGCGCGGCGATCTGCGGAGCAAGGCTCGGCAGCAGGGAGGGCTCTACCCGCTCCACCGTCGCGATGCCGGGGCCGCCCGGCGAGCCGAGCAGAACGGAGCGACGCCGGAAGCGCAGCGGGCCGGGCTCGTCGCGGGTCAGCGCTTTCTCGAAGGGAAGGCTCTCGGGGGCGCGCGCCTCGTACCAGGCGACGATCTCTTCGACCGGGAAGCTCTCGCCCCCTTGCTCCGGCAGGTACCCGACGAGGAAGGACATGTGCTCGATCTGCTGGCGCCAGACCGAGCGCGGCAGGAGATCGGGGGTCGGAAAGGCGTGACAGGAGCTACACGCGGCGCGAACCCGCTCGTCGCTCGGCGGCTCGGACGGGCGCCAGAGCAGCGCCAGCGCGAGCGCGAGCGCCGCGAGCGATGTCGAGCCGAGAACGAGCGTGCGTCGAGTCACCCGGTCCACCAGGATCGGAGCCGCCTTCCCGAATCTAGCGACGTGCGCGCCGGGAGAATACCCTGGACGGGGTCCGGCGGCGGCGACCGGGTAAGGGAGGCGCCTCGATGTCCCGTCCAGGTCCGCATCGCCTCCCGGCCTGGGTCGCGGTGGCCATCGCCGCGCTCGCACCGGTTGGCTGCGGCGACCAGCGAGCGGCCGCTCCCGGCTCCGTTGCGGAGCGTCCCGACTCGCTCGAGGAGTGGCGGGAGGCGCGCGCGCAGCTCGACGCCACCGTCTGGGCGGACGAAGTCCTCGCACAGGAGTACGAGCGCACCCTCGTCGCGCTCTGGGACGCGCTCCTCGCCGCGGAGCGGCGTGGGGACGCGGCGGCGACCCGCGCGGCATTGGGGCAGGTGGGCCTCCGCGAGCTGCGCGTCGGCACCCCGGAGCGGAGCGAGACCCTCGACCACGAAATCGAGCTCCTGCGCTTCTCGGAGCCCTTCGAGACGCTCGATCCCGAGGCGTGGCAGCGGCGGCTCGAGGAGCTCTTCGAGTCGGGGTACCGGCTCGTGCAGTCGGAGTGGCACCACGCTCGCTTCGAGCCGCCCGCCGGAGGCGCGCCGGCGCGCTCGCGGGTCTCGATCGTCCTGCACGTGGTCGACGAAGCCCGCGGGCGCCGGATCGCCGTCGAGGGCGAGCTCGGCGTCGAGTGGTCGGATCGCCGCGACGCTCGCGGGAACCACCTGCCGGCGAAGGTCGATACGACCGAGCTGCGCATGCTCGCGCGCACGGGGCCACCCGCCTTCGAGCGGATCCTCGAGTACACCTGGTCTCCCCAGGGACGACCCTCGCGGCTCCACCCCATCCTCGTCTACGACCTCGACTCGGACGGCCGCTCCGAGATCGTGCTGGTGGGAGCGGCCCGGGTGCTCTGGAACCTCGGCGACGGCCGCTTCCGCGACGCTCCCCTCCTCGATCGACCCTTCGTCCTCACGGAGACCGGCGTGATCGCCGACCTCGACGGCGACGGCCATCCGGATCTCCTCTCGACCCGCGCGCGGGGCGATCTCGTGCTCTATCGCGGCGACGGGAACGGCCGCTTCCGGGAGGAGCCGCGCACGACCCCGAGCTTCGACGAGCCACTCCGCGCGCCCTCCGTCCTCACGGTGGGAGACGTCGACGGCGACTCGGACCTCGACGTCTGGCTCGCGCAGTACAAGCCCGCCTACGCCGACGGCCAGATGCCGCACCCCTTCTACGACGCGAACGACGGCTACCCCTCCCACCTGTTGCAGAACGACGGAGCGGGCGGCTTCTCGCTCGCGACCGAGGCCGCCGGGCTCGCGGAGAAGCGCTTCCGCCGTAGCTACGCCAGCTCCTTCGTCGACCTCGACGAGGACGGCGACCTCGATCTCCTGGTCGTGAGCGACTACGCGGGGGTCGACCTCCACCACAACGACGGGAAGGGGCGCTTCACGGATGCCAACTCGACGATCCAGGGGGACCGGCACCTCTTCGGCATGTCGGCCTCGTTCGCCGACTTCGACCTCGACGGGCGGCTCGACTTCTTCGTCGCCGGGATGTCCTCGACGACGGCGCGCCGCCTCGAGGCGCTCGGCCTGGGGCGCTCCGATCGGCCGGAGATCCAGGAGATGCGGATGCGGATGGCCTTCGGGAACCGGATCTACCTGGCGTCGGACGGCGGCTTTCGCGAGCCCGAGTTCCGGGCGCAGGTGGCCCGGACGGGCTGGACCTGGGGGACCACGGCCTTCGACTTCGACAACGACGGCGATCCCGACCTCTTCGCGGCGAACGGCCACGCGAGCGGCGAGAGCACCACCGACTACTGCACGAACTTCTGGCGTCACGATATCTACGACGCGAAGTCGGAGCCGGACCCGGAGCTCGGCAAGCTCTTCGCGGAGGTGTCCCAGGACCTCGTCGCGGGCAAGGAGTCCTGGGACGGCTATCAGAAGAAGCGCCTGCTGATGAACCGGGGCGGCACGGGCTTCGTGGACGTGGCCTTCCTGTTCGGCGTGGCCGACCAGTTCGACGGCCGCTCGGCCGTGAGCGAGGACTTCGACCGCGACGGCCGCGTCGATTTCGTGGTCGTGGAGGACCACGGCGCCCTGGGCCAGAAGCTCCACGTCTACCGCAACCGGCTCGAGGCGCCCGGGGCCTGGATCGGGGTCCAGCTGCGCGAGCAGGGCCAGGGGATCTCGCCGGTCGGCGCCTCGGTCGTGGTCCGGACGCCCGAGCGCCGGCACGTGGGTCGGGTCGTCACGGGCGAGACCCTGATGGGCCAGCACTCGACGGCCCTGCACTTCGGACTCGGGTCCGAGTCGCGCGTCGAGGCGATCGAGGTGCGCTGGCCGAACGGCGCGAGCCAGGTGCTCCGCGACCCGGAGCCCGGGCGCTACCACCTCGTCCTGGCGCCGCAGCCGTAGCCCGATCAGCTTCGCTCGCCTGCGGCTCGCTGCGCGCGCCTTCGGCGCTTGCTCGATGACCTACGCTCGCCTGCGGCTCGCTGCGCGCGCCTTCGGCGCTTGCTCGGGTCTTGCCTCCTGGCCGGTTCCCTCGCCCCGCCGCTCGATGTCGTACACTGCCGCGCCATGGGTCGCCGCGAGATCACCCGGCGCGACTTCCTGAACGGGACCCGGATCGCGCTGACCGGCGCCGCGCTCTCGCCCTGGGTGGAGCTCTTCGGCGCGCCGGCCCCGGCGTTCGCCGCCAACGACCCGTTCCCGCCCGCCCTGACGGGCATGCGCGGGAGCCACGACGGCTCGTGGGAGGTCGCGCACGCGCTCGTCGCGGGCCGCCGCTTCGAGGCAGGCGCCGCCGCTCGCCACGAGAGCGTCGACCTCGTGGTCGTCGGGGCCGGCATCAGCGGCCTCGCCGCGGCCTGGTTCTACCGCAAGGCCCGGCCCGGAGCGCGGATCCTGATCCTCGACAACCACGACGACTTCGGGGGTCACGCGAAGCGCAACGAGTTCGAGGCGGCGGGACGCACGCTGATCGGCTACGGCGGCACGGAGTCGATCGACGGACCCGCTTCCTACAGCGCAGTGGCAAAGGAGCTCCTGCGCGAGCTCGGGGTCGACCTCGAGGTCTTCCACCAGGCCTTCGACGCGAGCGTCTACGAGTCGCTCGGGCTCTCGGTGGGCGTCTTCTTCGACCGGGAGAGCTTCGGCGTCGATCGCCTGGTGGCGGGCTACGGGAGCCTTCCCTGGCCGGAGTTCGCGGCGCGGACCCCTCTCTCCGCGCGCGCCTGTGCGGATCTCGTGCGGCTGCACACGGAATCCCGCGACTACCTGCCGGGGCTCTCGCGCGACGAGAAGGTCGCGCTGCTCGAGAAGACGAGCTACGAGGATTTCCTGCTCCGCCACGCGCGCGTCGACCCCGAGCTCCTGCGCCTCTACCGCGGGATGTCACTCGAGTACCTGGCGCTCGGCGCCGACTCGTTCCCGGCCTACTGGATCAGCCAGGAGCCCTTCCTTCCGGGGCTCGAGGGCACGCTCGTCGAGCGCGCGCGACCGGAGGAGCCGTACATCTTCCATTTCCCGGACGGGAACGCCTCGATCGCACGGCGGCTCGTCTGGTCGCTCGTTCCCTCGGCCGTGGCGGCCCGGTCGGCCGAGGCCGTCCTCCTCGCGAGGCCCAGCTACGGGCTCCTCGACGCCGAGGGAGCCCCGGTGCGGATCCGCCTCTCGAGCACCGCCGTCGCCGCGCGCAACGCGGCGGATGGCGCGGGTGTCGACGTGACCTACGTGCGCGACGGGGTGGTCGGCTCGGTCCGCGCGCGCGACTGCGTGCTGGCCTGCTGGAACTCGGTGATCCCCTACCTCTGCCCGGAGCTCCCGGATCGCCAGAAGCGCGGCCTCGCCTACGGCGTGAAGGCGCCGCTCGTCTACGTGAACGCGCTGCTGCGCGGATGGCGGGCCTTCGTCGACGCGGGCGTCCAGGAGATCTACGCGCCGAACGAGACCTACTCGTTCGTGCGGCTCGACTTCCCCGTCTCGCTCGACGGCTACCGCGCGCCGAAGTCTCCCGACGAGCCGATCCTGCTGCACCTCGTCCACGTCCCCCACCACCCGGAGACCCCTGGAGCGGAGCAGTGGCGGGCGGGGAGACGGGCGCTCCTCGCGACCTCGTTCGCGAGCTACGAGGCGAAGCTGCGCGAGCAGCTCGGCCGGATGCTCGGGCCGGGCTTCGACGGGGACGAGGCGATCCTCGCGATCACGCTGAACCGCTGGCCGCACGGCTACGCCTACCAGCCGAACACGCTCTGGGACCCGCCGTGGGCGTCCGAGGCCGAACGGCCGTGGGTGGTCGGCCGCCAGCGCTTCGGCCGCATCGCGATCGCCAACGCGGACGCCGCGGCCAACGCGTACACGGACGCCGCGATCGACCAGGCGCACCGCGCGGTGGGAGAGCTGCTGGCCGGCGCTTCGCGCTAGCAGGCGGCCTCCCTCAGTGGACGAAGGTCTTCCAGATCGCGCCGCGCAGGCGCGGCGTCTTGCGGCCGGCGAGCTCGGCCGCGTCGAGCGACTGACCGATGCGCAAGAGCCCCCCGACTCCGATCCAGCGCAGAGGTTCGGGCTCCCAGCTCGGGAAGGGCGGACCGACCAGCGGAAGCCGAACGCGCTCGCTCTCGCGCGCGAGGATCAGCTCGGCGAGCGTGCGCCCCGCGAGGTTCGACGCTGCGACCCCCTCGCCGACGTAGCCGCCCGCCCAGGCGAGGCCCTTGCTCCGATCGACTCCGACGGAAGGGCGCCAGTTCCGGGGAACCCCGAGCGGCCCGCCCCAGCGGTGCGTGATCTCGAAGTCACGCACGATCGGGAAGAAGGACTCGAGCGTGCGCTGCACCTGCGCGAAGAAGGCGAAGCCGGGCTCGAAGCGGTCGCGAATCCCCGAGCCGTAGAAGTAGGGGCCGCGCGTCCCGAAGGCGATCCGGTTGTCCGCGGTGCGCTGACCGTAGACCACGATCCGCCGCGGATCGCCGAAGGTCTCGCGCTGGGCGAGCCCGATCTCCTTCCACGCCGCCTCGGGGAGCGGCTCGGTGGCGACCATCATGGAGTGCATCGGCACGAGCCGGCGCACCTGGCCCGCGATGGTCCTCGAGTAGGCCTCGGTGGCACACACCACGGTGTCGGCTCGCAGGTTCCCCCCGCGCGTCCGCACGGCGCGCGGCTCCAGCGCGAGCGCCGGGGTGTGCTCGTGGATCACCACGCCGCGTCGCTCGACGGCCAGGGCCAGCCCGCGCGCGAGCCGCGCGGGATGGATCGCCGCGCAGTGAGCGAGAAAGAGGCCGCCCAGGTTCCGCTGCGAGCGCACGCGGGCCGCGCACTCCTCCGGCGGGAGCCAACGGACGTCGCCCTCGCCGAAGCCCTGCGAGCGCCAGCGCTGGAGATCGGCCTGGAGCAGCTCGCGATGGGCCGGTGCCGAGGCGACGCAGATGTAGCCGCCCTTCGCGTAATGACAGTCGATCGCCTCCTGCGAGCACACGCGTCCGACCTCGTCGACGGCGTCGAAGAGGGCCCGCTGCAGACGCTCCGCATCGGCGCGCCGCGTCGGATCGGCGAGCAATGCCTCGCTGCCGGCGAGCGTTCCGAGGCACCAGCCGCCGTTGCGCCCGCTGGCTCCGAAGCCCGCGATCTCGGCCTCGACGATCGCGACCCGGATTCCGGGCTCGAGGCTCGCGAGATAGTACGCAGTCCAGAGGCCCGTGTAGCCAGCTCCTACGATCGCGACGTCGACCTGCGCGTCCCGATCGAGCGGCGGCCGCGGCTCCAGCGAGCCGGGCGCAGTCGCGTGCCACAGGCTGAGCGTGCGGTATTCGTCCGGAGTCATCGGCATCGCGTGGAGCCCGCTTGGCTGGGGGCACCAGTATCGCACCGACTTGCGGTCAGGTGCAGGATCGAAACACCCTGCGAAGCGCTTCCACCCCGGGGGGAAAGCGCCTCCTTTCGCTCTTCCACCCACACGCCTGTCGTCACATGCAGCCCAGGCGTCGCCCGAGCTATCCTGCGCTTTCGAGGCGGAGGACGGTATGTTCGAGACGAGGTCGCGGCCATGGCGTCGGGGACACCCACCACCGCGCTGCTGCGACCCGACGGCGGCGACTCGCTCGCGGCGCTCGTGGCGCGGCAGCCGGCCGGCATGTCGCTGCAGCGCGAGTTCTACGCCGATCCCGCGATCTTCGCGCGCGACATCGAGCGCATCCATCTGCGGCACTGGCTCTGCGTAGGCCACGAGAGCCGCCTCCCGAAGCCCGGAGACTGGTTCGTCTTCGAGCTGGCCAACGAGTCGCTGATCGTCGTGCGCGGGCGCGACGGGCAGCTCCGCGCCCTCGTGAACGTGTGCCGCCACCGCGGCTCGCAGGTCTGCTACGAGAAGGAGGGCAGCTCGCGGGCCTTCGTCTGCCCCTACCACGCCTGGACCTACGACCTCGATGGGCGCCTGCGCTCGGCGCGGCTGATGGGCCCCGACTTCGATGCCTCGCAGCACTCGCTCGCGCAGATTCACGTACGCGTGATCGAGGGCCTGATCTTCGTCTGCTTCGCCGATCGGCCCCCGCGCCTCGACGACGTGGAGAGCACGCTTGCGGCGTCGCTCGGCCGCCACGGCTGGGCGAAGGCGAAGGTCGCCCATCGCGCCACCTACGGCTGCGATGCCAACTGGAAGCTCGTCACCGAGAA
>Ga0214473_10004836_pt1 | contig 16167 bp, 20 predicted proteins | sample RVTome_7_FD_203509 | JGI IMG/M metagenome (GOLD analysis project Ga0214473, IMG submission 203509) | Soil microbial communities from uranium-contaminated site in the Upper Colorado River Basin, Wyoming, United States - RVT98D197 | ecosystem: Environmental > Terrestrial > Soil > Contaminated >... | reverse complement strand
CGCCAGCGCGGGAGTCTCCACGAACTGCGCCAGCACGCTCCCGTCGACCGAGACGCTCCAACCCGTGAGCCGACCCACGCCGTAGTCGCGGTCGAAGTCCAGGCGAAACGAGCGACCGTGCGAGACGATCGCGTCCACGACGCCCCACGCCGCGGCGAGGTCCGTAGAGTAGCGCGGGAGCGCGGGTGGCGGGTCATACTGGAACGCGAACGACCCGCACTGGGTCAGGCGATCGACATACAGATGATCGCCCGACGCTGACTCGAATACCGGAAGCCCTTTCACGTTTGGAAGGCGCTTCAGGCCCATCACCCGCTCCGCTACGAGCGCGTCCAGCGCGCGGCTGGAGGGCAGGGTGAGGTAGTCGGTCACGACTTTGGCTCCCGTCTCATGTCGGCCAGAGCGAGCACCGCGCCGAGTTCCTCGACGACGCGCATCGCGATATCGTGCGCGAGATCGCCGTGTTTCGCTTCCAGGAGATCCGCCGCGAGTCGCAGTCGGTCAGGAGGCGAGAGCGCCTGGATCTCGCGGGCAAGCGCGACGAGGTCGGTGGTCATACGGCGTAGACTCCGAGGTAGAGCGAATGCAGTGGAAAGATGCCGTCCATCGCAAACAGGGACCGCAGAAAGATCCGCCGGTCGTCTTCGCGCCTACGCTCCCGATCGCGCTGTACGTTGTCCCACGCGACGGCGAGGAGGACGTCCGCAAACGTGAAGTCCGCCGCTGCACATTCGAGGAACCAGCGTAGCGCCCAACGGAAGTCCTGATCTGCTAGCGGGTCGGGTGGCCATTGGATGGACTCGCTCACGCTCGCACCTCCGCTTCCCTCGATTCCTCGCGCACGAGCGGGATGAGGTCGATCAGCTTCCGCAGCCACTCGAGCTCCCGCGTGATGCTCGCGTAGCGGTCCATCAACGCGGTCTTCACGTCCTCGTGCGTGGCGAGGCGGAACTCCGCGGCGTTGGCGTTGCCGTAGCACCACTCGTGTTTCTTCCAGAAGCTCTCGCCGCGCGCCATCGGCTCGTGTTCCGCGACGAACGGGATGGGACCGCGGCCCGGGACCACGGTGATGATCACATCGCCCTTGCGCCAGTTCGGCCTTTCGCTCACGATCGCATCTCCAAGCCCGTCGTCAGGCCGATGTCCGCGCGCACCTCGGTCGCTTTTCTCAGTCTCGTTTGTGCGTTCTTTCTAGCAAATGCGCTATGCTCTTCTGGCGTCATTGATGCCCAGAAAGCTTTTGCTCCCATGCCTCGAACAGCAATAAGTTGCTCGTTTCGCTTATCGATCTGTTCCTGCGTGAGTACGCCAACGAGAGCCGTGAACGCCCTTTCGACACTCCATCCAAGGCGGAGCCTGTTGTAAAGGGTCATGTAGTTCATTCCGAGTTCCTCTGCCCACTCGGCCAACGACTTCGCGTGACCGTTGAACTCAATGATCCTGTTATTTCCCTTGTTCCTGTTCTGAACTTTTCGCGTTGCCCAACGACAGTTTCCGGGTTCGTAGTTTCCATTGTTGTCGATGCGGTCAATCGAATGCTCGGGTGTTGGCTTCTGGCCCATGTCCGCAAGGAACGCGGGGAAGTTTTCTCGCCAACGCTCACAGACGTTGATTCCTCGCGCACCATAGTCATGGTATCCAATGCAGTGGGTGTCGTAGCACCGCTTCTTGATGTCCTTCCACGTACGATACTCTGGAGTCTCACGCCCGCGATGAGAGCATCCGTGTTTGCGAGGACCTGCCGCATGCTCCCACGGTTTCTTTCTGCCTGTAGCGCGCTTATCCTGGCATCTTTTGCTGCATGCTATTCGTCGATCGAAATCGCAAGGCTTCGGGAAGAACTCCCTCTCACAGACCTCACATTTCTTTCCGGTTCTTGTGGCTCGCATGAGACTTCCTCGCCTTGTTCCAGTAGGGACTCTTGCACTTGGCGCAACGAAGAGGCTCTTCGGGACGACGTGGGATCCACTCGTGTCCACACCGAAAGCATTTCAGAACCGTGAGCATCACTCGCATACCCATAGAGTACCCCTACAGGGAAACCTTGTCAAGCCCCATGTCGGAAAGAATTTCCTGGGCGGCTTCGATGTCGCCTCGCGCTTTTGACTTCTTGGCCTGAAGGTATGCGGAAAATGAAATTCCGCGACAGCAGCAGTTGCGGTGCCGCGAGTGCTCCGACCCTTCGCATGGCTCGCCAGGGTGCGGCTGACCCGCCGAGCAACGTGGACAGCTTCTCCCGATCGGACAAAGACCGCAGGCACCGAATCCGACAGCACGGAAACGATGCGTCACGTCCCCCTCTGTGCCGGCTTTGATGTCACCAGCGATCCGATCGATACGGTGCTTTGCCTCGTCGTTCGCTAGGTGGCACCTGTCGCCGCGCGGATCGCGTAGCAGCGCGTCGAGCTGCTCCTCGACCTCGGAGGCTTCGAGTTCGAGGGCGGAGCGTGGTGGCGGCGGGAGAGGCTTCGGGAGCGCGTGGCGCGTGGCGAACCGCTCCGCGAGGCTTACGGTGTACGCCCACTGCTTCTCGGACAAGCGCGGCCCGTAGGCGAGCACCTGTCCGCCGATGCTGCGCACGGCGTCAGGCAGGTCCTGGTGCGCGTCGGCGGAGAGGACGCTCAAAGCGTCGCCCGCCCAGCGCTCGACGTCATTCCGTGGTCCGCGTCGCGCGACCGTCGGAGGGCGTTCGCCCTTCCGTGCGGGGTCCTGCGGGCCGACGAAGTTGTCGGCGCGAGACTCGGCGTGGGCGGAGGGGTTGTCGGGATCGAAAACCATCGCTATGAGTCCTCGCGTGAGCGTTACAGCATGTTACAACGCACCCAGAATCTACGGGAGCGGTTCCTAGCACGTCTAAAGTGCCATTTGGTGCCATTCTTCGATTCGCGTTACAAAGTTACACGAACGGAAGCCTCGTATGCGCGAGCCTTCCGCACACACACCCTATACTCGGTATAGGCGTGGTGTGCGGAATTCCCCGTCCCCATAGGAGCCCACCCGCCCGTGTAACCCTGTAACACTCACTCTCCGATCTCCTTCGGTTCCTCATCCTTGTCGAACTTCTCGATCTTCGCAACCTTCTTACGGCTAAAGGCATAGACGCGATGCGTACCGTTCCCGTGTCGCACAACCATCGACATGACGCCCTTCGCCAAGTTACTCGGAGTCGTGACCGTCCACCCGCGCTCTCCCCACGTCTTCGCGATCGAGGCATCGAATCCCCATGCTCGGAGACGCTCGTCGAGGACGTGCGGGAACACCGACCACTCCCAGAGACCCGTCTCCGAGTAGAGTCCGAACCACCCTCCGGGCGGCTCGATCGGTTCGCCGCCCTGGTCGATCTTCGCCTTTCCGATGAAATGCGATGGGTTCGCTTTTGCCCAGTTGATGAGCTTCTCCATCGCCGCCTTGCAGACGTCGGCCTCGTCGGCGCCACGCTCGACGTCGGGCCAGAGCTGCTCGATGATCCCGTCTGGCTTCCACGGCAGCGACGGGATCGCGCGATGGAGGAGCCACGCGGCCACCTCCAGCGTAGCGAGGTAGTCAGCGAGGCGTCCGGCGACGTTGTTCCCTTTCGCCATGACGCGGTATGCGGCGCGTTCCTCTTCCCATCGCTCGCGCCACGCCGCTTTCTCCCCCTCGTGGACGTGGAGCCATTTAACGAACGCGGGCAAGATGTGGCCGTAGTTTTTCGAGAGCGTTTCCGTCACGTCGTCGATGATGTCGCGTACGCGCGGGCTCGCCTCGCCGAATGGAGATCCGTGGAGCGAGATCATTCGCGCCTTTGCGCCGCTTGCGCCAGGCAGTACGTGCGTCACGGGTCGCTCACCGTTCGAGAGGAGCGTGACATGTGTTCCGTGCGTAACGGCAAGACCCTTCAACGTCCCACGCATTCTTGAAAGGCCGTTGATGACGTCATAGAGTCCGAGGCCCATTTCCTCTGGGTTGCGTGCGCGCTGCGACTCGTCGGCGAACACGGGCAGGCCGTTGAGGACGCACGCGCGTCGCTCGAATGCGGTTCGTGTCCCATCCCATGTCCCGACGAGTCCGCCTCCGCGAGGCTCGGGATTTCCGACGAGGGACGCGGCGATCATCAGCGCGCGGGTCTTGCCGAGCGACGTATCGCCCCAGATATCCACGCCGAAGTTCTGTCCGCCGATCATCTCCAGAATGACGGGCGCGACGGCGGTGTACATCGCCGCGACGACGCGCGGGAACGACGACACCTTTCCAAGTGCGGCGATCTGCTTCTCGATCTTCCCCTTCGTGTGAATGGAGTCGGCGATCTGATCGTCGCCCGAGTCGAGTCCGCGGAAGACAACCTGCGGGCCTCCGAGCTTCGATGGAACGAGCATTCGCCCCGCCATGAACCCGAGGTAGTTTTTGTCCTCGTCATGGACGGGGCCAAGGCGCGACGTCGTAAACCGTCTCGGGATCAGATGATGATTTGTCTCTTCGTATCGTACGAGCCACTCGGCGAGGAGATTCCACGTGATGCACGAGATCGAGAAACCGAGGTCGGCCAGGGCCTTGAGTCCCTTACCCTCGGCGCATTCGCCGCGGCCGAACTCTGCACGGAACCAGCGGTCGCCCTTGCGCCACGCGAGCTGTAGTGTGTGCGTTCGCATGGCAAGGTCGACGCCAACGCCGACAACGAAGATCGGGCTCCCGCATACGGGGGTGAGGCTCGGCGAGACATTGCCGTCCTGTGTGGCCCGTTCCGTCAGACGGCAGATCCTGCCGTCTTCTGCCAACGTCCATCCGCGCGGGATGATCGATCCCGCCATAACGCCTGACTCCGGGAACCACCCGTGCGGGTCACCGCGTTCCAGGTCGTCGTCGGATGGGTCGATCGCTACGGACGGCAGTTGCCGCGCGTGGAAGCGAACGGTCCGAACGAAGTCGGAGCGCCGGAACTTCCTTCCGAACTTCGAATCGAGTAGCGCGTTGAGTCTCGCCCACGCGCCCGGGTCGCGCGTATAGAGGATCGCCGCGTCGCGCGCGAACGACTCCTCCGACGCGCCATCGGGACCGACGAGCGCCTCTACGCGGAGGAGAACCTCGCGGGCTTTTTCCAGGTCGGCGTCGCCCTTGACCGTCTCGGTCTCCGTGGTTTCGCCGCCACGCTGTCCGAAGAACTCCGTGCGGTCTTGAAGCGCCTTCGCGACGGTCGCCTTTCGGTAGTCTTCGCGTTCGGACCACTTCCCGCGTTGGCCGAGTCCCGACGCCGAGACGATCGCTTCGATGCGTGCGGCGTTTGCCCCCGTGTAGAACGCCACGAAGTTGCATAGCGCGAGGTCTGCCTCGGACTGACTCGGGTACTTTCCTTCCCACTCGCCTCGGTAGAGCGCCGCAAATGCGGCTCCGTTCTTCGCCTTCGACGCGACGCGAACGATATCGTCGTCGGAAAGCGGCTTGCGGTCCTTTTTCCCGGCCGAGAGGAGCCTTCCATAAAGCCACTGGACGGCCTCGGAGCAGTCAACGATCTCGCGCGGGTGGTCGGGGAGCTTGTGCCCGGTGATCGTGAAGTAACGGCCCGAGCGATACATCTCGACGCCCGCATCCTTCTCGGGCCAGTCGCGACGGTTCTTCCCGCCTTCGGATAGGGCAGGTCCTCGACAGAGGAGCTTGATGCCGTGCATCGATGGCGACACTTCGGCGTAGGTCGGGAACCGCTGGAGGATGTCTTTCGCCCACAGTGCGATGTTGCCCTCGGCGTTGACGCAGTTGTCGAGGTCGATCCCGACGATCCCAAGATTCTCCGTGAAGACGAACCCGACGCCGAGAGACCGATCGTCCTCCGCGTGATGGCTCATCGCCTCCGCGAACGTTCCCCACGTGGACGGGTCGTCGCTGGACGCATCGCGCCCGTTGTGCGGATCGACGGGTGGCTTCGTCCACTTGCCCTTGCGTTGGACCTGTCGCCAGTTGATCCAGTTCGGAAACGTGACGAGCTCGTCAGGAATGCGCGATGCGAGATCAGCAGCAGGCGTGACTTGACGTCGGAATGCGGTCTTGTTTCCCACCTATCGCCTCCCCTGGTGCTTGCCGCTCCGCGTGTTGTTGATCTTGATCCCGCGCCCGTCGCTCCAATCGAGGACGACCTGCCCGTCGGCGGATCGAAGCGCGAGGCTGCACTCGTTGTGCCCGAGGTTCGCGACGCCGATGCGGTGCTGGACCATGACGGACGCGAGGTCGTGGTGCAGGTACGTGAACGGCCACAGGAAGACCCACTCGACGACGACGTGGTAGCCTTTGCGGAACTCGAAAGCGGAATGGGCGTAGTCGAGCGCCTGGGCGATGGCGGGTCCGATCTTCTCGCCGGACTTCTTCGCCTCAATCCCGATCGGCCCCAACTCCCACCCGGCTGCGACGAGCGGGTCGTCGGGAAGTAGGATGCGGTCGATCTTCGGGTGGACGTCGGCGGCGGCGACCCTCGGACCGAGGAGCGTGCCGATGCACTCGCGGTAGACCTGGAAGAGCCCGCTGCGTCCGATCACGCGGTCGAGGGCGTTGACGGACTCCTCCTCGGTGGCGTACTGGTAGAGGGCGACGCCCTCCGGGCCGATGGACGACACTACGGACTCCTCTCCTACGGCGTGGATTGGACTGGCGAGAGGAGCGCGGCCCTAGCCAGCCGCCGCCCGCCGCGCGTCCAAGGTGCCGCCACGGAGGATGTCCGGGGAAGCGTTGCGAGGACGAGCGGCAGCCGGGTAGGGCCGCGCGAGGTGGTAGGCGTGCATGACATCCTCCGTTGTAGGTCAGACACCTTGGACTCGCGGCATTCTACGTCCCGGCGTGCGCTCGTCAAGGAAACTACGGCGGCTTGTTTTTCGGTGTGGCGGTTTTGTTTTCGGCTGGAAAGATCGCCGCGCGATCCGCGGTAGGCGGACCGCGCGGCGAGCGTGGGAGAGTGTGCGTATTACATCGCCAGCCTGATCTCTGGCTTCGGCGCAAGGTCGCGCGCGAGTCTCGCCGCGTGGTCGCAGTCGATCGCGATGCGCCAGAGGATCGTTGCGAGGATGGTCTCCTGTGGCGTGCGCGCGAGCTTGCGGTAGATGGACTCTCCACCGTCGTACGATGAACGGGCCATCGACGAGCACGTATCGACGAGCTTCGGCAGGTCGATGTACGCGCCGAGTGGTGCGTGGGCGAGCGGCACCGACGGCGTGACGTCGGGCGCGGGCTTCGCCTTGTGTTTGGGTTTCTTCATGGTGCCTCCATAGAACGTCTCACCTCGCGCCCTGTCCCGTGACTACAGGGCGCGGTGCGTGGCGGGCTAGTCCGAGAGCTTGAACTCGTCGGGCTTATTCTCGGGCTCGTCCATCGACTCCCATGACGAGACCATCGCGTCACGCTCGATGTCGAGGGCCTTGGTGATCTGGTTGCGGTGCGTGACGGAGAGCACCATGCAGCCGAGCTTGCGCAGCGCGTTGAGGACGCGCACGGTGAGCGTCTCGGCCTTCTGTTCGGTGGACTTGCGCTGGCGGGTTTTCCTCTCGGGCTTGTCGGCGGTCGCCGTGCCGCCGCTGTCGGGGGACTGGGACTTGCGGGCCATGTCGGTTGCTCCTATCGGTTGTGGGTTGCCATGTTCGCACGCCAGCACACGCGGGCGCGCGACGAACGGGAGTCGGGGTTGTTCAGGCCCGTACCAGCGGCGCTTTGGGACGGGGCCACGTTTTCGGACGCGGCGTCCGTTGAACTCCCGCACGCTTGGCTGGGCTCCCGTTCGTCTCGCGTCCGTTCGGGAGCGCGGCACCCGGCGGCCACCGCGCCCCCGATGACGCACCTAGAACTTCGGCTTCGCCTTCCCGCCGGCGGTCGCGGGTTCGGACTCTGCGGCCTCTGTGGCCTTCGTGTCTCCCTGCTTGCCCTTCGTCCCGTCCTCTGCGCTCGCCTTCCCGTCGAGGCGCTTGCGGAAATAGACGTTCGTGAACTCGCCCTTCGTCTGCTTCGACACCTCCAGGCGCACGTCGAGCAGCTCGACGAGCTTCTTCGACGGCGTGCCGTCCTCCGCGGGCTGAAGCTGCGAGAGCTTGTCGAGCACGACGCCCGCGATGGCGAGGTCGCCCTTGAGGAAGTCGAGGTTCTTCGGCGTCTGGAGCATCGACTTCTTGAAGATGCAGCGTCCGTCGTACGCGCCGCCGACGATGCGGAGCTGCCACGACAGGTAGGCGTTGCCGCTCTCCTTCGCCGTCTTGAGCGCCACCTTCTCGACGAAGACGAGGTAGGTGCCATCGGGCGGCTCGTCGAAGTCGCCCTTTTCGGGCGCCTTCGCGGCGGCGTACTGGTCGTCGAGGCCGGTCAGGTCGATGTCGGGCATGGTCGTGTGTCTCCTAAAAAAAGATTTCCAGTCTTCCGTTGTCTTGCGCGGAATGCGCTCGAACCGCTCGAACTCCGAACGGATCGTCGGGTCGGTGATGATCTGGTACGATGCGGCCACAGCCCGAAAGGCTACGGTCGCTGCTTCGTCTCCTGGGTTCATATCTGGATGGTACTTTCGTGCAAGACGTCGAAAAGCGGACTTGATCTCCGCCGTCGTTGCGCTGCGAGACACGTTGAGGATCTTCCATGGATCCATATCACACCTTTTCCGATTTCGCTTCGGTGGACTCGGTCCCTTCCGTCTTGCTGTGCTTGCCGGACTTGAGCCGCGCCGCGCCCGCGTTGAATGCGGCAGCGAACTCGTCCCACGTGAACGGGATCGTCTCGGGAAGGGTCTTCGTACGGTCGCCCGCCTCGTAGTTCTGCGTCGGCCGCGTGCGGATGACGCGCTTCGTCCCGCCGGGCTCGAAGTCGCCGAAGAGGATCACCTGCGCCCACCCGAGGATGACCTTGAACGGCGAACTCGTGCTAGACGGCGAGTCGCGGAGCGTCGGCCCCCAGACCTTGATGTCGCCCGTCCGCGTCTCGACGGTGCGCTGTACCGCATGCGAGATGAACCAGACGGACGTATCGAGGTACGACAGCTTGCGAAGGAACGACTCGAACTCCGCGTCGACGTACGCCCAGCCCTTGCCGTACCCGGGGTCCTCTGGGTGCTTCCACTTCTTCTGTTCGCAGACGTGCTCCACGCAGAGGCGATAGGCGTTGTCCGCGGTGTCGATGATCATGGCGCCGAACCGATCGCTCTGCACGACGGTATTGACCGCCGACTTCAGCTCGTCCCACGTCTTGATCGGGTACGGGTCCTCGATCTTGAAGCAGGCGATGTCGTCGAGCCCGCGTTCCGTCGCGATGAAGACGTGGTTGGGGATCCCAGCGCCGAACGTGGACTTCCCGAACTTCGGCCGCGCGTACAGCAGTCCCTTGAGCGCCGAGAGCTTCGGGACGGGCTTCGACAGCTCGCTCGGGAGCGTGATCTTGGGCGGCTCCTTCGCGGGCGGTGCAGGTGCTTGGACGGCCATGCTACTCCTCCTGTGGCTTTGCCAACTCTGGGTTGGCGTCCTCGCGGACGCGGTACAGGTTCGCCTTGAGCACTTCGTCGCCGCCGTGCATTTTGCAAAGCGGCAAGAAGGCGCACGCGCGGAAGTAGTCGAAGCAGCGGCGCGTATCCTTGGGCCAAGCGGAGACGCCGAACTTCGCGGTACGCTTGCGTGCGCGGATGACGTCGAGCGCGCGGCATTTTGCCTCGCGGATCGCCTCGTCGACCATCGACGGGTCGAACGGAACCTCGATGCGCTGGAGCGCGGAGTCGCCGCGTTCCGCGTACCACGCGCCGAGGCGCGCGGAGAACTCGTCGTCAGGTTGCGCGAGCTGGCGCTTCGCGGTCGACTTGCCGCCTTTGTTTTTCGCGCATGCCTCGGCGTATCGGATCGCGAACGCCTCTTCGGACTCCTCGATCTTCTGGTGGTCGATGCTCGGCTTCGTGATCGTGTCGTAGACGAACCCACGGACGGGCATGCCGTGCTTCAGGGTGACGGCCCGCGCGTACGTGTGGACCTGCGAGTCGATCCACAGGCGGTCGATGAACGTCCCGTCGATGCGCGAGACGGTCTTCGTCTCGTGGATCCACAGGCCATCGGAGCGACGCTCCACGGCATCGACCTTTCCGTTGAGCGGGATGCCCGCGACGAAGCGGATCCCGAACTCCTCCTCGACGGCGATGTAGTCGAGGCGGTCGGTCCAGCGTGCGGCATAGGCGGCGGTCGCGGCCAGCGCGACGAGGAGCGCGTCGCTCGCGTCGGACATGGGCGGGACGTCGCCCGCCAGCGTGCGGACTGCCTCGCACGCCGCTTCGACCGTTGCGCCGCGCCGCAGGTACTCGACGCCGCCGTGTACGAGCGTGCCCGTCCAGAGGGACATCGTTTTGATGAGCGGATCGAGCCGTTCTTCGTAGGAGTGTAGGTAGCGTCGCGGGCAGTCGGCGAAGCACCCGAGCTGGGAGTGAGTGAAGGCGCTACTCATTCTCGCGGTCCTCCTCGAATACGGGGCGATGCTTGGCAGGTGCAACGGAGAGACCGAGGGCGCGACGCCACGCGGAGAGATGTTCGGAGGATGGGCCGCGACGCCCGGTCTCCCACGCTCGGAGTGTGGAGTACGGGATGCCCAGAATGCGGGCGAGCCCGTCCTGGCTCATGTCCCGTGCCTCGCGCGCAGCGCGGAGCGAGGCCACCTCCCTAGCTGGCGGGCGGGCGTTCGGCTTTCGTCCCGGCTTCATGGTCTACCTCCGACGCGCGAACTATACCGCGATATCGTAGCGCGTCAATAGAGAATTTCGTATCGCTCGATCCTTTGTTTTCTATGTAGCGGATATTTTTCGGATTTCGCTTGCATTGTCGCGCGCTAGGTAGGATACTATATCTGTCAACGAGGGAAAAACGCATGGCGACCCTGACGCGCGACGGAGACCGCTGGCTCCTGCGCTCCTCATATGAGGAGCGAGAGATCCCGAAGGCCGCGCGGTTCCGCTGGGACCCGCAGGCACGGGTCTGGTGGACGAGCGACCGCGAGAACGCCGCGAAGCTCGCGCGGTACGCCGACGGCTCTTGCGCCGCGGACCTCTCCTCCGCGGCTACGGAGAAACGCGCGGTCCTCGCCGCGTCCCGCGCTGTCGAGGCCCCCGTGGACCTCATCATCCCGTGCCCCGACGGGCTGGCGTTCCTCCCCTTCCAGCGCGCGGGAGTCGCGTACGCGACCGCGCGCGAGCGCGTGCTGATCGCGGACGAGATGGGCCTCGGGAAGACGATCCAGGCGATCGGCGTGGCGAACGCCGCCGGACTGCGCTCCGTCCTCGTCATCTGCCCCGCGAGCCTGCGACTCAACTGGGCTCGCGAGTGGGCGAAATGGTCGACTGCCTCTCCCTCCTCTACTATATACGTCGTGGAGGGCGGGAAGGCGCAGCCCGCGATCGAGACCGCCAACGTCGTGGTCGTGAACTACGACATCGTCGGGAAACACCACGCTGCGTTCATGGCCCGCGCATGGGACCTCGTCGTCATCGACGAGTCCCACTACCTGAAATCGGAGAAGGCGCAGCGCACGAAGCTCGTCTACGGAGCGTACGACCGTCAGGGCGTGCGGACGAGCGACGGGCTCGTGCATCGGGCGAAGCGGGTCCTCTGCCTCACCGGCACTCCGCTACTGAACCGGCCGATCGAGCTGTGGTCGACGCTTCAGGCGCTCGATCCGAGCGGACTCGGGCGGTCTTTCTTTGGCTTCGCGAAGCGGTACGCGAGCGCGCATCAGGGACCGCACGGATGGGATTTCTCGGGCGCCAGCAATCTCGGGGAACTCCAGGAGCGGATGCGCGCGGCGGTAATGGTCCGTCGGCTGAAGGCCGACGTTCTGACGGAGCTCCCCGCGAAGCGCCGTCAGATCGTCGAGCTGCCGCGGAACGGCGAGGCGGCGGCGGTCGAGGCCGAGCGGGACGCCCTCTCCCTCCTCGACGAGATGGAGGGCGCGAGCGCCGATGCTGCGATCGCAGAGGAGTCGGGCGACGCGGAGGCGTACAAGTCTGCAGTCGCGCGACTCGCGGAGGCGAGCAAGGTCGCATTCGAGTCGATGAGCGCGGTCCGCGCCGCTACGGCGGTCGCGAAGGCGCCGCGCGTCGTCGACTACGCCCGCGACATCCTCGACGGGAGCGATAGCAAGCTCGTGATCATGGCGCACCATCACGCCGCGATCGACATACTCGCCGACGGCCTGCGCGAGTACGGCGTCGTGACGCTCGACGGGCGCGAGTCCGATCCCGCGAAGCGCCAGCAGGCCGTGGATAGGTTCCAGACGGACCCGTCGGTCCGCGTGTTCATCGGCGGGATCCACGCGGCGGGGGTCGGGATCACGCTGACGGCATCGGCGACCGTGCTGTTTGCGGAGCTGGACTGGGTTCCGGGATGGGTGACGCAGGCCGAGGACCGCTGCCACCGCATCGGGCAGCGCGATCAGGTCCACGTGATCCACCTCGTCCTGGAGGGAAGCATCGACGCGCGGATCGCGCGGATGATCGTCGCGAAACAGGACGTCGCGGACGCGACGCTCGACGACGTGACGCCGGGCGAGGGCGGGTTCGACGCGCTCCTGGACCTCGTGGACGCGCGCGCGGAGAAGGGCGCCGCGAAGCGCGCCAAGCGGAACGAGCTAGTCGAGAGGCTCGCGCCTGCGGACGTCGCGGCGGCACACGACGCGATGCGGCGACTGGCGGGTGTCTGCGACGGCGCGGTCGAGCGTGACGACTCGGGATTCAGTCGCTACGACGCTGCGCTCGGACACCGTCTCGCGTCGCTCGATACGCTGACGCCTGGGCAGGCGCTCCTCGCGCTGCGTCTCGCGCGCACGTACCGTCGCCAGCTCGGAACCGAGCACCCGGCCGTGGTCGCGGCAAACAGTCTTCTGATGGCTGCTCAGCGCCAGAGAAGTTGAGACTGTAGGAGGAGTTATGGAAAACAAAAAGCCGGAGGGGCGGCAGCGGCTGCACCCGCGCGTGGCGACGCCGCTCGGTGACGCGATCCTCGCGTACCGAGTGCGGAGAGGCGTGTCGCTCGTGACGCTGGCGCGGGCGGTCGGCGTGCCGGCGCGGACGCTGGCGGGCTGGGAGTCGGACGGTCGCGCGCCGCTCGGACCCGCGCGGGAGGCGCTGCGCGCGTGCGTGCCGGGGCTCGCGCGGATCCTGGGACGGCTGCCGCGGACGTGGAGCAGGAGGAAGAGGGGGAGCGTATAGACAACCAACGTCTATATGTCGTCGTCCGATTCGTACTGTACGTACTTCGCCGCTTTTGTATCTGGGAGGCAGCGCGTTACAGGAAGATTTTTTTGATAGTGCGTGAATTCCGACTTGCGGGTCCAGTATGTGATGTAGTCGAGTAGTGCTTGGGTTGGCTTGAACCATTCTCCGTGAAGGTTGATGTGGGCAAACTTCTTGTGTATTTCGCGCTCTTCGGGTCTCTCTCCGTCTGTAACTCCAAGTATGCGAAAGTCGGCTTTCCCTTTCCCGAAAGACTGCGCGATCGTGCAGATTCTGGTTTCTGGATCCGACGAGTGTCCGATCTTGATCGGACCTCCATCTATGGATTGAATGAAGTAGATCACGCCCTTGCTCCCGTCTTCGGCCGCTTGACGGCGAAGAGCTTGTCGAGCATGGGCGCGGACGGGATGCGCTGCCCGTACTCCCATGCGTGGACGGCGGCGACGGAGACACCGGCGGCGCGAGCAAGGGCCTCGAAGGTAAGCCCCAAGGCCGCGCGAAGTGAGCGCACGCGCTCGGCGCTGGCGAGCCGCTCGGGAGTCGTGGCCTTTTTCATGTGGGGATCCTCCTTCGGATCATCTCGCAAACGTAGTACCACATGCAGATTGCTGGCGCACGAGTTGGAGTCATTGGACTTGCGGCGGATTCGCGTTCCGCCTATCGTGTCGCATGTATTACCACGAAGTAATACGTATTACCACGCTGTAACATCTAGAGTGAGCGCGCGTGAGTGACGTTTTTTGCGCCTATTGCTACCAAAGGACTTACGGCGATTCGATGAGATCCGAGTCCTGGCATACGTATTACTACATGATAGGGCGTAGTCAATTGAGGAGACGACGATGACGACCCCGACGACGGCTCCGAACATCACGCACTACACGGTCGGAGGATTCAAGGCCGATGGACGCACGGTGTGCGGCGGAACGCATCGGACGCTGGCGGACGCGATCAAGGTCCGCGACGCCTACATGTCGACAGGCTCCCTCGCGTCGATGACGATCTACGGATGGACGGACGACGACGAGTGTGAGGAGGTCGCCTAGCCTCCCTCCGCCGGCCCCGCTCTCGCGACGTAGACGTGAGGGCGGGGCGAGCGAAGCGAGGACGCCCGCGCGTAGGGCGCGGCGAGAGGCTGGACGCCCTGGGTCGCGGACCTGGGGCAGGATCGGTAGGCTCCTCGGTCGCAGATCGAGGACACAGGAGGTGGAAACATGGCAGCCACGTACACGAAACTCAGGACTGGCGACTGGGGCGTCAGGATCGAGGGGACCGCGGCAGTGGGGTCCGCTGTCACCGTGACCCGCCGCGACGGGCAGACGAAAACCGAGACGATCTCTCGGGTGGTCTGGAGCGGCGGCGGCGTGACCCTGTGCGCCGTGGAGCCGACGGCCCGTCCCGCGACCCAGTACGCGCGCAGCGGCGGATATCGCTCGCGCGAGCACCACTGCGAGGCGTGCGAGTGGAACCAGGACGCGGGAGACATGAACGGGTGCCCGCGCCATCGCGGGAACCCGCGCGACTAGCCCCGCCGTGCGCCCCTCTCCGCGTGGCGAGGGGCCTGCGATGGGCGCTGTCCCGTCCGCGTGGGGATTGTCCCCATGCGAGAGCCTCGGCTGCGAGCCGGGGCAGATAGGATCGGTATGAGGACGAGATGGACGATCAGACTGGCCCTCTCCGCTGCGGCCACGCGCGAGGCCGCGCTCGTGAGCGGACGCGACCCCGGCTTCCGCGAAAGGGCGCTGGATCTCGCTGACCTGGAGGCGTCGTCGCGGGCGGAGGTGCTGGACGCACTGGACGGGATCGGATGGACAGAGTGGTCGGACGCGCTGCCCACCGTGCGTGACCTGCCCCTCATCACGTACTCTGCGGCGACCCCGCTGGACGCGATGCGGTTGGCGCTCGCGATGGAGCGCGAGCGGCTCCAGGGGGAGGCCGACGAATGGGTCGCGCGCTGGTCCGCCGAGCCCACGCTGGTGCAGCACTGGCGCGGACGGGGCGAGACGTACGCCAGGATCGCGTGCGTGTCGGACGGCGTGCGGGCGTCCATCACCGAGACCCTGCGCCGGACGGCGGCGACCGAGGCTACCTACCGCGCGGAGGACGACGCCGCCCATGCGGCGGGGCTGTACGGTCCGCACTGCGACCACTCGTGCCTGGAGTGTCGGCGGATCCGCTCGGCGCAGGAGGACGCCCGGCGTGAGACAAAGGAGGCCGCGAGACTGGCGGCGAGGCAGGCGGAGGCCCTGGAGTGCGCGACGTGGGCGGAGCAGCTCGGGAGCGAGCGTCTCCGGCTGGGACTCGCGGCGGGGCAGGACATGCGCCGGACATACCGCGACGAGCGGCTGGATCTGGAGCGGCCCGGTTGGGCGTGGGAGTCCACGATCTGCGGGGCGGACACGGGTGAGGTCCACGATCCGGCCCTGGCATCCCTCCACGCTCTGCGCGACGCACGGGCGATCGATGTGACTGCGCGGCTCGCGTGGTGGACGGTCGGGTCCGACGAGGGGCAGCACGTCTCGGAGTGCGACTGCGAGACGACAGATGACTACGGCGAGACTGGCTACATTAAGCGGCCGGGGCGTCCGATCCTGATCGGCGCATTCCTCGGCCGTATGATCGTGCGGGAGATCGGAGTCCAGGAGTAGCGCCCGCCGTGTCGGCCCCTCTGGGAGGGGCTGGCGCGATGGACGCCGAGAGGACGCGGCCCGCGGGTGCCGACGAACCCGCGAAGTTTCGACGACGCCATACGGAGGATCGAGCCGTGAAGTGCCAGGACTGCGGAAAGGTGATCGACGGATGGGACCGTAGCATGTACCGTCTCTGCACGTCGTGTCTCGGAAAACGCGAACGCGCGGAGACGCTTCCCGCCAACGTCACCGACGACGACATCCGTACGCTGCGCGCCGAGTCGGCCTCGGCTGGCGACGTGGATCAGGTCGCGATCTGTGACCGCGCGCTCGGATGGCTCACGCGCGCCAGCG
>Ga0214473_10004835_pt1 | contig 16168 bp, 15 predicted proteins | sample RVTome_7_FD_203509 | JGI IMG/M metagenome (GOLD analysis project Ga0214473, IMG submission 203509) | Soil microbial communities from uranium-contaminated site in the Upper Colorado River Basin, Wyoming, United States - RVT98D197 | ecosystem: Environmental > Terrestrial > Soil > Contaminated >... | reverse complement strand
ACGCCCATGGCCGCGGCCGCGGCGAGGCCGGCCACCGGATAGGGCAGCCCCAGCTCGGCATACGCGTACCAGAACGCGTAGCCGCCCAGCATGTAGAATTCGCCGTGGGCGAAGTTGACCAGACGCACCACCCCGAACATGAGGGCCAGGCCGGTGGCCACCATGGCATAGAGCGAGCCCAGGGTGAGGCCGTGGACCAGCTGCTCGAGGAGGTCGCTCAAGCTCGGGCTACGGCTGGATCGTGATCTTCTCCAGAATCTTCAGCTGCCCGCCCCGGATCTCGACGAGGAGCATGTTGATGAAGGCCTGGTGCGTGTCGTCGAACCGGATCCGCCCCACCGGGGTGCTGGCCACGTCCAGCTCCTCCAGCGCGTCGCGGATCGACTTGCGGTCCGCCCGCCCGGTCTTCTTGATGGCCTGCTCGATGGCCGGCGCCACCGCGTAGCGCCACGCGATCGCGGCGAGGCTGCCGTGCACCCGCACCGGCACTTTCCAGCGATCGAGCCACTGCTTCTCCCAGGCCGGGTCGAGGGCGGGCGTCCAGTAGGTGGCCTCCACGAGGCCGTCGGCGATGTTCGGGCTGTCCTTCACCTGGTGGAGGAACTCGACGGTGGCCATGCTGCCCCGCGCGAAGAGCTTCTGGGTCAGCCCGATCTCGCGGAACTGGCGCATGAACACGCTGCCCTCGCTGGCCAGCATGACGAGCAGCACCGCCTCCGGATTGGCCCGCTTCACCCGGGTGAGCACCGGACGGTAGTCGGCCTGGCCGCGGTCGAAGAACTCCGTGCTCACCAGCTTGATGCCGTACTTCTTGAAGGCGACGTCGTAGGCCGCGGCCGCCCCGCGCCCGAAGTCGTCGTTCTGGGCGAAGATCGACACCGACTTGGCGGACTGGCTCATGTACTTGGCGAACTGGTTGGCCAGCATCACGTCGTCGGGGTTGACCCGGAACGCCCACTCGTTGACGGTCTTGCCGATGAGCTCGCGGATCTTGGGGTTGCTGCACGCCTCGATGACCATCGGCACCTGGAGCTCCTTCACCACCGGCAGCGCGCCCAGGCAGGCGCCGCTGTGGGTCTGGCCGATGATCACGTCGACCTTGTCGACGTCGACGAGCTTGCGCACCGCGCTCACCGCCTCACCCGGGGTGCCCGCGTTGTCGCCGAAGGAGATCTCGATCTTCCGGCCCATGATGCCGCCCTTGGCGTTGTACTCGTCGGCGAGCATCTGCGCCGCCCACTTCACGCCCTCACCGGTGATCGCGGAGGGCCCGGTCATGGCCGAGGCGAATCCCACCTTGATGGGCGCAGCTCCCTGCGCCTCCACCCCCAACCGCTCCCCGCCGAGCGCGAGGGCCAGTGCTACTGCGATTCCGATCGTGCTTCGCCGCGTCAGTCTCATCGCTCTCTCCTCGCTCGGCTCTCTCAGCCGAGGATTGCCAGCTCCTGGCTCGACTGGGTGAGCCGGCGGACGCCGCCGGCCGTGATCTCGACGGCGTCCTCGACCTGGACCCCGCCCCAGCCATGTTCGTAGTAGGGTGTCTCCACGCAGAAGACCATGCCGGGCTCCAGCGCGGTGTGGGTCGCCGCGTTGATGGTGGGCGGATCGTAGGGCTCGAGCCCGATGCCGTGACCGACGTGATGCCGCTCGTAGTGCGGCATGCCGCGCTCGCGCGTCACCCGCATCGCGGTCTCGAAGATCTGGCTGACCGCCACCCCGGGCTTCATGGCCGCGATGGCCGCGATCTCCCCGTCGCGCGCCGCATTGTAGTAGCGCCGCTGCTTCTCGCTCGGCGCCCCGAGCACCGCGGTCCGCGAGATGTCCGAGCGGTAGCCCTGGTACACGCAGCCCAGATCGAAGCGGATGAGGTCGCCCGGCGCGAGCGCGCGCTCCGAGGCGTACACGTCGGCCAGGGCCGCCCGCTCCCCCATGGTGACGACGGTGAAGAACGGCTGCGCGCCCTTGCGCAAGACCTCCTGCTCGAACACGGTGGCGGCCTCCCGCTCGGTGACGCCGGGCTTGAGCATGCCCAGGATGGCGGCCACCCCGTCCTCCGCGATCAACGCGGCCCGCTCGAGCCGCCGCACCTCTTCCGCGCTCTTGATCATCCTGGCCGTCCGGAAGTGCACGTATCCGGGCCCGATGGCCGTCCCGGCAAGCTGCTCGGCGAGCCGCTGCCACGTGGCCGGAAAGACGCCGGCCTCGTCGAGGCCGATCCGCTTGCCGAGGACGCCGAAGCCGCCCAGGACGTCGCGGAGCGCGTCGCCAGGCCCGGCCGCGGGCGCGCTCGTGATCTCGCGCACGCGGGCCCCAACCGGCCCGGGCGGGTCGGCGTAGTTGAAGAAGAACTTCCCGTAGCAGGCGAGCCGGTCGACCGCGATGCGGTCGGCGGAGACGCCGGTCGCGTCGATGAACGGAATGACGAGGCCCACTCCCTGGCGTGTGAACACCCCGTACAGCTCGAGACCGCGGAAGAGGGCGTGGGCGATCGAGCGGAATCCGGTGACGTACTGGAGATTCTCTGGGGTGCTGGCGATCAGGGCGTCCAGCCCCTCCGCGTCCAGTACCTTCGTGAGCCGTGACTTCACGTGCGGATCCATGGCCTACCTCCTGAAGTTGGGAAGGACTTCCTGGCCGAACAGCTCGATGGCTTCGTGCATCTCGGGAACGGAGCTGGCCACGAACAGCATGCCGGACAGGGTGGTCACCCCGGCCCGCTCGTACACCCGGATGCGCTCGGAGATCTCGGCCGGGCTGCCGATGAGATTACGCTGGTCGAACCCACCCGTTTGCTCTCGGAGAGTCGACCGCTTCAGGGACTCCAGATGCTTGAAGAGCTGCGAGGCCCCGAAGCGCCGGACCGCCTCGTCGTGCGTGCGCCCGATGGACACCGCGAACTGCGGCGCGATGTCGATCTTCGAGCCGTCCCGGCCCGCCGCCGCCGCCGCGCGATGGACGTCGGCGACGCCGCGCTCGATCTCTTCCGGCGAGAGCACCGCGGGCATCCAGCCCTGGGCGTACTGCCCGGCGCGGCGCCGGACCTCCGAATGGTTACCCCCGGCGTAGATAGGCATAGGGTTTTGCACCGGCTTCGGGAAGCACTCGACCTCCTCGAAGTGCACCGCGCTCCCCCGGAAGGTGGCCCGGCGCTCGGTGAAGAGCAGGCGCAGCGCCTGCATGCCCTCGTCGACGATGGTCCCGCGGCGCACGCCCTTGGCATCCGGGAAGAGCGCCTCGTACTCTTCCCGATAAGCTCCGGTGCCTACTCCGAGGATCACCCGTCCCCCCGAGAGCTGGTCGAGCGTCGCCACCTGCTTGGCGAGCACCGGCATGTTGCGCATCGGCAACACGATGATGCCGGTGGCGAACCGCAGCCGGGTGGTCTGGGAGGCGCAGTAGGCGAAGGTCATCAGCGGCTCGAAGAAGTTCGGCGGATCCGGAAACTCCTTCTGCACGTAACGCTGGGTCGTCATGTGGTCGTTGCCCCACACCGAGTCGAAGCCGAGCCGCTCGCAGAGCAGCGCGGTCGGCAGGATGTCCGACGGCTTCGCGAAGGGCACCGGATACATCATTCCCTCGATGCAGGTCGGGATGTGGACGCCGAATCGCATGCCGGCCGCCTCAGTCGAGCTTCGGGGACGCCCAGGCGCGGATGAGCTGCACCTTGCCGTCCGCCCCCCACGTTCCGATGAACACCGTGGTCTCGATCTCGCCGTTGGGGGTGATCCTGTAGGTGCCCGCCGCGCCGCTCATCGGCCCCGACTTGAACATCTCCGGGATCACCTTGCTCCCGTCGGTGCTCTTGGCCCGCTCCATGGCCGCGGCCACGATCATGACCGCGTCGTAGGCGAACATGGACCACTCGTCGCCCTCGAGCGCGGTGTACTTGGCGTGGAAGCCCTTCTCGAACTCGGCCGCCTCTTTGTTCTTGAAATGTCCGGGCCAGAATGCGGGGACGACGATCATGCCGTCGGAGGCGCTGCCCGCGATGTTGCGGAAGGCCTTGCTCGAGTGCCCCCCGCCCCCGACGAGCGGCACCTTGAGGCCGAGCTCGCCATACTGCTTGACGAGCAGCGCGGTGTCGGCGAGCGAGCCGGTCACCACGATGGCGTCGGGCTTGAGGCCGGCGAGCTTGCTGAGCAGCGGCCGGAACTCCTTGGCGTCCAACCGGTACCACTCCTTGCCGATCACCTCGGCGCCCCCGAACTTCTTGAGATAGCGCTCGATCGCGTCGATATTACCCTTGCCGTACTCGTCATCGAGAGCCATCACCGCGAGCTTCCGGTACTTCTTCTCCTTGACCGCGTAGTCCAGCGCGGCCGAAGTCAGATGGTCGGAGTTGGGCTTCAGATTGATCACGTGCTTGTAGCCCGAGCGCGTGATCTTGATGGCGTTCGTGTAGGTGATTTGCGGGACGTTCGCGCGGGCCAGGATGTCGATGATGGCGAGCGTGCCGCTGCTCGTGAAGTCGCCGAAGTAGGCGTGCACTTTCTCCTGCAGGGTATAGCGGCGAGCGATGTTGATCGCCTCGTTTGGGTCGAGCCGGGTGTCGCCGTACGACACCTCGACCTTGCGCCCCAGGATCCCGCCCCGGGCGTTCAGCTCGGCGACCGCGTACTCGGTGCCGAGCTTGGCGCGCTCGGCGATGAAGGCGATCGGCGACGTGAGGGGAGCGGAGAACCCGAACTTGATCGGGTCGGCGGCGTCGGCGGGGACCGGCGCGAGGCCGGCCGCCGCGAGGGCCAACAGGACGAGCAGCGTGACGACTTTCATGCGCGAATGCCTCCCATTCCTACCACACCAGGGGTCAACCGAGGTACGCGGCCATGACACGGGCGTCCTGGCGGAGAGCCGCCGCCGGGCCCTCCGCGACGATCGAGCCTTGCTCCAGCACGTACGCCCGGGACGCCAGCTCGAGCGCGATGTGGGCATTCTGTTCCACCAGGAGGATCATGGTTCCCCGGCGGTGGAGGTCGTTCAACGTCCGGAATATCGACTCCACGATGGTCGGGGCCAGCCCCGTCGAGGGCTCGTCCAGGATGAGCAGCGCCGGATTCGACATCAGCGCGCGCGCGATCGCGAGCATCTGCTGCTGGCCGCCGGACAGGGTGCCGCCGAGCTGTCCGAGGCGCTCGGAGAGCGCGGGAAACGCGGCCAGCACCGCCTCCACCCGCCTGCCGACCTCGCCGGACTCCGCGCGGTAGGCGCCGAGGCGCAGGTTCTCGCGCACCGTTAGCGTCTGGAAGACCATGCGCCCCTGCGGCACGAGGGCGATGCCGCGACCCACGATATCGGCCGGGTCGCTTCCCACCAGCGAGGTCCCGTCGAACGTGACGCTGCCCCGCGCCGGCCGCAGCAGCCCGACGATGGTCTTGAGCGCCGTGGTCTTGCCCGCGCCGTTGGGCCCGATGAGGGCGACCAGCTCGTCGGGCTGGACGGCGAGCGACACGCCGTGCAGGACGTCCACTCGACCGTACCCGACGTGGAGGCCTTCACACGCCAGCACCGGCGCTCCTCCCCAGGTAGGCGGTGACGACGAGCGGGTCGCGGCGCACCTCGTCGGCGGTCCCCTCGGCGATCTTCCGCCCGAAGTCGAGCACCGTGATCCGGCCGCACAGGCCCATGACCAGCTTCATGTTGTGCTCGATGAGCACGACGGTGACGCCGCGGTCGCGGATCTCGCCGATGAGCTCCACCAGGGCATCGATCTCGACGCGGTTGAGCCCGGCGGCGGGCTCGTCGAGGAGCAGCACGGCGGGGCCGCCCATGAGCGCGCGGGCCAGCTCCAGGCGCTTCTGCTCCGCGAACGACAGCGTGGCGGCCAGCGCGCCGAGGCCGACGGGCAGGCGCACGAAGCCGAGCGTCGCCTCCACGGCGGCTCGCGCGTCGTGCCTAAGGCGCCGGCGGCCGACCAGGGCGTCACGGAGCGACGGCGGGCGGGCCCCGGCCAGCCCGACCGCCACGTTGTCGAAGATGCTCAGCTCCGGGAAGATCTGCGGCGTCTGGTAGGTGCGGCCGAGGCCGGCGGCCGCGCGCGCGTGGGGCGACACCTCGGTGATGTCCCGCCCGCCCAGACGGATGCGGCCGCCGGTGACGCCGTAGAGCCCGCTGACCAGGTTGAACAGCGTGGTCTTCCCAGCCCCGTTCGGTCCCACGATCCCCCGGATCTCGCCCCGCTCGACGGCCAGGTCCACCGCATCCACCGCGACGAGGCCGTCGAAGCGCTTGCTGACCCGCTCGGTCTCGAGCATCGCGCCCGTCACGGCGTCACCGACCGCGCCCCGAACCGCGCCGCCCACGGCATCCGCGCGGACAGCCCACCCGCCAGCCCGGCCAGTCCGGTCGGGAGGAACGCCATGAACAGCACGAGGGCGACGCCGAACACGATATTGCTGTGCTGCCCGAGCACGCTCGTCTGCTCGACCACGAGACGGATGACCGCGGCGCCGACGATGGCGCCGGGCAGCGATCGCACGCCGCCGAGCACGACCATCATCAAGAGGGCTACCGACGTCGCCCAGCCGAAGGTCGGCGGGCTGATGAAGCCGTTCATGTGCGCGAGCAGGCTCCCCGCGGCGCCCGCGATGGCCGAGCTGACGAGGAGCAGGGTCACCTTCACCCGCGTCACGTCGACACCGGACGTCCGGCAGGCGGTCTCGTTCTCGCGCATGGCGCGAAGCGCGGTACCGAACGGGGAGTGCAGGAGGCGGAAGATGAGGAGGTACTCGGCGACCAGCGCCACGAAGATCAGGTAGTAGTAGTGCTGCGGCTCGAGCACGGTCAAGCCGAACAGCGTCGGGGCCGGAATGCCGCGGAAGCCGATGGGCCCGTTCGTCATGGCGGACCACTGGTTGTAGACCAGCTCGAGGATGAGCCCGAAGACGAACGTGGCCATCGCGAAGTTGACGTCGCGCAGGCGCACGATGGGGCACATGAGCACGGCGCCGCCGACCCCGACCACCATGGCGGCCACGAAGGCGGCCGGGAACGGCCAGCCGTGGTGGGTGGTGAGGATCGCCGAGGTGTAGGCGCCGAGGCCGAAGAAGCCCGCGTAGCCGAGCTGGAGGATGCCGCCGTAGCCCAAGACGAGCTGCAGGCCCAAGGCCAGCATCGCGAACACCCCGATCGTGTTCAGGAGGAAGAGGTGATACGGGCTCCCCCCGAGCAGCAGCGGCACCGCGGCGAGGGCCACGACCGTCGCCGCGCTCGCGGGCGTCCAGAAGCCCCGCAGCCACGAGACCGTCATCAGTCGGGCCGGGTCCGCCCCGCGCCGAGGAGCCCCTGGGGGCGGACGAGGAGGATCAGGATGAGGAGTGTGTAGGCGATGATGTCCTTGTAGGCCGACGACACGTAGAAGGCGCCGATCGTCTCCACCAGACCGAGCACGAGCCCGCCGACCATCGCCCCGCCCACCTGCCCGAAGCCTCCCAGCACCGCGGCCGCGAAGCTCTTGATCCCGATCAGGCCCAGGTCGAAGTTCGCGTACACGATGGAGGCCACGAGCACGCCGGCGCCGCCGGCGAGGAAGCCGCTGAGCAGGAACGTCAGCGTCATCATCCGCTCGATGCGGATGCCCATGAGCTGGGCGGCCACCGGGTTCTCGGCGGTCGCCCGCAGCGCCTGACCCACCACGGTGCGCGTGAAGAAGAGGTGGAGGAGGACCATCGCCACCAGGCCCACCCCCAGCATGGCGAGGTTCTGCGGCACGATGACGATGCCCCCGATCACCCGGCCCTTCGGCAGGTACGCCTCCGGGTAGGACAGCGGCGCCGTGCCCCACACGAACAGGGCGACGTTGACCAGGATGATGCTCCAGCCGATCGTCGCGATGATCAGGTTGAGGAGGGCGCCCTGCCGGCGCATCGGCCGGAAGCCGAAGCGGTCGATCAGCCACGAGAGCCCGGCCACCGCGAGCCCGGACAGGACAAACAGTAAGGGCATCGGAAGGCTCGTGCGGGTGGCGAGGGTGTAGCCGACCATGCCGCCGATCATCATGAGATCCGGGTGGGCGAAGTGCAGGAGCCCGGTGGCCCGGTAGATCATGCTGAAGCCGATGGCAACGAGGCTGTAGATCGACCCGATGGCCAGGCCGAAGACGAGCAGTCCCAGGAACTCGGACATCGAACGGTCAGCGCCCGGAAAACCGCGCGCTCATCGCCCCGCCGCCACCGCCCGCGGGCGCCCGCGAACCGCGTCCCACGCCGCCACGATCTCGTCCGCCGTCGCCACCTGGCCGAAGAACTGGTCGATGTTCGCCAGGGTCGCCTCGTGGGCGGCCGGCGACGTCGTCGCGGTGCCGTCGCTCACGAAGACCAGGTAGTAGTCGTGCATGTACACGTCGCGGCCGGTGGACTCCACGCAGGCGTTGGTGGCGACCCCGGTCAGGATGACGGTCTGGATCCCCGCGCTGCGCAGGAGCAGGTCCAGGTTGGTGCCCTTGAACCCGCTGTAGCGATGCTTGACGACGATCTCCTCGCCCGGGCGCGCCTCGATCCCGTACAGCTCGGCGCCCCACGTGCCCTTGAGGCAATAGGGCGCGTCGCGCAGCGGCCGGCCGTCCCGCTCCATCGGCAGCCCGTGGCGGAGCTTCTGCTCGGTCACCACCGGGGAGGCGTACTCCTCGTCGTGGTGGCTGATGACGTGGATGACGGGAACGCCGCGCTCCCGCGCCGTGTCGAGCAGGCGCGCCAGCCGCGGCACCATCGCCTGGATCAGGCCCATCGGAGCGCCGAGGTGGCCGAGGAAGCCGTCCTCGTGGCAGAAATCGTTCTGCACGTCCACGGTGACGACGACCGCGCGGCCGGGCGAGACCTTCGCGTCGAGGGTGCGGAGCAGCTCCATGTCGGGTCCTCCCGGGCTCGAGTTCACTCGGCGGTCAGCGATGCCGGGCATCGATCAGCTCCCGCCACGCCGGCACCAGCGTCTCCGCGCAGAGCGTGAGCTGCTTCATCATGTCGGCGTCGGGGGGCAGGACGGCGATGGGCGCGTCGAGTCCCGCGTCGGCCCAGCGCGCGAGCTGGCGCCGGCAGTGCTCCGGCGTGCCCGCCACCGCGAGGGCGTCGATCAGCTCGTCGTCCACCAGATGCGCGGCGGGCGGCCCCTCGCCGAGCGCCTCGCGGAACGGCCGGGTTCGCTCGGGTCCGAACCCGGCATCCACGAGGATCGACTGCCCGTGGAGCACACCCAGATAGCGCGCGATGAGCGGCCTCACCGCGGCGCGCGCGGCCTGCCCGTCGTGGCCCACCGCCACGATCACGTACGCGAGCACGGTGAAGCCCGGGCGGCCGGCCCCGGCGGTCTGGCGCACGCGGCGCACGTGGCCGGGCGAGGCGAGCACCGCGCAGTGCACGCCGTCGGCGATCTCGCCGGCCAGCCGGAGCGCCTTCGGCCCCTTCACGCCGAGCAGCACGGGCACGGCCTCGGGGGGCCTCCACTCCAGCTCGACGTCGTCGAGGGTGAAGACTTCACCCCGAAAGGTGACCCGCTCTCCCGCGAGCAGGCGCCGCACGATCTCGACGCACTCGCGCAGCCCGCCGAGGGGCGCCTTGAAGGGGATGCCCATCTGGGCCTCGATCCAGCGCCGATTGCTCGAGCCGAGGCCGAGGACGACGCGGCCGGGCGCGATGCCGGCGAGCGCGGCCGTCTCCATGGCCAGGAGCGCCGGGTGTCGCGTGTAGGGATTGACCACGCCCAGCCCGATGGCGAGGCGCTCGGTCACCGCGGCGGCCGCCGCGGCGAGCGCGTAGGCGCCGGGCTGGAAATAGTCCTCGATGATCCACGCGCTCGCGAACCCGGCGCGCTCGGCCGCCCGCGCCCACGCGGTGACGCGCGAGGGCGACTCCGCCCCCATGAGAGCGAGTCCCGGGCTGGTCGCCCAGCGAGGATCCATCACAGCTCGCGCAGGCCGTACTGCTCGCGCAGGACGCGCAGGACCCCGTCGAAGTCGGCCGGCGCGTCGGGCACCGGCGGCAGCCAGGTCCGGCTCGCGCCCGGGTCCTTGAGCCCGCCGGAGGTCAGCACCACCACGACGGTTTGCTCGGGATCGAGCGCCTTCTGCGCGGCGAGCTGCATGACCGCGGTGAGCGACGTGGCCGACGAGGGCTCGACGAAGAGGCCCTCCTCGCGCCCCAGCGCGCGCTGGGCCTCGAAGAGGCCCTCGTCGGTGATCCGCACGCCGGCGCCTCCCGACTGCTTCAACGCGGCCAGGCCCTGCCACGTGCCGTAGCGGGACGCGATCGAGAACGCGACGGACGCGCCACCGGGCACTTGCTCCGGCGCCTCGAGGCCGCGCTCGAGGGCATTGGCGAGCGGCCCGAAGGGCTCGGCCGCGATCATGCGCGGCGTGTCCTTGACGAGACCCAGCGTCTGCAGCTCCGCCCAGCCTTTCCAGACGCCGTAGAGCCCGTCGCTGTACGCGCTCGGCACCACCACGACACCCGGCGCCGTCCAGCCGAGGTCCTCGGCGATCTCCCAGGCGATCGTCTTGTAGCCCTCGATGCCGTAGGGGTTCGAGCCGATCGGGGGCACGACGAAGCCGCTCGTCGGATACCAACCGAGCCGCTCGATGCCCTCACGCATCAGCTGCCAGCGCGACTCCGAGGTCGGGCACGCCACCACGGCGGCCCCGTAGGCCTGCATCAGCGTCTTCATCGTCTCCGGCACCGAGGCCAGCGTGAAGATCACGCACGGCAGGCCGGCGCGCGCGGCATAGGCGGCGGTGGAAGCCCCGTGATTGCCGGTGGAGGAGATGGTGATCACGCGGGCGCCGGTGGCCACCGCGTGGCTGACCGCGACCGAGCAGAGGCGGTCCTTGTACGACCACGTCGGGTTGCGACTCTCGTCCTTGGCGAAGAGCCGCGGCAGGCCGAGGCGTTTCCCGAGCCGATCGAGGTGCACGAGCGGGGTGGCCCCCTCGCCGAGGCTGACCGCGTGCTCGGCGGCCACCGGCAGGACGGCGCCATAGCGCCAGAGACCGCGTGGGGTCGACGGCAGGGCCTCCGGGCGCAGGCCGGCGAGCGAGCTCAGATCGAGGCGGACGGAGAGGTTGACAGCCACGCCGTCCCGCCGGCATCGCGCGCAGCCGGCGAAGCCCCGAGGATCGTCGATAACCGTGTGACATCGCAGGCATTCGAGGCCGACGACTCGAGCGGACCGGGGCATGACGCGGGGTAGTGTAGCGCCTGGGCTACGATTTCACAACGGCGCCCGACCGTGGTCTCATAGGGCATGGAGTTCACCCTCTTCGACACCGCGATCGGCCGATGCGGCATCGCGTGGAGCGCGCGCGGCGTGGCGGGCGTGCAGCTTCCCGAGGGGCGCGAGCCCGAAACGCGCGCCCGGCTGCTCCGGCGATTCCCGGGCGCGCGCGAGGCGCCACCCCCGCCCGACGTGCAGCGCGCCGTGGACGGCATCGTGGCGCTCCTGAGCGGCGAGCCGCGCCGACTCGACGCGGTCGCGCTCGACCTGGAGGGCGTGCCGCCCTTCCACTGCCAGGTCTACGAGGTCGCCCGCACCATCCCGCCGGGCTCGATCCTCTCCTACGGCGAGATCGCGGCCCGGCTCGGCGAGCCCGCCCTGGCCCGCGACGTGGGGCAAGCGCTCGGCGAGAACCCGTTCGCCCTCATCGTCCCCTGCCACCGCGTGATCGGGGCGGGCGGCAAGCTGGGCGGCTTCTCCGCGCGCGGCGGTGTCACCACCAAGCTTCGCCTCCTGGGTATCGAGGGCGCTCGGGTGGCCGACCAGCTCACCCTCTTCGAGCCGTGAGCAGCTCGAAGTAGGCGCCTTGCCAACCGGCCCGAGACCGGCGCAGAATCCTTTCGGGATCACGACACCCGCACCCCATGACGGAGGCCCGCGCATGACCCGCACCGCCTACTTCAACGGCCGCTTCGTCCCCGAGACCGACGTGGTCATCCCCTACCGCGACCGGAGCTTCAACCGCGGCGATGGCTGCTTCGACATGACGCGCACCTTCGACGGGCGCATCTTCCGCCTCGAGGAGCACGTCGAGCGGCTCTACCGCTCCCTGCGTTACCTGGGCATCGACGTCGGCCTCGAGCCCAAGGAGATGGTGGCCATCAGCGAGCAGGTCGTCGAGCGGAACGAGCCGCTGCGCGGCGCCGCGGGGGACTGGTGGGTGGCCCAGCGGGTCAGCCGCGGCGTCGACGCCATCGGCGACGAGGGGTGGGCGCACACCGGGCCGCAGCTGATCGTGGACTGCACTCCCCTGCCGCTCAGGAAGCGGGCGGCCCACTTCCGCGACGGCATCGACGTGGTGGTGCCGTCCATCCGGCGGACCCCGCCCAGCTCCCTCAGTCCCCGGGCCAAGACCCACAACTACCTGAACGTCATCATGGCCGACCGCGAGGTCAAGGCGGCCCGGCCCGAGGCGTGGTCGGTGCTCCTCGACGAGAACGGCAACCTCTGCGAGGGGATCGGCAGCAACATCTTCGTGGTGCGCGGCGACCGCATCTACACCCCGCGCGAGCAGTACGTGCTGCCGGGGGTGAGCCGCCGCACCGCGATGGAGCTGGCCGCGCGGCTCGGCATTCCCTGCGAGGAGCGCGACCTGGACGTCTACGACGCGGTGACCGCCGACGAGGTCTTCCTGACCTCGACCAGCCTCTGCATCTGCGGGGTGCGCTCGGTCAACGGCCAGTCGATCGGCGACGGCAAGGTCCCAGGGCCGATCACCAGGCGGCTGACCGACGCCTACGTCGCACTCGTCGGCACCGACTTCGTGGCGCAGTACCTATCTCGTCTGGGGTAATACGCTGCGGCTCCCGAATCGTCAGCCGCGCGTCCTCGCCAACGGATGCAACACGTCGATCGCCCAGCCCACGTCCAGCCGCTCCCCCAGCCACCCCGCGCACACGTCACGCCGTTCCCAGTACACGGTCAGAGGCATTGCCCCGCGACGCGAGCACGGTCCCCGGTCAACCCAGATCAAGAGCGGGAACCGCCTAGAACGTCCTCACGCCTGGTCGAGCACCTGGCGTATCTTGCGCGCCAGGGTCCCGGGGGTGAAGGGCTTCTGCAGGAATGGGGTCCCGGGCTCCAGGACGCCCTGACGGACGATTGCGTCGTCCGTGTAGCCCGACATGTAGAGCACCTTGGCATCCGGACGGTGTTCTTGGATCGCGCGCGCCAGGGCGCGGCCGTTCATCTTCGGCATTACGACATCGGTGATCACGAGATGGATGCTGCCCGTGTACTCATCGGCGATGCGGATCGCGTCCGCGGCATCTTCGGATTCGAGCACGATGTATCCCTGCTGCTGGAGGATCTCGTGCGCCAGCGTCCGGAGGTCGAGGTCATCCTCTACCAGCAGCACCGTTTCTGTCCCCGATGGGGTGCTGATCTCGACGGCCACGGTCGCGGCCACGTTGCCCTGGGCCTTTGGCAGATAGACCCGGAACGTTGTGCCGTCTCCGGGCTCGCTGTACACGGTGATGTGGCCGTTGCTCTGCTTGACGATGCCATATGCCGTGGCCAGACCGAGCCCGGTGCCCCGGCCGACCTCCTTGGTCGTGAAGAACGGTTCGAAGATCCGCGCCAGGGTCTCTGCATTCATTCCGATCCCGGTATCCGTGACGGCAAGAGCCACGTAAGGCCCGGGGGGCAGCTCCACGTGCTGCCGCACGTAGGTGTCGTCCACCTCCACGTTACTCGACTCGAGCACCAGCTGACCGCCATCGGGCATGGCATCCCGGGCATTGACGGCCAGGTTGAGGATGACCTGCTCGAGCTGACCCTGATCGGCCAAGACCCGGTCAAGAGACGGATCGAGGTCGATGATGAGGTCGATATCTTCTCCGAGCACACGCTCCAGTAGCTGCTTCATGCTGGTGACGACCTCGTTGAGATCGAGCACGACCGGCGCGAGGATCTGCTTCCGGCTGAAGGCGAGGAGTTGCCGCGTCAGCGCCGCCGCCCGCTCACCGGTCTGCTCGATGAGCTGGAGGTCCCGGCGCATGGCATGGCCCGCCGGCAATTCGCTCATCAAGAGATAGATGCGGCCCGCGATGACCGTGAGAAGGTTGTTGAAGTCGTGCGCGATGCCCCCGGCCAGTCGGCCGATGCCCTCCATCTTCACGGCCTGGCGGAGCTGCTCCTCGAGCTGCTTCTGCTCGGTCATGTCGACGATGATGGCCATGGTGGCCACGACGCGACCTTCGCTATCGAGGATCGCCGCCGTCGACGTCAGCACGTTGACGAGCGAACCGTCCTTCCGGTTCCGCTGTGTCTCGTAGATACTGGCTTCGCCCCGGCGGTTCCGCGCGACGGCCGCCTCGAACTCGGTCCGCTTGTCCTCCGGCACCGTCGGTAACGGCTGGCCGAGGACTTCCCGGTCGCTCCAGCCGAACATGCGCTCCGCCGCCCGGTTCCACACGGTGACGCGTCCCGCCAGATCGAGCGACATGATGGCCACCGGCGAGGCATCGATGAGCGTCCGGAGCGTCTCGCTCGTCTCCCGGAGGGCCGCTTCCGCACGCCGCCGGGACGAGATGTCCCGCACGACCGCGAGCCTGCCGATGAGCTGCCCGTCCTTCTGGACATTGGCCACGTTCGCCTCGACCCAGATCTTGGAACCATCCCGCCTGACGAGCTCGGTCTCGAAGAACGGCTCGACGTCGTGGCCGGACTTGGCGGCGCCGATGCGAGCCGCCGCCTCGGCGGCGCCCTCGGGCGTGAGGAGAGACGCGATGGGAAGGTTCCGGTACTCCGCCCCCGCGTATCCCGTAAGCTCTACGCCTCGGCGGTTGGTGAACACCACCCGGCCTTCGAGATCCAGCAGGAGGATGGCGTCCTGGATGTGCTCGGCCACCAGCCGATAGCGCTCCTCGGAGTCGCGCAGCGCGCGCTCGAGCCTCTGCCTCTCGAGCGCCTTTTCGACCACGATCATCAGATGCTCCATGTCGAACGGCTTGGTCAGGTACGCGAAGGCGGCGCCGTTGATCGCCTGGATGGCGTTGGAAATGGACGCATGCCCGGTGATCACGATGACCTCGAGTCCCGGATGCGAGGCCTTGATGGTCCGCATGAGCTCGAGGCCCGGCACGTCGGGGAGCTGAATGTCGAGGATGGCCGCATCGAACGGGTGCACGGCCAGTGCCTCAAGCGCATGACGGCCCGCGGTCGCCGTCTGGACGGCATAGCCACGGAGCTCGAGGATATCGCCGATGGTCTGGCAGGTGCCACGATCATCGTCGACTATGAGGATGCTCCCCGCGCTGCTCATGTCGCCTGGGACGGGCCGCTTGAACGCGAGGTCACGATGCGCTTGACGAGCGGGAGCATGCGCTCGAGGTCCAGCGGCTTGGAGAGCACCTCGAAGCCGGTTGTCCGCTGGGATTCCTCCACGAGCTCGTCCCGCGTATACGCCGTCATCATGATGACGGACACATGAGGATCGAGCGCGCGCAGGGCATGGAGGGTCTGGACGCCATTGAGACCGGGCATCTGCACATCCATGACGATGAGGTCGAACCTGTTCGCCTGGGCCTTCTCGATGGCCGCCCGCCCCGACGAGGCCCTTGACGTCTCGTATCCGGTGGCGGCGAGCACGTCGCTCAGGGTGTCGAGCATTCCGGGATCGTCGTCAACGACCAGGATCCTGGCCGGAGTCGGCTTCATGGGTCGGTCTCGCGGCCGAGCTCGACCATGAACCGGCTTCCATGGCCGAGCGCGCTCTCGACTCGGATGGTGCCGCCATTGGCGTCGGCCAGCCGTCTTGCCACCGACAGGCCCAGGCCTATCCCCTTGCTCTTCGTGGTGAACAACGGCTCGAAAATGCGCCCCAAATGGTCCGGCGCGATGCCGCTTCCGGTATCCGCGACGATGACCTCGAGGGTGTCCTCGAGCGACCGGGTCCGCACGGTCAGGACGCCGCCCTCAGGCATGGCCTGGATGGCATTGGAGATGAGGTTGTTCAGGACGAGACGAATCTGGTCGGGGTCGACCATGAGCGGTCTTAGATTCTCGGTCAGCTCCCGCTCCACCCGGATCGAATCCGGAACCAGCAGCCGGTCGAGCTCGTCACGAACGAGACCGTTCAGATCGGTGCGAACTCGCGTGGCCGGAGTTGTTCGCGCAAAGTCGAGCATGCCCGTAATGATGCGGGTGGCCGTGGCCACCTCGCGCTCGAGGATGCTCAGGTGCTTTCGCA
>Ga0214473_10004834_pt1 | contig 16171 bp, 14 predicted proteins | sample RVTome_7_FD_203509 | JGI IMG/M metagenome (GOLD analysis project Ga0214473, IMG submission 203509) | Soil microbial communities from uranium-contaminated site in the Upper Colorado River Basin, Wyoming, United States - RVT98D197 | ecosystem: Environmental > Terrestrial > Soil > Contaminated >... | reverse complement strand
CGCCCCATACACCTTTCCTCCAGGTGCCGGCGCGGCCCGGGCATCCCCGCCCGGAAACCCGCGACCGTGGCATCGCGGTCACGCTGGCTGGAGGTGAGGATGTACCGCTGGTCGACGCTCCGCCCGATGGCCGTGGCGCTGCTCGTGCTCGCGGCATGCGCCCCCGCCGCGCCGCCCGCCGCGCCCGCCTCAGAGCGGACGCCGGAGCCCGACGTGCGCGTCGTGGAGCTGCCGCCGCCCGCCACCGTGATCGAAGAACCCACCACCGAGGTGGTCGGCCCGCGCCGCACGCGCCACGACGTACGCCCCGTGCCGGTCCCGCGCGCCTTCGAGGCCGCCCTTGCGGCTGGCACGCGCGCGCCGAACGGGCGCCCCGGCCCGCGGTACTGGCAGCAGGAAGTGGCCTACCGCATCGAGGCCGAGCTGAACCCCGCCACGGCGCGCGTGAACGGCAGCCAGACCATCACCTACCGGAACAACTCGCCCGATACGCTGACCAGCCTGATCCTCCACCTCTACCAGAACGCCTATCGTGAGGGCGCGCAGCGCGTGCGCCAGGTGCCCATCACGGGTGGCATGAGCGTGGAGCGGGTGGAGGTGGCGGGGCTGGCGGTCCGGGCGGCCGCGGGGCGCACGGCCACCGGCGCCTCCTACACGGTGGACGGCACGCTCATGACGCTCCGGCTGCCGCGGCCGCTGCTGCCGGGCGCGGCCACCTCGCTGGAGCTGGACTGGCACTTCACCGTGCCGCCGCCGGGCGCGCCGCGCACGGGCCACCAAGACCATGAGGCCTTCGTGGTGGCGCAGTGGTACCCGCAGGTGGCCGTCTACGACGACGTGCGCGGCTGGGACGCCCGCCCCTACTGGACCAACGGCGAGTTCTACCTGGAGTATGGGGACTTCGACGTGGCCATCACCGTGCCGCAGGGCTGGATCGTGGGCGCCACCGGGCAGCTCGTGAACGCCGAAGAGGTCCTCCCCGAGCAGGCCCGCACCCGGCTGGCCCGCGCCGCCGGGAGCGACGGCGTGGTGCGCGTCATCACCGCCGACGACCTGGCCGCCGGCCGCACCACGGCCGAGGAGCCGGGCGGCAGCCTGACGTGGCGCTTCCAGGCCACCGACGTGCGGGACTTTGCCTTCGCCAGCTCCAACCGGTACCTGTGGGACGCCGGGCGCATCGCGGGCGCCGGTCCCGACGGGCGGCCGGTGCTGGCCCATGCGCTCTACCGTCCCGAGCACGCCAACTGGATTCAGGCCATCCGCTACATGCGCCACGCCACGCGCTACGCGGCCGGGGCCATCCACCCCTACATCTACCCGCAGATCACGGCGGCCGAGGGGCCCATCGGCGGCATGGAGTATCCCATGCTGGTCTTCATCACGGGCGCCCGTTCCCCGGAGTCCCTCTACGGCGTGCTGGCGCACGAGATTGCCCACGAGTGGCTGCCCATGATGGCGGGCACCAACGAGAGTCGCTACGGCTGGATGGATGAGGGCTTCGCCAGCTGGCTGGAGGACCGCGCGTTCGCGGACTTCTACCCCGGCACCGAGCCCGCGCTGGCCACGCAGGACGGCTACCTGCGCATTGCCAACTCTGATGACGAGAAGCCCTCCATGACCGAGGGTGACCTCTTCGGGTTGGGCCACACCATGGCGCCCTACGGCATTGCCACCTACAGCAAGCCGGGCAGCCTGCTGCGCGCGCTCGGCGGCCTGCTCGGGCCGGAGACCGTGGACGCCGCCCTCCGCACGCTCACCGAGCGCTGGCTGCTGAAGCACCCCCAGCCGTGGGATTTCTTCAACACCGTGGAGGACGTGGCCAACCAGGATCTGGACTGGTTCTGGACGCCCTGGTACTTCACCACGGCGTGGCTGGACCAGGCCATCGTGGACGTGGGCTTTGCCATCGAGGGCGCCAGCGCCCGCGTGGTGGTGGAGGACCAGGGCACCGCGCCCATGCCCGTCCACCTGGTGGTCACCTACGCCGACGGCGCCACCGAGCGGCACACGCTGCCCGTGGACCCGTGGCTGGAGGGCGCCACCCAGCAGGTGCTCACCTTCCCCACGCGGGGCCGCGTGGAGCGCGTGGAGATCGATCCCGAGCTCTGGTTCCCGGACACGGACCGCACGGACAACGTGTGGACGCGCGGGGGGGGCAGCTGAAGCACCGGTTGTTTCCTGGCGACGTCGCTTATCCCCGTTCCCGGCGCTCCCTACGGCCGCGCGCCGGCCTCGCGCTGCTGGCGCTCGCGCTCGGCACGGCCGGCTGCTCCATTCCCCGCTGGCCCGTGGACGCCCCGCTCACGTCCACGTACGGCGTCCGCATGCGCGGCTGGACGCCCGACCTGCACGAGGGGGTGGACCTGGGCGCCCCCGCGGGCACGCCCGTGCTGGCCATGAAGGACGGGCGGGTGCTCTTCGCGGGCAGCATGAGCGGCTACGGGCAGGTGGTGATCCTGGAGCACGGCTCGAAGCTGCGCACCGTCTACGCGCACCTCTCGCGCGTGGACGTGCGGGCGGGCGAGCGCGTGCGCGGCCGTCAGGAGGTGGGCGCCGTGGGCAGCTCGGGCAACGCCACGGGGGCGCACCTGCACTTCGAGGTGTGGCGCTGGGGGCGGAGCGCGGACCCGGTGCCGCTGCTGGGCGGACCGCCGGGGGCGCACCGGCGCTGAGCCGCCGAGGTACTAGCCCGCCGCCCGGTCGCCCGCCCGCCGGTCGCCCTCCTCCGTGCTCCGCCGCTCGCCGTCCACCACGCCCCGGAGCAGCTCCTCCTGCGCCAGCGTGGCGCCCACCAGCACCGGCCGTCGCTGAATCCAGCGCGCCTGCAGGAAGGCGGCGATCTCCGTGCGGGTGCGCTCGGGCGTCCACTCCAGCAGCTCCATCATGAGGTGGGCGGCGGGCACGGCGCAGTCCACGCCGTCGCACGGGCCGGCGCCCACGTGGCTGTGGCGGAACAGGTCCTTCAGCGTGCGGCAGCCCTCCACCTGCACCGCGTGGCGGATCTCGGCGGCCGTGACGGCCTCGGCGCGGCACACGGCCGTGAGGCCCGCGGGGCCGGCGCCGGTGAGGAAGTCCCGCAGCCGCCCGCCCGCGCGGCGCCAGATGCGCTCCAGCGCCGCGGCCGGCAGGTGCAGCTCCGCGGACAGCGCCACGAAGTCGGGCGGCTCCTCCGCGCCGGGCAGGGGCCGCTCGCCGGTGGTGCAGGGCACGGGCGGGCGCTCGAGCAGCTCCAGCGCGCGGTCCACCGTCTCCATGGCCTGGATGCGGAAGGAAGCCAGCTTGCCGCCCGTGATGGAGAGCAGGCCGTGCACGCCCTCCGTGGCGCCGTGGTCCACCACCTCGTGGCGGCGCGACAGGTCGTCGGGGTCCACACCCCACTCGAAGACGGTGTTCCGCACCCCGCCCCAGGCGCGGATGGGGCGCCACTGGCGCGCCTGCGGCAGGGCGTGCGCGGTGGCCTCGATGACGTAGGCCACCTCGTCCGCCGAGATGTCCAGGTCCACGCGGGCGGGGTCGCCGAAGTAGTCGTCGTCCGTGGTGCCCACGATGGTCTCCGCGCCGTGCGGCACCAGGAAGATGGTGCGCCCGTCGCGCCCCTCCAGGATGAGCCCGTAGTTGCCGATGCGGCGCTCGAAGGTGACGTGGATGCCCTTGCCGGGGCGGAGGCGCACGGTGGCGCCCGCCAGCTCGGCCACGCGCGGGGCCCAGGGGCCGCCCGCGTTGACCACCACCCGCGCCTCCACCTCGAATACGCGGCCCGTGATGCGATCGCGGGCGCGCACGCCGCGCACGGCGTCCCCCGTGTGCAGCACCGCTTCCACCTGCGTGTGCGTGAACAGGTCCGCGCCCGCCTCGCGCGCGTCCAGCGCGTTCAGCGCCGCCAGCCGGAAGACGTCACAGCCCCACTCGTCCAGCGTCACGGCGCCGGTGATGTCGGGCGCCAACCCCGGTTCGAGCGCCCGCGCCTCCGCCTGGCTCAGCCGTGCGTGGCGGAGCCCGCCCTTGCGCTCAGCGTGCGGGTCGTAGGCGCCCAGCAGCGCCTCCGTGGCCTCGCGCATGAACGGGTTGCCGGGGCGGAGCGGCCACAGGAAGGGGATGCGCCAGGTGAGGTGCGGGGCAATGCGCCGGATGCGCCCCGCGTCCTCGGATGCAACCCGGGTGGTGGGTACGTCGTAGAGCAGGTAGCGCACGCCGCCGTGGACCATGCGGGTGGAGGCGCCCGTGGTGCCGGCGCCCCAGTCCTCCCGCTCGAAGAGGGCCACGGAGAGCCCGCGCAGGGCGGCGTCCCGGGCGGTACCGGCGCCGTTGATGCCGCCCCCGATGATGGCCAGGTCGTAGAGCATGCGTGCAACATAGGGTGGATGCCGCCGTCCCGCCGGGGGACCCTGGCCGCCCGGCGCTGGTATCAATAGCGCAGGATCCGCCCCGAGCCGAGCCGAGGCATGGAAGACAGCCGCCGCCGCAACGACGTCCACAATGACCGCCACCGCCGCGCCCTGCGGTGGGGGCTGTTGGCGTCGCTGGTGGCCCACGCGCTCATCCTGCTGCTCTTCAACTCCCACTTTGCGGTGCCGCCCTCCCCGTTCTCGGCCGCCGGCCCGCGCGCCGGTGACGACCGCGCCGCCGCGGGCGGTGGCGCCGAACTGCTGGCCTTCAACGTGGCGCTGCCCGCCACCGCGCCCGAGGCCATCCCGCGCCCGGCGCCCCCCACCGTGCCGGACGTGGAGGTGGAGACGCAGCCGGTGGAGGAGCAGGAGGTGAGCTACACGCTGCCCGATCTGGTGGGCGGCGGCGTGGCGGGCAGCGGCCAGGGGGTGAAGGTGGGGCCGGGGTTGGACGCCGGCACGGGGCAGGGGGACGGCGGCACGTCGGACGAGGGGCGCTTCCGCGTCATCCCGCCCACGCCGCGGGGCCTCATCCTGCCGCCCAGCAACCGGCCGAGCCGGGTGCGCGGCAAGGAGGTGGCCGTCTGGGTGTTCGTCACCGTTCAGGGGCAGGTGGTGGCCGACTCCACCCGCCTCTTCCCCAGCACCGGTGACCGGGGCTTCGACAAGCGCCTGCGGGACCAGGCCAACGAGTGGCGCTTCGATCCCGCCCGCAAGGGCACGGAGATCGTGGCGGAGTGGTTCCGCTACACCATCATCCTGTAGGGGACGCCGCCGGGGTGACCCTGCGCGGGGCCGTTCACGCGGAGGACTGCGCCACCCACCGCGGTCGACCACGCGCACGTTAGCCACCACCCTGCTCCCGCCCCTCCCAGCGCGGTAATAGCCGCCCGCTTTGCAGGCGCGCCAGCGCCACCATCTGCCATACGCTCCCCCGGTAGCTCTCCGTCCCGCCCTCCACGCCGTTGGCCAGGAGGAAGCTGTTGTTGAGGCCGCTGCCCACCTCCATCATCACGCCCCGGTAGCGGCTCCAGAATGCCAGTAACACCTTCCGGTCGTGCTCGACCCCGGGCGCTCGGAGCGCCCGGATCCGGTACCATTCCTCCGGCGCCCGCGGCCCCACGGCCGAGAGGAGCTGTCCGTGCGCGAAGTACGCCGCGGCGTAGCGGGCGCGAGGGTCGGGGGCCAGCGCCGCCGCCACGAAGCCCAGGAAGTTGGCGTCCGCCTCCGACGTGTAGCCCCGCTGGTGCGCCTTCTCATGCGCCATGCTCATGGGCAGGCGTAGCGCCGGCGCGCCCCGGAGCACCGAGGCCTCGGCGGTGAACGGCACGTAGATCCCCGCGATCCCCAGGCGGCCCAGCACCGGCGTCAGCCACGGGCGCTTGACGGCGCCGAAAGAGGCCATTGCGGTGGGCGGCAGGCTGAGTAGCTCGGCGGAGCGGCGCCACCCCTCGTCGATGGCGGCTTCGAGACGCTGGAGCTCTCCGGGATCGGCGGGGACGCGGGTGGGCGTCCCGGCGTCGTCGCTTCCGTGCAGTTCCCGGTAGGCGGCGTTCAGTGCCCGGGTTGCATCCTCCGCCAGTGCCACCAGCTCCGCCGTCGGCACCCCGTCGAACGGCGGCCATCCGGCCCGCTCGGGGAATGGCGGCTGCGCGTAGTTGAAGCCCCAGCACAGGTAGAAAGCCGCGACGACGCAGCCAGCGTCCCGGGCGACTCTGCGCGCCCCGCCGCCGAGGGCGTTACGCCAGCGGCGCCGTCCGCGCACGGCCGATCCCGCCGCGCGGCCGGCCACGAGCAGCAGCCACGCCGTGTAGCCGCCCAGGAGAAGTTCGGCCACCGACAGGGGGACGGCGCCGCTCAGGGCGGAGAGGGCGCGGGTGAGGGGGCCGCTCGACATCCCCGCCACGGCGTCGGCCAGGAGCGGGAAGAGGGACAGGAGCCGGGTGAGGAACCACGCGGTGACCCCGGCGCCGAGCGCCATGAGCGCCGCGCGCCAGCGCAGGGGGCGATCGTCGGGCAGCGGCACGGCGGCGGGCGGCGCCGCGGCGGGTGCGGTCCGCGATCCTACGGCGGGCATGCCGGGCGTGGCACCAGGGGATCCGTCAGGCGGTGGCGGGCGCGCTGGCGCTGGCCAGCTCCGGGGCCGCGGCCGCCGGCCGCGCGCGCTCCCCCAGCCGCTCCACGATCCACTCGTAGGTGCGCTCCAGCCCCTCACGGAGGGGGCGCGAGGGCTTCCAGTCCAGCCGTTCGTGGATCAGGCGATTGTCGGATGTGCGGCCGCGCACGCCGAGCGGGCCCGGAACGTGACGCACGGACAGTCGCTTACCCGCTACGTCCATGACCATGTCGGCCAGCTGGTTGATGCTCACCATCTCGTCGGAGCCGATGTTCACCGGGCCGGTCCAGTCCGAGCGCATGAGGCGCAGCGTGCCGTCGATGCACTCGTCGATGTAGAGGAACGAGCGCGTCTGCCTGCCGTCTCCCCACATCTCGATCTGGCCGCCGTCCTTGGCGGCCGCCACCTTGCGGCAGATGGCCGCGGGCGCCTTCTCGCGGCCGCCGTCCCAGGTGCCATCGGGGCCGAAGATGTTGTGGTAGCGGGCCACCCGGACGTCCATGCCGTGATTGCGCCCGAAGGCCAGGTAGAGGCGCTCGCTGAAGAGCTTTTCCCAGCCGTACTCCGAGTCGGGATCGGCCGGGTAGGCGGAGTCCTCGGCGCAGACCGGGTTGTCGGGGTCCAGCTGGTTGTGCTGGGGGTACATGCAGGCCGAGGAAGAGTAGAAGACGCGGCGCAGGTTCCGGCGGTGGCAGGCCTCCAGCATGTTCAGGTTGATGAGCGCGGAGTTGTGCATGATGTCCGCGTCATTCTCGCCGGTGAAGATGAAGCCGGCGCCCCCCATGTCGGCGGCGAACTGGTAGACCTCGTCGAAGGGCCGGTCGGCCGCGCTCCGGCAGAGCACGGGGTCGCGCAGGTCCCCGAGGATGAAGTCATCCGCAACGGTGCGCGCGAACTCCGGATACTTCAGGTCCACGCCGCGCACCCAGCAGCCTTCCTCCTTGAGGCGCTTCACCATGTGGCTGCCGATGAAGCCGCCCGCTCCGCACACCAGTGCACTCTTCACGACTCGTTCTCCCGTCGAATTGAGGTGCCTCGGGGCACCGCGGAGGCCAGCGGCCCCGCTCGCTCGTGGAACAGTTCGGCCCAGCGCCCACGCACCACGTGGAAGGCGAACAGCTCCTCGAAGGCCCTGCGCCCGGCCCTGCCGAGCTCCCGCGCCCGCGCCGGATCGGTGCGCAGCGCCTCGATGGCCGTGACCACGTCGGCGCCCGCCGCGGCCTGGCAGGAATCAATCAGTATGCCACAGCCGCTCCGTGCAATATAGTGCCCCGGCTCCGAGTCGCGCGGCCCCGTGAAGATAATGGGGCGCGCGGCGGCCATGATGCCGAAGACCTTGCCCGGCGCCACCAGCCCGCCCTGATCGGGGCCGAGCGTGACCAGGTGGACGTCCCCGAGCGCCAGCGAATCGCTCAGCTCCGCGCGCTGCACATAGTCGCGGTAAGCGAAGTTGCGGATGCCCCGACGCCGCGCCTCGGCCTCGATCTCCGGACGGCGCGGACCGCCGCCGACGAACAGGAAGAAGACGTCATCGCGCTCGCGGAGCCGCTCCATGGCGTCCAGCACCGGCGCGAAGCAGTGCGCCATGCCGGCGTTGCCCGAGTACATGACCACGAACCGGTCGCGGAGTTCCCACGCGTCCAGCAAGGGGCTGCTCTCCTTCTCCATGGGCTCGATCTCGTCGGTGCGGGACCACACCGGAATCTCCACGATGCGGCGCGCCTGCACGCCCTTGGCGCGCAGCTGGCGCGTCATGGCGGGCCCCAGGGAGACCACCACCGCAGCGCGCCGGAAGGCACGGTCGTGCACGCGCTTGAGCAGCCGGTAGGTCAATGACCGATGGGAGATGACCCCGGCCGCCGCCTCCACCTCCGGGTGCAGGTCCATGGACCAGATGAGGAAGGGGCGCCGCCGGACGCCGGCCACGATGGCCACCACCAGCGCCAGCAGCGGCGGCGTGGAGAGCGCCACGTACACGTCCGGGCGCGCGCGGAAGAGACCGTGCAGCAGCGCCTTGCCCAGGTAGAGGACGTAGTCCGCCATGCGCTCGGCAAAGCGGGCGCGGCCGCGACTGGGCAGGGAGAGGCGCGTCACCCGCACGCCGTCCAGGACCACCCGCGCGGTCGTGCCCACCCGCCCGCCGGCGTCGTAGCGGGCCATGGAGGTGAGCACGTGCACTTCGTGGCCCTGGCCGACCAGGTACTCGGCCAGGTCGGTCAGGTGCTGCGCCGTGGACGCCACGTCCGGGCGGTAGTGCATGTTGAGGAACGTGATGCGCATTCATGGCCTGTCGGCGGTGAGGCCAGCCACGATACGCCGGCGGTGCGGCGCCGGTCAAGGCGGCGGAGCGGCCGTCCGCTCCCTTGCACCCGGCGGCCCACCGATCAATCTTGCCACCCTCCCGCAACCCCAGGCAGAGAGGCGGCATGATTCTCAGGCGCTACGGCACGGCGTATCACAGCGTCGAGCCCGATTTCAACTCCAAGGCCATGAACGAGATCGGCTTCCGCCGGGACGGCACGCTGTCCATCCCCGTGGAGGAGTTCGAGGAGGGCTTCGAGCGCCGGGACGGCGGCGAGATCACGGGCAAGACGGAAGGCCCCGTGCAGATCGAGGCGGAGGAGCGCCTGCTCGCGCAGCTCCTTGCCGACCTGCGCGCCCTTGAGGAGCAGGTGCCCGAGGGCGGCTACCTGGTCGTGGAGAGTGAGACGGGCAAGGACTGGCCGCGTTTGCGCTCCACGCAACGTACCACGGTGGTGGGCCACGCGAATCGGCTGCACTTCACCTGGGGCGTGGAGCCGCCGCTGCGCGCGGCGGTCTACGCGCCGCGGAGCTGAGCGGCGGCGGGGCGGGACGTGGACCCCATGCCCCCCGGCTACGCGACGGCGGATGCCGGGGGCGCCAGCGTCGTGGCGCGGGCGGAGGTCCTGGACGCGGTGCTCGAGGCTGTGCGCGCCGCGGGCTCGCTGTACACGTACGCCGCGGCGCATCCCGAGGCCAAGGCGCTACGCGGCCGCGGGGCAGCCTACCGCTGCCCCGCGCCCGGCGGCGCGTGGGTGGTCCGGCACTACCGCCGGGGCGGCGCCGTGGCCGGCCTGCTGGGTGATCGCTACCTGCGCGCCGGCACCCCGCGACCCCTCCGGGAGCTGCACGCCAGCCATGCGGCCCGCCGGCGCGGCGTCCCCACGCCGGCCGTGCAGGCCGTGGTGGTCCATCCGGCCGGGCTCTTCTACCGCGCGGACATCGCCACGCTGGCGGTACCGGAGGCGCGGGATCTGGCCGATGCCACCTTCGGCGCCGCGCCGCTCCCGGGCGACGAGCTGACCGGCGCCTGGCGCGCTGCGGGCGGCCTGCTCCGCCATGCCTTCCTGGCCGGCTTTCAGCACCCCGACCTGAACCTCATGAACGTGCTCGTGGAGGGCGGCCGCGCGGAGCCCCGGGCGTGGCTGATCGACCTGGACCGCGCGGTGGTGCTGGAGGATGCGCTACCGGAGCGGCGGCGCGAGCGGGTCGTGGCGCGCTTCCATCGCTCCAGGCGCAAGCTGGCCGCCGCGGCCGGGCGCGTCGTGCCCGCGCCCGCGCTGGCCGCCTTCGAGGAGGCGCTGCATGCCTGAGGGCGTGGTGCACCAGGACCCGCTCCGGCTGCCGCCGCCGCGTTCGGTGGTCATCGTGATGCTCTCCGCCCTGGGCGACGCCGTGCACGTCCTGCCCGTGGCCAACGCGCTCAAGCGGCACTGGCCGGAGACGCGCCTCACGTGGATCATCCAACCGGTCCCGCACGACCTGGTGCGCGGCCACGAAGCGGTGGACGAGTTCGTGGTCTTCCGGCGGCGGCGCGGCATGGCGGCCTGGCGCTCCTACGCCGAGCTCAGCCGCACGCTCACGGGCCGCCGCTTCGATCTGGCCGTGAATCTCCAGGTCTACTTCAAAGCCGGGCTCGTCACGGGCCTGCTCAGGGCGGGCGTGAAGCTGGGCTTCGACCGGGCGCGGGCGCGGGATATGAACTGGCTCTTCACCACCCACCGCATCCCGCCGCACCCGCCGCACCACGTCCAGGACCAGTACCTGGAGTTCGTCCAGCATCTGGGCATCGATCCGGAGCCCGTGGAGTGGCGCTTCAGCTTCTCGGAGGAGGAGCGAACCGCCCAGCGCGCCTTCTTCCAGGCGCTGGACCGGCCGGCGTGCGCGGTGGTGGTGGGCACGAGCAAGGCGGCCAAGAACTGGGCGCCGGAGCGCTACGCGCGGCTGCTGGAGACCATCGAGGGGGAGCACGGCCTGCGTCCGGTCCTGGTGGGCGGGCCCGCCCCCGCCGAGCGGGCCGCGGCCGCGGCGGTGCGCGCCGCCACGCGGGCCACGGTGGTGGACGCGTTGGGGGACGACGTGCGGCGCCTGGCCTGGCTGCTGGACGGCGCCGCGCTGGTGGTGAGTCCCGACACGGGCCCGCTCCATCTGGCGCGCGCCCTGGGCACGCCGGTGGTGGGCCTCTATGGCTACACCAACCCACGCCGCTACGGGCCCTACCGGGCATTCCAGGAACTGGTCGTGGACGGCTACGCCAGCCATCCGGGTGAGGACTATCCGCCCGCGCCCGTTTACCGACTCGACGGCATGGGCCGCGTCACTGTGCCCATGGCGGAGGAAAAGGTGGCGCTGGCCGTGGCGCGCTACGTGTCCGCAACCGACTGATCCGCCGGCCTGCGTGCCGCCATCCGGCCGGAGGTCAATCCACGAATACGGTCTCGTCGAGCACCGTGTGCGGCTCCTCCCCCTGCGGCACGTGGATGACCAGCACGGCGTAGCTACCGCTCGGCAGACCGCTGATCGTGCCGGTGTAGCTGACGTACGCCAGCTCGCTGCCGCAGGCCGGATCGCTGGACCCGGAGCTCCGCACCGTCAAGGTGAGGGTGTTCCCGCCCTTCAGGGTGCCGCTGATACCGTGGCAGCTGTTCGCCACCTCGAAGACGCCGGTGATCAGCGCGATCGCGGGTCCCGGAGAGGTGACCCGGGCCGTCTCGGAGTTCTCATCCGCGCCGCTGGAAGAGCGGAAATCGAAGGGTGGCTCGAAATCCCCGCACGCCAGCGGGAGCAGGGCCAGGACGAGCAGGGCGGCGTAGCGCATGGGGGCTCCGGCGTGGAGGCTCGGCAATGGAAGATGGCTGCACAATGAATCGCGCATAGGGGTGCGGCGCGCAACCATACGTGGTTAGTTTGCAGCCATGCCGACCGCACCCCGCCGGATTCTCTGGATCGACGACGAGGTGGAGCTCTTCGAGCCCCATCTCATCTTTTTGCGCCAGCGCGGCTACCAGGTGGACGTCACCACCAACGGTGATGACGCGCTGGAGCTGGCGCGGCGGAGCAAGTATGACCTGGTGCTGCTGGACGAGCAGATGCCGGGCAAGCGGGGCCTGGACGTGCTGGCGGACCTGCGCCGCGTGGAGCCGGACGCGCGGGTGGTCATGGTCACCAAGTCCGAGGAGGACCGCACCATGGTGGAAGCCATCGGCCGACGCGTGGACGAGTACCTGGTGAAGCCGGCCAGCCCACGGCAGGTCCTCTCGGTGGTGACGCGGCTGCTGGAGGGCGCCCAGCTCCAGCAGCAGCGCGCCGCGCAGGACTTCGCGGCCCGCTTCGGTGAGCTCGCCCGCCAGGTGGAGGACGCCGCCGACTGGCAGGGCTTCTTTGCCGCCTACGAGGAGCTGGTGCGCTGGGAGCTACGCCTGCAGGACGCCGGTGAGGGCGGCCTGGCCGACTCGGTCCAGGCTCAGCTCGTGGACCTGCGCCGCAACTTCGGGCGCTACGTGGCCCGCAGCTACGGCACGTGGACGGCCAGGAGGCAGAAGGATCGCCCCACGCTCTCCGTGGACATCGTGGCGCGCTACCTCGCGCCGCTGCTGGACGGCGGCGGCCCAGTACTGTTCATGGTCATCGATTGCATGCGCCTGGATCAGTGGCGGGTCATGCGCCCGCTGCTCGGCAGCGCCTTCGACGTGGAGGAGGAGCTCTACGCCAGCATCCTGCCCACGGCCACCCCCTTCTCCCGGAACGCCATCTTCAGCGGCAAGTACCCCGATGCCCTCGCGCGGGAGCGGCCCGAGTGGTGGGCCCAGGAGGAGGGCAGTCTGAACGCCTTCGAGGACGAGTTGCTGCGCGCGCAGCTCCGTTCGCTGGGGCACGAACGCAGCGTCCATTACGAGAAGGTCTTCTCCGATGCCGACGCCGACGCGCTGCTGGGCCGGGTGCGGGGCGCCTTCCGGCAGGGTTCGGTGGTGGCGGCGGTCTTCAACTTCGTGGACATGCTGACCCACGGCCGCAGTGAATCCGCCATCCTCATGGAGGTGGCGCGCGACGTCCCCGCGCTGCGCGCGCTCACCCGCCAGTGGTTCGAACAATCCTCCGCGCTGCGCGTCATCCGCGAGGCCGCCGCCGAGGGGGTGAGCGTGGTGGTCACGAGCGATCACGGCTCCATCCTGTGCCAGACGCCCACCACCATCTATGCCCGGCGGGACGCCACCGCCAACCTGCGCTACAAGTACGGGCTGGATCTGCGCGCGGAGGAGCCGGACGCGGTGTATTCGGTGCGGGACGAGACCGAGCTGCGCTTCCCGCCGGCGCGCCCGGCCACCAACTATCTGCTGGCGCTGGAGGACCGCTTCTTCGTCTATCCCACCAAGCTGCGCGAGTATCAGAACCGCTACCGCGGCTCGTTCCTGCACGGGGGCGTGAGCCCGGAGGAGATGATCCTGCCCGTGGCCACCCTGCGGCCCCGTTGAGCGTCATGCGGGTAAGCGACGATGCCCTTCACCGCACCGGCCGGCGTGCGCTCCGCGCCCGCGTCTGACATGCGTCTCTACCTCCGAATCCTGCGTTATCTGGGTCCCTACAAGGGGCTGCTCGCGGGCGTCTTCCTGGCGTCGCTGGGCTTCGCGGCGCTGGATGCGTTCAGCATCGCGCTGCTGCTGCCGTTCCTCTCGGGGTTGCTACAGGAAGGTGCGGTGAATTTCAGCGCCGTGCCGAACGAGGCGCTGAGCGAGCTGCTCGCGAACACCGCCGGGCGGGTGATCCCGCCGGACGCCGCCCCGCTGGACGTGCTCACCTCGTTGGCGGTGTTCATCCTGGCCGTCTTCATGGTCAAGAACGTCTTCGACTACCTGCAGAAGTACCTGGGGGTGATCCTGGAGCAGCGGGTGGCGCGCGACGTCCGCGTGCAGGTCTACGATCATCTCCTGGAACTGGGGCTGCGCTTCTTCGGCCTGACGCGCGGCGGCCAGATCATCTCCCGCATGACGGGGGACATCGAGCTGCTGCGCAACCTGGTGACCAGGAACCTGGCCAAGTTCATCACCTCGGTCCTGCAGATGGTGTTCTTTGTGGCCATCATGATCGCGTTGTCGGGGCGTCTGACGGTGATTGCCCTGGTGGTGATCCCGGGCGTTTTTGCCGTGTGGCGCAAGCTCATCTCACCCCTGAAGCGCGGCGACCGGAAGATCCTGCACCTGGCGGGCGAGGTCACGTCCCACCTGCAGGAGACGGTGGCGGGGGTGCGTCAGGTGAAGGCGGCCTCGGCCGAGCACTTCGAGGCCGGGCGCTTCCGTGAACTGGCGCAGCACTACTACAAGGCGGTGGTGCGTACGGAGCGGATTCGCGCGCTGGCCAGCCCCCTCAGCGAGACCATGTCCGCGGTGGGCGTGGTGCTCCTGCTCTGGTACGGCGGCCGCATCGTGCTCGTGGAGAGCCCGGCGGCGGTGGCGGCCGGCGGCGCGCCGGTCCTGACCGCTACCGGCCTGATCATCTTCCTGGCGGCCACGCTGAAGCTCTACGAGCCCACCAAGTGGCTGTCCCGCTTCCCCTCCATGGTGCAGCCGGGGCTCACGGGCGCAGCGCGTGTCTTCGAGTTCCTGGACACGCGCATCGACGTGCCGGACCGTAGCGGCGCGGTGGATTTCCCGGGTCTCGAGCGGGGCGTCCGTTTCGAGGCTGTGAGCTTTGCCTACGATCCAGCGGAGGCCGTGCTGCGGGACGTGGACCTGGCGGTGGCCCCGGGGGAGGTGGTGGCGCTGGTGGGCGCGAGCGGCGCCGGCAAGACCACGCTGGTGGATCTGGTGGCCCGCTTCTACGATCCCACCGCGGGACGCATCACGGTGGACGGAGTGGACCTGCGGGACATCCGTGGGCGCTCGCTCCGGGACAACTTGGGCATCGTCACGCAGGAGACGGTGATCTTCCACGACACGGTGCGCGCCAACATTGCCTACGCGCGGCCGGAGGCCAGCCCGGAAGCGGTGGAGCGCGCCGCGCGCATGGCCAACGCGCACGACTTCATCGTGCAGCTTCCCGAGGGCTACGACACGGTGCTGGGCGAGCGCGGCACCCGGCTCTCGGGTGGGCAGCGCCAGCGCATTGCCATTGCCCGGGCCATCCTGCGCGATCCGCCCATCCTCATCTTCGACGAGGCCACCTCCTCCCTGGACACGGAGTCGGAGCGGCTGGTGCAGGAAGCCATCGAGCACCTGCTGCAAGGGCGGACGGTGTTCGTCATTGCCCACCGCCTCTCCACGGTGCGGCACGCGGACCAGATCCTGGTCCTGGACGCCGGCCGCATCGTCCAGCGCGGCACGCATGACGAACTCCTGGCCGCCGGCGGACGCTACCGGCACCTCTACCGCCTCCAGTTCGCCGCGGCGGACGAGGCCGCCGTGACCACGACCGCAGTGGAGGGGGAGCTCCCATGACGAGCGGGCTGATGGCGGCCTGGGCGCTGCTCGCCACGCTGGCGGCCGGCACGCTCGCCGGGCTGTGGCTCAGCTACCGGCGGCGCCTGTACACGCTGCAGGGGCGGCCGCTCGGGGGGCCGATCCCCACCGTGCAGCTCGACGAGTTCGATCCGCGCTTCCGCCAGGATGACCTGGGTCCCACCACGGCGGCCGAGGTGGCCTTCATCGGCTCCGGCCGCGGGGTGCGCGGCGGTGCGTCGGATCGGGAGACCTGGGTGCTGGCCGCGCTGGCCCGGGACGCCCGCCTGGTGTTCGAATTCGGCACGGCCACCGGCAAGACCGCCTACTTGCTGGCGCGCAACGCCACGCCCGATGGCAGGGTGGTCACCCTGACGCTGGCGCCCGGTCAGCACACGGACTACGCGGCCGAGAGCGGGGACAGCCGGGTGGCGCGGCAGCGGGCGCTGAAGGAGTCCGCCTTCGAGCGCTTCCGCTACCACGGCACGTCGGTGGAGGGCCGTGTAGAGCAGCACTTCGGGGACAGCAAGGCACTCGATCCGGCGCCCTGGGCGGGGCAATGCGAGCTGGTGTTCGTGGACGGCTCGCATGCCGCGTCGTACGTGCGCAGTGACACCGGGAAGGCACTGGAACTGGTGGCGCCCGGCGGCGTGATCCTGTGGCACGACTACCGCGGGCCGCGCGGCGCCACGCGGGACGTGTGGCGCGAGCTCAATCGGCTCTCCGCCACCCTGCCCCTGGTGCACCTGGCGGGCACGTCGCTCGTGGCGTATCGGCGGCCGGAGGCGTGAGGTGCGCCTCCTCATGCTGAACACCGCCCGGGAGCGCGGCGGCGGGGTGAGCGCCACCCGCGAACTGGTGAGCGGCCTGGCGGGCCGTGGCTGGCAGGTGAGCCTGGGCGTGGCGGAGACAGGTCACCTGACGGACGCCACGGCCGT
>Ga0214473_10004833_pt1 | contig 16173 bp, 14 predicted proteins | sample RVTome_7_FD_203509 | JGI IMG/M metagenome (GOLD analysis project Ga0214473, IMG submission 203509) | Soil microbial communities from uranium-contaminated site in the Upper Colorado River Basin, Wyoming, United States - RVT98D197 | ecosystem: Environmental > Terrestrial > Soil > Contaminated >... | reverse complement strand
CCTGGAGCTGTTCCGCGACATCGAGGACCGCTGGAACAAGGGCCGCTTCGGGAAGGAATACGACGAGTGCAACTCGATCGAGCGGCGGCGGACGTGGGATACGGCCATCAACCAGGGCCGCGCCAAGATCTTCGAGGTCCGCCGCATCCACAACGACGTGACGTTCATCGAGGAGTATCTGACGCCCGAGTTCGTGGACCGCTTCGAGCTGTACCACTATCGCCGCGATCCCGCCACGGGCCGCATGGTCGCCGTCGATCGCGACTTCGACCGCATCAAGCAGACCCTGCTCTTCATGCTCACCAACCACGGTCAGCCGTACCTCTACGTCGTGGACGGCAACTACGCCAACCGCGGCGAGCTGTACCTGGCCCACAAGTACCTGGGCGTCGACCTGGACATCAAGTATGCCAGCGAGTGCCTGAAAAACCTGCGGCTCCTGTGGCGGCGGCCGGTGCACGTGCAGGCCCGCATCAAGGACGACATGCTGCTCTTCACGTGCGAGGACGGGGAAAACGTCAAGCACCAGAAGATCAAGGACGAGCTGCCCAAGCCGGCGCATGCGGTCATCCAGTAGCGCAGCCCTGCCCCACATCTTTACGGTGCTCCACCTCCACCGCAGCGCTGACCGGGCGGCCCTTGACCGTCACGGCACCACGGCGATAGGCTCAGGTGCGTGACCCGACCGGTAAAGCCGGCTGCCCGTCAACGACGGCGGCAGGCGCAGTTGGCCACGGGTGTCCGGCGCCGGGGCGGGTTTGCTTAGGAGTCCGTTGAAAAAGGGGACTGGCTCCGAGCCGGACGGCCCTGGCACCCGCAAGAACGCGCTCCCGCGAGGTGCCTGTCCCCTTTTTCAACGGACAGTTAGCTGCGATCTTGAAGGAAAGGAGGAGTCCTGTGCGACACACTCATCGCCACTGGCGGGCCGCGGTTGGTAGCGTCGCCTTGTTCGCGCTGCTGCCGGCACTCGCGTACGCTCAGCCGCAGCCGGCCAAACCATCCAGCTACGCGCCGGTAGTAATTCAGGAGGATTTCAAGACCATCCTGGCACGCATGCAAGCCGCCAAGCCCGCCGTGATGAAGCGCCAGATGGACTTGCTGGCGGAACGCTACGACCTGAGTGACCGGCCCGCCAAAGGCGTCACCATGTCGCGGGGCAAGCCCATTCAGGAAGGCGTGCGCGCCAAGCTGCCTGCCGGAATGACCTGGGAGAAGCTGGCGGAGATGGCACCCGAGGAAATCCGCGAGAAGGACACGTTTCCCAAAGGGCTTCTGCCGCTGCCGCACCCGCATCACGCGGAAGGGGGCATGTTGTTCCCGGCGCACCACATCGACGAGGTGAAACGGCAGGAGGGCCGGGACCTGACGCGCTTTGACCTGGACTATGACCTGCCGGCCCATTTCCTGCCCGAATTCCCGCCGGCGATTTACTTGACGACGCGGCCGGACCTGGGCGACGTGTCGCAGGGCCAGCTCGTGACGATCATGAACTACTATGAGCTGTTCAACGGGATTCTGAACCCCAAGCAGCTCGAGGGGCTGCGCCTGCTGGTGACACCCTTCCCGCAGCAGCAGTTCAATCAGACGGAGGATCGCCGGTCGGCGCTGCCCAGCCGCGGGGTGGTCTGCTTCGATTGCCACGTGAACGGGCACACGAACGCCGCCACGCACCTGGTCGGCGACATCCGCCCGCAAGAGTTCCGGCACCGCCTCGACACGCCCTCGCTGCGCGGCGTCAACGTGCAACGCCTGTTCGGCTCGCAGCGGGCGCTCAAGAGCGTCGAGGACTTCACCGAGTTCGAGCAACGGGCCGCGTACTTCGACGGCGACCCGGTCATCGCCACCAAGAAGGGCGTCAACATCCTCGAACGCGGCAGCCAGGTTCATTTCATGGCGGAGTTCCAGGCCCTGCTGGACTTCCCGCCGGCGCCGAAGCTGGACGTTTTCGGAATGCTGGATCCACGACGGGCCAGTGAATCCGAGCTGCGCGGGCAGACGGTCTTCTTCGGCAAAGGCCGCTGTGGCACGTGCCACACGGCCCCCTACTACACCGACAACCTCATGCACAATCTGCGCACCGAGCGGTTCTACAAGCCGCACCTGATCAACGGGCGCATGGCCGCCAGCGACGGTCCGATCAAGACGTTTCCGCTGCGCGGCATTAAGGATTCGCCGCCGTACCTGCACGACGGGCGTTTGCTGACGCTGGAGGACACGGCGGAGTTCTTCAACCTGGTCCTCGGCCTCAAGCTGACGGCAGCGGAAAAGCAGGACCTGGTTGCGTTCCTGCGCGCCCTGTAGATTCGTCGGCCGCTCTTCGCGAACGCCGTGAAGAAGCGTCGGCCCCCCCGTCAATCGGGAGCCAGGCGCGTGCAGCTTGCCGTGCCCGCCGCCGGACGGTGTCCGTGCCACTCGGCTTGAGTGGTTGAGTCACCTCGCTCGGAACAGGCCGCGGTTGGCAGAACCATGGCACGCGGCTAGCGCTTCCGCTCCGGCGCGGGCACTCCGCCAAATAGCTCGTCGAAGAAGCGCTGCATGTCCCGCCAGGAGCGCTGGGCGGCGGCTTTCTGATAGCCGACGCCGGGCATGTTCAGCTTGTCGGCGGCAGGATTCGTGAAGCTGTGCTTGGCGCCGCCGTACGTGATCATCTGCCAGTCGGCGCCGGCTTTATCGAGGGCTTCCTGGAACGCCGTGACCTGTGTCGGTGGAACGAGCGTGTCGGCGGCGCCGTGCAGCACGAGAATTCTGGCCTTGATGGCCTTGGTCGTATCCGTCGGCGGGATCAGGCCGCCGTGAAAGCTGACGACGCCGGCCAGGTCGGCCCCGGAGCATGCCAGCGCCAGCACGGTCGTGCCGCCGAAGCAAAAGCCGATGGCGGCGATGCGCTTGGGGTCGACCCGCTCGTGCTTGGCGAGCACCTGAAGGCCGGCAGTAGCCCGCTCAACGAGGAGCGTGGGGTTCTCCTTGAACTGCCCGGAGAGCTTAGCAGCCTCCGCGAGGTCGGCCGTCACGAGGCCCTGGCCGTACATATCGACGGCCAATGCGACATACCCCAGCTCCGCCAGCCGCCGGGCCTGCTCCTTGGCAAAGTCATTCAGACCCCACCATTCATGGACGACGAGCACGCCCGGCCGCTTTTCCTTAACGGCATCGTCGTACGCCAGGTAACCCTCCAGGCTGGCGTCGGCGTGCTTGTACTGGACAGCTTCGGCGACCATCTTCGCGTCAGTTTGTGCGGCAGCGAGAATGAGGCACGCGGCCGATAGCAGCTTCATGCGGACCTCCATGGGAAAACGTCAACACTTCTCAGTGTGCTCCTGACACATAATAGCCTCGGGGATCTCACCAGCCCCACCCCAGCGTGACGAGAACCCACAGAAACGCCAGGGGCAGAACCAGCGCCGGGAGGGTAGCGCCAAACCTGGCGAGCAGAGGAAGAGCCGCGCGACGGGGGCGGCATACGCCCAGGGCGGCCCATAGCAAGACCGCGCTGCCGACGCCGGGCAGAACCAAGGCGGCTGGCAGACAGATCGAGCCAACGGTCTCGATGCCAGGCGGAATCGCGCCTACGAAGTTGCTCAAGACGTAACATGCTACGCCGACGAGTAGGAACGCAATCGGCGCCCATTGTGGCGCTGTCAGCGCAGCGACGAGGGGCCACGCAGCTCGCGGCTGGCCGGTCGAGCCCCGGGCACCCAGCGCAAAACGCAGCACGAGCCAGGCGAAGCCGGGGCTCGTCAGCATCATGGAGGGCCATACGACGTAGGGCCAGGCGAACCGTTCTGGCTCCGGCCAGTGCAACTCGACGGTTGTGGACAGCACACGCTCGTGTTCGACAGCGCCGGGTGGAGGCGTGTATCGGAACACACCGTCGAAATGCAGATTCAAGTTGAGAGCGCGGTCATCGTGCGTCGTTTCAAAGGCGTGGAGCACTCGCCCCGGTTCCGAAGGCAGCTCCCACCAGACGTGGACCTGCTGTACGAACACCACCGCGTTCAGAGCCAGCACGCACAGCGTCGCGGCCAGCCACGGTACGAACACACCCCAGAGCAGCCTCCGGCGGGCCACGCGCCGGCAACGCGGATCGTGGAGGTAACGTGCTGCGTTCGGCGGCGCGCTCACCAGCAACGACCCGCGCCAGGAGCAGTACCACGCGACGACGGCCTCGTGGTTGGCCAGTGGGTCCACCAGAAACCCGCACTCCGGGCACCGGTGCGGCAGGTCGAGACCGGTGAGGTCGTAGCCGCAGTCCGGGCATGGGCCCGCGGCCGAGCCCGCCGGCTGGTAGTCGGGCGGCGACATCGGATCGCTCATCACAGCTTCCGCAGCGCTTCAGCCGAGGCGAGGAAGCGAGTGCTCTTGGTCAGGAGCTTGGCGGTGCCTTCATTCATGCCGCAACGGCCTCCGCGCGAACGGTGACCACGAAGGGCGTGGTGCCGGCCAGCCAGTCACGCTGGCGAACGAAAACCCGGCTGACGCTGACATCCTGTTGCAGCGAGAGATTCGAGACCAGCTCGGACGTGCGATCGATCTCGCCAGCGTATGACCCGAAGTCGTCCAGCACGACAAGCACATCGAAGTCGGATTCGTCGTCGTGGTCGCCGCGGGCGTAGGAGCCGTAGAGGTACACGCCCTTCAGGCGGTCGCCGTACAGGGCTTGCAGTCCGGTTTTGAACTCTCCCAGCAGTTCCCGCGGATTGCGGCACACCTGAACGCTCCCTGCCGACGCCGACGCGATCATCATACCGCGCGCCGCTGGCGCCGTCGCGCGGCCGGCCCTGACACGAACCGGATCAGCAAGCGGCCAGGATCGGTAGCGCGGTGCCACGGGGGACCGCTCCATCACGCGGTGGCGAGACGACTGCTTCGATGTGGCCGAAAAGCGTCAGCGGCGAAGCGGCTTCGATGCGGACGTTGACCAGCGCGCCGATATGTTCCTGGTCTCCGTCGAACACGACGATCGAGTCGCCGGGCGTGCGGCCCACCAGTTGGCGGGCGGGGACGCCCGCTCCACCCGAAAGGGGGATGCCCGCCCTGCCCGGTGAGCCGGAACGGCCGGTGCGGGGCCCGGCCGCTACCTTTTGCGCGGACTTGCTGTAGCCCTCGACGAGGACTTCGAGGGTCTGGCCGATCAGGGCTTGGCGGTGGCGCAGGCCGATTTCTGTCTGGACCGCGAGCAGCTCGTTGTTCCGCCGGGCTTTAACCTCCCGTGGCACGTCGTCCGCCTGGCGGCGATCGGCGGCGGTACCCGGACGTGGCGAGTACTTGAACACAAAAATGTTCTTGTACTCGACTTTCCGGACCAGATCGACCGTGGCCCGGAAGTCCGCGTCGGTCTCGCCGCAGAAGCCAACGATGAAGTCGCCGGCCAGGGCGATATGCGGGACATGCTGCCGGGCGGTGTCCATGAGCTGCAGGTATTCGGCGACGGTGTAGCCGCGGCGCATGGCCTTCAGGATGCGGTTGGAGCCGCTCTGCGCGGGGATGTGCAGATATGGCATGACGCGCGGGCAATCGCGCATGACGCGGAAGATGTCCTCGTCCCAATCGGCGGGGAAGCTGGTGACGAAGCGGATGCGGTCGATCCCCTCGACCGCCTGGACGCGTTCCAGGAGCCGGGCAAACGTTACAGGTCGCCCGTTTTCCGGATGTACGTAGGAGTTGACGGTTTGGCCGAGCAGCGTGACCTCACGACAACCCTGCGCCGCGAGCATCCGGACCTCTTGCACGATGTGGTCCGGCGGCCGGCTGCGCTCGGGGCCGCGGGTGAACGGAACGACACAATAGGTACAGAACTTATCACACCCGCGTTGGACGCGGACGTAAGACTGGAGTACGCCGTCGCCCGGCCTCGGCCGGCGCGAAAGGTCCAGGGCTTCCAGGGTGTCGTATTCGAGCGCCCGCTGGAGAGCCTCGGTCCGGCGGGACTGGCTGCCCGCCAGGGCCGCGACCTGTTCGTGCCGCTCCCAGACCTCGGAGAGCAGCGCCGGCAGCCGGTTCAGCTCGCCGGGACCGCACAGCAGGTCCACGTGTGGCGCCTTGACGAACAGCCCTTCCTTCTCGCGTTCGGCCATGCAGCCCAGGACGCCGATAATCGCTTCCGGCCGGCGGCGTTTGAGTCCCTTAAGCCGGCCCAAGCGCGAGAGCACCTTGTCCTCCGCGTGCTGGCGGACGCTGCACGTGTTGAAAAGGATCACGTCGGCCCGGCGTTGGTCGGGGACGGGGCACAAACCCAGCTCCTGTAAATGGCCCTCGACGAGCTGGCTGTCCAGGACGTTCATCTGGCAGCCGAGGGTCTCAAGATAGTACGTCGCGCCTCTCACGCCGTTTGTCTCCCCGGCGCTTCCGACGGGGGGGTCGGGAGCGTCCGAGTCTTCGAGCCGCTCGGGATAGGCCCGGTCGGGCACGTCGGCCCGCCGCCTGCGCCGGTCTGCCGGCAAGGTATAGTATATCGCCCCGACCGGCGGCGGGCGGGTACGGAAGCTGTCCGGAAACCGCGCGGGGCGCGGCGGGTCGTCGAGCGGCGTGCCGTGACCCCGCGTGCCCGAGAACCTGGCGCGGCGCTGCGGACCCAACCGGCCATCGCGTCCGCCCGCGCGCGGCGCGCGAACCAAACGTACACTTGGATTAGACCGACCGTCCAAACCGATAGTATGGGTGCCGCCGGCCGCGGACTTTTCAGGAGCGAACTGTCTGGGCGGCATTGCGAGGCTCGGCGGGTGGCGGTATAAAAAAGCGTGCATGGATGCCCCTGCATCGAGCGAGCGAGGGACGGCTCATGAACGGTGATACCCGAAATACGAAGGTGGTGGTCTGCCTGATCGTCGCGATGACGGTGGGGGCGGCGATGCTGTTGTGGCTGGAGCCGAACGTCGCCACGCCGGCGCTGACGAACCCGCTGGCCGCGGTGGGCGGAACGCCCATTGAGGATGTTGTGATCCAGTACGCGCCGGCCGACCAGACGCCGGGCCCGTCCGCCGCCTGCGTGATCCCGCCCGACGGCACGCCGGAATGGCATCCCGCCAGCGGGCCCCAGCTCACGCTCGTGGTGGTGGGTTCGGAGCCGGCGAGCGCGCTGCGGGAGGAACAGAAGAAGACGTTGCTGTCCGTGCTGGGCGGCCTGGCGCACGGTGCGAGCGGTCAGGCCGTGCGGGTGCGGCTGCACCCCGAGTCGGACACGCGGGTCAACCGGGACCTGCCGCGCCAGGCGGAGGACATGCTGGAGCTGCTGGTGGAGAAGAGGTGGATCCATTAGCGGCCGCCCGCCGCGGGTGGGGGGCGGTCTTTCATTACTCCAAGTCCGTTCCGCGTGACGGCGCGGCGGCGCGGTGTAGAATCGAGGACTCGCGGGCGGCTGCGGGTCAACGAGCGGCGCTCCGCTGCTCGGGTGTAGACGGATTTTGATGGGCGCCGTCGCTCCATTGCACGGTTATGAGCTGGCCGGCCAGATCGGCCGCGGAGCCGGGGCGACGATCCACCTGGCCTACGAGCGTCTCTCGCGCCGGCCGGTCGCCATTAAGCACGTCGTGGCGCGCAGCCCGGACGACGACCGCTTCATCGCCCAGGCGGAAACCGAGTACCGGGTCGCCAGTCAACTGGATCACCCGCACCTGCGAAAGTGCTACGAGATCATACGCCTCCGCCGCTGGCTGAGGACACGCGAGCTGTACCTGGTCATGGAGTACGTGGACGGCGAGCGGCTGGAGGACCAGTGCCCCGAGCGCCTCGACGAGATCATCCTCGTTTTCGTCAAGGTCGCGGAGGGGCTCCACGCGCTGCACCTGGCCGGCTATGCCCACGCCGACATCAAGCCGAACAACATTCTGCTGGGCAAAGACGGCGGCCTGAAGATCATCGACTTTGGGCAGAGCTGCCCGCTGGGCTACCGCAAGTCGCGCCTCCAGGGCACCCCGGACTTCATGGCGCCGGAGCAGGTCGAGCGGCGGCCCATCGACCACCGCACGGATATCTTCAATCTCGGCGCGTCGCTCTACTGGGTCGTGACCGGCCGGTGGTTTCGAACCATGATGTCGACCGCGCCGGCGGCCGCGAAGAAGATTGAGATTGAGTCGCGGCGCGGCAGCGAGCCGCCGCACGAGCTGAACCCGCGCGTCCCGCTGTCGCTGTCCAAACTGATTATGGAGTGCTGCGAGACGAACCCGGAGCTCCGGCCTCCGGACATGCGGAAAGTGGCTTCGCGGCTGGAGGTCGTGCTGCACCTGCTGGATCGGCGCGGGCCGCGCGAGGTCTTGCGCCCCGCGACGGGCGTGTGAGCGCGACGTGGTTTTGACCGCCGCGGCAACCCGCGCTAGACTCGCCGGTGGGGGTGTTTTTCGATCGGTGAACGGTGCCCGACGAATTCTGTGATGCCCAGACAGCCTGTCGCTGCCTCCGCGAGGCGGCGCAGCTCATCCGCGCGGACCCGAATCGCACGGGCGCGCTACTGACGTTCGGCGGCGCCGGGCAGGTCGTGATGACCGGCGACCTGCACGGGCACGTGCGTAATTTCGAAAAGCTCCAGCGCTTCTGCGATCTGGCGCGTTCGCCGGGCCGCAGTGTCATCCTGCACGAGCTGATCCACGGCGAGCCGGAATGGCCCGGCGGCGAGGATCTGTCGATCGACCTGCTCGTCCGGGCGGCAGCGTGGAAGTGCGAGTTCCCGGACAACGTGTTCTTCCTGCAATCCAACCACGAGCTGTCGCAGCTCTGCCGGCACGAGATCACCAAGGGGGGCCGGTCGGTGCTGTGGGATTTCGAGCGTGGCGTCGTACGGCGCTTCGGAGAGCGCGCCAAGGACGTGCTGACGGCGGCCGACGAGTACCTCGCCAGCCTGCCGCTGGCGGCCCGCACCGCCAATGGGATCATGCTGGCCCACAGCCTGCCGGATTCGCTGTCGATGCCGATCTTCGATGAGGCGGTCCTCGAGCGCATTCCGACCGCGCGCGACCTCTTGCCCGGCGGATCCGCGTACATGCTCGTGTGGGGGCGTTTCCAGACGCCGGAGTCCGTGGAGTGCTTTGCCCAGCGCCTGGGCGTGGAGTGGTTCATCGTCGGCCATACCCCGCAGGAGACCGGCTACGCCATGATCGGGCGGATGCTCGTGCTGGCCAGCGACCACGCCCACGGCACGTTCCTGCCGATCGACCTGAGCCGCCGCTACACCGCCGCCGAGTTGGAAGGCGCGATCCGCAAATTCGTGGCGGTGGAATAGGGGGCGCCCGTTCGGGAGCGCGCACGACACAAAGGGGCCAAAGTTGCCCTTGACATCAAAAAAAAAAACAACCCTATACTAGAGGGTATGTTGGATCGTGTGCCGGGACAAGTGGCGCCGCGCCTTTCAAAATCGCGGTTCTCCGGAACGGCGCGCGTATTGGAGAGCCGCGCCGTGCGGTGTGAGTTTGACGTGTCGCTCAGTTCTTCATGGCATTGGAAAAGGAGGTGTCACATGCGTAGATGGTGTCTGGCGGTTCTCGGGAGCGCCTTGAGTCTCGGGCTCGCCGCAAGTGCGGCCGAGCCGGACGGGATCAAGATCTGTGTCAAGTCTGCGGCACTTTCGTTGTGCCACAGCACAGGCGAATACCAGGGATGTTACTGCGCGAAACCGATTGACGCTCCGGACGGTATTTGCACGGGGTACGACGTTACGGGTTTCAACAATATCTGGGATGTCACGCTCGCGGGATCCGGCGAGCCGGGCGAATACTACTAAGGGGAGCGGAAAACGTTGAACACGGCGTTCCACGATCGGGTGCCACAGGCGGCTGGTCCGCCCGTGCAAACGCGGTAATCCGCACTGGCAGCGAGCGGCCCGTGGCACCCGACAACGTTCAACATTTTCCGCTCCGAGTAATATGTCTCGTTCTCGGCGACGTGCTACGTTGAGTATTTTTGCCGCCTCGTCGGCGGCGGTCCCGGCTGCGAGACAAATCAAGACTGTAGAACCTACGAGCAGGCCCACTATCAGACCGCGTATGCGTGTATGTTCCAGGCGTGCACTGGCTAGTGAGTGGGCCTGTTCCGCATAATACCCTTCCAGTGCCCAGCAGCACGCTGCTCGCGCGGTGCGCTGTGCGCACGTGAAAACAGTGGGAACGGCGCTGCAATGCCGTCGTTGCGCGGGGAGTGGCCGCCGGCGCTGCGACCCGCGGAGGGCGGGCCCGCGCCCAGTTTCCTGTCGGAGACGAGTTCATGCTAGCAATATGTGTCGCGGTTGTCCTGCAAAGCGCCAGCCAGCGCGTGCCACAAGCACTGTTGCGTTTCGAGCAAGCGCATTCCCAGCTTCGTACCGGACGGGTGAGCTGCGTGGTGACCGGCGGGCCCGCCATCGTAGCCATGCCCACCACGCGCTACCGCATGGAGCTGGCCAAGAACGGTGATGTCCTCTGGGCCTATGACGCTGACCCGGAGGGCGTTTTCTCGCGGGACGAGTTCGGCAATCCCCAGCAACTCGGCGGCGCCCAGACACTGGTCAAGTCTGGTGTGGCGTACCACAAGGCGGCCTTTGAGTTTCACGGCACGATCGCGGAGCCGGGAACATTTGATCGGAAGTCGGCGCCCTTCTTTTGGGGCATGCGGGTGGATCCGCGCACCATCGGCATGGCCCCGAAGTGGGATGACCTCGTGGGGCAAGAACCCAATACCGTCCTGAGCAACGTGACCAAGGGTTCTTCCGGATTCCTGGAATCGCGCGAAGGAACCGTTCATCGCGTCACGATTCAGTGGCCCGACGGCGCGGAGATGGTTTATGAGATTGATGAGAGCAAGGGCTGGAACGCGACCCGGATCAGCGGTTCGAGCAGGGGAGGGCCCTGGGAATGCGTCATCGACCTGGCCGAGCACGACGGCATCTGGTTTCCCCGGCGGGCGACGCTCTACCGCAATGGGGAAATGCGGACCGACCTCGAAGTAGTTGAGGCTTCGTTCAACACCAAGGACGCCCCGGCTGGGTGGACACCGGCGGATATCGGCTTCGAGGTAGGCATGGGTGTCGAAGTCAAGAGTTCCGCGGGCCGCTCGCAGGCCAAGGAGGCTTGGGATGGGGAGAAGCCCGTTTCCCACGACGAGATGTTCCGTCGCCTGAATTCCGGTGAGCTTCAACCTGGGCCGACGCTGAAGCGCCTGCGCAAGGGGAGACCTTCGCCTGACGAAGAGCGTCTGGAGCGGCTGCGCAGCTCGACACGTGTGGTCGAGGCGTTCATCTCCGATTGGGAGCGCCACGTAGCCGTGTTCTGCCATCACTATCGACTGGATCAGGACCAGATCGAGAAAGCGTGGCGTTGCCTGCGGCACGCCCAGGAGCTAGCTAACCGGTATCTGGACCGCAGCCGGGACAAGTTCGCAGCCCTGGAGCGCCGCCGCGATTCGCGCGAAGTGTCGAACGAGGCGGTGCGCGAGGAGTTTGCAAAGCTGCGCAAACCAATCGACGACCTCTTCGCGAACGAGCTGAAACCCTGTCTGGAGAAGATTCCAACGCGCCAGCAGCGCGAGGCGGTAGAAAGGCGCGAAAAGCCAGCGCAGCAGCCCACGTCACAGCCAGTGCGTCCCAGCCCGCCTTGACCACGAGCGAACCACTCCGGCGCCGGGCCAAACCTTTCTGCCGATCGACCTGAGTCGGCGGTACACCGCCGCCGAGTTGGAGGGCGCGATCCGCAAATTCGTGGCGGTGGAATAGCCGCGGGCCGCTTGTCACACGCGGCAGCGCGGCCGGGGTACGAGAACCCGGACTGGGCGGCGCTCGCGGGGGCACTGACGCCGGCGCAGATTGAACGGCTGCGGCAGCACGTGATCGAGGGCCCGCGGATCGACATCAGCGCCACGGAGATCCGGGCGCGGGTGCGGGCGAGGCGGAGCATTCGGTATCTGGTGCCGGAAACGGTGCGGGAGTTTGTGGAGCAAAACGGGCTGTATCGCGTGACGTGACGGAGCCTTGAGAGGAAGAACGTCGCGGGGGCAGCCTACAGGGGTAGAAAAGTAGAATGTCCCCTTTCTCGGCAGATCGCCGTAACGGTCAACCAGCGAGGACGGGCAATGCCAACTGTACGGGCCGGTGTAGTACGCCATTCGTGCCAAGCGGCGGCATCTCGTCGTATGTTTGTCCGTCCAGCGCGCGACCGTTCAGGTCCTTCCGGGCGCCGCCCCACTGCTTGAAGAAGAAACGCACGTCGGCGCTTCGGCACTGGCGCCGGATCGACTGTACCCACGCCTTCTTCATGGGCCGGGCACCGGGGCCAGACTCGCCGCCGACAATCACCCACGAGATGCCGTCCAGCGGCAACTCGTCGAGCGGACCGATGAGCGGCTCGCACGAGAGAAATCGAACCTGGGCGGGCACGGCCCGCAGGTCCGCGATGCGGTCTAGCACCCGCTCATCCTCGACGCTGACACCGATCCAGATACGGTACGGCCAGGGCAGGTCGGGCGCGAGTTCCCGTAGGCGCTGGCTGCGTTTCGTCAGCACCTGAAAGGTGTGCTGCGGGCACGCGTTCATCGTGTCGAACACGCGCCGGATGAACTCGACCGGCACCTTCTCGTGAAACAGGTCGCTCATCGAGTTGACGAAGATGAGCCGCGGCGACCGCATCCGCCGGGGCAGGTCCACGAGGTCATCGTGGAGCGTGACCTTGAACCCGTTCGCGTACCGGGCGTTGCCCATCGCCTTGAGCCGCTTGGCCATGCGCTCGGCATAGCAGTGGCGGCACCCCTCGCTGATCTTGGAGCACCCCGTGACGGGGTTCCAGGTCATCTCGGTCCACTCGATCTTCGACTTCGTCGCCATGGGCCGCATCCTACGGCTTCAGAATATCCTGTGCGATCTTCACCGCGGTCGGCGCAGCCCTCGGGTTACCGGCGGCAAAGCATAACAGGTAGATCGGCGTGTTGGTCGAGTTCAGCAGCGGCAGCGGATTCGCCGCAACCTTCGCAAAGATCGTCGTAAGCCGGTTCAGGAACAACCGGCCGATGGCTTGAAGCGTCGCCTCCTTCCGCTGCGTCTCCTCCGGGCCCCAGAGCATCTCCTCCTGCCTCTTCGGATAGAACGCCTTCTCCCAGTCCTGCGTGCCGAAGATTCGCGTGAGGGCCTTGGCCCATTCGTCCGGCGGCGGTCCCGCCCTGGTCAGCAGGCGGTTCACCGCCACGCCGAGCGGGAACAACAGCCACAGGTCGATGGCCTGCGTCCTGGCCAGCGATTCGAGCGTTTGCCAATCAACCTGCATGCCGTACGGGTCGAGGAAGACGACGGCGCGGTGTTTTTTCCAATCGGTCTCCTTGCACCACTGTTTGAGGAACGCATTCGCGTCGCCCTGCTCGACCCGCACGCCTCTGGCCTTGTTGGGGAACTGGTCACGCAGCGCCTCCAACTCCTTGACCCGATCCGCGTCACGCTCGATGAAGATAAAACGGTCGAACGACGGATCAACCTCCAGGGCGATGCGCGCGCTGCCTTTCTTGAAGGATTCGGCCTCGGGATCGGCGGCTTCGTGAGACGCTGCCGCTTTCCCGCCTCGCCTGGCCGGACCAGTGCGGTGCCCGGTGCCAGCGAAGGCGTCGACGTAGATTGTCGTGAAGTACTGGGCCTTGGGGTTACTCGTGAAGATCGTCATGTAGGCGCACAGGTACTTGCGGACCCGCTCCAGCTTGTCCGTCGTCCAGTCGCCGCCAAACTCGTGCTTGGCCACCTCGCGCCTCCCGGCCGGGCCGGGCTACCGCTCGTCAGACCACTGTTCGTCTTCCGAACGAACGCCTAACATATACTCGCACCCACCGACCTGCAAGTCGATGGACCGGGCTGCGCGGGCCGAAGCCCACGCAGCCCGGGGGTGCCGCACGCTACCGGCAGCAAACCAGGAACGCGAAGCACTCAGCGTGCTTCGGATACACCGGTTTGCCCGTCCGATAGTGGATGAAGTACCGGCAGAAAACCCACCGATACCCCGGCGGCGCCTCAAACGGGGGCCTTTTCAGGAAGGGGAAGGGGGACAGGAAGGGGGACATTCTGCTTTTCGGACGGCATTCGCCGGCGGGCGCGCGGGTGAAGGCGGCTGGGGGGCCGAAGGGTGAATGGCGGCAGGTGGTGCGGCACGGGCTTCCGGTCGGCGCGGTCACCGGCAAGATGCCGGTGCCACACCGGGTCGGCGCGGGCGGCGGGGGTTCTCGGGTTGCGCGCGCGGTTACGATCGTCCGTGACGTCGCGGCGGTCCGGCGAGCACGCCGAGGGGCGGCGGCGAGCGGCGAGGGCATGAATCGTCCAGGCGGCGTATAATCCTCCCGTTGCGGGCGCATGGCAGGAGCGCGATGCAGGCGATACTCGTCAAGCCGCGGGGGTTTTGTGCGGGCGTGGAGCGGGCCATCCGCGTCGTCGAGTTGGCGCTCGACGAATACGGTCCGCCGATCTACGTGCGCAAGGAGATCGTGCACAACTCGCACGTGGTCCGTCGGCTCCGCGAGCGCGGCGCGATCTTCGTCGATGAGCTGGACGCGGTGCCGCCGGGGGCCGTCACGATTCTCTCCGCGCACGGGTCCGCGCCGGAGGTCTACGAGGATGCGCGGCGGCGCGGGCTTCGGCTGATCGACGCGACCTGCCCGCTGGTGACCAAGGTGCATCACGAAGTGCGGCGCTACGTCGCGCGCGGCTACCGGATCATCCTGATCGGCCACGCGGGGCACGATGAGGTCGTCGGCACGATGGGCCAGGCGCCCGCGCACACGGTGCTGGTGGAAAACTTGCGCGACGTGGCCAAGCTGAGCTTGAAGCCCGACGAGCAGGGGGTCATTCTGACGCAGACGACGCTTAGCCAGGACGACACGCACGAGATCGTGAGCGCCCTGCTGGCGCGGTTCCCGCAGCTTGAACTGCCGCCCAGCGACGATATCTGCTACGCGACGCAGAACCGGCAGAACGCGGTCAAGAACGTGGCGGCCCGGATCGACCTGCTGCTGGTCGTGGGGTCGCCGAACTCGTCGAATTCGCAGCGGCTCAAGGAGGTGGCGCGCGCGCGCGGCGTGGAGGCGTACCTGATCGATCGCACGGAGGACATCGACCCCGCGTGGCTGCGGGGCAAGCGGACGCTGGGCGTGACGTCCGGAGCGAGCGCCCCGGAGGATGTGGTGCGGGCGGTCCTCGCGCATCTCCGCACGCTCGGAGCCGAAAGCGTCACGGAAGTCGATGCGCCGGATGAGAATGTGGTTTTCACGCTGCCGAAGTTTACGGCGCTGACGCACGCGGGTCGGAGTGTACCCCGACCGGACAACGCCGTGAGGTAACCGCCAAGACGCCAAGAGCGCCAAGAACGCCAAGGTTCAATGAGTTTAGCTTGGCACTCGAACCGCGACGCGGTGTCCGCCGAGCGCGAGGTTGCACGACCGTCGCCACCTCCGGCCGCTTGGCGTTCTTGGCGCCTTGGCGGTTAACGGCTGCCCGCGTATGAGAATCCACATCGCGCACAGCCCGGACCCGGACGACGCGTTCATGTTCTACGGCCTATCGTCCGGCGGCGTGGACCCGGGCCCGTACGAGTTCGAGCACGTCCTGGCGGACATTCAGACGCTCAACGAGCAAGCGCTGCGGGGACAGTACGAGGTGACCGCGATCAGCATCCACGCGTACCCGTACGTCCGCGAGCGGTACGCGCTCATGGCGTGCGGTTGCAGCATGGGCGACCACTACGGGCCGCTGGTCGTAGCGCGCCAGCCGCTCGCGATCGAGGAGTTGCGCGGCCAGACGATCGCCGTGCCCGGCCAGATGACAACCGCGTTTCTCACGCTCCAGTTACTGCTCGGCCAGGACGGGTTTACGCCGCGGGTCGTGATGTTCGACCAGATTCCCGACGAGGTCGCGGCGGGGCGCGTGGCGGCGGGGCTGCTGATCCACGAGGGACAACTCACGTACCGTCAGCACGGCCTGCACCAGGTCGTGGACCTCGGCGTCTGGTGGCAGCAGCGGACCGGGTTGCCGCTGCCGCTCGGGGGCAACGCGATCCGGCGGGACCTGGGCGCGCGTACCTGTCGCGAGGTCGTTGCGCTGGTTCGGCGGAGCATCCGCTACGCGCTGGACCATCGCGCGGAAGCCGTGCGCTATGCGCTGCAATTCGGCCGCGGGCTGGATGTGGCGCTGGCGGACCGTTTCGTCGGCATGTACGTGAACGAGTGGACGCTCGACTACGGCCCGCGCGGGCGTGA
>Ga0214473_10004832_pt1 | contig 16173 bp, 12 predicted proteins | sample RVTome_7_FD_203509 | JGI IMG/M metagenome (GOLD analysis project Ga0214473, IMG submission 203509) | Soil microbial communities from uranium-contaminated site in the Upper Colorado River Basin, Wyoming, United States - RVT98D197 | ecosystem: Environmental > Terrestrial > Soil > Contaminated >... | reverse complement strand
GGAGATGGCGGTTTCGATCCTCCGTCCTTCTTCGCCACGGGAAACGCCCCGACCACCATCGCCATCGGCTATATCGACGGTGACGGCGTCGAGGACATCGCGATCGGGAACGCCGGCGGTGGTGATGTGGCGATCCACCTGGGTCTGGGCGATGGGACCTTCGGCCCCCCCTCGTTTTACCCGGCCGGAGACAGCCCCACCTGCGTCGCCATCGGGGATTTCGACGAGGACGGGGACGCCGACCTGGCGGTCTCCAACTATTTCAGCGACGATTTGGCCATCCTGTCGGGCCTGGGGGATGGCACCTTCGGTCCGGCCTATTACTATGGCGTGGGGGATACACCACGCTCCGTCGCCATCGGTGACTTCAACGGCGACGGCCACGACGACCTGGCGGTAGCGGATTACTGGAGTTTCGATGTCTCCGTCCTTCTGGGGGCCGGCGACGGCTCTTTCGGCTCCCCGACCTACTATCCCGTCGGAAAAGAACCGAGACGCGTCGCAATCGGCGACTTCGACGAAGATCTGGCGGTGGTCTGTCTGGATGCGGAGGAGGTCTTCATATACTTCGGAGAGGGAGACGGGTCTTTCGGAAACCAGTCCATCTACGGCGTCCAAAAATACCCGACCGGGATCGCGATCACCGATTTTGACGGGGACGGACGCGAGGACCTGGCAGTGTCGAACCGGGGAACCGACGACATTTCCATCCTCCTGGGCGCCTGGAAAGAAATCGATGTCGAGATCGTTTGTCCTTTGAAGGAAATTCAGCGCGGAGAGATCCTCCCTTACTCAGCCACGGTCGCAAATGAAACGGATACGGCCATCACCTTCGATCTTGCGTTGCGGGCGAAGCGCGTCGGAGGCCCCGAGATTCCGCTCATCGGTCCCTTCACCGTCACCCTTCAGGGGAGGCAGGTGGTTTCCCAGGACCGCACGCTCGGTGTCCCCGGTAATGCGCCGCTCGGGGATTATCTGTTGATCCTGGAAGCCAAGACAGGGACAGGAGAAATCCTGGATGAGGACTCCTTCCGGGTGACGGTCGTGGAGACGCCTGGGTTTCCGGACACATCGTCGCTCCGGCGTTCCCATCGGCAGAAATGAAACCGAAGCCGCTGTCCGCTCTGTTTCTCTATTTTCTGCTGACTTTGCTTTTCCTCTATCCGATCCCCTTCGAGCCGGGCAGACTCGTCTCGATCGCACCGGATACCTTCCAGAACCTCTGGAATTTCTGGTGGGTGAAGAAATCCCTGCTCCAGCTTCACACCTCCCCCTATTTCACGGATTACCTCTTCTATCCCACCGGGACTTCCCTCGCCTTCCAGACATTCTCCCCTTACAACTCGCTCCTGGCGATTCCGCTCCAGGGAATCGGGAACCGCATCGTCGCGTATAATTTCCTCTTTTTTTCCTCGTTCATCCTGGCGGCTCTCGGCGGTTACCTCCTGACATTCCATTTCGTCCGCAACCGGTTTGCCGCTTTCCTCGCGGGCTTTGTCTTTGCCTTCTCCCCGTATCACTTCTCTCGCGCCATGCACGTCAACATGTTCAGCATCCAGTGGATCCCCTTCTATTGTCTCTTTCTCTTCAGGCTGCGGGAAAAGCCGTCCTGGACCAACGCTGCCGGGGCTGGCATATTTCTCGCGCTCTCGGCGATGTGCGACTGGCATTATCTCATCTACCTCTTCCTGGTCACGCTGATCTATCTCCTCTATTATTCGGCGACGGTCCCCCGCGATATCCTGTCTCCCCGCTTCTGGCTTTCTCTCTGCTTTTCATCGATCCTGTTTCTCATCCTGATCTCGCCATTTGCCTACCCCCTGTTCAGTGAAATGAGGGGGGGAGGAGAATCCTACCTCTACATGTCGGTCGGCGGGGAGCCGGACCTCCTCGGCTTCCAGGCGGTCAAGGGCTATTTCTTCTTCTGGCCGGTCCTCCTCGGCTATGCGACCCTGCTCCTTTCCCTGTACGCCGTCCTCCTCATCCGGGAGCGGGATGTTCGATTCTGGGGCCTGGTGGCGGCTTTCGCCTTCGTGATGACCCTCGGCACTCATCTGAGCGTGCTGGGGAAGGACTTTCCCGGGACACCTCTCCCCTTTGCCCTCCTGCAGAAGCTCCCCATGCTCCGCGCCATCCATATTCCCTATCGCTTTCTCGTCATCATCATGCTGTCGCTATCGATCCTTTCGGGTTTTGCCGTTCACACGATCACCGAGAAGACCCGGACGAACAAGAGCGGGCGGGGGAATCGGGGCGTGGTCCTGTCTTGCCTCATCCTCTTCATCATCGGCTTCGAGTACCTCGCCATCCCCAGGCCGACCTATACCGCCGACATACCCCCCTTTTTCGAAAGGATGGCCCGTGAAGAGGGGGATTTCGCGGTTGTTTCCCTTCCATTCAGGGACCGGGGATGGGACCTCTACTATCAGACCCTCCATGAAAAGAAGATCTCGTGGGCTTATGTATCGAGGCGAGACCCGGCGGCGCTCGAGTTCCTCTCGGGTACGCCTCCGTTTCATCTGTTTCTCGCCCCGGATCGGATTCAGACGGAGACGATCTCCGCATCGGAGATGCGTTCGTGCGCGGAGACCCTCGGTAAACTCGATGTCCGCTACGTCCTGATCAACAAGCCGAAGCGCTACGGCGACCCCCGACGACTGGGCCGCCCAGGCTCCGCCCTGAACATGCTCCGGGTCGGATTGACTCCCTATTCCCTGAACGAGACGCTTCGGAAGACGATGGTGGAGATCGAAAAGTCGAGAAGCAACATCCGGACAACGGACGAAGAGATGGCGAGGTTCCGGGGACTGCTGGATCCCATGCTCGGAGGGCCATTCTACGAGGATGACGAGGTCGTCGTCTATCGGGTCGATAGTAAATGAATATCAGATCATTCCGTTCGATCGATCGCCTGGGTCACGATATAGCGAGGGCGGGCCTTGACCTCGTCATAAATCCTGCCGAGGTAGATGCCGATGATTCCCAGACTGATCATCAGCAGGCTTCCGATGATCAATTGCAGGATGATCACGGTTGCAAACCCGGAGACAGCCTTTCCCATGGCTTTGCTGTATAGCGCGTCCGCGCCGACATACAGCGCCAGCAGCAGGAAAAGGCCTCCGAATATGGTAATCAACTGCAACATGAGCGATGAAAATCCTGACACCGCCGTGATGGCGAGTCTGACCAGGCGGAAGATCGACCATCTCGATGTCCCGCCTTCGCGTCCCGGCACGGAGAACGAAACTTGCTGGCGGTTGAAGCCGAGCCAGACGACCATCCCCCGGAAGAAGAGATTCCGCTCCTTCATATGCCGCCAGGCATCGACGACCCGCCGATCCATCAGCTTGTAGTCCGAAGCGCCTTTCAGGTCATAACCGGACAGCTTGCTCAAGAGCAAATAGAAGAGCCGGGCCCCTAATTTATTGAGCAGAGGCTCCGGGCCCCGGCTTTCTTTCATGGCCTCCACGACATCCACTCCCGACTCCCGCCACCGGCGCACCATCTCCGGAATCAGTTCCGGCGGATGCTGCAAGTCTCCGTCCATGATGATGACCGCGTTTCCCCTCGCGATCTCGAGCCCCGCGGACAGGGCGGATTCCTTGCCGAAATTCCGGCTCAGCCGCAAGGCGCGGAGCATCGGGATGTTCCGGGATTCCTCTTCGATGACGGACCACGTGTCGTCCGGGGAGCCATCGTCCACGACGATCAGTTCATACGGCTCCTTCAACGGCTCCACTGCGCCCCGTATGGCCGACAGGACGGTTTTCAAATGATAGCCCTCCCGATAAACGGGAACGACGACGGAAAGCAACGGTTGACTTGACGCGAATTCGTTCATCGGATCCGCTTCTGTCTCCTTCCTCGCTCTACGGATGGACGATAGAACCCGGCTCCCTGATGCTGAAGCATGCGCGTAACTTCTTCAATTCTTCGTACTCTTCGTGTCTTTCCCCGCTGATCAGGAACCGATAGGTCGGACCGTGCGGCCTCCACTCCGACACCTCCGGTTCGGCTGCTCCCCCGATATGAAAGAGGATTTCGCAGGAGCCGACATTCATCCTCTCCAATTTACCGAGAGAGTTCAGGACGGAGCGCACGGTGTTCCTGCCTGCGTTCAATATCCCGATAAACGCCCGGGGCCCTCCGAGACCCATCCGTTTTTTCACCCTCGATGCCGGGACGGATAGGAAACGGAGCAAGGCCCATTTTGCACCGTTTGTGAAAAACCGGAGAGAAAAAAAGTGCTTCCAGCGATCCGGAGACGACCAGAGTTCCCGGGGCAGCCGGATCTCCGGTATGCCTTCTTCGACGGCCAGCCTCGCCGCGAGCGGGAACAGACAGGGGAGCATATGCACGTGGATATGTCCGTCGATGGCGCGGATATTTCTCACGTGACAGATCGCTTTCGCCCGGCGGATCTGCTCCCTCCATTCGCTCTCCACTTCCCGCAGCATCTTTCGCCGCGAAGCGGGTAGACTGAACGCCAACTTCAGGAAAAGGCCGAGAAAACCGTGCTTCAGGTATCCCTCCCGATCGACGAGCCCCGGCACCTTTTCCGGCGCGAGGAGGCTTCGTCCGTCCGAAATGTTCAGGTGAACCGCGATCCTCGCCTCTCGTTCGGGGTGCTGGTTCAGCCGTTCCGCGACGAGCCCGACGCCGGTTCCATTCACGATCAGGCTGAAACCGGTGATGAGCCCTGCCTCCCACCCGTCGAGGATCTTCCGGCTGACTCCCGGCGTTGCGCCCAGATCATCGGCATGAAAGATCACTTCCAACTGACACCCTTGTTCATCGCTCGGCCTCAAAAGTTCATCAGGAGGTCGGAAAGATATCCGGTTCCTCATTCCGGCACCTGATCAACCCCTCCACCACCCGATCCACCTGCGAGAGGGTCATCCCGTACCAGTTCGGCAGGACGAGGATCCTCCGGGCGTGCAGAGCGGCGTTTGGGCACCGGCCCCGATGCGCCTCGTATCCGGCCAGATCGGAACAGGCATGGGGGACGGAAGCCCTCGCCTGAATACCGTGTTTTCTCAAGGCCGTTTGAACCCGCTCCCGATCCCCTACCCGCAGCGGAAACTGCGCGAAGGTCGGGGGGATCGGCGATGGGGATGAGAAGAGAGGAAATCCCGCCTCCTTCAATTTCATCTCGTATCTGGAGGCCGTTTCCCTCCGGTGGGCGATGATGCGCTCGTAATCGAGGAGTTGGAGCGACCCCAACTTCGCTTGAAGCGCCGTGGGCATCTCCATCGCGTTGTCCGGCAGAAAGGGCCCCCTGTCGACAGGGATCTCCCCGTTATATCGATCGAGCAGGTCGCTTCTGCTTTCCAGCCAGTCCGTGAGGCTCAAGAACGGCTCGCGAAGCGCCCAGTAGGTTCCGATTCCCAGGATCCATTTCTTCAGGCTCCTGATCGCCCCCGATGAGGAGAAGCATTTCCGGCGATGATCCCTGACCTTCCGATAGATCGCCTCGTCGCGGAGAAGGAGCATCCCCCCCTCGATCGACGAGAGGAGTTTGCCCATCCCGAGCCCGACGAAGGCCCCGTGCGCATGATCGGTCTGCAATCCGTCTTGGTCCTTTACGCCATAGGCCTGGGCGATATCCCACAGCACGAATGCCCGGGGCGCCCTTCGCGCGATCGCCTCCTCGTAGCCTCTCCGGTCGACCGGGAACCCGTAGAGCGGGGTCGGGATGATCATTTTCGTGGAAGGGCTCAAGTAGAGGGAGAGGCCTTCGGCCGATACATTGAAATGATCTGGTTCGCTGTCGACGAACCGGACCCGATTCCCGGACAGGACGATCGCATTCGGAACCACCACGCAGATGTACGCCGGCAGGACGACCTCTTCGCCTCTCCACTCCAATGCCCGGAGCAAGGCATAAAGGGCGCTTCTGCCGTAAGGGAAGAAGAGCCCGTGGGAGAACCCGAACTTCTCGGCGAATTCCCGCTCGAAACGACCGATGGCGTCATTCGCCGGCCTGATGGACGCCTTCAGGAGCTCTCCCAACGAAAAAGGGGGTCTCAATCGCGGTATCATTTTCTAACCCGAAAACCCGATCGTCTTCCCTGTTCGAATCCGGGGCGCGCCGAAGGATGACCGTCAAGGGACCGATCGTATCAATCGGGGGCCGAGCGCCTTGGCAAAATCGACCGGCAGATGGCTCCACAAGCGGGTCAGGAGCTTCATCGTTGCCGAGCCGTAATCCGGAATGCCCGCCCTCTTGTTCAAATAATAACAATAGTAGAGTTGAATTTCCTCCCCGCCCCATGAATTCTTGAACCGCGCATTTCCGGATCCCTTGAAACTCCTCCCCATATCGAAGGCGCCGCACCCCTTCCCCATCCCGAATTTTATGATCTCCCAGTACAGGACATTATTGACCGACTCCGGCTTAACCTCATCCAACGTCCCCGCATACGGATGGTAGAGCACGGCGTCACGGACCAGCAGCAGGGCGGCGGAGACGGGGCGATCCGAGATGTAGACGACGGCGAGATGGGCTTCGGGATGATGCCCGATGATGTTCGAGAAATATCGCACGGAATGAACCGGCGTCCCGAGCCGGGTCTGCGTGATCGCGATCACCCGGAAAAAATCATTCAGGAGCTCATGCTTTCCGAACCTCGTGACGGGTTCGGACTTGTATCCCTTCCTGACCTGGTTTCTGGTCTTGGCCTCTACCCGTTCTTTCCAGACGGGTTCTTCGCCGCCGCGCAAATCGAGGATCGTGGTGACGAACGCTTCCGAGTTCTTGTAGCCGGGCCTCAAGATCTCGGCAAACCCGGGCTGTCTCGTCTTGATCAACAGATAGTCTGCATTCTCCCTCTCGCACAATTCCCTGCATGCTTCGGCGTATTCCATCAGTTTTCGGTTGTCAAATCCGGCGAAGGGAGTATCGGTCAGATAAGGGGAAGTGGTTAAAAGTGTCGACCCGAACAGTCCCTTCAGACGGTAAACCGGAGGCAAGCCGTCGAGGACGGTGAAGGGACGGATGCCATACGTCTCTCTGTATATGTCGGAGTTCAACATGATCGGAATACGGTTCGGCACACGAGATATCAGTGGGATCGCAAACCCCATCGGGAAATGGCAGCTCACCTCGCGGGTTCCCGCCGAATTCGGTTTTACAAAAGGAGTATACTACAAAACTATAATTCTGGCAAGTAGTTAAGGGATTCATTATACTTGTAGGACCACCGCAGCGCAAGGCGCGACGGGAAAGGATGGTGGATGGGATCGAGGAAAAAAACGCTGACCCTGCTCATCGGCGTTCTCAGTTCAGTTGTCTTCGGGTATCTGTCGTTCAGAAATTTTCATTGGGAAGTTCTCCGGCAGGTCCTGGGCACCATCGAACCGTTTCCTTACCTCATCTCATGTTCACTTTGGATCGTCGATTTTGCCCTCCGCGCCCATCGATGGAAGTACTTTTTACCGCCGGAGAGGAGCGGCACTTTCGGATCCCGTTTCTCCGGGATCGTCGTCAGTTACATGTTCAACATCTTGCTGCCGATGCGCGCGGGAGATCTCATCCGTCCGGCCTATCTGGTCAAGGTGAATCCGATATCCTACAAGGTCGCCCTCTACTCCCTTCTTCTCGAGAGAATCTATGAAATCATCATCCTGATCATCTGGACACTGATCCTGTTCAAGCTGCTGACGATCCCCCGGATGGAATACCTGTCCATCGACCTGAACCTCCTGCTGATCATCGCCCTTCTGGGGATCGTCTTCCTCTTCACCGCCCGCCGGGTCCTGATTTCTTTTAAAACAATCGCTTCACGGATCAAGCTGATCACCATCGCGGACAAGGTCGGCGAGCTCGTCGAAGCGTTCGAAGCGAACTTCGCCTTCAGCCTCCGCCGCACGATGGCGCTGATCGCTCTGACCGTCGCCATCATTTTCGTGAACGGCCTGATCTATCTCTTCATCATCGATTCGCTTTCCATCCGCATCCCGTTTCATGGCAATTTCCTGATCATGTTCATCACGGTCTTCTCGTTTCTTCTCCCTTCGGCGCCCGGAGCGATCGGCGTTTTCCACTACTTCTGCTACCTGGGCATGATGGCATTCGGGGTGGATGCGACGGTCGCCCTCTCCGGCGCGATCGTCATCCATGCGACATTTGCCGTCATCGATATCGGGGCGGGTGCGCTCTGCCTGATCTTTGGTCCCTTGAAGCTGAAGCGCCTGTGGGCGGAGCGAGCGAGCCGTGGATCGAAAACATCGGGAAGGGATCGGGAAATGACAGGGGGATCCACAGGGACGCGGACGGACAACAGATGAATCGATCCGATCGGGCGATCGGCTCTCCGGAAACGCGGGCGCGGAGCGGTCCCGGATGATCCTACGGCGAGATATCCACGAAGATCGGATTCGTGAAGGCGACCGGCAGGTGGTTCACCGTCAACCACTTGAAGAGCCCGGTTGACGGGGGCTGAACACCCGGTGGCGGCAGGACGATTCCCGTCTCGACGATGACCCAGGAATCACCGGTGAAATTGTGTGTGATGACCTGATCGAACCGAACGACATCCGCCAGCTCGGTCGAGAACGGATCGTCCGGGATCGTTCCGGAGATATCCAGGCTGAAGACTTTTATATGATTCACGATCATCCGCACCTCGTCGACGGGCACCCATGGAGCCGCCCGAACCGTGATGGAGATGGGGAGTTCCGCCGCTCCCAGCGAATCCGTATGAACCGTGTCGCCGAGCCCCATGCCGTCAATGGAGAAGTCGATGATCGGCCCCGTCGTCGCGAAGAGGTCCCCGTAGATGATCGAGTCGGTCACGGCGTTCTCCTCGGACGTCCCGAACGACTCCATGCTGACGAGATTGGAAGCCACGTAATTTCTCGGATAACCGCAACCATCGATAAAGATCAGGTGACTGTCCGTATTCCCAGTGGCCACCTTGCGGAAGCCCTGATCGAGGAGACTGAACCAGTCCAGCCGGCTTTCCATGTAGTAGGGAATGTAGTTGCGGTTCAGGATCTCGATGGCGTCGAAGTCGATATTCTGCGTCGTGGACAGCTCCGACTCGATCCGAAGGAAGGAATTCGGGCTCCCGTCGTTCGTGGGGGGTATCGGCGCGGCCGGATCGAAGTCCCAATTATAAAGGTAGCCCAGTTGAGGCCCGCCGAGGAAGCCCGGTAAGGGAAGAATCCACTCGTAATGGGCTCCCCTCGGGTGGTTCAACTGCACGACCTCCCGATAATCCGTTGAGTCCGGGTCGAGATTCCGGGCCATGTCATACAGTGTCGCCGGCTGGCGAAAGACGTCATCGCAAGGCATGGGTGAAGGACCCTCTTCGAGAGGCCAGATGTTGAAATGGGCGTTCTCGATGGGCGGAGGAGGAGGACAATCGGGCGGTCCCCCTTCCCTCTGGATGTACAGGTTGAACTCATTGCCCGCGATCGACGCGATCTTTTCCGTGATATATTCCGGCGAAAACCCGTCCAGTTGCCCGATCTCCCCCGCAAATTCCTGGATAAAGGGATCGTAGTTGATGATCTGGGAGTGATCGGAAGAGACTATCACCTCGATTCCGGCCGTGAGGTAATCGATGATCCGGTGGGTGCCAATCGGGTATGTCAGGTTGTATCGAACGGACCTTCCCCTCGCGTCCCGGCTCGCCATGCTGTGCACATGAAAATCGGCACCGATCCGCCCCGGGACATCGATAAGGTGCTCGATCACGAAGGTGAACGTCGTATCGGCCATCTCCGGAAGGGTCAACGTATCCCCGTCGATGGAATACTCGGGGCCGCGGGTGGCGATCACGATATACGTCCCGGAATCGAGCTCCGCGGTGGCATTTCCCGTGGGGGTCAGGATGGCATAACCGCTCCCCGCCCAATATATCCCCGCAGAGGGGTCGAAATTCAACTGATCGAAATCGGGAAAGTACTGGTAGTCGATGGCCCCGTTTTCGTTGAGCCCGAGGAACATGAGCCTGGCCGGCATCGGTCCTTCGTATTCGTCCCTGACCTGGAAGTTGACGCTGTACGTCGAGGTGAAACCGGGCATCACACCGGCCGCAAAGACGAGAACGATTAGAAGGAAGGGGAGACGGATTCTACTCGAAAAAAGGAACCTGCGCATCCTGCGAGTCATTGTCACCTCATGAGTTTGCTAACCGAAGGGAGAAAGATGCCGGTCGGTGGCCTGTTTTCGTTGTTAATGTTACACCATACTATCACAAACGACTGCACTTGTCAATAGCCCGATTTATGTGGATCGGGATGAATCCCTCCCTGGGGATGCCCGTCTTCGCACGTATGCTCCCCTGTGCGACCCCCTCCCCCACGCATTGACAGAGAAAGCCCATTTTCTTACATTGACGGTTACTTTCCCCACGATCTGCCCCGTTGCGCACGCCGGCGCTTGGTGGGGAAATTTTTTATGGGGCCTTGATCGAAGCTGCAGCTTGAAGAGATCAGGTGTGAGCCGATTCCCGAAGCTGGCCAGGGTCGAACAGCGCTTCGATCCGAAAGCGATTGATGATCCCGGCGCTCACCTCCTCGGGGCGCTGCGAGCTTGGGATTCCGGGAAGATCGATCTCGACGGGAAAGAGATCGCCATCACCGCGGGGAGCCGGGGGATCGCCGACATCCGGACGATCTTCCAGGCCCTCCTGGACTTCCTCGTGGATCGAGGGGCCAGGCCTTTCCTGGTTCCAGCCATGGGAAGCCATGGAGGGGCCACGGCGGAAGGCCAGCGGGCGCTCCTGAAAAGCTACGGGTTAGACGAGAGGACGCTCGGCGCGCCGATCCGGAGTTCCATGGAGACCGTGGAGGTCGGCAGGACCGCCGAGGGACTCCCGGTCTTCTGCGACCGGATCGCCGCCTCGGCACATGGGATCGTCGTCGTCAATCGGATCAAGGACCACACCGACTTCGAGGGAAAGTACGAAAGCGGCCTGGTCAAGATGATGGTCATCGGGCTCGGCAAGCAACAGGGCGCCCTGGCCATTCACCGCTTCGGCATCCGGGGATTCAAGGAGGAGATGGCGCGCTGCGCCGAAGTCGTGCTCTCCCGTGTCCCGATCCTCTGCGGGATCGGGATCGTGGAGAACGCATACGGGAAGCCCGCCATCATCGAGGTCATCGACCGCACGCGCATCCTGGAGCGGGAGCCTGCTCTTCTCGCCGCCGCCAAGCAGTTAAGGCCCAGGCTCCTCCTGGATGAACTGGATGTCCTGGTCGTGTGCGAGATGGGAAAGGATATCAGCGGCACCGGCATGGACACGAACGTGATCGGCAGGCGGATGATCTTTGGTGAGAGAGAACCCGACCGCCCGAAGATCAAGAGGGTCGCCGTCCTCTCCCTGACCGATCACTCGCAGGGGAATGCCGTCGGCATCGGCCTTGCGGACATCTGCACGCGACGTCTTGTGAGCAAAATCGATTTCCTGCAAACGACCGTCAACACCATCACGGCCACCTCGATCGAGCGGGTGAAGATTCCCCTGACGGCCGATACGGACCGTGACGCCATCGAGATCGCCCTCAACACCTGCTGGGTGCCCGACCGGCGGATGGTAAAGTTGGCCGCGATTCGGAATACCCGCTCCCTCGATGCCATATGGCTTTCGGAGGGAATCCTCCCCGCCATACAGGAGAGGACCGATATCCGCGTCATCGATCCCCCGCGGGAGATGGCCTTCGACCCGAGCGGCGTTTTCGTCATGTAAGGAGGAGAGATTGCCCAGTATGGAGAAGACCGCCGTTCATCCGTATCGTTCGATCCATCCGCCGGAGCGGATCCTGATGGGTCCCGGGCCGAGCAACGTCCACCCCCGGGTCCTGAGCGCGATGGCGATACCGACCATCGGCCACCTCGACCCCCGGTTTCTGGAGATCATGGATCAAACTCAGGAGCTCTTGCGGGAGCTCTTCCGCACCCGGAACCGCATGACCTTCCCGGTGTCGGGGACCGGTAGCGCGGCCATGGAAACGGCCCTCTGCAACATCCTCGAGCCGGGCGACCGCCTGGTCGTGGGAATCAACGGGGTCTTCGGCGGCCGGATGCGGGACATCGGCGAACGGTGCGGCGCTTCCGTCCACGCCGTCGAATCGCCCTGGGGGGAGCCCATCGAACCCGCCCGCCTGATCGAGGCCGCCGGGACTCACCAGGCGAAGGCGGTTGCCGTGGTCCATGCCGAGACCTCCACGGGAGTCCACCAGCCCGTCGAGGCACTGGGCGAGGCGTTCCGCCGGACCGACACGCTCCTCGTCGTGGATACCGTCACCTCGCTGGGCGGCCTGCCGGTGGAGGTTGACCGCTGGGGGATCGATGTCTGCTACAGCGGCACCCAGAAGTGCCTGAGCTGCCCCCCGGGTATCTCGCCGATCACCTTCGGGGACAAGGCGCTCGAGTCCATTTCCAGGAGGAAGCGGAAGGTCCAGTCCTGGTACCTCGACGTCACGATGATCCAGAAGTACCTCGGCTCCGAGCGGCTTTACCACCACACGGCCCCGATCAACATGATCTATGCCCTCCATGAGGCGGTCCGGCTGGTGCTGGAGGAGGGCCTGGAGAGCCGGTTCAAGAGACACCGGGCGGTCCACGAGCTCCTCGTCGAGGGCCTCGAGGAGATCCCCGGCCTCGAAATGGCCGTCAGGCCGGAGGCGCGCCTCCCCATGCTCAACTCGGTCCGTGTCCGCGAGGGGATCGATGAGGCCTCGCTGCGGAGGCGGCTCCTCGAGGAGTACGATATCGAGATCGGGGGAGGCCTCGGCGAGCTCAAGGGGAAGACGATCCGGATCGGCATCATGGGCCACTCCTGTACCCGGAACAACGTCCTCCTCCTCCTGGCCGCCCTGGTGGAGATCATCGGAAAATCGAAGCGCCGAGGATGAAGGGGGACGGATGGCGCCGGTTCGACCGAAAAAGGGAGAGGAAATCTTCCTCGGGATCGACATCGGGACGACGAACTGCAAAGTCGCCGTGGGAAACCGCAGGGGAGACATCTTTAAAATCGAGGAGGAACCCTGCCGCCTGGAATACCCGAGAGCCGGCTGGGTGGAAGTCGACCCGGAAGAGGGGTGGTGGCGCCCCTTCACGAGTGCCCTGAGATCCCTCCTCTCCAAGGCCGGCCTGAAGGGCCATGAGATCCGTGGCGTCGGGGTGAGTTGCACCAACTCGCTTGTCTGCCTGGACGAAAAAGGGGAACCGGTCCGAAACGCCATCATGCAGCTCGACCGGCGGTCGATCGGCGAGGCCGAGCGGATCGGACGGCTGATCGGCCCGGAGGAGGTCTTCCGCCTCACGGGGAACCGGATCGCGGCCGGTACTTTTTCCGCCCCTTCCCTGCTCTGGATCCGCAGGGAGGAGGAGGACCGGTTCCGCCGGATCCGGACCGTCCTTTCCCCATCCGGATATCTTGCATGCCGTTTGACCGGAAACCGGGTCATGGACCCGACGCGGGCGGCTACGACGCTCCTCTACGACATCCGGTCCGGGAAGTGGTCGGAATCGATCATCCGTTCGATGGACCTCCCGGAAGAGATTTTCCCCGCGATTCTCCCTTCTTCCGCAGTCGCCGGCCGGATCACCGCCGAGGCATCGCGGATGACCGGCCTCCAGTCGGGCACCCCGGTCATCGCCGGCGTCATGGACTCGGTCGCCGCCGCGATCGGAATGGGGACGACGAGGCCGGGCGAGATCGGCATTATCCTGGGGACTGTGGGGAGGATTCTCTGGCCGCTCGAAGGCCCCTCCTTCGACGATCGATTCCTCAATGTTCCCCTCCCCGGATCGGAGGGATGGATGAGCATCGCCTGCACCAACGGGACCGGACTCTCCCTCAACTGGTTCGGCGATGTCGTCAGCAAGGGGAAACGCCCCCTATCCCGGGCTTATCTTCTCCGCCTCCTGGACGAGGAAGCCTCTCTCTCCCCGCCGGGCGCCGATGGGCTCCTCTATCTCCCCTTCATCGCCGGGGAGAGGAGCCCGATCTGGGACCCGATGGCGAGGGGGGTCTTCTTCGGCCTCGACTCCCGGCACACCCGGGGAGATCTGGTCCGGGCCATCATGGAAGGGACGGCCTTCTCCATCCGCGACAATCTGGAAATCCTCGGCACGGTCACGGGCCGCCGGCCGGAAGTCATTCGCCTCTCAGGGGGCGGAGCCAGGAGCCCGATCTGGCCGGAGATCCTCTCGTCGGTTCTCGGCCGGGATCTCCGGGTTTCTTCCCGGGTGGAATCCGAATGCGCGGGCGCCCTCATCCTCTCCGCCATCGGATACGGAGAGGGAGAAGAGACGAGATGGCCATCGCCCATCCCGGCGGAGCGCGAGAAATCGATCCCGGGAGACCCCGGATCGAAGAAGAGGTACGACGGCCTCTTCCGGCTCTACCGGGACCTCTACCGGGATCTCATGCCCCATTACAAGCGGTTATACGACCTGAGCATGGAATCCGATACGGAAATGGAGATGGTTCGATGAAGGCGGCACGTTTTCTGGGACCGAACCGGCTCGAGATCGTCGAGTGCCCCGAACCCGTATGCGGTCGGGGCGAGGTGATCCTCGAAGTACACCGGGCGGGGATTTGCGGCACGGACCTCCGGATCTACCGGGGGAAAAAGACGGTCAAACCACCCGTCATCCTCGGACACGAGTTCTCCGGTACGATCGTCGAGGTCGGACCGGGCTTGGAGGGGATCGCGGCGGGAACCCGGGCGACCGTCGAACCGATCATCCCGTGCGGCACATGCTATTGCTGCCGGATGGGGAGGGAGAACATCTGCCTGACCCGGCCGACGATCGGCTACGAGTACGACGGCGGTTTCGCCGAATTCGTCCGGATACCCGCCGAGGCGATCCGGGCCGGGAATCTGGTCCCCTTCCCCGATTCACTCGACTTCGATGCGGCCTGCTACGCCGAACCGCTCGCCGCCTGCATCAACGGAATCCGGAAGCTCGCTCTCCGCGGAACGGAGAGGGTCTGGGTGGTGGGGGACGGCCCCATCGGCCTGACCCACGTGCAACTCGTCCGGGCCGACGGGGTCGAGGAGATCTTCCTGACCGGCACGCGCGACGAGCGCCTGGAGGTCGGGCTCGGACTCGGCGCCCGGGAGACCTTCAACGTCACACAGGGTGGAGACCCGGCCGGGTGGATCCATGAACGCACGGGAGGCGAGGGCGTGGACATCGTCATCCTGGCGGCAAATGTCCTTAAGGCAGTGGGCGAGGCGCTGGCAGGTCTTCGGAAGGGCGGGCAGATCCTGCTCTTCGCCGGCTACCCGACGGGGACCCAGTGGCCGTTCGATCTGTCGGCGATTCACTACCGGGAGTACCAGATCCTCGGGGCATCCGGGCATGCCGCACGCGATATCCGGCAGGCTGTGGATCTGATGGCCGGCGGACGGATAGACATCCGGCCCCTGATCACTCACCGCCTGCCGCTCGACCGGATCCATGATGGTCTGGAGATGAAGGAGAAATTCGTTGGACTGAAACACATCATCGTCCTCAAGTGAAGGAGTGGAAGGAATGGACAAGAAGGCCCTCCAGGCAGCCAAGTCGCAACTCATCATGATCTCCCAGCGCGGATACCATCGCGGATTGACCGCGGGAACAGGCGGGAACATCAGCCTCCGGATGAAAGGGAGCGATATCGTCCTCATCCAAGCCAGCGGGTCGGCCTGGATCGACGCCCGAGAGTCGAACATCCTCGCCGTCGACCTGGACGGCAAGGTCGTCGACGGCGAGGGGATCCCCTCGAAGGAGGTCAAATGGCACTGCGGGCTCTTTCGCCTCCGCGAGGGGGCCGGCGCCGTGGTCCATTCCCACTCCCCGGCCGCAACCGCCTTCGCGGTAGTCGGGAAAGAGGTGGATCTCGTCTCGGCCACCGCCTACAAGGCCCTCAAGCGTGTTCCGGTCGTGGGATTCGCGCCCCCCGGCTCCGATGAGCTGTCCGAGCTGGTCCTGGGCGCCTTCGCGAAGGAGCCGATCCGGGCCCTGCTGCTGCAGAACCACGGCGTCGTCACGGTGGGAAAAGACGTCTACGAGGCTATGTACATCGCAGAGGTGGTCGAGGATACGGCAAAGATGGCGCTCTGGGCCCGGCAGCTGGGAGAGCCTCTCCGCTACTCCTTTCCGGGATGGCCGTGACCGTCTCGGCATCGCCCTTTCCGTGCCATAGCTCCCTGAGCCGGCGATAG
>Ga0214473_10004830_pt1 | contig 16178 bp, 14 predicted proteins | sample RVTome_7_FD_203509 | JGI IMG/M metagenome (GOLD analysis project Ga0214473, IMG submission 203509) | Soil microbial communities from uranium-contaminated site in the Upper Colorado River Basin, Wyoming, United States - RVT98D197 | ecosystem: Environmental > Terrestrial > Soil > Contaminated >... | reverse complement strand
CGCGTCGGTATGGGCGAGCGTGAAATGGCCGCGTTCCGAATAGAGGATGTTGTAGTCGAGGTCCTGGCTCAATTCCTTATAGAGCCGGACCGACAGGTCGTAGAACTTGACGCCCTCGGGCGTGAGGTAGTTCGACCGGATGATCGCCGTGTTGCGCGCCGTGTTGCCGCCGGCGAGATAGCCCTTCTCCAGGATGGCGACATCGGTGATGCCGTAGTCGCGCGCGAGGTAATAGGCGGTCGCGAGCGCATGCCCACCGCCGCCGATGATGACGATGTCGTAGGTCGGCTTCAGCGCCTTGGGCGCCGGGAAATGCCGCTCCGCGGGATATTTCCGGCTGAGGCCGTATTTGAGAAGGCCGAAGGGCATCGCTCTAGACTCGCTTTCGGGACGGGCGCGACCAGACGTCAACGCTAGCCGCGCGTTTCCTGTTATGCAATAAAATTGCATTCGAGTGGCGTGGCGACCGCCGCGGCTTGAACCGCCGCTTTCGAGCCGCCACAGTGGCGCCGAAGGGAGGCCGACCGTGGCCAAGCGAGACCGCTCCAACATCGTCCTGCTCGACAGCGCCGCCGAAGCGCTCAAGGCCGAGTTCATCGGCTGGCAGTGCCGCTTGCGCCAGCTTTCCGTGCGCGAGGCGGCGGGCCGGCCGTCGAGCGGCATGCGCCCGCGCGTGACGGCACCGGACGGGAGCGAGATCGCGCCCGCCATCACCGTCCTCATCCACCCCGCCGATCCGGCTGAGAGCACCCAGCTCTTCCGCTTCCAGGTGCAGAAGACGCACGACCCGATCGAGCGCTACGACAAGGCGCTCGAGATCCTGTCCGGATTCCACTACCAGCGTCCAAAACTGTTCGGCGACGTGCTGACGGGCCTGTTCGGTCCCGATTCGACGGTCGCCGCCCGGCTGCTCGATTATGGCGCCTGCGAGCTCGAATTCGCCGAATACGGCCGCGGCTACCGCCTGCCCTGCCGCGTCCGGCAACTCGGCGAAGAAGACACGCTCTATCAAGCGACCTACTGGCACAACAAGCTGTTCAACCCCAACATGCCGGCGAAGGTGCGGGTGCTTTCCTTCGCACCCGATTGGATGCACGCCGGCAGCTTCGATACCGATCCCGCGGCTTGAGGCTGCAACTCCGACCGGCGACACCCAGGCCTCCCCTCGCGAAAACGGGCCGGACCCCGAGGCCCGGTCCGCCGTCTCGCGTTTCCTTCGGTCTCAGAACTTCCGATAGGCCTTGTTGAGGTCGACGATCGGGTGCTTCTTCGACATCTGGAACTTGACGAGCAGCTCGCGCGCCAGCATGTCGCGGTCCTGCTGGTTGTCCGGCAGTTTCACGCCCGGCGGCACGGTGACCCAGCCGTTGACGTTGCGGTCGAACACGGCGGCGCGACCTTCCTCGTAGCCGAGATGCACGTCCTCGAGCCAGTTGAGGTCGTCCCAGCCCATCACTTCCAAGTACCTCTTCAGGAACGGCGTGAGGCGGTTGTAATCGGGCACCAGGTTGACGTCGTAGCGGTAACCGATGTGCTGGCCGATTTCCTTCTCGCGCTTGCTGTCGAGGCCGGAGCTCTTGAGGAACTTGTCGATGTCGGCCTTGCCGGGCTTGGCGGACTTCGCCGCCTTCGCCTTGCTGGCGAAGCTCACGACCTTGGCGGATTTGGCGGCTTTCGATGGCTTCTTCGCCATGGCTGCGTCTCCCTCTAATACCGCGTCATGTCGGGCCGGCCGACGGTGTGCTGCGAGCCGGCGAGCGGCACCATGGCGAGCGCGGAGGCTTCCATGGTGAGCGCCGCCAGATCCTCGGGCTCCAGGCTGTGCACGTTGGTCTTGCCGCAGGCGCGCGCCATCATCTGGCACTCGATGGTGAGGCAGTGCAGGAAATTGTAGACCCGCTCGGCCGCCTCGTCCGGGTCGAGCCGCTTGCGCAGCACCGGGTCCTGCGTCGCCACGCCGACCGGGCAGCGCCCGGTATGGCAGTGGTAGCACTGGCCCGCCTCGACGCCGATCTCCTTCTCGTAGTCGGCCTCGGGGATGTCCTTGTTGCAATTGAGCGCCATCATGGCCGAGTGGCCGATCGCGACCGCGTCGGCGCCGAGCGCCAACGCCTTCGCGACGTCGGCGCCGTTGCGGATGCCGCCGGCATAGACCAGGCTGATCTCGCCGGTCTTGCCGACATCGTCGAGCGCCTTGCGGGCCTGCCGGATCGCGGCGATGCCGGGCACGCCGGTCTCCTCGGTCGCGATGTGCGGACCGGCCCCGGTGCCGCCCTCCATGCCGTCGATATAGATGCTGTCCGGACCGGTCTTCGCCGCCATGCGGACGTCGTCATAGACGCGCGCCGCGCCGAGCTTGAGCTGGATCGGAATCTCCCAGTTGGTCGCCTCGCGGATCTCCTGGATCTTGAGAGCGAGGTCGTCGGGCCCGAGCCAGTCCGGATGACGCGCCGGCGAGCGCTGGTCGATGCCGGCCGGGAGCGAGCGCATCTCCGCCACCTGGTCCGTCACCTTCTGGCCCATGAGATGGCCGCCGAGGCCCACTTTGCAGCCCTGGCCGATGAAGAACTCGCAGGCATCGGCAAGGCGCAGGTGGTTCGGATTGAAGCCGTATCGGCTCTGGATGCACTGGTAGAGCCATTTCGAGGAGTAGCGCCGCTCGTCGGGGATCATGCCGCCCTCGCCCGAGCAAGTCGCCGTCCCGGCCATCGTGGCGCCGCGCGCCAGCGAGATCTTCGCCTCGAAGGAGAGCGCGCCGAAGCTCATGCCCGTGATGTAGATCGGAATGTCGAGCTCGAGCGGCCGCTTGGCCTTCGGGCCGATGATGGTCTTGGTCAGGCACTTCTCGCGGTAACCCTCGATGACGAAGCGGGTGAGCGTGCCGGGCAGGAACGTCAGATCCTCCCAGGTCGGGATCTTCTTGAACAGCGAGAAGCCGCGCATCCGGTAGCGGCCGAGCTCGGACTTGATATGGATGTCGTCGATTACCTGGGGCGTGAAGATGAGACTGTGCCCGAGGATGCTCCTGTTGCGCGTCGGCTTCTTCGCCGCGGGCTTTGCTGCGGGCGCCTTCTTTTCTCTGGCCATCGTTGTGATCCTTCTGGTTTCCGGCCTTAGAGGACGATCTTCTTCTCGGTGGGCTCCAGATTGTCGTAGTTCCAGAGCTGCTTGCCGGCGACGATCTTCTGCATCTTCTCGACGCCGTTCGGCGCCTTGAGGCCGTACATCTTGAGCTTGCGGGTGAGCCACTGCACATCGAGCGCGTTCATCTCGCCCGGCACGGCGTCGACCCCGAGCCCGGCGATCTTGCCGCCGACGTAGATCGTGCCGTCATACATGGAGTCGCCGAGATTCTTGCCGGCGTCGCCGAGGATGACCATGCGGCCGCGCTGCATCATGAAGCCGCAGAACGCCCCAGCCCGGCCGCCGACGATGATGGTGCCGCCCTTCTGGTCGATGCCCACGCGCGCGCCGACGTCGCCCATGCAGACGAGGTCGCCGCCGCGGATGGCCGCACCGAAGGTCGAGCCCGCATTCTTCTCGATGATCACCGTCCCCGCCATCATGTTCTCGGCGCAAGACCAGCCGACGCGGCCCTTGATGCGGATGTTCGGCCCGTCGATCAGCCCGCAGCCGAAATAGCCGAGGCTGCCCTCGATATGGAGGGTGAGCTTGTTGAGCAGGCCGACCGCGACGCCGTGCTTGGCGCCCGGATTCTTCATCACGATGGTGCCGTAGCCCTTGCTCATCAGCTCCCGGAGCTTGAGGTTGATCTCCTTGGGCGAAAGCGGTCCGGCGTCGAACTCGGCCCGCTTGTTGAAGTCGACCTCGAAGGAATCCGGATAGGTGAAGTTCTCGCCTTCCTCGGGCGAGAAGAAACGCTGCTGGGTACGCCCGGCGAGCTGCTCGGTGTGCATACCCATGTCATGGGATTTTGTGCGCAGTGTCATCAGGAGCTCTTCCAAACACGCACCTCGCCCTCGTAGGGGTCGAAGGTGTCGATTTCATGGGGGAACACGCTGCGAATCGCGACCTCTTCCGAGGCGAGCACGATGAACTTGTCGCTCTCGTAGAGCACCATCGGCTTGGCGGCCATGGTGTCCTTCGCCATGCCGAGCGAGTCCGACGTGGCGACGAGGTAGGTGAAGACGCCGTCGAGCTCCTCGATCGAGTCCTTCATCGCGTCCTTGAGCTCGGCGCCCTGCTGCATCCTGTCGGCGAGATAGACCGCGATGAGCTCGGAGTCGCAGTTCGACATGAAGCGGTGGCCGCGCCGTTCGAGCGCGCGCCGGCCGTTCCAGTAGTTGGTGAGCTGGCCGTTATGGACGACCGCCACGTCGGCGAAGGGATAGGCCCAATAGGGATGCGCCGAGCGGATGTCGACGTCGGATTCGGTCGCCATCCGGGTGTGGCCGAGGGCGTGGGTCCCGATAAAGCCCTTGAGCTTGTATTGCGCGGCGACCCGGGCGGCATCGCCCAGGTCCTTCACCAGCTCGAGCCCATGGCCCATCGACAGGATCTCGGCGCCCTCGACGTCCTCGATATAGTCGGCGAGGCGTCGGCGATCGCCGCCGAACGCGATCTTGTAGCGGAAGGCGTATTCGGTCGCCGGTTCCGCCTCCTCGATCTTGCCGCCGAGCTCCTTGATCCGCTTGTCGACCTCGGCGCGTCGCGCGACTACCTGATGATGGATGTCGAAGCCCTTCTTCATGTCGTCCTGCTCGGCGAGCTTGAAGCGGAGCATGAACTCGTCGCCCTTGAGCGGTTTGCCATAGAGCGCATAGCCCGTCGAATCCGGCCCACGATGCTTTAGCGATTGCAGCATCGCCGTCATTTCGGTCCCGATGTCGCCGGTCCTGCCGCGGTGGATCAATCCTGCAATTCCACACATGGTCGTTTTCCTTCTCGGTTTTCCGGGTGCCGCGGGCACGCGCTTACGGCAGATAATCCCAGTATTGCTCGAGGTCCCAACGCGTGACGGTGGCGTTGAACTTCTCCCACTCGTCGCGCTTGTAGTGCATGAACACGCGAAGCATTTCGTCCGGCATGCCCTTCTTGATGACCTCGTCCTGCTCGAGCAGGTTGAGCGCGTCGCCGAGCGACATCGGCAGCTTCTTGACCTTTTTGCCGGCTGCCATCGCCTGGTAGATGTTGCGCTCCTCCGGCTCGCCCGGATCGATCTTGTGCTTGATGCCGTCGTCGAAGGCTTGGAGGATGCCCGCCGCCATGAGGTAGGGATTCACCGTCGAATCGACCGAGCGATATTCGAAGCGGCCCGGCGCCGAGATGCGCAGCGCACAGGTCCGGTTCTGGTAGCCCCAGTCGGCATAGACCGGCGCCCAGAAGCCGGTGTCCCACAGCCGGCGGTAGGAATTGACCGTCGATGAGCCGAGCGCGGTCAACGCCCCCACATGCTTGATCAGACCGCCGATCGAGTAGAGACCGATCGGGCCGGGCTTCGACTGGCCCTTCTGCGGCAGGAAGGTGTTCTCGCCGCCCTTCAGGTAGCTGAAGTTTTGCGGCATGCCGGCCAAGTCTTTCATCTCGTCGACGTGCGCCGTGTTCACCATCTTCTCTTCGCCGCCGCGCCAGAGCGAGAGATTGTGGTGGCAGCCGTTGGCCGAGACGCCCATGAAGGGCTTGGCCATGAAGCAGGCGATCAGGTTGAACTCGCGCGCGACCTGGGCGCAGATCTGGCGATAGGTGGTGAGCCGATCCGCAGTGCGCAGCGCGTCGTCGAACATGAAATTGAGCTCGAGCTGCCCCGGCGCGTCCTCGTGATCGCCCTGGATCATGTCGAGGCCCATCGCCTGCGAGTACTCGATCGCGCGCAGGAACACCGGCCGCAGCGATTCGAACTGGTCGATGTGGTAGCAGTTCGGCTTCGAGAAGCCGCCGTCCGGCAAGCCGTCGGGGCCCTTTTTCAGCCACATCATCTCGGGCTCGCAGCCGTGGCGCAGATGCAGGCCCTTGTGGGTCTTCTTGAACTCCTCGTGGATGATCCGGAGGTTGCCGCGGCAATCCGAGGTCAGATGGCCGCCCGGATTCTTCTTTTCCTCGCGGTTCCGGAAGCAGGTGCAGAAGACGCGCGCCACCCGCTTGTCCCAGGGCAGCTGCACGAACGTCTCCGGGTCGGGGATGCCGACCAGCTCGGAGGCTTCCGGGCCGTAGCCGATATAGTTCTTGTAGCGATCGACGAAGAGGTTCGCGGTCGAGCCATAGACCAGCTGGAAGCCCCGCTCGGCGATGGATTCCCAATGGTCGGCCGGAATGCCCTTGCCGACGATGCGTCCGGTTACCGAGACAAACTGGTAGTAGATGTAGCTGATGCCGAGCTGGTTGATCTTGGCGCGCACCTGCTTGACCAGCTCTTTGCGGCCTTTGGCGCTGACATGTGCCTCTAAGTCGGTCATGGGTCCCTCTCCCCTAATCACTTCGGTTGTTAGCCCTGGGGTTGTTAGCCCTGGGGTTGTTAGCCCTGGGCGGCTCGTTGGCTGCCCTTGTCTACTTCCACGGGATCGCGCCGGGCAGTCCCGTTGCCGCCTGGCGCAACCAATTTCAAACCAATTCCCGGCACCCTTCCGACGCCCGATCAGGCGCTTGGCAGGAGCCCTTGCGATCCTCCCTCAGCTCCACGGGAAGGGGCTGTGCGACACCGGGTGCAGCTTGCCCTCGGCGAAGCGCGAGAAGCGGAACGGATCCAAGAGATCGCTGTGCTTGCCGCAGATATCGTCCGCCACCAGCTTGCCGACGCCGATCATCTTGTAGCCGTGGTTCGAGTCCGCGACCACATACACATTGTCGCAGAACATGTCGAACATCGGGAAGCTGTCGGCGGTAAAGCTGCCGATGCCCCCGGACGGCTCCTTCTTGTAGAGCTCGATCTTCTTCTCGAAGCGCTTCTGGCAGAAGGCGAGCGCCGAGCACCACATGTGGGCGAAATCGTCGCCGACGACGAAATCCGGCGATTCCGGCCCGTAGGGATCGATCTTCACCGTTTCCGGCGCGGCTTTCACCTTGAACGGCATGGCGCCGCCCTGGATGCCGCCGAAATTGAAATCGGGCTTGTAGTAGATGCCCCAGAGCTTGTCGGTGATCACCGAGCCGTCGACGTCGGAATAGAGCGTCGCGTCGGTATCGACATGGATCACCGGCGGCATCTTGCCGTCGTTGGTGCGCTGCAGCTTCGGATCGACGCCGAGCGTGCCCTCCTGCAGCGACCAGAAGGTCCACATCGGCACGCCGTCGTGCATCTTGCCGTCGCGGCCCTTGATCGAGATCGCCTTCGGCAGCTCCAGCATGTCCCAGATCTGCTTGACCCAAGGCCCGGCGCCGAGAATCACCAGGTCGCAGTCGATGTTGCCGCGGTCGGTTATGACGGTCTTCACCGCCCCCGAAGCGTCCTTCTTGAAGCCGGTCACCTTGACCCCGGTCAGCAGGCGGACGTCCTCGTTTTCGGCCTTCTTGGCGAGGCCGTAGATCGACGCCGTGTTGTTGGCGTAGCCGCCCTTCTTCTCGTGCAGCACCGAGGTGATGCCCTTCGCCTGCCAGTCATCGAGGACGCCCCGCATGTATTTCATGCAGTCCTTCTCGCCCTCGATGAAGACCGACTCGTAGCCGATCTCCTTCTGCTGCTTGGCGATCGAGGCGACATCCTCGTGCATGACCTCGGGGCTGATTTGCATGTAGCCGACCGGGTTGTAGCTGAACGCCTTGGGATCGCTCTCCCAGACCGAGACGCTGTGCGCCATGAGGCGGCGCATCGCCGGCTGGAAGTAGTTGTTGCGGATCACGCCGCAGGCGATCCCGGAAGCCCCGGCGGCGATGCCGGTCTTGTCCAGGACGAGAATGTCCTTGCCGCTGCCGCGACCGGACTTGCGCAGATTTTCCGCGAGGTGCCAGGCCGTGCTCAGGCCATGGATGCCGGCGCCGATGATCAGATATTTGACGTGGGAGGGTAGAGCCATCGCTGACGTTCCTGGATTGGGCGGTCCGCTGTCCCCGACGACCCAAAGCCCCGCCGTCGCCTCATCCCAAGGCGCCGCGCCGGGCTTGATTGGGGAACGGGTTTAGTTGAACATAAGCCGAGCCGTTTTCAAACCAATTTTTTCCAAAGGCACAGAAATGGCAAAGATTGGTGGTCGCCCCCTGAAGGAGCGGCCGGAGCCGCCGGGCTTTCTCGCGCCCCGGGCCGATTCCCGGGCGATCGCCGACCCGGTCCGCGGTTCCGCCTGGATCGGCCAGCAGCTGCGCCAGGCGATCACCGAGGGCAATCTGCGCCACGGCGAGAAGCTGCCGGCCGAACGGCAGCTGGCCGAGATTTTCGGCGCCTCGCGGACCACGGTTCGTACCGCGCTCAACCTGCTCGAGACGGAGCGGCTGGTCACCCGGCGGGTCGGCAGCGGCACCTTCGTGAATTTCCAGCCGCGCAGCGAGCGCGACAACGTTGCCGAGCTCACCAGCCCCACCGAACTGATCGAGGTCCGGCTCGCGGTCGAGCCCCACATGGTCCGGCTTGCGGTGCTGAACGCCACGGCGCGCGACCTCGACCGGCTCGGCGAGACCATGGAAGAAATGGAGCGCCGCAGCGTCGATGCCGAGACCTTCACGCTGCTCGACGAGCAGTTCCACCTGCGCATCGCGGAATGCAGCCGCAATCCGCTGCTGGTCTCGCTCTATCGGCAGATCAACGAAGTGCGCGGCCACGCGCAGTGGAACGCCATGAAGGACAAGGTGCTGACCACGGAACGGATCGCCGAATACAATCGGCAGCACCGGACGCTCTACGAGGCCATGCTGTCGCGCGACGTCGAGGGGGCGATCGCCATCGTCACCAACCATCTGCATTTCGCGCGCCGCCAGCTGCTCGGCGTCGGTCCGGCCGGCCCGCAGGATTGACGCGTCGCGGCATGGCGGCCGCAGCCGCCCGCGCGAAACGGCGGGATCGCCGGCTGTGCAATCCGCGTCGGCCCCGATAGATTGCCCGGGCAACGCCCCGGCGCCCATGTCCCATCCCGAACCCTCTGCCGCGCGCATCGCCGAGCTCACCGACCGCGAGGCGGCGCGTTTCCTCGCCGCGGGGCCGCGCTCGGCGGCGCTGCTCGCCCGCGCGCGGCAGCACATGCCGCAAGGCGTGCCGATGGGCTGGATGGCCCTGCTGCATGGCCATCCGCCGATCTTCGTCGAGCGCGGCGAGGGCGCCTATTTCACCGATGTCGACGGCCGGCGCTTTCTCGACATGAACCAGGCCGATCTCAGCATCAATTGCGGCTATGCCCCGCCCGCCGTCGCCGCCGCGGTCGCCCAGCGCATGGCGCGCGGCAGCCAATTCATGCTGCCGACCGAGGATGCGATCTGGTGCGCCGAGGAGCTCGCGCGGCGTTGGCGCCTGCCCTATTGGCAATTCACGCTCTCGGCGTCGGGCGCCAACGCCGAGATCATCCGCCTCGCCCGCCACGCGACCGGTCGCAGCCGGCTGCTCTTCTTCGACGGCAAGTATCACGGCCACATCGAGGACAGCCTGGTCGTGCTGCGCGACGGCGTGCCGGCGCCGGAAATGGCGGGCCTTGCCGGCACCGCCGCGGCGCAGGCACGGATCGTCCCGTTCAACGATCTCGACGCCGCCGAACGCGCGCTTGCGCCCGGCGACGTGGCGCTCGCCTTCGTCGAACCGGCGCTCACGAATGTCGGGGTCGTGCTGCCGGAGCCCGGATTCCATGCCGGGCTTCGCGCGCTTACGCGCAAACACGGAACGCTCCTCGCGCTCGACGAGACCCATACCCAGATCGCCTCGCCCGGCGGCCTCCATGGCGCGTGGCAGCTCGATTGCGACGCCGTCGGTCTCGGCAAGACCATCGGCGGCGGCATCGCGATCGGCGCCTATGGCATGTCCGAATCGCTCGCCAAGCACCTGATCGACCCGCCGACCATGCCGGGCGCGCCCGCGGAATCGGTCGGCGGCGTCGCCACCGGCGGCACGCTCTACGGCAATGCGCTCGCCATGGCGGCTTGTCGCGCGACGCTGGAAGCGGTGCTGACACCCGAGGGATTCGAGCGAACCTCATCGCTCGGTACGCGGCTTGCCGACGGCATCGAGGCGATTTTCGGCGCAGCCGGGCTCGCTTGGCGGGCGCAGCGGCTGATGAGCCGGTCCGGATTCACCTTCGCGAGCCGGCTGCCGCGGAACGCAGCCGAGGCGCGCGCGCTGGCGCGACCCGACCTCTATCGGCTGCTGCGGCTCCATATGGCGAACCGGGGGGTCTGGGAATCGGTTGCCACGGCCGGGCCGACCGTGTCTTTTCCCATGACCGCGGCCGACGTCGATTTCTATCTTGATCGCCTTGGCGGCTTCGTCGCAGAAATCCTCCGGTAGGAGCCCGCCGATGCGTCTCGCCGCCCTTGTCGCTCTTCTGATCCTCGCGGCGACGCCGGCCAGGGCGGACGTCGAGAATGCGCTCACCGCCTTCGAGCAGGGCGACTATGCCGGCGCACGGGCGCAGGCCGAGCCGCTCGCCAAGGACGGCGAAGCCGGGGCGCAGTTCCTGCTCGGGCTCATCTATGATCGCGGCTACGGCACGGATGCGGACGAGATCCAGGCGGCATACTGGTATTCGCAGGCTGCCGACCAGGGGCTGAAACAGGCAGCCGACGCGCTCGCCGAGATGTATGCGGACGGGCGCGGCATTACCAGCACCGGCAAGAAGCTGGTCGAGCTCTACGAAGCGGCCAGCCGCAACAAACGCTATGCCGAGCTCGATCTCGCCGACGCCTATTTCCTCGGCGACGGCACCGCGGTGAACAAGCCGGCCGCCGCCCACTGGTATGCCAAGGCCGCCGACCGCGGCCTCCTGCCGGCGCGGCTTCGGCTTGGCTGGATGCTGTTCAACGGCGACGGGATCGAAGCCGACGAGGCGGCCGGCGCAGCCCTGTTGCGCCAAGCCGCCGACGGCGGCTCGGCGGAGGCGCAGTATTGGATGGGCATCGCCTATGCGAAGGGGCGCGGCGTCGAGCGCGACGACGGCCAGGCGGTGAGCTGGTATCGGCGCGCCGCCGAACAGGGCCACGCGCGCGCGGCCTTCAATCTCGCGGTCATGACCGACGAGGGACGCGGCACGAAGAAGGATCGCGCGGCGGCACTCGACTGGTATCGCCGCGCGGCCGATGCCGGGGACGTGCGCGCCGAATACAATCTCGCGCTCGCCTATGACGCCGGCGACGGCGTCGAGCGCGATCCGGCCGAAGCGCTCGCCTGGTTCCGCAGGGCCGCCGAGCAGGGTGATCCCGCCGCCCTGTACCGTGTCGGGCACGCCTACGATACCGGCAAGGGCGTCGATCGCGACAATGCCGAGGCCGCCGTCTGGTACCACAAGGCGGCCGAAATCGGCGAGGTCGAAGCGCAGTACCGGCTCGGCCTCCTCTACGCGAACGGGGAAGGCGTCGAACTGGATTTGGCCGAAGGGCTGTTCTGGTACAGCATCGCCGCGGCCCAGGGCCACACCGACGCCGCCGACGCCGCGAAGCGGATCACACGCAAGCTGCCGGACCCGAAGGTCGCGGAAGTCGAGGCGATGGCGAAGGATTGGCTCGCCGCCCACGCGGCGGCGGATACACCCGACACCGCGGCGGCAACACCGGCACCGGAGTGACGCGATGGAGATTGTCGCCGCCGACCGCTGGTACCGAACCCGCTCCGTGGGCGATGGCATCACCCATATCGACGAGCCCAATATCAAGCCGTTCTATCGCTGCAACATCTGGCATGTGCGGGGCCGCGACCGCGACATGCTGATCGACAGCGGCTCGGGCGTGGTGAGCCTGACCGAGCAGATCCGGCTGGTCACCGAGCGCCGCGTGGTGGCGGTCGCGAGCCATACCCACTTCGACCATATCGGCAACCACCACGAGTTTGCCGACCGGGCGGTGCACGAAGCGGAAGCCGGAATCATGGCGCGACCCGAGCCGCCGCAGATCCTCGCCGATATCTACGCCACCGACGAGATGTTCACGGCGCTCCCGCCGGGCGGCTTCGACAAGGACGCCTACCGCGTGGCGCCCGCGCCGGCGAGCCGGCTGCTGTCGGACGGCGACAGGATCGATCTCGGCAACCGGCATTTCGAGGTCATGCATCTGCCCGGGCATTCGCCGGGTTCGATCGCGCTCTGGGAGGCGGCGACAGGCGTGCTGTTCGGCGGCGACGTGATCTATGACGGCCAACTCCTGGACGACACCTACCACTCGGCGATCGATGCATACGTCAAGTCGATGGAACGGCTGCGTGAACTGCCGATACGGGTCGTGCATGGCGGTCACATGGCGAGCTTCGGGCGCGAGCGCTTCCACGCCATCATCGACCGGTACCTTGCCGAGAAGCGGAGCGGCCGGACGACCGGATCGGCCGCCTCGTGATCGCAATCGCCGGGGCATCGTCGAGCAGCACAGCGGGACCGGACCGAAGCCCGCCGTCCGTTTCGGGTATTGCGCCATCATGAGCGACGCCCTGAGGACCGCCGATCTGGCGAAGCTCTCGGTTCTCGAGATCGGCGACCATGGCCTGTTCAAGGCGATCCATCCCGACAAGACCACGGGCGTAACCACCCATCCGCGGCAGGAATCCAGCCCTGGCCTGCCGTCCTTCGGCTGGCGTTCCTGGCGTCGGTTGGCCGGCGAAATCAAGGACGGCCGATTCGATCTGATCGTTTGCTACCCGCAGCTCTATGCGCCTTGGGATACGCGCAGTTTCGGCGGTTCCTTCCTGGCCGGACTGCCTCGACTGATCAACCCGGTCTACCGCACCTTCGGCGTGCTTGCCGCCTGTCGCACCGCGAAGGTTCCGCTGGTGGCGATCGACTACGACGATTCCTTTGCGATCAATCGCCACAATTTCCGGGTCCTCGATCGCTGCCGGCTCTATTTCAAGCGCGAACTGCCGGTCGACGGTTGGCAGATCTTCTTCAAGACCGGTCATCGCAATCTGCCGACCAGGCGAATTCGCATGAGCGCGCGCTATCGCGCCCGGCTCGCCAAACTGCGTCCGATATCGCTTGGCATACCGGAACCCGTCCTGCGCCTGGCGCCGGCGCTTGCCGACAAGGACCGGGACGTGTTTTTCGCCGGGCAGATCGCGCTGAATTCGACGGTCCGCGAGGCCGGACTGCGCCAAGTCGAGGCCTTGGCGGCGCGCGGCTATCGCATCGACATCGCGCGCGAGCGCCTCCCGCCCGATCAGTATCTCGCCCGTTGCGCGCGCGCGTGGCTCACCTGGTCGCCGGAGGGATTGGGGTGGGATTGTCGGCGCCACTATGAGGCGCCGTTCTGCGGCTCCGTGCCGATCATCAGCCGCGCCACGATCCAGCGCCATCGTCCGCTGCTCGAGGCCGAGCATGCCTTCTACTACGACGTGGAAGGCGACCACCTGACGCGCACGATCGAAATGGCGCTCGCCGACAAGGATCGGCTGCGACACATGGCGGCAACCGGCCGCGCGCATGTGCTCGCCAACCACACGGTGCGCGCGCTGTGCGACTACGTCGTGTCGGAGACCTACGCCGCCGCGGCCGACTAGTGCCGGGTTCGCCGTTCAGCGCGTGAGGAGGACCATGTCCTCGGGTCGGGCGAAGAGATCGAGCGCCATGCCGAGCTCGAGCCGCATGTCCGGCGGCAATCGGAGCAGCAGCGCGACCTCGCCGCCGGCGCCTGCCACAGCGCGCGCGCGCCAATGCGTGCCTTGGAAAACCAGCTCCTGGATGCGCGCGGAGCCGACCGGCGCGGCATTTTCCGGCGCTGTCGCGGCCGGGTGAAGCTGCTCGGGCCGCACCGCGACATGCACGCTTGCCCCGGATTCCGCGCGGCCGGCGACGGCAAGGCGGCCGAGCGGCGTTTCGACGGTAACCGCATCGCCCGAAACCGAGGCGACGCGGCCGGCGAGCAGGTTGTTCTCGCCCATGAAAGTCGCCGCGAACAGGCTCGCGGGGCGGCGATAGATCCGCGTCGGCGCGCCCATGTCCTCGACCACGCCGCGATTCATCACCACGATCATGTCGGCGATGCTCATCGCCTCCTCCTGGTCGTGCGTGACGTGGACGAAGGTGGTGCCGAGCCGTTTCTGGATGCGGACGAGCTCCTCCTGCATCTGCCGCCGGAGCGCGAGATCGAGCGCGCCCAGCGGCTCGTCGAGCAGCAATACCGCCGGATTGACCGCGATCGCGCGCGCGAGCGCGACCCGCTGGCGTTGGCCGCCGGAGAGCTGATGGATGCCGCGGGCGCCGAAGCCCTCGAGTCCGACCAGGCGAAGCACGTCCTCGGCGCGTTCCGTGCGCTCGGCCTTCGGCACCTTCCGCATGGCGAGCCCGAACCCGACATTGGCGCGCACGCTCATATGCGGGAACAGCGCGTAGTCCTGGAACACGGTCGCGGTGGGACGCTTGGCCGGCGGCAAAAGCGTCACGTCGGCGCCGCCGATCCGCACATGCCCCGCATCCGGATCGATGAAGCCGCCGATCATCGAGAGGACCGTGGTCTTACCGCTGCCCGACGGCCCCAGCAGCACGACGAACTCGCCCTTGCCGATGCTGAGATCGAGGCCGGCGACGGCCACCATCGAGCCGTAGCTCTTGGAAATCCCGACCAGCTCGACGAGCGGCTCAGCCATGCCCACGCCGGCGCGCCAGGAGGAGTTCGACGACGATCACCAGCACGACCGAAATCGCGAACACGAAGGTCCCCGCCGCATTGAGCTTCGGGCTCAAGCCGGAGCGCAGCATGCTCCAGATCACCACCGGCATGGTCGGATCGTATTTGCTGAGCAGGAAGGCGATCACGAACTCGTCCCAGGAGAGCGTGAAGGCGATGAAGAAGGCCGCGAGCAGTGCCGGCCACAGCATCGGCACGGTGATCAGCAGGAGGGCCTGCAGGTCGCTCGCGCCGAGATCCTGCGCCGCGCGCTCGACGTTGGCCTGGTGCTCGCCGAGCTGGGAATAGAGGATCGCGAAGCAGAGCGGCAGATTGATGACGACGTGGCCGATCCCGACGGCGGTCAGCGACTTGCCGATGCCGACGAGGTTGAAGCTGAACAGGAGCCCGAGCGCGATGATGAGGTAGGAGACCGAGATCGGCGCCATCAGCATGAACTGCACGAGCTTCGCGCGCCGCGGCGGACGGCGCGCCATGGCATAAGCCGCGAGGAAGCCGAGCACCGTCGCGGCGGCCGAGGAGAGCAACCCGACTATGACCGAACTGCCCATGCCAGACATGAGCTTGCGGTCGGCGAAGAGCGCCGCATACCAGCGCAGCGAGAAACCCTTGAAAGGCGGCACCGGGAGGACGCCGTCCTGGAACGAATACTGAAACAGCATGACGACGGGCAGGAAGATGAAGGCGAACGCCGCCGCCATGTAGACGATCGCCGGGAGCTGGCGCATCAGGCGCATGGCTCAGAGCCGTCCCATCTTGAGGTGCCTGGCCGAGAGCAGGAAGGCGACGACGATCACCGCCATCAGGATCATGCTGAGCGCCGACGCCATGGAGAAGTCGGCGGTGCGGCCGACCTGGCGCATGATCGCCTGCGGCATGAGCAATTCCTTGCTGCCGCCGAGAATCTGCGGGGTGATGTAGTCGCCGATCGCCAGCACGAAGGTGAGGAAGGCGCCGACCGCGACGCCGGGCAGGCTCAAGGGCAGCGTCACATGCCAGAACACCTGCGCCGGCGACGCGCCGAGATCGGCCGCCGCCTTGCGGTAGCTCTCCTTGATCTGCACCAGGTTGGAATAGATCGTGAGGGTCAGCAGCATGACGAAGAAATGCACGAACCCGAGCACGGTCGCGCCGCGGTTGTTGCCCATCCCGACCGGGGCGTCCAGGAGCCCCAGCCCCATGAGCGCCTGATTGATGATGCCGTTCTGGGAGAGCACCAGGAGCCAGCTATAGGAGCGGATCACGTAGGAGGTCCAGAACGGCAGGACCATGAACACGAGCAGCAGCCGCTGCCAGCGCGGCGGGACGCGGTAGGCCAGGATATAGGCGACCGGATAGGCGATCAGGATGCTGATGACCGTGACGAGGGCGGTGACTTCGAGCGAGTTGAGCATCGCCTCGAGCAGCACGCCGTCGCCGCTCTCGAGGAAGGCGCGGTAGTTCGCGAGCGTGCCCCATTCGACGGTGACGCCCTTGTCGCGAAGCGTGAA
>Ga0214473_10004829_pt1 | contig 16180 bp, 14 predicted proteins | sample RVTome_7_FD_203509 | JGI IMG/M metagenome (GOLD analysis project Ga0214473, IMG submission 203509) | Soil microbial communities from uranium-contaminated site in the Upper Colorado River Basin, Wyoming, United States - RVT98D197 | ecosystem: Environmental > Terrestrial > Soil > Contaminated >... | reverse complement strand
TTGCCGTCCGAGCCGGGCATCTTGATCTGCCCGTCCATCGCGGCGCCCTCTTCGACGACCAGCGACGGGGTCTCCAGGTTGCCGTGGACCCGCGCGGTCTTGTGCAGCACCACCTTGCGGGCGGCGATGATGTCGCCCTCGACGAGCCCGCTCACGACCACGGTGTTCGAGCGGATCGTGGCGTGGATCTCTCCGCTCTCGCCCACGATCAGGGTGTTCTCGCTGGCGATCTCGCCGCGGAAGCGGCCGTCGATGCGCACGGTGTCGCGGAACGAGAGCTTTCCCTCGAACTCCGAGCCCTGATCGATGAAGGCGCTGAGCCCGCCGGCGCTGCTCGACGAGCCGCCCGAGCTCGAACCCACCCCGGGCACCTCGAACTCGGAAGTGCCGCGCCCGAACGACTTGAGAGCCATCTGAGGTCCTCCCTGGATCCAGGATCCCAGCGTCCACTTCGGCCGGGGGCGGGGACGACTTGAGATGACGGCCGTCACACTCCGGCCCGCCTCACCCCGCGCGGGCCGGCCTCGCAAGGAGGCCGACGCGGCAGTCGGCCTCCGCGCAGCGAGCGGCACGCGAGCGAAGGCAGGCCCCTGCCGGGCCGGTGAGCGAAGCCCATTGGGCAAGGAGGCCGACTCGAGAGTCGGCCTCCGCGCGGCGAGCCGCAGGCGAGCGAAGCCCATTTGGCTAGCCTGCCCGCCGATGGCGACCCCGACCAGCGAAGACCCGGGCGCCCTGCTCCAGCGCAGCCTCGGGAGCGGACGGATCCACTCCGCCTACCTCGTCTCGGGCCCGGGCCCGGGGCCCCGGGACGCCGCGCTCGCGTTCGTGCGCGGGATCGTCTGTCGGGGGGCGGTCGACGAGCCGCAGACGAGCGATGCGGCTCCCTCCCGGGCCGCGCGTCCCTGCGGCGCATGCTCCGACTGCCAGCGATCGGCCGAGCGCGAGGCGATCGCCCTCGACGGAACCGGGCGCAAGGGGCCCCTGCTGCGACACGTGGGGGACCATCCGGACCTCGTCTGGGTCGAGCGCGGCGCGAGCGACACGCGGGTCCGGATCGCGCAGGTCCGCGCGCTCCAGCACGAGCTCGGCCTGCGCGCCTGGGGCACGGGGAGACGCGCGGCGGTCATCGCCGATGCCGAGTGGCTGAACCTCGAGGCCCAGAACGCGCTGCTTCGCCTGCTCGAGGAGCCTCCCCCGCGCACGACCCTCGTGCTCGTGGCCGCGACCGCAGCGGGGCTCCTCGCCACGCTGCGCTCGCGCTGCCAGCGCGTCGCCTTCCGCCCTCCGGAGCAGGACCTTCTGTCCGACCCCGACCGGCGGGAGCTGGTCGCCCGCCTCGATGGCCTCGCGCGAGCCGGCGTGCCGGAGATCCTCGACTGGGCGGAGCTCTACCGCGGCGCCCGCGCCGATGCCGTGCAGGGCGTGCACACCCTCCTCGACACCGGTCTCGCCTGGCTTGGGCGGCGCGTCAAGGGCGCGGTGCGCGAGCCCGGACGCGACGTGCGGCGCGAGCTCGAAGCGGGCCGGGTGCTCTCGGAGGGTCGCAAGCACCTCGATCAGCGCAATGCGAACCCGCAGATGGTGGCCGAGCGCGTGCTGCTGGCGCTGCGCGAGGCGGTGGCCGGATGACGCGCGCGTTCTACGTGACGACCCCCATCTACTACGTGAACGCCGACCCGCACATCGGCCACACCTACACCACCGTGCTGGCGGACACGCTCGCGCGCTACCACCGCGCCTGCGGCGAGAAGACCTTCTTCCTCACCGGCTGCGACATGCACGGCGAGAAGGTGCTCGAGGCGGCGCGCACCCGGGGCGCCTCGCCCGGCGAGGTGGCCGATCACTACGCGCGCCGCTTCCGCGCCACCTGGGACGAGCTCGGGCTCGCCTACTCCCGCTTCATCCGCACCACCGATCCGGACCACGTCCGCGGCGTCCAGGCAATCCTCTCGCGGCTCCACCGCGAAGGGCAGATCTATTTCCAGGAGTACGAGGGCGACTACTGCGTCGGCTGCGAGCGCTTCCTCACCGAGCGCGACCTCCGGGACGGTCTGTGCCGGGACCACGAGCGCCCGCCCGAGAAGCGCCGGGAGGCCAACTACTTCTTCCGCATCAGCGCCCACTTCGAATGGCTCGTGGGCTGGATCCGCGAGCACCCGGACTTCATTCGCCCCGAGTCCTACCGCAACGAGGTGCTCGGCATGCTGCGCGAGGAGTCGGGCCTCGGGGACCTGTGCATCTCGCGCCCGAAGACGCGGCTCGACTGGGGGATCGAGCTCCCTTTCGACCGCGACTACGTCTGCTACGTGTGGTTCGACGCGCTGATCAACTACCTCACCGGAATCGGATACCCCGATGCGCCCGACTTCGCGGAGTACTGGGCCGCCTGCGAGCACCTCGTCGCGAAGGACATCCTGAAGCCGCACGCCGTCTTCTGGCCAATCATGCTGCGCGCCCTCGGCCTCGAGCCGATGCGGCGGCTCTGCGTCCACGGCTACTGGAACGTCGACGACCGCAAGGTCTCGAAGAGCCTCGGCAACATGATCTCGCCGCTCGCGATGCGCGATCGCTACGGCTTCGAGCCCTTCCGCTACTACCTGCTGCGCGAGATGTCCTTCGGCCACGACGCGAGCTTCACGGAGGCGGGCATGGTCGCGCGCATCAACGCGGACCTCGCCAACAACCTCGGGAACCTCGTCTCCCGCACGCTCCAGCTCACGGCGCGCTTCGCCGGGGGGCAGGTCCCCGAGGCCGGCGCGCCCGGTGGGCCGGAAGGCGAGCTGCGGGCCGTCGCGGAGGCCGCCCCGGCCGAGATCGATGCCTGCCTGCGGCGCACCGACCCGCGCAGGGCCCTCGAGGCGCTGTTCCGCGTCGTCGACGCGGCGAACGGCTATCTCGAGAAGCGCGAGCCGTGGCGGGCCGCCAGGGATCCCGCGCGCGCCGCGGAGCTGTGCACGACGCTCGCCACCGCCTGCGAGGTGCTGCGCATCGTGGCGGTGTGGCTCGGGCCCTTCCTGCCCGTCGCGTCGGGAGAGATCCAGGCCCGCCTGCAGCTCCTGCCGGGCGAGGGAGGCCTGATCGCCGACGCGGTGCGCTTCGGCGCCGTGCCGCTCGCGGGCCGCACGGTGGCGGCGGGCCCCCCGCTCTTCCCGCGCATCGAGCCGCCGGAGGGGGACGCCTAGCATGTGGCTCGACAGCCACTGCCACCTGAGTGCGAGCGAGTTCGACGCGGATCGCGAGGCGGTTCTCGCGCGCGCCTTCGGCGCCGGCCTCGTGGGCCTCGTCGCGATCGGCTCCGGGTACGGCGTCGCCGGCAACGCGCGGGCCCTCGCGCTGGCCGACGCCGACGCCCGGATCTTCGCGACCGTGGGCGTCCACCCGCACGAGGCGGCCGAGCTCGACCAGACCGGGCGAGCGCAACTGGTCGGCTGGCTCGCGCACCCGCGCGTGGTCGCCGTGGGCGAGTGCGGGCTCGACTACCACTATCTGCGTTCGCCGCGCGAGGTGCAGCGCGAGGTCCTGGCCGAGCAGCTCGGCCTGGCGCGCGAGCGCGGGCTCCCGGTCTCGCTGCACGTGCGCGGCGATTCTCCCGATGCCTTCGCGGAGCTCCTGGACCTCTGGCTCGCGGTCGGTGCCGGAGACCTCGAGGGCGTGCTGCACTGCTACACGGGCAGCCTCGCCTTCGCGCGACGCGCCCTCGACGCGGGCCTCTACGTCTCCTTCTCGGGCATCCTCACCTTCAAGCGCGACCGGGGCCTGCGCGACGTCGCTCGCGCCCTGCCCCTCGAGCGGATCCTCGTCGAGACGGACGCCCCGCTGCTCGCTCCCGAGGGCCTGCGCGGGCGCCGCAACGAGCCGCGGCACGTCGCGCGCGTGGGCAGCGTGCTCGCCGAGCTGCACGCCGTGCCCGTGGAAGAGGTCGCCGCCACGACCACCCGCAACGCGCGCCGCCTCTTCCGCCTGCCCGGGCCGCAAGGCCGCCCCGCAAGCGAAGCGCGCAGCGAGACGCAGCCGAACGAAGCATGAACGAACTCGATGGCGTCCTCGACCTCGCCGTGCGGCTCGCCCGGGCGGCCGGGAAGCTCCAGCGCGACCGCTACGAGACGCGTTTCGAGGTGCGGGCCAAGACCACTCCGATCAACCTCGTGACCGAGGTCGATCACGCCTGCGAGAAGCTCGTGGTCGAGGGGATCGCGGCCGAGCGCCCCGACGACGCGGTCCTCGCGGAGGAGGGCAGCGGTCGCGACCGCGACGACGCGGCGTGGCGCTGGGTGATCGATCCGCTCGACGGGACCACCAACTACGCGCACGGCTACCCGCGCTTCTGTGTCTCGATCGGCGTCGAGCACGAGTCCGAGCGGACGCTGGGCGTCGTCTACGACCCGCTCCTGGACGAGCTCTACACGGCGGTCCGCGGTAGGGGCGCGTGGCTGAACGGGCGGAGGCTGCGCGTCTCGACGACCGCGAGCCTCGGCGAGGCGCTCCTCGCGACCGGCTTCGCCTACGACGTGCGCCGCAGCGCCGTCGACAACCTCGACCACTTCGCCGCGCTCGTGAAGCGCTCGCGCGCGGTGCGCCGCGACGGGAGCGCGGCGCTCGACCTGTGCTACGTGGCGGCGGGCCGCTTCGACGGGTTCTGGGAGCTGAAGCTCCACCCCTGGGACGTCGCCGCGGGGCTCCTGATGGTCGAGGAGGCGCAAGGGCGGACGAGCGACCTTCACGGGGGACCGGCCCCGCGCTCCGGCCGGGAGCTGCTGGCGAGCAACGGGGTCATCCACGACGCCCTCGTCGACGTGCTCTCGCATCGGGGCGAGCCGGCGTGACGGACGAGGAGCGCGACGAGCTGCGCCGGCGGATCCTGGCCTCTGCGAGCTACCGGCTCGCCGAGCACGACGTGGAGCTGCTCGCGCGCTCCGAGCTGCGGCCGGTGCGCCTGCTGCTCGAGCTGCTGAAGCCCGAGCTCGCCCTCGAAGAGCACCGCGTGGACTCCACGATCGTCGTCTTCGGGGGAACGCAGATCGTGGAGCCGGCGCAGGCGGCCCTGCGCCTCGCCGCGGCGCGCGACGCGCTGGCCCGAAACCCCGGGGACCCGCGGCTCGCCAGCGCCCTCTCCCGCGCCGAGCGCGTCGCCGGGAAGGGCTGCTACTACGAGGCCGCGCGCGCGTTCGCGCGCCTCGTTTCCTCGACCTGCCAGGTCGGGGAGCGCTGCGAGTACGTGATCGTCACCGGCGGCGGGCCGGGTATCATGGAGGCCGCCAACCGGGGCGCCTTCGACGCCGACGCCAAGTCCGTGGGCTTCAACATCACGCTTCCCGCCGAGCAGCTGCCGAACCCGTACATCACCCCGGAGCTCTGCTTCCGCTTCCACTACTTCGCGCTGCGCAAGATGCACTTCCTGCTCCGCGCCCGGGCGCTCGTCGCGTTCCCGGGCGGCTTCGGAACCCTCGACGAGCTCTTCGAGACGCTGACGCTGCGCCAGACGGGCCGGATGCAGGAGATCCCGGTCGTGCTCTTCGGCCGCGCCTACTGGGATCGCGTCGTGAACTTCCGCTTCCTCGCCGACGAGGGAGTGATCGCCGACGAGCACCTGGGCCTGATCCAGTACGCGGAGACACCCGAGGAGGCGTGGGAGGCGATCCGGCGCTTCCACGCGGAGCGCGGCGAACCGCCGCGCTGCGACGATCCGGCCGGCGCCTAGCCGCCGGGCTCGTCGCCCGCTAGCCGTGCGAGCTCGGCGCGCAGCTCGTGCACCGCCGGCTGCCGCCTGTGGCTCCCGGCTTCCCGGTAGAACTCGAGCTTGCGGACGATCACGTACTCGGGCGGGGCGAGACGGACGCGGAGCCCTCCGATGGAGTACTCCCTGGCATGGCGGAAGGCCCAAGCATCGACCCCGTTGCGGCCGGCCAGGTAGATGTCGGCTTTCAGGCCGGACTCGGAATGTCCGAGTCGCTCATCGGGGAGCATGGGTCAACTCTGCCCGAGCCCCCGGCGACCGGCAAGCGCGCCGATCGGGGGACGTGCTCGTGTCATGCCGGCACAGTGGGAGCCCCCGCTAGGGCGACTCGGCCGCGGGCGCGGCGTCCTCGCCTTCCCCGGCTTCGGCGGCGCTCTCCGCCTCCTCCGGCTTCGCCACGAAGCGCGCGCGAAGGGCCTCGAGGCTCACGGGCACGACCTGGGAGACGGCGGGATCCAGCTCGAAGACGGTCGCGTTCCCGGCCGCCTGCGACACGATGCCGCCGCCCTCGCGCACGACGCCGATGCGGACCTCGGCGAGCGGCGCGGCCGCGTCGGCGCCACGCACGACGAGGCTCGCGTTCGCGGGCTCGAGCGCGAGCCCGCGCAGCTCCTCGGGCCCCATCGCGTCGGCGAGGATGTCGCGGGCCCGAAGCCGCGCGAGCTCGTCGACGAGGGTGCGGATGCGATCGGGCTCCATCGCCTCCGGCGCCGAGCTCCACGTCTCGTCCTCGGCGCGCGTGGCCGTGATGCCGACCGAGGCGCCGGAGGCGTCGCGGAAGGTCATCTCGATGCGCCGCGCGTCCTCGGCCTCGAAGCGCGCGACGTCCTTGAAGCGCCAGGCGACGACCTTCCGCGGGTAGTCGTCGATGCGGGCCTCGGGCACCCGGAAGCGCGTCTCGCCTGCCGCGCGCACGAGGCGGTCGCCGCCCGGCAGCGCCTTCCCGATCGCGAGCGCGATGCGCCGCGCCTCGCCGCCCTCCTGCTCCGGGGCGAGGGTGAGCTCGATCTCGAGCTCCGGGTGATCGAGGCCGCTCTCCGCGTCGGGCGGCGCCGCGTCCTCGAAGCCGGTGGCCCGCAGGAAGGACAGGTTCGAGAGCAGCGAGTCGACGCTGCTGCCGTCGGCCTTGCCCTCGATGGGCTCGCGCAGCCGCCACTCGCCCCCTTCGCGCGCCAGCACGACGCCGCCGTCCGGCCAGCGGACGGCCAGCCCCTGCACGGCGTCCGTCTCGAACTCGACGATGCGCTTGTCGCGCAGCTCGTCGAGGCGCTTCGCGAGCGCGCTCACCCGATAGGTGCGGACCGCATGGACGTCGTCGGAACCGGCGACGGAGGCGTAGGAGTTGCCGCCGATCGGCGTCCTGGCGCCGATCCGAAGCCGGTGCTCCTGGCCGCCGGCGCCGAACGCGATCTCGCGGGCGCCGTCGCCGAGCCCGTAGACCTCGGGGGGCTGCGGCTCGGCGTAGGTGGACTCGCTCGCGAGCTGCGCCAGCGATGAGGCCATCCCGTCGACGACGAAGCCGTCGGCGCGGAACGCCAGGGGCAGGACGAGGCGCCAGCCGCCCTCCTGGCGCTCGACGCGAGCCGCGTGCCCGTCGGCGGTCGTGAGCGCGATCCACTCGACGTCCTCGGACTCGACGCCCGGGAAGAGGCGCTTCGCGGCATCCTCGCCCGCCTTGCGCGCCTCGCCGCCCTGGATCTCGTAGAACCAGACGAAGGCCCCGAGCGCGGCCGCGACCAAAAAGAGGAGCCCCGTGGTGCGCGGGTTCATCCGGCTACCGGGACGGCGCCCGCCGCCGGGACCACCAGACGAGGACCCCGGCGATCGCGATCGCCTCCGGAAGGACGAAGAGCGAGAGGGAGCGGACCTGGAGGAACTGCTCCGCCGAGAGCTCGAAACGCGACGCCCGCGAGCGCACCGGCCGGATCGAGATGGCCTCCACGTCGCCGATCAGCCAGTTCACCGTGTTCACGAACAGGTCGCGGTTGCGATAGGCCTCGATCAGCTCGTTCGTGGCGAAGTCCGAGTCGCCGAACACGGCGATGCGGGCCTCCTTGGAGGACCCGGCGGCGGGCGCTTCGCCCTCCGACGCCTCGCCCGGGGACGCAGGGGCTCCGGCGTCACCCGCCGCGAGCCTCACGGTGCCGGCGACGGCCACGGAAACCGGCCCGCGAAGGTCGGAGTCCTCGAGGTCCGCCTTGCCCTCGCCGTAGAAGCGCGCGAGGTCCGTCTCCGCCCACGAGTCGTCGCCGGTGAAGACGAGCTCGGTGAGGCTCCCCGTGCCGTCGCCGGCGCTCCGCACGCTGCGCACGGCGCTGAAGAGCGTCGTATCGTGCAGATCCTTCGTGATCTCGTGGGCCGGCGCGTAGCTCCCCGCGAAGGGCGTCGTGGCCCGCCCGAAGAGCGCGAGCTGCCGATCGACGACGATGTCGTCGCCGAGCGTCACGCCCCAGCTGCGCACGTCGTCCACGAGATCCGTCTGGGCGCGCGGGTCGACGAGGGCGAGGACCGCGCCGCCGCGCTCGAGGTAGCGCCGCAGGGCCTCCCGCTCGGAGCCGAGGAAGGGACGGGTCGGCCCCGGGATCACCACGGCGTCGGCGTCCTCGGGCACCTCGCCCTTCGCGGCGAGCAGGAGCTTCTCCGCGCGGTAGTTCTCGTTGCGCAGCGCGTCGGCGGCCCGCTCGTAGCCGTCCTTCTGGCTGCCCGCCTCCCCTTCGATCGCGTGCTCGTTGTGGCCCTCGACGAAGTAGACCTTCTTCTCGCCGGTGCGGGAGAGCTTCACCATGGCGTTGGTGACGTTCTCCTCCGTCAGCTCCGTCAGTTCCACGGACTCGCCGCCGAGACCGATGTACACGAGGCCGCTGCCGAGCTTCTCGGGGGTGATCTCGTAGCGCGCGAGCAGCTCCGGGCGCTCGTTCGGGTCCACGTACTGGACCTTGAAGCGCGGGCTCTCGTAGGCGTAGCGATCGAGGACCTCGCGCACCGGCCGCACGTCGAGCGGCGGGTAGAAGGCGACCACCTCGACGTCGGAGTCGAGCCCGGCGAGGAGCTTCCGCGTCTGGTCGGAGAGCGAGTGCACGGCGGCCTCGCTCCAGTCGAAGCGCCAGTGGTATCGCGTCGAGAGGAAGCCCAGGAAGCCGAGGATCACCAGCAGGAAAGCCGTGCCCAGCAGCGCGCTCGTGCCGAACTTCCCGGCGCGCCGCGCCTCGCCGCTCGCCATCCGCTCGCGCAGGGCGTCGAGGTTGAGCGCGGCCGCCAGGACGAGCAGCACGATGCCCGCCACGAGGTTGGCGCCGACCCAGAGCGGGTCGAAGCCCGCCCCGAAGAGGCCGAGCAGGAAGTGCAGGATCGCGAAGACCAGGCCGACGAGGCCGAGCGCAGCGAGGAGCGAGGACGTCACCCTGGGCCTCCTAGCGCCATCGCACCGACTCGACCGAGGCCTTCGTCAGCACGAGGAAGCCCGCGATCATCACGGCGAAGTACGCGAGGTGCTGGGTGTCGACCAGCCCCTTCACCAGCTCCTCGAGGTGCGTCTCCGTGGAGAGCCAGCGGAGGCCCTCGCCGGCTCCACCCGTGCCGGCGACGTCGAGGTCGGAGATGGCGGGCAGGATCAGCAGGATCAGCAGCACCACGAAGGTGAGCAGGAACGCCACCATCTGGCTGCGCGTGAGCGACGAGGCGAAGGCCCCGATCGAGACGTAGGTGAGGCCCACGAGCACGACGCCGAGGAGACCCGACAGGGTCCACAGCGGCTCCGGGTCGCCGTAGACGAAGAGCAGGGCCGGAAAGGCCCCCACGATCGCGCCGAGCACCAGCACGAAGGCCGCCCCGGCCAGGAACTTGCCGAGCACGATGTCCCAGACCGTGAGCGGGCTCGTGAGCAGGAGCTCCTGCGTGCCGTTGGTCTTCTCCGACGCGAACAGGCCCATCGTGATCCCGGGAACCAGGAAGAGCAGCACGACGGCCATCGAGTGGTAGAACTGGCCGATCAGGTGCTCGTTCAGGTTCAGCTCCGCGAGCTGGTCGAAGGCCTGGAACTGCTGGAGCCGGAAGATCCACTCGTTGAACGCGGCGAGCGTGACGATGAAGAAGAGCCCCGCGAGCACGGAGAAGAGCGAGAGCACGCCGTAGGCCACCGGGGAGACGAAGAGCCCGCGCAGCTCGCGTCCGGCGACGTCCGCAATGTGCCTCATCGCGCACCCTCGGCAACGACGTCCGACGTGACCATCGCGACGTACTTCATCGCGCACCCTCGGCAACGTCGAACGCGACGTCCGCAATGTGCCTCATCGCGCACCCTCGGCAACGTCGGACGCGACGTCGCGCGCCGTTTCGCGTGCGAAGATCTCGTCGAGGCTGCGCCCGCCAGCCGTGAGCTCCGCGAGCGGCGCATCGATCGCCTTGCGCCCCTCGTTCATCAGGATCACGCGACGGCAGATCGCCTCGACCTCGGGGAGGATGTGCGTGCTGAGGATCACCGTGTGCTGCGGCTGCCCGTCGCGCGGAGCCGCGAGGTCGCGGATCAGGTTACGGATCTCGCGCACCTGGAGCGGGTCGAGGCCCACCGTCGGCTCATCGAGGATCAGCACCGCGGGATCGTGGACGATCGCCTGGGCCAGGCCGACGCGCTGGCGGTAGCCCTTAGAGAGCGTGCCGATCACGCGCCGCGCCTCGTGAGCGAGCCCGCAGCGCTCGAGGGCGCGGTCGACCGATTCGCGCCGCGCGCGCCGCGGCACGTCCTTGATGCGCGCGACGTAGTCCAGGTACGAGCGCACGCTCATCTCGGGGTAGAGCGGCAGGATCTCCGGGAGATAACCGATGGCCCGCCGCGCGGCGAGGGGATCGGCGAAGATGTCGTGTCCCGCGATCACCGCCGTCCCGTCCGTCGGTGGCAGGAAGCCGGTGAGCATGCGCATGGTCGTGGTCTTGCCGGCCCCGTTCGGTCCGAGGAAGCCCACCACCTCGCCGCGGCCCACCTCGAAGGAGACGTCCTGGACCGCGACCACGTCGCCGTAGCGCTTCGAGAGATGGCGCGCCTCGATCATTGCACCTCCGCCGCGCTGCGCGCAGGGTCGAACGCACACGGTTTCGGGGGGTTCGGGCGCGCAATATAAGAAGCGCGCTCGCCCGGGTCAACTCGCAGGGACACCGCGGATCCGCGCCCGGTTCCCGCTGCGGCCGAGACTGACGGGCGGCGGCTCTGCCGATATGATGGAGTGATGCGCGCTGTGGACCAAGGACGACGTGCCACCGCGGTGGCGCTGCTCGCGGGCATCGCGGCGGCGGGCCTGCTGGCCGGGGTCCCTGCGGCGGGTGCGGCGGTCTCCGGCCCGCGCTTCGAGCCCGGTGCCTTTTGCACGCGCTCCGGTTGCGCGACCGACTCGGCCCCGAGCTGGAGCGGACCCCTCGGCTTCGCGGCCTCGGCCCTCGCGTGCATCGGCCTCGGACGCCGCCGCACCGGTACGCCGGGATTCCGGCGCGCTTGATCGGGCGGAGCGCACCCGCCGCGCACTGGCTCGCACTCGCCGGCCCCCCTCCCGATGCCGTCGCCGGAGCGCTGCTCGGAGGCGATCTCTTCCTCGTGAGCCGCTTCGTCGACGGGCCCTCGCTCGCGAAGGCCCTGTCCGCGGGTGCGAGCGGGCGCGCCCTCGCCGAAGCGGTCGGCTCGGCCGTCGCAGAGCTCCACGGCGCGGGGTTCGTGCACGGGAACCTCCACGCGGAGAACGTGCTGCTCGCGGAGGACGGTCCGGTCTTCGTGGACCTCCGCGCGGCCCGCCGCTCCGGCGGCCGGCGCGCCCGCCTGCGCGACGTCGCCGCGCTCGACCGTTCGCTCGCCCACTCGCTGCGCCTGGTGGACCGCGTGCGGCTCCGCGCGCGGGCGCTCCGACTCGACCGCCCCTTCGACGCCGCCGCCCGCGCCGAGCTGCGCGTCGTGGGACGGCTCGCACGCGCACGCGGCATCGCGCACGCGCGCGCCGAGATGCGGCGGACGAGCGGGCCCGGACGCCGCATCGCAGGGGCCCGCTTCGGCCCGCTGCGCGGCCTGCGCAGCCGCGCGCTCGCGCCCGAGGCCCTCGCGGCGGCACTGGCGGCGCCGCCGGCATCCGCCGGCGCGCGACGCCGGGTCCGCTGGTGCGACGCGGACGGCCGGAGGCTCGTGGTGAAGGAGTTCACGACGGGCCTGCGCGGGGCGCTGGCCGACCGGGTACGCGGGTCGCCGGCGCGGCGGGCGTGGCGCGCGGGCTTCGGTCTCGCCGCGCTCGGGATTCGCGCGCCCGGGCCGCTGGCCTTCCTCGAGCGCCGCCGCTTCGGGCTCCCCTTCGCCTCCGTGCTGGTGCAGGAGGACCTCTGCCCCGCCCTGCGCGCCGACGCGCCCGGGCCGGGGGCCGACCCCTCGGAGCGCGTGGAGGCGCTCGTGCGGCTGGCCATGGCACTCCACGGCAACGGCGCCGCGCACGACGATTTCACTGCGGGCAACGTGCTGCTGGCCCGCGGACGCGACGGGCTCGTCGCGTGCGTGGTCGACCTCGAGGACGTACGGATCCCGCGACGGCTCGGCGATGCGCCGCGCGTCCACGCGCTCGCGCAGATGAACGCCTCGCTCCCCGACTGGATTCCCGACGCGCTGCGCCGCCGCGCGCTCCGGAGCTACGCGACCTGGCTGCCCTTCCGCGCGCCGATCCTGCGGGTCGAGGCCCGCATCGCCCGCGAGAGCCTCGCGCGCCGGCACCACTGGAGCGGCCGCGCATGCGGGCCGGGGGCCGGAGCCGGCCTCAGGAGCTCGAGATCGTGATCCAGCGGAAGGAGCTCGAGGAGCCGGAGATGTGCCCCCCCTTGCCGGGCTCGTAGTGGAGGGTCTTCGGGAAGCGCGACCCGGAGATGATCTCCTTGAAGGCCTCGAGCTTGTGCTCCGGATCCTCGGGATTGAGCCCGTGGAAGACGATCTCGACCTTCGAGCGGACCTCCAGCACGTTGAGCACGAGGGTCGCCAGCGTGAAGAGCTTCCCGATCCCCTCTACCGCTTCCACGGAGAAGCGCGGGATCTCCACCTGCGAGAGCTCGAACCCGTACTCGAGACGCATCCCCATCCTCCCGTGGCGCCACTGGCGGACGGCCGTGGCGGCACCGGACCGCGCACGCCGCGCCGAGCCACCGGCTCGACTGGTTCGAGTCTAGCCCCGGCCGGCTTCGCGCGCGGCGAGCTCGCCGAGCCGCTGCACGAGCTCATCCCGACTGATGACGCCCTTCTCGACCAGGAGCTGGGAGAGGGCCCGCAGGATGATGCTGGGATCGAGCGACTCCGGACGCGCGATGCGGGCCCCAGGCTGCGCCGGCGCCGGGGCCGCGAGGTCGAGGTCCGCCTCGATCGCCAACTCGTCGCCGCGGTCGCCGTCGTCGGCGAGGTCGGTGGCGACATCGGCGGGGCTCTCCGGCAGCTCGGGAGCCGTATCGGCCTCGGCGGGCTCGCCGAGCCACGGGGACTCCGGAAGCAGTGCCGCACCGAGAGGATCGGAGTCGTCCTCGGGATCGGTCTCGAGGTCGAGGCCGAGCCCCGTGTCGTCCCCATTGGGGTCCTCGTCCGGGTCGGCGTGGGAGCCGGGCTCCCCCGCCCATCCCTCGTCGCTCTCGTCGGAATCGGCGGGCGCCTCGTCGGGCTCTTCGTGGTCCGGCCCGGAGTCCCCGGGCGCGTGCCCCTCGCCGGGCGAGCGAACCGAGAGCCACTCGGGCGACTCGCCCGTGAGCGACGCCCAGTGGTAGTGCCTCTGGAGCGCCTCCTCGAGCTCCGTCGGTCCGACGAGGACGGCGCGCAGCTCCTCGCCCGAGTCGCGCGCGATCGCGTCGAGCGCGTCGGTGTCGGACGGATCCTCCATCGCGACGAAGAGCACGCGTCCGCCGCCCTCCTGCTTGAAGAAGAGCGGCAGGCAGCGGTGCTTCTCGGCGAGATCGACCGGGATGCACTCGAGGACGTCGGGGCTGACGCGCTTGCCGCGGATGCGTGCCACCGGGAGCTTGAGCTGGCCGGCGAGCGTCCGGATCAGGGTCTCCTCGTCCACGAAGCCCATGCGGACGAGCGTCATGCCGAGCCTGGCGCCGCCCTGCTGCTGGTCGGCGAGGGCCGCCCCGAGCTGGTCGGGATCGAGCAGCCCCCGGTTCACCAGGATCTGTCCGAGCTTGAGTCTTCCGGCCACGCGCGCCTCCTGGAGCGCTTCTCGGCCTGCTCGCCCGCCGACCTGATGCCGATCTCTGCTTGACCCCAGGGGTGGGGTAGGATGCCCACGCGAATGGCACGCCCGACCGCGGATCCCGCAGAGAGGCTCGAGCGAGGACTCGGAGCCGGTGCGCTCTGGGCGCTCGTGGGCGCGTCCGCCTGCGCCTGTGTGAGCGGCCTCGAGCCGAATCTCGTGGAGGAGGGCCTCGTGCTCCACTTCGCGCAGCGGATACTGCGCGGCGAGCACCTCTACCGGGACCTCGTCTTCTTCTCGGGGCCCCTCCCCTTCGAGCTCCTGGCGGCGCTCTTCCGGGTCTTCGGCGAGGAGATCGCCGTGGGACGCGCGGCACAGGCAATCCTGCTCGGCGCTGCGACCGGCGCGACCTTCGCGCTCGCCCGACGCGCGGGTGCGGCCTCGCTCGCGCACCTCGCGGCCGCGATCGTCGCGTCCGCACCGATCCTGCTCTTCCCGATGTTCTCGATCTTCTACTACACGCCGCTGGCCTTCTCGCTCGGAACCCTCGCCGCCCTCGCGGCCTCGCGGGCGGCGAACTCGCTGGGGTTCGCGGTGACGGCCGGCGCGCTCGCGGGCGCAGTCGCGCTGTGCAAGCAGACGCTGGGCGGAGTGCTCGCGGTGACGCTCCTGGCCTGCATCGCGGCGGCCGCGCCGGTCGGAGCCCGGCGCACGCGCGCGGCGGCGACGGTGCTCGGCGGCGCCGCAGCGGCGGCCGCAACGCTCGTCTGGTACGCAGCGCGCAGCGATCTTGCGGCACTCTTCCGCTGCCTCGTCACGCTACCGCTCTCGCTCGGCGACTCCTACACCTCGCCTCTCATGAGCCCCTGGCCGCCGGGCCGGCTCGCGCCGGAGCTCGCCTCGATGAAGGCCATCTACTTCCCGAACCTGTGGGTCCTGCTGTCGGGCATCTACGCGGAGCCGGGCAGGGCGATGGTGGCCGCGACGCAGCTCCTCTACGCGCTCCCACTCCTCGCGCTCGCCGCGACGGGACTGGCACGGGTCGCCATGCCCCTCCCGACGGCCACCTGGTGCAATGCAGGCCTGCTCCTCGCGCTCACGACGAACCTCTTCCCGCGCGCGGATTGGGGCCACCTGGTCATCGTCCTGCCGACGGCCGCCGTGCAGGTCCTCCTGCTGCTCTCCGGGCCCGCGGCACGCGCGGCCCGCTCCCGACCCCGCGCGCTGCCCAGCGTGGCGGCGACGGGGGTGTTCTGCCTGGCGGGGGTCGCCGCGCCCGTGGGGTTCTGGCTGCACGGGGAATCGACTCGCCCGACCTTCGGCCCGCGCGTCCCGCTTCGCCCGGTGAGCGACGTCTACCAGGGGCCCGGCCTGCCGAGGGTGATCCACTTCCTGCGCGAGCGGATCGCCCCGAACGAGGCCATCTTCGTGGCGCGCGCAGAGCCGCTCGTCTACTTCGCAACGGGCGCCACGAATCCGACGCCCTACGGCGGGGTGCTCCCGGTGCTGAACGAGGAACAGGAGGCGCGGATCCTCGAGGCCCTGCCGCGCGTCCGCTACGTGGTGATGAGCGACATCGACCAGCCGATGTGGACCTACTACGCCGACGAGCTCCCCCGCGTCCAGGAGCACCTCGAGCGCTACTACCACGTACCGCGCTACTTCCCGCTCGACCAGGCGAGCTGGATCGTCGTTCTCGAGCGGGGCGCGGATCGCGGCGAGACCGCCATCGACCTGATCGCGGAACGGCCGCGCTCCCGAGCCTTCGTGCGCAACCAACCCGGAGAGGAGAGCGACGACTCGGCGCCGCTGCCGCGCCTGATCGCGCGACAGAACCGCCGACCCCTGGCCACGCGCATCGGCCGCTTCGGCGGTGGCATCGATTTCGAGCTCGAGCTGCCGCGAAACGCCCACTTCGAGACCGACGTGGGCCTGCGCACGATGCCTTCCCTCGAGGCCCTGCACGCGAGCCCGACGCGCAGCCGGATCCGCGTCTCGCTGCGCCGAAGGGGAATGGAGTTCGAGGAGATCGCCTCCTGGAGGACCGACGACCGGCCGGAAGAGGGCAAACGCTGGATCCCACTCGCGGCCGACCTCTCGGCCTTCGCCGGGGAACGCGTCACGTTGCGCCTCGAGCTCGTACCGGACGCGCCGATCGTGAACCCCGACCTGTTCTGGTGGGGGAGCCCGCGCATCGCGCTCCCGCCGGAGGCCGCCGCGCCGGGGCCGGGCGGCGATGCTCCGCCCCTGGCCCGGGATTAAG
>Ga0214473_10004828_pt1 | contig 16183 bp, 16 predicted proteins | sample RVTome_7_FD_203509 | JGI IMG/M metagenome (GOLD analysis project Ga0214473, IMG submission 203509) | Soil microbial communities from uranium-contaminated site in the Upper Colorado River Basin, Wyoming, United States - RVT98D197 | ecosystem: Environmental > Terrestrial > Soil > Contaminated >... | reverse complement strand
CACCGCGAGAGATCCCGGTCTGGATCTCAATCTTATCTTCCATCTCAGCGAGCTTGTTGAGGATATGGTGGAGAGATATCATGACCTGATAGAGAATACCCGCATGGCTATCTTCGATACCCAAGTCCTCATGCACCAGATCCCCGGCGGGATGATCTCCAACCTCGTGCAACAACTCAAAGAAAATAAGGCCCTCGATCGGCTGCCCGAGGTCTATGAGGAGATCCCCCGTACCCGCAAGGATATGGGATATCCTCCGCTGGTGACACCTACCAGCCAGATCGTGGGGGTACAGGCAGTGCTCAACGTCCTTTTTGGTCGTTACAAGATGATTACCCAGCAGGTGAAGGACTACTTTTACGGCCTCTACGGAAGCCCTCCCGCGCCCGTTAACCCAGAGATACAAAGGCTTGCCCTTACCGGCTATCCCCGCGGCGAGACGCCGATTGATTGTCGTGCCGCCGATACCTTAGAGCCGGAGATGGCAAAGGCCCGGGAGGAGACCAAGGGGATTGCCCGCTCTACGAAAGATGTCTTGATCTATGCCCTCTATCCGCAGACCGGCATGGAATTTCTCAAGAAAAAATATGCCGGGGAAAAGTCAAGGTAGACCGCACGCCGACCTTCGTGTTTTTCTCACCAGGGGCGGCGGCATAGTGCGGCCGAGGGAGCAGATCGCTCCCCGTTAATCGCTAGAGACAGAGGACGAGCAACACGGAGGGATGGCAATGAGTCTTTTTTTACTCACCTTTTTCTTCATTTATAGCTCAGCACACCTCTATATATTCCTCAAGATCAAGGCCGCCTTCGTCTTGGGGACGGCGGGTACCATTGCCCTCATCGCCTTTATGGCTGTCATGATCTTTGCGCCGATTCTGGTGCGCGTATCCGAACGACAAGGCCTGGAGTTTCTCGCTCGCCTCTTTTCGTATGTTGGCTATAGCTGGATGGGATTGTCATTTTTGTTTTTCACCTCTTCGCTCTGTATTGATCTCTATCGTTTTTTTGTTTATGTGATCGGCATCATACTGCGGACGAATCTTTCTTCTTTTTCCCCTTCATCGCGCCTCGCCTTTTTCATCCCCGCTCTCGTCACCGCGACGATTGCGATATACGGCTATTTTGAGGGGCGCTCCATTCGCAGCGAACATATAGTTATTGCGAGCCCCAAGGTTCCCAAAGAAATCAAGAGATTCACCATCGTCCAGATCTCCGATGTCCACCTGGGGCTGATTGTTCGTGAAGGAAGGTTGGAGAAGATCCTGAGCAAGGTGAAAGAGGCGCGACCTGACATCCTGGTCTCCACCGGCGACCTGGTGGATGGACAGATCGATGACCTCAGGGGTCTTGCCGAGCTCCTGAAGGAGATTCGCCCCCGCTTTGGTAAATTCGCGGTGACGGGGAATCACGAATTTTATGCCGGGCTTGACCAGGCCTTGCGCTTTACCGAGCTGGCAGGTTTTACCGTGCTGCGGGGGGCGACCCGTGACGTGGCTGGTTTTGTGACTATTGCCGGCGTGGATGATCCGACAGCGCGGTATTTTGGTAGTGTTCGTGGCGCTTCGGAGCAGCGTCTCCTTGCGGGCATTTCCCGCGAACGCCTTGCCTTGCTTCTCAAGCACAGGCCCGTAATAGGGGAAAAGGCGCTGGGTCTTATTGATGTGCAACTTTCAGGGCACACCCACAAAGGCCAGATCTTTCCCTTCACCTACGCGTCCAAGGCCTTTTACCCCTACAACGCCGGGCTGGTGTCTCTGCCTGGAAATTCCTTTCTCTATGTGAGCCGGGGCACCGGCACCTGGGGACCGCCCATCCGCTTTCTGGCACCTCCTGAGGTGACGATCATTACCCTGGTCCACCCGGACGAGCAGCATTCATTCAATGATGGGGCGCGGTCTGGTGTCATGCGTCAAAGATGATTGCTGCAAAAGTTGCTAAAAGGTGTTGTTTGAGGGCTGCTCAAAAATGCCCAGATACAAGTTGAGCCTTGCGAAATCCCGCTTACTGGGGGCACTCGAAATTCTGAGGAGTGAGGCGTACTTGGCGTACGCCGCAACGACGAAGGATGAGAGAAACGAAGTAGATGGGTATTTTTCAGCAGCCTGCTAGTTCTTGCGCATCATATACACGACCGCCTTTTCCAACCCATCAATGGTCAGCTCAAACATGGGGAAGATTTGCCGGATGGCGCCGACGGTGTGCGTGAATCGCCACTCGGAGGCAGGCACGGGGTTTAACCAGATGGCATGGGGGAAGGTCTTGGCTATGAAACGCAGTTGCTCAAAGCTCGGCCTTCCTGATTGCTCTTCATAATAGATGGAGCCGTTCTCGGACATCAGTTCAAAGGGAGCCATGCTCGCATCGCCGACGATGACAAACCTCGTTTGCCGATCAAAGCGAACCAGTTCGTTGATAGGATATGGTTTGGAACGCCGGCGGGGATCCTCCCAGATACACTTATAGATCGTGTTATGAAAGTAGAAATTCTTGAGATCCTTGAACTGCGAGCGGGCGTAATTGAAAAGGGTCTGCACCACCGGCACGTAGGGATCCATGGACCAGCCGCCGTTATCGATGGCCAGGATGACCTTGAGGCGGTCTTTGAGGCTTTGACTGAAGACGATCTCTATCTCGCCGGCATTCTTGACGGTCTGGTAGATGGTCTTGTCTATGTTGACCTTATCCTTGGGGCCGACAGGTACCATGTGCCTGAGCCGTTTTAAGGCCTCACCGATATGGGACTGGGTGAGAGGGACCTGCTGGGAATAATCCCGGTATCGTCTGTCCATAGCCACCTTGACAGCGGACTTGTTCCTCGATATCCCACCGACCCTCATTCCGCCTGGGTGAAAGCCCGAGTGACCGACAGGCGAGGTCCCGCCGGTGCCGATCCATTTATCCCCTCCATGGTGGGCCTCGGTTTGGTCCTTGAGCCGCGCGAGAAAGTACTCGATCAACTGCTCCGGGGTCATTTTTTTCAGTTGGGATTCATCGATGCCGAGCGCGTTGGCAAGGAGCTGCGGATCCTTTAACCACTCTTCCAGCAAAGCGCGGGCTATCTCGGTGAGTTCGAGCTCATCAGGATCCTTGAGCTCAACCCCCTTAAACCGGTGGGCAAAGACCTGGTCGTAGAGGTCGAAATACCGTTCGCTCTTCACCAGGATGCAGCGGGCCGCGGTGTAGAAATCATCGACGGAGTTAATAAGCCCCATGTCCAAGGCCTTGTGCAGCCGCAGGAAGGCGGTCGGGGTGACCGGTATCCCCACCTGGCGCAGGGTATAGAAGAAGTCGACGAACATCGGAAGGGCCTGTCGTTAGACCTTACTGTGGTTGACCACCTTTTGGGCGGTGAAATAGTCAGGGCTCTTTTTGAAGAGGACCCCCAGGAAGGGGATCTCTCCTTTGGTGAGGTCCTTGACCCGAAAGTCGGGATCAGCCCGCAGAGCCCTGATCCAGTTGATGAGCTCCCTGGTTGCAGGCTTTTTTTCGATCTCCTTGATCTCCCGGAGGTGGTAGAAGGCCTGGACGGCGCCGTTAAGGAGCTCCTTGTCGATATCGGGGAAATGCACCTGGACGATGTTCTTCATCATATCAGGCTCGGGAAAGGCGATGTGGTGGAAGTTGCACCGCCCCAGGAAAGGATCGGAGAGGTCCTTCTTGGCATTCGAGGTAATGACAACAATAGGCCGATGTCTTGCCGTGATGGTCTTGTCGATCTCGATAATGTCGAATTGCATCTGGTCCAGGATGTCGAGCATGTCGTCCTGAAAATCCGTATCGGCCTTGTCGATCTCGTCTATGAGGAGCACGACCCGCTCATCCGCGACAAAGGACTGTCCGATCTTGCCCATCCTGATGTACTCCTCGATATTGCTGACATCCCTCTTTGAATCTCCGAAGCGGCTATCGTTGAGCCGGGTCAGGGTATCATATTGATAGAGGGCATCGATGAGCTTCATGCTCGATTTGACGTTGAGGACGATGAGCCTCATCTTAAGGGCCTCGGCAATGGCATGCGCCAGCATGGTCTTGCCTGTACCGGGTTCACCCTTGAGCAAGAGGGGCATCTCCAGGGCAATGGAGATGTTGACGATCTCCGCTAGTTCATCATCAAGGACATATTGCGAGCCACCGGCAAATCTCCTCAGGTCGTTTTCTTGCTTCATGCAATACAACTCCTTCGTTGGTTTTTGTGCCCTTGAGTATATCCATTCTCTCTCCATTATTCAAGGGTGTGATTTCCCTTTCTTGCGAGCAGTCGGAGCCGGAGGTGGCCCTTTGGCCAGTGGCAGAGACGATCGTTGTATTCATGGCACGTGCATGATACGATGGATCGTCCCTGATGCCGATGACACCCAACAGATTCCATGCGAAGAGCGAGGAGTAGGAAAAGCGGCAGATGCCCAGGGTGTCCATCATCATCCCCACCTATAACAGGAAGGCATGTGTGCTGGAGGCAGTGGACTCGGTCCTCGCCCAGACCTATGAGGATTTCGAGCTGATCGTGGTGGATGATGGTTCTACTGACGGCACGAGGAAGGCTCTTGAGCAATATGGAGAGCGCCTGCACTATCTCTGTCAAGCAAACCAGGGGGTGAGTGCGGCCCGCAACAGCGGCCTCGCCCTTTCCCAGGGGGAGTTCATCGCCTTTCTCGACTCCGATGACCTCTGGTTGCCGAAAAAGCTCGCCATACAAATCGCCTTTATGGATCAGCATCCCCAGGCCCAGATCTGCTATACCGATGAACTATGGATCAGGCGCGGTGTGCGGGTCAATCCCAAGAAGAGACATGCCAAGTATTCGGGAGAGATCTATTCCCACTGCCTGCCCCTCTGCATCATCAGCCCGTCTTCGGTCCTTATGCGTCGAGGTCTTTTTGAACAGGTCGGGGGCTTTGATCCCGGGCTGCCGGTGTGTGAGGACTATGACCTCTGGTTGCGCGTGGCAGCCTGTTTCCCTGTCTATTTCATCCCTCAGAGTCTGATCGTCAAGAGGGGAGGACACCCGGATCAACTCTCTAGGCAAGCATGGGGGAATGATAGGTACCGGGTGATGGCGCTGGTCAAGATCTTGGAGCTGGGGGTATTGGCCCCGGAGCTGCGAAGGCTCACCATCCAGGAGCTCCACCGAAAGGTGCGCGTCCTCATCAACGGCTGTCTCAAGAGGGGGAAAGAGAGGGAGGCAAAGGATTTGCAAGGGCTCGTGGAGCGCTACTCCCTCTGAAGGCTCACATCGTTCTTGACTCATCATCATTTTTCTCTTATAAGAAAGACGACGCGAGTTTCTGCACAATCTTCCATAATCGATCTTGAATCAGACAGATGAGCCTCATGAAATCTACGGCTATTATAGTGGGAGGGGGCATCGGGAAGAGGTTCAGGGGAGAAATCCCCAAACAGTTCCTCCCCTTGGATACAAGGCCCATCATCGTCCACACCGCGGAGGCCTTTCAGCGTTCACCTTCCATAGATGCGATTGTCGTGGTGGTGCCGGCAGGGTGGGAGCAACGATGCACCGAGGTTCTCAAGCCCTATGGCCTCAGCAAGATCCAAGGGATCATCGCCGGAGGGGAAACCAGGCAGCTTTCCTGTCACCAGGCCCTCTGCTTTCTCAAGCCAGATCCGCCGGCAATTGTCGTCATTCATGACGCTGTGCGTCCCTTGGTAAGCCCGGAGCTGATCGCTATTGCTGTTCAGGCGGGCAGCGAGGGGATGACCTTTGGCCTGCAGGCAGTGGAGACCATCATAGAAGGCCGCGACGGGGAGATTGCAAAGGTCCTGCCGCGGGAGGAGTTATATCAGATCCAGACCCCCCAGGCATTTCCGTTTCCGACCTTATGGGATGCCCATTGCCAGGCCTTGGAGGCCGGCATCACGGATGCCGGCGACGACGCCGGCCTCGTGCTCAGCGCGGGTAAGCGGGTGAAGGTACTCCAGGGCGATCCGCGCAATATAAAGATCACCGGCCCTGTCGACCTGGCACTGGCGCAGCACCTCCTGCACGTGAAGTAACCTTTACTTTGCCCCTTCGTTTTGTTACCATTTTTGGCGCGTGGAGACCTCGGGCATGCAGCAGGATCATACCCCCGTTATAAGGCAGTACCTGCGGATAAAAGGGGACTATCGAGATTGTATCCTCTTTTTCCGGATGGGGGATTTTTACGAGATGTTCTTCGACGACGCCAAGGTCGCCTCCAAGATCCTGGAGATTACCCTCACCTCCCGGGAGAGGGGGGAACGGGAGCGAATTCCCCTCTGCGGGGTCCCCTGCCATGCGGCGGCACCATACATCACCAAACTCATCGACAAGGGTTATAAGGTAGCCATCTGCGAGCAGGTCAGCGATGCCAGGGCAGCGCAGGGGCTGGTGGAGCGAGAGGTTACCCAGGTGATCACCCCTGGGATGGTGGTGGAGGGAGCGAGCCTCGAGGAGAAGGAGAACAACTTTCTGATGAGCCTCTACCGAGGCGAGGGGGGATATGGGCTGGTCTTTTTGGATCTCTCCACCGGGGAGTTCAAGGGGTGTCGGGTGGGGCACGAGGATTTCTTATTTGACGAGGTGGTAAAGAACAGCCCGCGGGAGGTCTTGATCCCTGAGGCGTTGCAGGGTGAAGCAGGGCTGCTGGCGGATCTCCGCAGGGAGTTTCCCGCGATGCTGGTAACTGCCCTGCCTGATTCCTCATTTCAGATGGAGACCGAAGAGGGACTTGTCAAAGACGTAATTCCCTCCTCGGTAGGTGCAGAAACGCGCCAAGCTGCCCTTGCCGCTATCCGCTATTGCCAAGAGACCCAGCAGGCCGATGTCGCACACATCAAGCCCCTTTCCCTCTACCGGCTGGAGGATTACCTGATCTTGGATGAGGCAACACAGAGGAACCTCGAGCTCTTCACTCTGCAGGGGGGGAGGGGCACAAAGGGCACGGTGCTCGATATCGTGGACGAGACAATCACCGCCATGGGAGGGAGGCGGATCAGACAGTGGCTCTCCTATCCACTCGTCGATTGCCGGGAGATCGAACGTCGGTTAGAGGCGGTGGCAGAGCTCAAGGAGACGCCCCTGGTGCGGGCCGATCTCAGGGAACTCATGGAGGAGGTCTATGACCTGGAGAGGCTCAACGCCAGGGTGATCATGGGCAAGGCCAACCCGCGGGATCTGGTGGCGCTAAAGACCACCCTGCAGGCGATCCCCCGGGTGAAGAAGGAGTTGGCGGATGTCACGGCCCCACTGCTGCAAGAGATCAGGGCGGGTTTGGATGAGCTTGATGAGGTGGCTCAATGGATAGACGAGGCCGTTGTCGCCAGCCCACCCATCACCGTGACCGAAGGAGGGATCATCAAGGATGGATATAGCCAGGAGCTCGATGAGCTGAGGGGGATCAGCCAAGCAGGCAAGGGGTGGATCGCGCGCTTAGAGGCGCAGGAGCGCCAGCGTACCGGCATCTCCTCCTTGAAGGTGCGCTACAATCAGGTCTTCGGCTACTACATCGAGGTCACTAACCCCAACCTGGATCTGGTGCCTCAGGACTATATCCGCAAACAGACCCTGACCAATGCCGAGCGGTTCATCACGCCGCAGCTCAAGGAGTACGAGGATAAGGTCCTGGGGGCGGAGGAGCGGATCAAGGTCTTGGAGCAGGAGCTCTTTCGGCAGCTGCGGGAGCGGGTAGCAGGGGAGAATCGCCGCATTCAGGCTACTGCCGCTGCCCTCGGCCTGCTCGATGCCCTGCTTTCCTTGGCAGAGGTGGCGGACAACTATCGATATACGAGGCCGCGGGTCACGGAGGGGGATGAAATCGTCATCCGCGAAGGGCGCCATCCCGTGGTCGAACGGATGCGGCATCTGGAATCCTTTGTTCCGAACGACGCCTGCTTGGACTGTGCCAGTAACCAACTGATTATTATCACCGGCCCCAACATGGCGGGCAAGTCCACCTATATCCGGCAGGTGGCCTTGATCTGCCTCATGGCCCAGATGGGGGGGTTCGTGCCTGCCCAGGAGGCCACTATAGGCCTGGTGGACAGGATCTTTACGCGGGTAGGGGCCTCGGACAATCTGGCCAGGGGGGAGAGCACCTTCATGGTCGAGATGAGGGAGACGGCCGATATCCTGAAGCAGGCCACTTCCCGGAGCTTGGTGATCCTGGACGAGATAGGCAGGGGTACCAGCACCTTTGACGGCCTCAGCATCGCCTGGGCAGTGGCGGAATACCTGCACGATAAGAAAGGGCCCAAAACCCTCTTTGCCACGCACTACCATGAGCTCACCGAGCTCGCCATGACCAAACCGCGGGTGAAGAACTACAATGTGGCAGTTAGCGAATGGAACGGCGAGATCATCTTCCTCCGCAGGATTGTGGAGGGGGGGACGAGCCGCAGCTACGGCATCCAGGTGGCCAGATTGGCCGGTCTGCCTGAGGAGGTGGTGGCGCGGGCCAGGGAGGTTCTCGCCAATCTGGAGAACGAGGAGCTGGATGAGAAGGGGATGCCGAGGCTGGCGCATGCCAAGGGGGGAGAGCGTGGGAAGCGGGTGGATCAATTGGACCTCTTTGCGCGGAGGGACGATCGGATATATCGGGAGCTCCAGAAGGTAGATCCTAATCACCTGACGCCTCTGGAGGCTGTTCAGCTCCTCTATCACTGGAAAAAGATGATGGAAGAGGGGGATTGAAGAAGACGCCTGATTTTGCCTTGGCCAGAAAAAAGATGGTGCAAGAGCAGCTGGTGGCCAGGGGCATTAAAGATAAGCGCGTCCTTGACGCGATGATGAAGGTGCCACGGCACCTCTTTATGGAGGAGGGTCTGTGGCATCAGGCCTACGGCGATTTTCCCCTCCCCATAGGTGAGGGCCAGACCATCTCGCAACCGTATATCGTCGCCTTGATGACCGAGGCCTTGCAGCTGACAGGTGATGACAAGGTCCTGGAGATCGGGACCGGCTCGGGATACCAGGCTGCCATCCTTGCGGAGCTGACCACGCATATCTTTTCCATCGAGCGGATCAGCTCCATGGCATCCAAGGCCAGAAAGACATTGGATGAGTTGGGGTACGCCAATGTCCTCATCCGGGTCTCCGACGGCACGCTCGGATGGCAGGAAGAGGCACCCTTTGCCGGGATCATCGTCACCGCCGGGGCGCCGGCGATCCCGCCAACTCTTGTGGAGCAGCTGGCGAAGGGGGGCAGGCTCGTGATACCGGTGGGGAATGAATATTCCCAGACCCTGCTCAAGGTGGTAAAAGAGGACAAGGGATATAAAGAAAAGGACCTCGGTGGTGTACGGTTTGTGAAATTGATCGGAGATCATGGATGGAAGGCAGACTGGTAAAAGGCCAGATAGGGGTCATCGGCGGAGCTGAGTGTTCTCCGGAGATCTATGAGATCGCGCGCGAGGTGGGGCGAGAGATCGCAAGAAACGGTTTTGCCCTGGTCTGCGGGGGGCTCAGTGGGGTGATGGAGGGGGCGTGTCGGGGTGCTCAAGAGGCTGGCGGGATCACCATTGGTCTCCTCCCCACCAGCAACAAGGGGGATGCCAACCCCTACTGCGATCTCGTCATACCGACAGGCATCGGTCACGCGCGCAACATCCTGGTCGTTCATGCCTCGGATGCCCTCGTTGCCGTCGATGGTGAGGCCGGTACCCTGTCGGAGATTGCCATTGCCCTCAAAATAGGAAAGCCCATCGTGGGGATCAAGAGCTGGGAGCTGGAGGGGCGGGTGCCGCAGGCAGAGAGGGGAGGCGAGGCAGTGGCCAAGCTGATGGAAATGCTCGCGTGATGCACAGTCGGAAGATATCTCCGCATAACTCAGCCAGCTGCCATGCCCTGCGCAGCAATGCGGGCCGGAGATGGCCTTGGCCAAAGGGCCACTGGCCAAAGGGCCACCTTCGGCTGAGGTTTGGCCAGAGATTTGCAGTACTCTTGATGGTGGCCCTTGTGCTAGTTTCTGTCGGCTGCCGGCACCCCCGGGACGCCGGCCGCGGCCAGCGTGGCGTCTATCATACCGTGAAACGCCACCAGACCTTTTGGCGGATCTGCAAGACCTACGGCGTGGATATGGAGGAGGTGGCGAGGGTAAACGGGATCAAGGACAAGACCAAGATCGAGGTTGGGCAGCGCATCTTCATCCCCGGTGCCAAGAGGGTCTTAAAGGTAGATATCTATGTAGAAGATGTCACTGCAGGGGGAAAGGCGGCTGCCGTCACCTATGAAAAGGGGAGGTTTATCTGGCCGGTGTCAGGACAGGTGACGGCTTCTTTCTGTGCGAAGGAGACGACGGAAAACCGGAGGTGGCCTTCTGGCCAGAGGCGGCATGATGGTATTGATATCTCGACGCTGACCGGCTCCGTGGTGCAGGCGGCGGATGGCGGCAAGGTGGTTTACAGTGATAATAAGATGAGGGGTTATGGAAACCTTATCATCATCGAGCATCAAAATCATTTCTTTACCATCTATGCCCACAACGAGGAGAATCTGGTGAAGGAAGAGGTACTGGTCAAGCAGGGCGACGCCATTGCCCGGGTCGGCAAGACAGGGAGCGCCACCGGCCCCCACCTCCATTTTGAGATCCGCAAAGGGAGCGAACCATTGGATCCCATGCGTTTTCTGCCCTAGCAGGCTGTTGAAAAATGCCCATCTGCTGCGTTTCTCTCATCCTTCGTTGTTGCGGCGTACATCAAAGTACGCCTCACTCCTCAGGATTTCGAGGGCCCCCAATACGCGGGATTTCGCAAGGCTCAACGTGCATCTGGGCATTTTTGAACAGTCTGCGGAACATCAGTTATTCAGCAAGCTTCTAGAAGGGCGGTTATGCAGGAACAAGACGACATCTTCGTCAAAGAAGAAGAGCGGGACTCCTTCGGAGATGCCACGCTCGATTCCCTGAGCTTGTACCTGCAAGATATCAGGGCGGCCAAGCTCCTCACTGCCGAGGAGGAACGAGAGCTGGCCCGGCAGGCAGCAAAAGGGGACGAGGCGGCACGCAAGAGGATGATCGTATCCAATCTCCGCTTGGTGGTCAAGGTGGCCAAGCGTTATATGGGGCAGGGCCTTTCTCTCTTGGACTTGATCGAGGAGGGGAATATCGGACTCATTAAGGCGGTGGAGAGATTTAAGCCGGAGAAGGGATGCCGCTTTTCCACCTATGCCGTGCTCTGGATCAGGCAGTCTATCGAGCGGGGCTTGGTAAGCCATAGCAGGACCGTGCGGCTCCCCGCCCATGTGGTCGGCGATTTGAAGAGAATGGTTCGGATCACGCGCACGTTAACGCAGCGGCTCGGGCGGGAACCTTTGCTCGAAGAGTTGGCGAAAGAGATGGGGGTGGAAGCGGACTATATGCATCGCTTGATGATAGCGGTGCGCAAGGCTACCTCCCTCGATACACCCCTGGACGAAGACGATCGCTATCATCTGGCTGATATCCTCTCGGAAGAAGAACAGCCCGGTCCCTTTTCCATCACCGAACATATCGAGCTCGTTAAGCTCGTCACCTCGTGGTTGGAGCTTCTCTCGCCTCCGGAAAAGGCAGTCATCAAGCTCCGTTTCGGCCTGCGCGACGGCGAGCCCAAGACCCTGGAGGCGATTGGTGAGATGTTCGGAGTCACCAGGGAGCGCATTAGACAGATCGAGGTAAAGGCCCTCAAGCGTCTGCGCAAGGTGATGGAGCAGCGTGATCTGATACTGCTGGAAGATGTAATAAGCTGATACGGTGTTGCGTCCCGTCTCTGATGGGGTTAACCCTCTTTTGCGACAGTCTTACCCGTCCTTGACACCGCCTCATGATAGTGGTAAAAATTGAGTAGCGAGTGCCCTCGTAGCTCAGGTGGATAGAGCACAGGATTCCTAATCCTGGTGCCGCGTGTTCGAATCACGCCGGGGGCGCCAGTAATCTCAACCGCTTAGCAAAAATTTCGAAGTGGATGAAAAGTGGTAAACGGCAAATAAGTGGGTGATGTGAAGCGTTAAGAAAAGCGAAATGCCTCATAAAAGGTGGCATGAGGGATGGAAAAGAGGGTTTCGAAAGGTGCTGATGAAGCCTCCAAGCGTATTCTCACATTGGGGGCTTTTTAATTTATAATATTACATATAAATATTACTGAGGAGGAAACATGGGGAAAAGACTATTCATTAAGAAATTGTTGGTCATCCTAACTTTAATGATATTATCGATAACTTATTCATCATATTCCTATGCTTTAGAATTTGCAGAAAACCTATTTGACTGGGATGTTGTAGATCATATCAAAGCTCATGCAAGCACGCTGGGAATTGCTGTAGAATCATATGTGAACGGAGAATTTCGGGAGGATGCAGGTGTATTGATAATTAATCTTGAAGCAAAAAAAATGAGAAAGGTTAGCTTTCATTTTAAGTTTCTTGATATATCGCCTAAAGACAAAGGTCTAATTTTTGTAAAAGACTTCACTATAAAAAAAGTTATCAAATTAAATCCCAAAAAAGTGGTGATAAAGGGTACGGATGATGATGGAAGGAGATATGTTGCTAATTATTCTCTTATCGATGAAAAATTAGATTTTAACTTAGTTATAGAAGGCCGAGACAGAGTAGAAATAAAGAATCTAAGCAAGGTTGGAAAGAAAATAGCCAAGAAATATCTAAAGTATATTAATATTGGTTGGTATAATCCTTAATAAAAAATTCATAATGGCCGAACCCATTGACTCCAAAGAAGTCGTCATCATGGAGGAACTAACTATCTCAAACATGTACGTGTTGGAGAAAAAGGGGGTAAGCCGGATGGGAAAAAGGATTAGATGGGATCTTCTCTTTTTGATTCTCATTGGTTTTTTAGGATTTATCTTGGAAGGCACATCTTGGGCGACCACACCGAAAATTGCAGCAGGAGGCTATCATACCCTTGCCCTGAAGTCCGATGGGACGCTCTGGGCCTGGGGACGCAACTCCTATGGTCAGTTAGGGGACGGCACAACCACGAACAGAACCTCTCCTGTTCAGATAGGTACAGACAACAAGTGGGTCTCGATTGCAGGAGGAGGCTATCATACCCTTGCCCTGAAGTCCGATGGGACGCTCTGGGCCTGGGGACACAACGATAATGGTCAGTTAGGTGACGGCACGATTACGCGCAGAAGATCCCCTGTTCAGATAGGTACAGATAGTAAGTGGGGCTCGATTGCAGCAGGACAATACCATTCCCTTGCCCTGAAGTCGGATGGGACGCTCTGGGCCTGGGGATACAACGGCTATGGCCAGTTAGGGGATGGTACAACCAAGAATAGAACCTCCCCTGTTCAGATAGGTACAGACAATGAGTGGGTCTTTATTGCAGCTGGAAGTATCCATAACCTTGCCCTGAAGTCGGATGGGACGCTCTGGGCCTGGGGACACAACGGCTATGGCCAGTTAGGGGATGGTACAACCACGAATAGAACCTCCCCTGTTCAGATAGGCACAGACAATGAGTGGGGCTCGATTGCAGCAGGAGTCGCTTCTTCCTTTGCCCTGATGTCGGATGGCCCGCTCTGGGCCTGGGGGCCCAACGGCTATGGTCAGTTAGGGGATGGTACGACTACGAACATAACCTCCCCTGTTCAGATAGGCACAGACAACAAGTGGGTCTCGATTGCCGTAGGATACAATCATACCCTTGCCCTGAAGTCGGATGGGACGCTATGGGCATGGGGAAGAAATGCCGAGGGTCAATTAGGTGACGGCACAACCACGAACAGAACCTCTCCTGTTCAGATAGGTACAGAAAACTAAATAGGCTTCGATGGTAACAGGAAGATCTTACACGATTATTTAAAGAAAGGGGGAATCAGATATGAGAAAAAATAAAAAATATTATCTTTCTATGGCATTGGTAGCACTCTATCTCTTGATGATAATTTTTTTATGTTCCTGCGCGGACTTGGTTGTCAAAAATATCCATTCTGCACCACTTACTACTCAAACCCGTATTATTAAAGTTACCGTTAAAAACAGAGGGTTGAAAGCGGCTCCAGCATCGACAACAAGCGTAGTAAAGGCTGCGAATCCGGATGCTCAGTACACTCAAATAGCTACATTTCCTACCCCGCCTCTTAAGAGGGGGGAGGAAAAAGAACTGAAGTTGATCCGCGACCCGAAAAAATGCATTCATTTGAAAGTATGTACTGACATTAACGATGATGTCAATGAAAGTCTGATAGGTGAAGTGAATAACTGTACCATGAAATCTATCGGATGCCAGTAGACGCCCTTCAGTTTTTTTGTGTGAGTGAAATGGGGTCAGCCCTTAACCAAGATTTTCTTAATTGTTTGATCTTCTTGCCTTTAAAATGCTATGCGTGGCTATCCTGGGCGATTGGCTTCGTTTGATTTAATCATCGATTGTAAAAGGAGATTAAGGGAGGCATACATAAGACAAACAATTTTTTATTCGGCAGGAAGGGATTGATGTTCTTCTCAGCCAGAAAGGGGATCAGTTATGCACAGAAATTTTGTTCTAGGGTTTCTTTTATTTTCCCTGATGATTTGTATGACCTCTGCCGCATGGGCAGGCGCTTTGGACGATGTCAAAGCGGGCATTTCGGCAGCTAACGGGAATGACTATGACAAGGCCATCGGGCTTTTCACCAAGGCCATTGAGTCCGGTGAGCTTCCCCGGGAGACCCTAAGCAAAGTGTACTTCGATCGCGCACTCGCCTGGGGGGAGAAGGGCGACTATGACAAGGCCATTGCTGACTACACCAAGGCCACTGAGATCAATCCGCGGTACGCTGAGGCTTACAACAACCGCGGCCTCGCCTGGGGGAAAAAGGACGACTATGACAAGGCCATTGCTGACTACACCAAGGCCATTGAGATCAATCCGAACTACGCTGAAGCATACTTCTTCCGCAGCATCGCCTGGGGGAAGAAGGGCGACTATGACAGGTCTAATGCCGACAAAGCCAAGGCCATTGAGATCAATCAAGGCAGATAATGATTTGGCATAGCTCGGGCAACACCCGCTGAGGGAGATACTACGACTCCCTCGCCTTTAGTTCAATTACATTTTCACCAACAAGGGTTCTAGGGGTCGAGGATTCGAGGGTTCAAGAATTATAAATAAGACAAAAACTTCTGAAACCCTTGACCCTCCCTCTTTGGGGGATCCCGCTTTCCATAAAATCTAAATTAAAGAGCGGGACTTGAATCCTGCCGCTAGGCGGCATCCCGCTTCCATAAATCTACATTGTGGGGCCGGAATGAACCCTACTGTCTGTGTTTTGAAGGTATTACGGGATGGATCTGGAGATGAACTGAGCAGCGCGCGTTGTCCTGGGAACCGCGTCCTTCCGCGTCCCGGGCTCTATGGAAAACTCCCTTTGCGCGATGACGGTCATTACGTCGTCGTATTCATTATGTTCTATAACAAAATCTCTGAGCAGTTTCAGCTCATGCCAGTCAAATGTGTCCCAGCACCGGGTAAAAATCCGCTTCACCGATTGAGTCTCCAATTGATAAAAGGCGATCAAAGGGGTTTCCCCTTCGGCGGATACCTCAAGGGTATCCGGATCTAAGCCTTTAACCTCGTCTTGGATGGCCTTGATAAAATAGTTCAGCTTTTTCTCGGGGATTGCCCCGTCGTGCTCCGTCCTGAACTGTTTCTTTATGGCCTCGGTCTGGACGCGTACCGTCCCATGAGTGATCTCCAGCCTGCCGTCTATAACCTCATACTCGCACGGATCATCGATCGCGTTGCGCCACCGTTTGATCACGAATCGCTGTTTGCCGTTGGAGGCCTCAAAATAGGAAACCTTGAGAGGCTCTGCATAGGGCTTATCGCTTATGGGAGGGGTAACAGGGGTCAGCTCCTCGGTTCGATGGTTTTTGTGTCTTTGCTCAAAGGCCTGCCTATCGTTGCCTTCCTGCTCCTTGATTTCCGCCTGCTGCCAGTCATAGTGATTGCAGGAATCCCATTCCGTCATATGGATGACTTTATTGCAGTCGATGCAATGGATCAACGTTCCCATCATTTATTCCTCTGCTCCTTGGCAAATATATCAACCAGCCTTGCATCAAATTGAGAACCGGTGTTTTTCTTTAGCTCGGCGAGCGCTGGGTGCTTGCTCAGGGCTTTTTTGTCGGGTCTGTCCATGGTCAGGGCATCGTAGTGGTCGGCGATAGCGATGATGCGGGCAAAGAGGGGTATCTGATCCCCCTTCAAGCCTTCGGGATAGC
>Ga0214473_10004827_pt1 | contig 16184 bp, 17 predicted proteins | sample RVTome_7_FD_203509 | JGI IMG/M metagenome (GOLD analysis project Ga0214473, IMG submission 203509) | Soil microbial communities from uranium-contaminated site in the Upper Colorado River Basin, Wyoming, United States - RVT98D197 | ecosystem: Environmental > Terrestrial > Soil > Contaminated >... | reverse complement strand
ACTGGAGCAGGATCGCGTAGGTGGCGACGTGGGCGCCGGAGGAGCGCAGCGAGCCGTCGCGGATCCCGTCCCGGATCCACTCGTTGAACATCGCCTGGTAGTCGTCGCGCTTCGCGATCAGGGCGATGCGACGGTCCTCGGTCAGCGCCCGGATCTCCGAGTCGGTGACGAAGGCCGCCCTGGGATGACGGCCGTGGAAGACGACGTGCTCGCGGACCGCTGCCGCCAGCTTCAGCGCCGCGCGTTCCTGCTCGGCGACTGCGGCGAGCACCTTCTCGGTCAGCCGCTGCATGAACTCGTCCTGGAAGTTGACCAGGATCGCCTCCTTGCTCGCGTACCAGTGGTAGATCGCCGCCGGTTGCACCTGCGCGGCGGAGGCGATCGCCCGCATCGAGGTCGCGTGGTAACCGCGCTGGGCGAACAGCTCCAGCGCGGCCCTGTCGATCGCTTCCCGCGAAGAACCAATCGCGGGACCTGCTCCGCTTCGCGTCCGCGGTCCCGCTGTTCGCGCCGACTCAACCAAGGCGCAACAACTCCGGGGTTTGGTCTTGTGTCGCGACCTCGCGGCCCAGCTTGCGGGTGAGATCGACGGCCATCTCGCTCAGGGCGGCGTTGGACGGCGCGTGCACGCCCCTGGCGATGTACGCGACGTCCTCGAGCCCGGTGCGGATCCCGGGCGCGCCGTACAGGACCGCGAGCGCGAGCATCCGGAAGTGGTGGCGCCCGATGCAGGTCACGGTCCAGAACGCGTCCGGCGGCAGCGGGCGCAGCATCGCGACGAGCGCCTCGGGCGAGGCGTCGATTCCGCCGGGGACGCCGAACACTAGGTTGATCCGCAGCGGCGGCGGCAGGATGCCCTCCTCGAGCCAGCGCACGGCGCTGACGACGTGGCCGACGTCGAACGCCTCCACCTCGAGCGCGATCCCCTGCTCGGTCGCGCGGGCGATGATCCCGCGTCCCGCGGGCGGCGGGGTGATGAAGGTCTCGTCGCCGAAGTTCATCGACCCCGACTCGACCCCGGAGATGTCCGGCTTTGCCTCCAGGCCGGTCGTCCGCTCCTCGATCGTCATGTCGTTGGCGCCGCCGGTGGAGACCATCGTCAGCAGCTCGCTAGCGGCGCGGATGCGGTCGATCACGTCCACGAACAGCTCCGGGCGACCGCTCGGCGTCCCGTCGTCCTCGCGCACGTGCAGGTGGACGAGCGTCGCCCCGGCCTCTCCCGCACCGATGCTCGAGTCGGCGATCTCCTGCGTCGTGTACGGGATGTTCGGGTTGTTCTCCCGGAAGACGTCCGCGCCCGTGATCGCGCAGGTCAACACGGCGGGTTGGCTGTTCCAAGCGGTCATCTCGCAGCAACCCGCCAGAAGCGGACGCGAAGCGGAGCATTCTGGCGGCACTGATTCATGGGCCGAGGGCCGCGCGCTCCTCGTCGGTGATCCGGCGCGAGCCGCGGCGGTCGGGGTCCCACAGAACAAGGTCGAACTGCGCCTCGACGACGACGTTGCCGCTGTCGTCGAGAATCCGCTCGCTCGTCGCCACGCTCGAGTTGCCGAGCTCGCGCACCCCGCACTCCACCGTCACAGCCTTGAACGCGGGGTCGATCTCGCCCAGGTAGCTGACCGAGCAGCGGCCGACGACGTACTCGTCGGGGCCGATCCCGCTGCGGGCGAGGAAGGCGTCGCGGCCCTCCTCCAAGTAGGTGAGCACGACGACGTGATTGACGTGCCCGAGCCCGTCGATGTCCTGCCACCTCATCTGGACTTGGTGAGTGGCGGCCGCGTTCACCCGGCGCCCCCGTCGTCGATCCCCATCGCCGCTCGGAGCGGGCCCGAGCTGCGGGCGAGCTCCAGCGCGTAGGCGCCGTGGTCGGGCGCGTAGCCGCTGCCGACCAGCATCCGCACGTCCTTCCCGATCCCGTCGGCGGCCAGCGCCGCGCCGGAGAAGCTCGTCGCCATGGAGAAGAACAGCACCGTGCCGCCGTCGGCCGTGAGCAGGATCGCGGTCGCCTCGCAGTCGGTCGAGTTCACGACGACAACCGTGAGGTCTGCCGGCGGCGCCCCGGCGTCGCGGACGGCCGCGGCCGCCGCGATCGGGTCCCGGAGGTCGGCGATGACGCCAACGTCGCACATGCCCAGCTCGGCCACCCGTTCGACCGCAGCGGAGTCGACGTCGACCGCGACCACCGTCCCGTCCTCCATCGCGTCGCGAGCGGCGGCCATCGTCAGTTTCCCCGCGTGTCCCGCGCCGAGCACGTACACGGTGCCGCGCGAGGGGGCGAGCTCGCGCGTGTGCGATCCGGCGGAGCACACGTCGTACAGCTCCAGCACGGCGTCCAGCGGCAGGTCGTCGGGTACCGGGCCCCAGGCGACGCTCCCGAACAGGTACGCGGCTCCCGTCGCCTCGATCTGCGACGAGCCGGGGTCGAGGTTCGTGATCGCGTCGATCCGCAGCGGCGTCAGGGTGAGCGAGGCGAGGGAGACGATCCGGTCGCCGATCGCAGGCGGGTGCTCGCATCGATCGCCGACCGCGGAGACGGTGCCGAGCACGACGCCGCCGGAGTCGGTGACGGAGTTGTGGAGCTTTCCGCGCGACGCGGCGATCTCGGAGATCCGGGCCGCCATCGCCGCCGGGTCGGCGTCCGCGCCCTCGCGGATCTCGCGGTACGAGGTGGAGTCGAGGCACAGCCGCTCGACGGCGAGCTCGATCTCGTGCGGCCGGACCGGAGGCGAGGGATCGAGCCGCTCGGCCCTCTGCGGGAGCGCGCCCGGCGGGTCGAGGACCCTGTCGGCCCCGAGCCTGCCGGCGATGTCGACCGCAACCTCCATCTTCATGAACGACCGTTCACCAACCCTATGCCGATCGTTCCGCGCGTGTCAAGGGGCGATTTCGTGCTACAGGTACGCACCAGTGAGCACCTCCCGCGACCGTACGATCGTTAAGCAAAGGCGTGGATCGTGAGCATCGCGATGCCTGTCTTGTGGACCGAGCACCACCGTCAGCACGAGCCCGGCGAGGTGTGGGTGGGGGTGAGGACGGCCGGCACCGAGCTGCCCGAGCGCGCGGAGCGGATCCGCGCGGCGCTCGCCGACGCGGGCGCGCGGCTCGTCGAGCCCTCCGACCATCCCCGCGAGGACATGCTCACGGCCCACGACGCCTCGCTCGTCGATCACCTGGCGACCGCATGGGACGAGTGGGAGGCGGCCGGCCTGACCGAGGACCCGGGCCAGGACCGAGTCGTCCCATACCTGTTCCCGCACCCCGACCTGATCTCCGATCGGTCGCCCGATCCGCCGCACGAGCTGACCGCGCGCGCCGGGTACTTCGCCTACGACACGATGTCCCTGATCGGCCCCGGCTCGTGGGACGCAATCAAGGCCGCCGCCGACTGCGCGCTGAGCGCCGCCGGCCTCGTGCTCGGGGGCGAGCGCGCCGCGTACGCGTGTTGCCGCCCACCGGGTCACCACGCGACCCGGCGCAGCTTCGGCGGCTCCTGCTACCTGAACAACTCCGCGCTCGCCGCCGCCCGCCTCCGGTCCTCGCTCGGCGACCCGGTGGCGATGGTCGACCTCGACGCCCACCACGGCAACGGCGCCCAGGCGATCTTCTACGAGGACCCCGGCGTCCTCACAGGCTCGGTGCACGTCGACCCCGGCGCCGGCTGGTTTCCCCACTTCCTCGGCTTCGCGGACGAGACCGGCGCCGGCGCCGGCGAGGGAGCGAACCGCAACCATCCCCTCGCGCCGGGCTCCGGCGACGCAACGTGGCTCGCCGCCGTCGAGGACCTCGCCTCCTGGGCGCGGGATGGCGGCGCCCGCGCACTGGTCGTGCCGCTCGGCGTCGACGCGGCCGCGGGCGACACCGAGGCGTCGCTGCAGGTCAGTGCAGAGGGATACCGCGCCGCTGGCCGCGCCCTCGGTGCCCTCGGCCTGCCCACCGTGATCGTCCAGGAGGGCGGCTATGACCTCGACACGATTGGCGAGCTGGTGCGGGAGACGCTGGTTGGGGTGGAGGAGGGCATCGCCGGGGGCTCCGTTTGACGGGGGACGACACCCCCGATCGCGTTCCCGGAATGCACGGCTGCTGGGAACCCCTATGGCTAGTCGACGGAATCGACTCGGGCCACGACCCCGCCGGTGGAGCTCCGTTCTGCCGCGCCCTGCGAATGGTCAGGGACTAGGGCTTGCGGAACCCGCCGCCAATACCCAGGTTGGGATCACGCAGACCGACCATCGGGTCGAGCTCGGATGCGAACGTGCACGGGAGCTCGGACGCCCAGCACAATGCGTTCGGCTGACCCGGTACAGCCACTGATCCAGGAACGGCCAATGCGGTCGGTACGCGATAGTCGATCCCGTTGCTTCGATCGATACCGACCGACACGATCGGCTCCTCCGCAACCAGCAGGCCGGGGCCCTCGGAAGCTGGGGTCGTCGGTCGCAGGAATGGTCCGATTGCCGCCGCAACGGCCGCGACCACCAGTAGACCGGCCAGGCCGACCCTCGGCGCCGGCGCCGGCGCCGGAATGCGTTGGCACAGACGCGCCCAGATCGCCGGCCCCTGGAACACAACCAGCCGAGCGAACAGGAGCGCGATGTAGCCGTAGGCGAACCGCGGGTCCGGACCCGCATAGAGCGCCAACACGATGCCGCCGAGGCCGATCGCGAGGAGCCAACCCGTTCCCGGAGCGGGTCGAGCGAGCGGTATCACCGACAACAGGGCGACCGTGACCATCATGATCTCCTCGGCCCGGAGAAGGACCGCGAACAGCCCGGTCGCCCCAGCAACCGCGATCCAACTCGCGGCGACGGCGAACGTGGATTGGGCTGGCTTGCGGGCCGCGGTGATCAGGCCCCCGGCGAGCGCGAACAGCGACACGAGGGCGAGCGCCCCGAGCGAGACGCTGAGATCGTCGGTGAGCCAGGAATCGACCCAGCCCAGACCGGAGCCGGGTGCCGGTTCGACGCGCCAGCGCGCGAAGCTCTGCACGGCCTCAGCCTCTTGCCGGGCAGCATCGGAGCCGACGGACCAGGAGGCATCCGTGCAAGCCGGGAACGGGTACGCGGGACAGCCGGTAGCGACGAGCTCGTAGGCCACCCAGGGGCCGATGAAGGCGAGACCTATGAGCCCGGCCCACAGAATCCGACGCGGCCGCCCGGCGCCCGCAAGGACATAGAACAGCGCCACCACGGCCATCAGCACCCCGGCTTGCGGTTTCACCGCCGTCGCTCCCGCGGCCAGGATTAGCGGGACCGCTGTCGGGCCGGGTGAGAAGCTGGGCGGCTGCTTGTCGGGACCCGACCGACTGATGGCGATGGTGAGCACCGCCCAGCCGGCGAGCAGGACCACGATGCTCACCGCGGGGTCGGGACTGGCGCTGACGTTCACCCGCTGGAGGATCGCCAGGCCGGGCACCAAGACCGCGGCCCCGGCGAGGAACAGCCAGTCGGGCGTCCTCCCGGCCCCGCGCAGCACCCGCCACAGGAGGACCACGGCTTGGAGGGTGAGCAAGAAGAAGGCCGCCCCACCCATGACCGCGATCCCGTGATCGCGCAAAGCGCCCGGGTTCAGGGGAGCGGCGAGCGCTAACCATGACGAGCCGAACCCGAGCGAGTGGTGAACGAGCGCCACGCCCTTGACCGCGCCGAACTCCGACAGCCATCGGACCTCGCTTGCGTGGTAGGCGCCGGTGTCAAACCAGGCAACCGGCTGCGCTGTGAGCAGGCCCATGCCCACGGCCAGGGTCAGCAACGCCAGAAGCAAGCGCTTATCGATCAGGGCGCCGAGCTCCACCAGCGCGCGGCGCACGGGCGACCACGACAGAGCAGCTAGTGCCGCGGCGCCGCCGATCGCTGCGCCCACGAGAGGGCTGAGCGCGAGCACGAGCGACGCGGCCAGCAGCGCGCTGCCCAGCGCGAGCAATCCGATCCACACGCCGAGGAATGCGCGATCGACGGGACGATCGAACACCTCATCGGCCCGAGCCCAGCAGAGAGCGGCCAGTCCGATTGGCAGCGATACGGCAAGCAGTGCCGCCCAGGCGACGAGGAAATAGACCATCGCCCTAGGACGCCGAGGCTCGCCCGGCCGGGCGAGTGAACCTGCAGCGGAGCAGTGTCCGTATGACCCGGAACCCGTCGAGAGCAGTCAGCTTCTTGCCCTCCGTTCGAGAGCGGGCCCGATAGTGCACGGGAACCTCGTAGATCCGCACCGAGCGCTGCAGCAGCCTGGCCGTGATCTCGGGTTCGATCCCGAACCCGGCCTCGCGCAGGTCCAGCGAGCGAAAGAGATCGGTCCGCAGCGCCTTCTGCCCGGTCATGATGTCCGATATCCAGCTGTTGTAGAGCAGGTTCGCGGCGAACGTGACGGCCTTGTTTCCGATCACGTACCAGAAGCTGTATGCCGAGTGCGCTTCGAACCCCCGAGCTCCAAAGACGGCGGCGGACTTGCCTTCAAGGAGCGGGTTCAGGAGCGCTGCGGTGTCGGCGGGCTCATACTCCTGGTCGGCGTCCATGATCGCCGAGTAGGTTCCGGTCGCATGCGCCAGAGCGGTACGGAGCGCCGCGCCCTTGCCGCGGTTGCGGTCGTGGCGCAAGAGCTGAACGCGACGATCCTCGCCCAGTTCGTCCAGCACGGCGTCGGTACCGTCGGTCGAGCCGTCGTCAACGACCACGATCTCGACCTCATCCACCGGAAAGTTCGTCTCCAGCACCTGATCGATCGCACCGCGAACCGTGTCCCGCTCGTTGAACACGGGCATCAGAACCGAGAGATCAGCCATTCGCGCGGCTCACCGTCATGGGCCGTGAAGGACTCGAACCTTCAACCTTGGGCTTAAGAGGCCCCTGCTCTACCGATTGAGCTAACGGCCCAGAGCGGCTGCTGATGGTAGCTACGGGCTGGTTGGCGGCGCCGTCGGAGAGAGGCCGCCGGTTCCGCCGAGCGGGCTCTGGAGCGGGTTCTGGCCCTCGGGCGCGTTCTTCTGCGCGCTCTTCTGCGCCTTCTCGATCGCCTTCTGCTGCTTTCGGGCCTGCTCCGCGATCTGGTCGAGCTGGCGCTTGACGGCCTTCTTCTGCGAGCCGTCGGCCTCGGCGACCGCCTTCGCGGCAGCCGCGTCCGCGGCGTCGAAGTCCGCCGCCGCGTACAAATAGAAGGCGAGGTTCGAGTACGCGCCCTCGGACGGGCGGTCCTCGGCGACGATTTCCTGGGTCCGGGCGGCTCCCTCGGCGTCGTTGAGGAAGACGAATGACTGGACCGCGAGCCCGGCGGCGTTCGGGTCCGGCTTCGACTCCAGCTTCAGGTACTTCTCCCACGCGTTCGCCGATTCGTCGAACTGGACCTTCGCGTCATCGGTGACGATCGGCTGCCCGTTCTGGTCCTGCTCCAGCGAGCTCTGCCCGGCGAGGAAGTGAAGCCTGGTCAGCTCCTCGAGCGCGCGGGTGTCCTTCCGGTCTTGTGCGAGCCTCTGCTCCTGCTCGTCGATTTCCTCGTCGTACTGGGGACTGCTCGACGACGAGTCGCCGCCGCCGATCCCGATCGCGTCGAAGATCCCGCCGGAGACGTCGCTGCCGATCCCGAAGCCGACGAAGCTGATGAAGAACAGCGCCGCGAGCACCGCGTACACGACCTGGACCACACGGCGGCGTTTCCCCTGCAGGTCGAAGAGCATCGCGTCAGCGTAGCTTGCGCGGGCGGTGCCCGATCAGCCGGGACCCTCGGCGGCGCGCGGCTCGGCCGCCTCGTCGACAGGCCTACCGAACAGTCGCGCCAGCAGCAGGCTGCCTTCGAACAGGAGGACCAGAGGCGCCATCGAGATCAGCATCGTCACCGGGTCGGTGCCGGGGAGCAGCATCGCGACGACGGCGATGATCAGGACCGCGTAGCGGCGGTTTCGGGCCAGCTGCTGCGGAGTGACGATCCCGAGCCGGGTGACGGCGAGCACCCCGATCGGGATCTGGAACAGCACCCCGACCGCGAGGCAAGTGAGCGCGAAGAAGCTGTAGTAGTCGCGCGCGCGAACCTGGATGTTGAACTCGGCGGCGTTGAAATTCAGCAGGAACTGCGCGGCCGCCGGGACGACGACGAAGTAGGCGAACACGACCCCGGACACGAACAGAACCGGGACCGCGAGCAGGAACGGGAGCACGACCCGCCGCTCCCGGCTCGAGAACGCGGGCAGCACGTATGCGTACAGCTGGTACAGGATCACAGGCATCGCGATCAGCAGGCCGCCGTACACCGACAGAGTCACCGTGGTCATGAACGGCTCGGTGACGCCAAACGTGATCGGTGTCAGATCGCCCGGCAGGGGCCGGTTCGCGATCTCGAGCAGGAGGTCGTTCTGCCAGAAGCACAGACTCGAGGCGACGACGAGTGCCGCGATCGAGACGATCAGCCGCGTTCGCAGCTCATCGAGGTGCTCGACCAGCGTCAGCTGGTCTTCGAAGTTGACCGCCCTGTAGCGGGCCACAGGCTCAGTCTCGGCGCTGGCCTACGACCTCGCCCTCGACCGACTCGGACTCCTCGTCAGCCTTGGACGATTGCTGCTCCAGCTCGGCGCGCGTGGCCTCGTCGTCGTCGTCGTCCTTGTCGTCGCCGGTCAGTGAGCCCTTGAACTCACGGATCCCGCGCCCCATCGAGCGTCCCAGCTCCGGCAGCTTGCGCGGGCCGAAGATGATCAGCGCGATGATCAGGACGATCGCCAACTCGAGTGGTCCAACGTTAGGCATCGACGCGAATGGTACCGGGGCCGGGCCCTCGTGCGTGAGCGCTATTTGACGGGGATCCTCATCCGCTCCAATGCCTGCCCAGGGACGGGCCTCACCCGACCACTCACCTAACCTGGTGCGTTGCAACGAAACGAGCAGGGGGTCGATCTCATGTCAGCAGCCGAGCCGAACAACCATCGACGCGTGCCCGCGGCCCTCGCGGGGGCGTTCGCCGTTGCGCTGGCGACGATCGCCGCGTCGGCGCCGCACGCCTTCGCGGCGGGAACCTGCTTCGGCGTCCCGTCGACGATCGAGGGCGACAACCAAGCCGACGACGTGATCGTCGGCACCGACGGCAACGACGTGATCAACACCTGGAACGGCGCCGACCGGGTCGACGGCGGCGCCGGCAACGACCTGATCTGCGGCGGGGGCGACGGCGACACGCTGCTCGGCGGCGAGGGCAACGACCGCATCCTCGGGGGCACCGGGGACGACGAGCTCGTCGGCGACGTCGTCGACACCGCCGCGCCCGGAACCGGGGACGACTACATCCGCGGCGGCGGCGGCAACGATGTGCTCGCGGGCGACGCGCTCTCGAACGTCTCCGACGCATTCGGGTCCGGCCGCGACGACGTCCACGGCGGCGGGGGCCAGGACATCGTCGTCGGCGATGCGATCTCGGCCCTAAACGCGACCGGGACCGGGAGCGACGAGGTCCACGGCGGCGGAGACCGCGACGAGGTGATCGGCGACGCGCGTGCGGGGCTGAACGCGACCGGCGCCGGCCGCGACTACATGCGCGGCGAGTTCGGCGGCGACATGATGGTCGGCGACAGCTACGCGACGGGAGCTGGGACCGCTGTCGGGGCGGCGCCCGACACGGTGATCGGCGACGACCAGAACGACTACGTGATCGGCGACAACCGCTCGGCCGGCGGCGACGCCGACGGCGCCGCGAACGACGAGGTCGGCGGCGGCAAGGCGCGCGACAGGATGGTCGGCGACAGCTCCGCGGGCGGGAAGGCCTCGGGGGGCGGCGGTCGCGATCACATGCAGGGCGGCCACAAGGGCGACAAGATGTGGGGCGACCACGAGAAGCGCGGCCAGGGCGGCGGCCCCGACAGGATGCGCGGCGGCGCCGGCCCGGACCGGCTCAAGGGCGGGCCGAAGCGGGACCTGTGCAAGGGCGGCGGCGGCCCGGACAAGGGCAGCAAGTGCGAGACGACCACGAGCATCCCGTGACCGCGGTCCAACCTCATCGCTCGGTCAGGTGGCGAACGGTGCTCGCCGCCGGGGCCACCGCCGTGATCGGGTCCCTGCTCGCGCTCGCGGCCGCCCCGGAGGCGTCCGAGGCGGCGGCCTGCAAGAAGGTGCGGGTCGGCAACTTCAAGGTGAAGAAGGTCAGGGTCAGCGATCCGATCTCCTGCCACGACGGTCGCTCGGTGGCAAAGGCGTGGGTGAAGCGCGACTACGACGACCTGAACCCGATATCGCGCGGCGGCAACGTGTGGTTCTGCAGCTGGCGCCGCCGCGCTCCGAGGTCGACCACCACCGGGACGGCCGAGTGCGATGCCGATCCCGGCGAGGAGGTCAACTTCGCAGTCAGGCACCGGTAGCCCTGCGCGAGCGCTTCGACGGGCGCCTACGAGTAGCGCTCCACCACGCCGTCAGCCACCAGCCCCAGCAGGCGACGCTCGTCGGCGGTCAGGCGGGCGCCTTCGATCGCGCGCTTTGCCGCTGCGACCATGCCCTGCGCGAGCGTGCGCACCTCGTCCAGCGAACCGGTGGCCGCGATCCGATCGCAGATCGCCACCGCACCGGCCGGGTCGAGGCTGCGCAGCTCGATCTCGCCGAGGCCGGGGTCGCGCTCGCGGGCGAGGATCAGCGGCAGGGTGACGGTGCCGTCGAGGAGGTCGGTGCCGCGCGCCTTGCCCGTCCGCTCCGGCGGGCCGCTGACGTCGAGCACGTCGTCGAGGAGCTGGAACGCGAGCCCGATCTCGCGACCGAAGCGGGTCAGCTCCGGGTCGAGCGCGCCGCCGTCTCCGGCGCGACCGATCGCGCACGCGCACTCGAACAGACGAGCCGTCTTCAGCGCGCATCGCTCCAGGTAGCGCTCGCGGGTGATCTTCGGGTCATATGCGTCGCGCCGCTGCGCCAGCTCGCCGAGCGCCAAACCGACTGAGGCCGAGCTCAGCAGCGCCACCTGCTGCTCTGCCCCGTCGATCCCGAGCTCCGCGAACGCGCGCGAGAACAGCAGGTCACCGGTCGCCACCGCCCGGTCGCGGCCGGAGCGTGCGGCGACAGTCGGCCGGCCGCGACGAAGCGGCGCCGCGTCGAGGACGTCGTCATGGACGAGGGTCGCCATGTGGACGAGCTCCACCGCGCACGCCGCGCGGACGGCGGACTCGCTCGCCGCGGGCCCCGCGCACAGCAAGACGAGCAGCGGCCGCAGCCGCTTGCCGCCCGCCGACAGGGTCGAGCCTGCGTCCTCGGCTAGGGCGCGACCATGGTCGGCGGTCAGCTCCGCGAGCCGGGTCTCCACCTCGGCCATCCTGCTCGGCAGCCATGAGCCCGCCGCTTCGAGCACGGACGTGACGGGGGGCGGGACGGTCGAAGAGCGCGGCACCCGTCAGCCCTCCCCGGATCTTCCGGGCTTGATCGCACTGTGGATCGCGATGATCCCCCCGGCGAGCAGCGTCCACCGGATCCGCTCCAGGCCGGCGCGATCCATGATCTCGGCGAGGCCGTGCGGTGGCGGAAACCGCTTCACCGACTCCGGCAGATACGAGTAGGCGGCGCTGTCCCCGGCGAGCTTGCCGAGCATCGGCACGAGTCGGTTGAACCACAGCGCGTGGAACCACGCCAGGGGCGGGCGTCGCGGCTGGGTTATCTCCAGTATCACCGCCCGCCCCCCGGGCTTCAGGACCCGGGCCATCTCCGCGACCCCGCGATCGAGATCGGCGAGGTTGCGGACCCCGAACCCGACCGTGACCGCGTCGAACTCCCCGTCACCGAACGGCAGCTCGAGCGCGTCGGCCCACTCGAACGACACCCCGGGGACACCCCCGGTCGCGGCCTTGCTGCGAGCCAGCTCCAGCATCGGCTCGGAGAAGTCGGACCCGATCACGGTCCCGGTCGGCCCGCAACGCCGCGCCAGCTCGAGCGCCAGATCGCCCGTCCCGCAACAGGTGTCGAGCGCGCGGTCGCCCGGGCCGAGCTCGGTGCGGTCGGCCGCCCGCGCCCGCCACCGGTGGTGAAGGCCCGCGGTCATCGCGGTGTTCATCAGGTCGTACACCCCCGAGATGCGGTCGAACATCCCCCGCACCTCGGAGGCGAACTCGTCCGACTCGCGCCGCGGCGAGCGCTCTCCGGGACCGAGTGCGCCGGGGGCGGTCTGCACGCCGCTCAGCCGCTCAGCGAAGCGAAGCGAGGAAGTCGATCAGGTCCTGCTTCTTCGCCGGCGGGAGATCCGCGTAGGACGGCATGATTCCCGGGCCGACCTCGAGCGAGCGGGCGATCGCCTCCCGCGGGAGCTGCTTGCCGATCTGAGTCAGCTCGGGGCCGGGACCGGGGTTTCCGTTGTGCTCGAACTGGTGGCAGGCGAGGCACCCCGACTGGGCGGCGACCTCCTTGCCCGCCTCTTGCTCCTGCGCGACGGTGAGCTCGATCTCCGTCGGGGAGCCGGCCTGGGCGCCGAGGAAGGTGAGGTAGGCGATCGCGATGATGGTCATGATCCCGGCGGTGGTGGCGATCGGGCGCCGTTCGGGTCGTCGCTCCGGGTTGCGGTCGTAGAACGGCAGCAGGAGCAGCAGCACCATCGCGATCGTCGGGATCCCGACCGTCGCCAGCGGAACGAGCTCCGGCGGCTTCAGCACCCGGAGGAGCTCGAACAGGAAGAAGAAGTACCACTCGGGGCGCGGCACGTAGGTGGTCGTGGTCGGGTCCACCTTCGGCCCCTGCTCGGCGCCGAGCACGATCGACATCGCGGCGACGACGACGAGCACGACCAGCGCCATCGTCGAGTCCTTCAGCACCGCGTACGGGAAGAAGGGCTTTCCCTTCTTCTTCAGCGCGTCGTACTCGCGCAGGTACTGCTCCTTGTCCGTGGCCTTCATCGATTCAGACCGATTCCTTGCGCAGCGACTTCGGCCTCGCCTCGGCTCGCAGCCACGGCGGCGCCGTCGTCCCCAGCTTCACGACCAGGTACAGGTGGGCGCCGATCAGGGCGACGATCAGGCCGGGCACGAGCAGCATGTGGATCGAGTAGAAACGCTGGACCGTCGTGCCGCCGACCTCGGGGCCGGCGCGGAGGAAGTCGGCCAGGTACGGGCCGACCACCGGGCCGGTGGCGGTGATGTTGTTCGCGACCACGGTCGCCCAGTAGGAGCGCTGGTCGAACGGCAGCAGGTACCCGGTCAGCCCCATCACCAGGGTGAGGATCAAGAGCACGACCCCGATCACCCAATTCAGCTCGCGCGGGTACTTGTAGGCGCCGAAGAAGAACGTCCGCGCCATGTGCAGGAAGACGAGGATGATCATCACCGTCGCGCCCCACTTGTGCATCCCGCGGACGAACTCGCCCAGCCACACGTCGTTGGTGAGGTGGGTGATGGAGTCGTACGCCTCGGTCGGCGACGGCGTGTAGTACATCGCCAGGAAGACCCCGGTGATCGCCTGGATCGTGAACGCGAACAGCGTCGCGGAGCCGAGCGTGTAGAACCAGTTCGTCCCCTTCGGGACCTTCCGGTACAGCATCCCGGTGAGGAAGCCCGTCGCTCCGGTGCGCTCGTCGACCCACCCGACGAGGTCCGCGGGCGCGTCCTTGGCGCGGTCCATCGTCCCGCCGCCGTTGCCGGGCGGCTTCTCGCCCGGGGCGTCGGGGCGGCGGAGCGGCGTCGGTATCAGGGCCTGGGGAAACTTCATCGCTGGTCGCTCACGGGGGCGGCGGCACCGAGGGCCGCGGCGGGTAGATGTACTCCCACACTCCTCCGGTGAACTCACCCGGGTCGCGTGCGCGCACCGGGTCGAGCTGGGAGGTGACGCTGTAGCGGGGACCGACCTCCACCGCGCCGTTCTCGATCCTGGTCTGGAAGCGGTCGAGCGGTCGCACGGGCGGGCCGCCGATCACCTTGCCCTGGAAGTCGTACACGCCTCCGTGACAGGGGCAGATGAAGTTGCCCGCGGCCTCGACGAAGCGCACCGGGCACCCGGCATGGGCGCACCGGGTGGAGATCGCGACGTACTCCTCGGGATCCTCGCCGAGGTCGGTGTTCCCCTTCCGCACGTACGCGGTGCTCTTCCCGGTCTCGCCGATGTCCTCGACGATCGTGATGATCACCGGCTTGTAGGTCTCGGTGTCGAAGTCGGTCGGACCGCCGATCGGGGTCCAGATCACCTCTTCCTCGGTGAGCACGGGCGCGAGCGCGAACCCGACCGCGGGGAGGATGACCGCGAGCCCCGCGACGCCGCCGATCGCCTGCGCGGACACGTTGAAGGCCCGCCGCCTCGTCATCGACTCGCCCTCGAAGTAGCCGGGCGGATCGGGCTGGCGAGGGGTGCCGTCGCTCTTGTCTTCGGCGCCGTCAGCCAAGGTCGGAGAGATCCTCAGGAATGGCCAAGCCTACCGAGTCCGCTGCCTGCTCAAGCGCCACGGTCGCGTCCGCGCGCGCCGCGGAGGTGTGCGCGGCGGCGATCAGGGCATCGGAGGCGTCCGGGCGCTGCTCGCGCAGGGCCGCCTTCGCCCCCTCCTGCTGCTCGCCGCCGCCCGCAGCGACGGCGGCGGTCGAGGCGAGCCACAGCGCCGCGGCGGCCGCCTCGCCGTTGCTCGCGCCGTCGGCGTGCACCTGCGCCGAGAGGCTGATCAGGTCGGAGAGCTCGCGCACCGCGTCGAGGTCCCCGAGCCCCGCCAGCCGCTCCAGCCCGCGCGCGTACAGATAGTCGCCCGCGAGCAGCGCCAGGTCGTCATCGGCGCCCACGATCACGCGCGGCTCGCCGTAATGCAGCAGGTAGCCCTCGCGGATCGACTCGGTGAGCAGCGCGTACTCGCCGCGCGCATCCGCCGCCCGCGGGCCCGCCGCCGCCAGCAGCCCAAGCCCCGGAGCGTCGTCGGCGTCCCTCACGTGCGGCGAGATCACGGAGTCCTCGCCGCCAAGCTGGTCGGCGAGCGTGTGAAGAGCCTGATCTGGAGCGATAGCCAATGACATCGGGCGCGCGAGCCTACTCCCTACAGCGCCTCGTCGAGGGCCGCGGCTGCGGCCTCGATCGTACGGTCGATGATCGACTCATCGTGGGCGAGGGAGACGAACCAGGCCTCGAACTGGGACGGCGGGGCGTACACGCCGCGCTCCAGTAGCGCGCGGCAGAAGCGACCGTAGGCGTCGAGGTCGCAGGCGGACGCGTCCGCGAAATTGCGCACGGGCTCGGGGCTGAAGAAGAGCGTCAGCAGGCCGCACAGCGAGGAGACCTGGACGGGCTTGGCGGCCGCTGCCTCACGCAGGCCGGCTGCGAGGCGCCCGGTCATCGTCCCGAGGCGGCCGTAGGCGCCGGGGTCGAGCTTCGCCAGCGTCGACAACCCCGCGGCGACGGCGAGCGGGTTGCCCGACAGGGTTCCTGCCTGGTAGGTGTCGCCGGCCGGCGCAACGCGCTCCATCAGCTCGCGGCGGCCGCCGTACGCGGCGGCCGGGAGGCCGCCGCCGAGGACCTTGCCCATGATCGTGAGGTCGGCATCGACGCCGTACAGCTCCTGGGCGCCTCCGCGGGCGACGCGGAACCCGCTGATCACCTCGTCGAGGATCAGGAGCGCCCCGTGCTCGTCGGCCTGGGCTCGAAGCAGCTCGAGGAAGCCCTTGTCCGGCGGGACGACGCCCATGTTCGCCGGCACCGGCTCGGCGATGATCGCCGCGGCCTCGTGCTCGCCGAGCGCGGCGGGCAGGGCGCCGGCATCGTTCCACGGCACGACGATCGTCTCCGCCGCCTGCGCCGCGGTCACTCCCGGGCTCGCCGGGATTCCCTCGGTCGCGAGCCCTGAGCCCGCTTCGGCGAGCAGGCCGTCGACGTGGCCGTGGTACGCGCCCGCGAACTTCACGATCGCGTCGCGGCCGGTCGCGGCGCGAGCCAGCCGCACGGCGCTCATCGAGGCCTCGGTACCGGAGTTGACCATTCGCGTCATCTCCACCGAGGCGAACCGCTCCGAGACCTCGCCCGCGAGCGCGATTTCGCCCCCGGTCGGAGCGCCGAAGCTCGTTCCCAGGCCCGCGGCCTCGCGTACCGACGCGACCACGTCGGGGTCCGCGTGGCCGAGGATCAACGGCCCCCACGAGCACACGTAGTCGAGGTAGGCGTTGCCGTCGACGTCGAAGATCTCGGCGCCCTCGCCGCGGGCGATGAAGATCGGGTCGCGGCCGATGGAGCGCATCGCGCGCACCGGCGAGTTGACGCCGCCGGGCAGGAGCCCCAGCGCGCGCCGGTACAGCTGCT
>Ga0214473_10004826_pt1 | contig 16184 bp, 27 predicted proteins | sample RVTome_7_FD_203509 | JGI IMG/M metagenome (GOLD analysis project Ga0214473, IMG submission 203509) | Soil microbial communities from uranium-contaminated site in the Upper Colorado River Basin, Wyoming, United States - RVT98D197 | ecosystem: Environmental > Terrestrial > Soil > Contaminated >... | reverse complement strand
CACAGAAAAGTTCTCCGTCATCATAAGAAAAGAAGACGGCTTCCCATCCTTCAGGCCATGGCATGATCTGGACCATCTTTTTCACAGCCATCCCCCCTCTTCTGGCTGGGTTACATATCGAGTTTCACAACCGATTCGAGTCTAAATCCCAGTCTATTTGGCTCTCCTCATCCTCAACGTAATCTCTCTATCCTTCCTCCTTTCTCCTTGGTATCGGCAGGCCATCTCAAATAAAAAGGCCCGTGCCATAATGGACCACGGGCCTTTTTAGTCTCTCTTGCTTCGGCAACCCGGCTATCCCTGAAGGACCCGTGCCTGCACGCCGTAGTGATTGCTCACAATAGATAGCCATTTCAGTTTACAGGCACTCCTATATGATCTGTATTGGGTTTCGCCTGCCTGCGCGAAGCTGCTTCGGCGAAGGCAGGGCACGCAGGCGTGGCTTTCCCCGCCTACACTGCCGGACCAAGGAAACAGCTAATTCCGGCGGGCAGGCGTCCCACGATTATGCGATTAACTCTTTGAAATCAATAGGATTCAAACAAGAATGCGATCTTGGAAAGTGACCTTTTCTGTCAAGAATGGACGCAATGTGCAAATGGAGGTTGAGTGGAAATACTTCGTGTAAAGGAACCGCATGCTTAGTGGTGGGGTGTCGGTGGATCCCAGAATTCGCGGGGGTAGGTGCTGAGTCTTCACCCTCATTAAACGGAAACGGAATTCCATGCCGAGAGAACTACAAAGCAGGTCGTTGCCTCAGTTGATTAAGAAATCCGCTTGCACAGAGCGAGATCATGATCATCCTTGGCTCCCCTGATAGAACCACACGGGTCGAAACGGAAACCTGCTTTGCCATGTCCAACAAACTCACTCTTTCCTTCATTCAAACAGATTCTCAGTTCCTGCCGTGTATACTTATAATGCCATACAAGAACGAACTTCAGGCCGTGTAGTAATACATCTCGATGGCCCGCACGCCTTGACGAGCAAGAAGAATTGCTCGGTGTATTCCGTCAAATAGCTTGCATCGTCTGGACTCAAATCTCCCAAGGCAAACTCGGAAGTGGACAGCAGAATGCAGGTCCCAGTTTTTGTATGGTTCTTGTGTCCATAGTTCAGCGTCTTCAACAATGGCAATTAGTTTGAATTCGTGGCGCCGAAAAATGTGTGCAAGCTGCGGCTCCGCCTGCTGGATATCCACTATGTCGACGGGAACACTCGCCTCTACCCAAATGGAATGACGGGATAGCTTGTCGAAGACACCATTCCTCCGCCAGTCCTGGTCACACGACTTCGTGAGGATCCGAAGCTGATCATCAGTAAGTGAGTCTACGAACGCATTTACATCATCCTGGGATGAAAAGGCACTAGCAAGAGGTTGATGATTTCTTGGTAGACCGCAATTCTCAAGAACTTGCACTGGAATGGATCGAAGAAACCACAAAGCATCGCCCTGGTTCTTAAGCTTACCAAGCTCGGATTTCAAATAGACACGGAATTGTTTCATCGGTTCTCTGAGGGCCAATGTGGAGATTCATCAATTCATCACCGCGAATTGACTTTTAGTTTTGCCGGATTCCAATACTCCGGGAATGTGCCAATGTTAAACAGCCTGCCAACGGATCGGTCAGTTAGGATAGCGGTATCGGCCCTAATTTCCTCAACTTCCACCCGCGAATCTAGAATTATCCCCAATTTTTAGCGGTATTTCGTGCTCATATGAATTTCCTTCCAGGTCCTGATAAGATACTTTAGCATTCAAAATGGCCCCGGGCTTCCAAGATGAATCCTCCTGTCTCAGGCTTATGATCCCAAAGCTATTGGTTGCTTTTGCATACTGGCCATTCTCCAAAACTGGAATGATTCCTTCACCAGAAAAACAATTTTTGATATCGGTTTTAAGTGCGTCATTAGCGGTTGGCAGTAATGCTTGCTCTAACTCTGTATTATCGACTGACAACTTTATGTTCTTGGCCGGGGCGGTTCCTGCATTATGAACTACGAGATCAAAAGCGACAGCAACATTTCCTTCCGAGTGAGTTTCCACCTTGGCTATTACGTATGGCCGCAGCAATTCTTCTTGATGTCCTCCCTCGCTTCTTTGACTCCGCTGAAATGTGCCCAAGCTTTTAAGTGTATACCTGTTTTTAGTACACGCTGGTCCAAGTGCTGATATCATATTCCCGTCTTTACGCTCTCCGAATTCTGCCATTGAAACACCGGCAAGATCGGACGGCAATTTTAGCGTGGCGTTACGGTTATAGACAATGAATGTCCGATCCCTACCCAGCCGACCGATGAACATTCCAAGTTCGAGGAGAATATTGTCTCGTGGGCTTTGGGAAGCATCCCCACGCGAGATTGTTATATCGTCGGGGGTTAGAATAAGAACGGCGAAATCAAAGTGCTAAGGGTCCTTTCCAAAGACTCCAAAGTCCCCTTTCCTAATCCAAAGACACCCTCATTCCAAATCGTTACTTCGGCATCCTCTTCAAGCTGAACTTGTACTCCTCTCGCTATCTTCCAAACCTTCCTTAGAACAACCGATAAAAAGAGATGGCTTCATACCTCCCCCTCTCTTATTTTTCCATCTATAACGACCTTTACTGCTAACCGGACGAGATCTCCCATTCGATAAATGAGGGATAAGTCCCTTCTTTGCAGCCCAATACGACATCTTGCTGACCTTCAGGATTCTACAAAGCTCTTGGGCAGTCATTAATTCTTCCATACCCCGATTCTTTACTTGATTATTTTCACCACATAGGAAACGAATTCGGCAGGGGTGAGAATTGAAGTGCGGTGGAACTTCTTCTCGGGGAAATGGTGGACGTTACCGGTGATCAGGAAGTCAGCCTTGGATTCCAAAGCACATTCTAAAAAGGCATTGTCCTCCGGGTCTTTAGCCATATCATCCATGGTAACTTTCGGGACGACCCACAAAGCCTTCCTTCTGAGCCTTGACAGAAATTCCCTGACGTTGGACTGGTCCAATTTTTTAAACTTGCCCCGCCCCGAAACCTCTTCATATTCTGAAAAAATCTTTTCAGTCATACAAAGCCTGCAATCGCCCCGGAGGATAAGAGACATGATCAGAGCAGGATTGGACTCCGGCTTAAGAAGGGCGGAAATAACGACATTGGTATCAATGACGAGTTTGAGCATACAGAGAAGTCATTTCTTAGCCTTGGACCGGCGATAAGAAGCAATCTCGGTTTCGATTTCTTCATCGGTCATCTTGTCCAGCCCTGCTTTTTGAGCACTGAGCTGAATGGTGGCCAAAATTTCCGGTTGTTTTATGACGTTTTTCAAATAGTCTTCCACACTCAAAATGACCACTTTGGGTTTTCCTCGCCTGCTCACAAGGAACCGGGTCTTTTCCTTCTCCGCTTCCTCCATCATTTCTCCAAAATGAGTCCGGGCGGAAAGAGCATCAACCAGTTTCGTTGCCGATTTGATCGCCATGTATTCCTCCTGATCAATCAACTAATTAATTGGTTTACTAATGATTTTATACCAGAAGGGATTTCATTAGTCAACAGGGCGCGAACAGTTTCAAGGTGCTTTCACCTGAGGGCAACTCGGAGCTCGCCCCGGCGGTGAAGGTGATATGGAGGTACCTTGATTTATTGAACCTTTTCCTTTTATATTGAGACCCGTTTAAATCACTTGATTCTCAAGAGGAGGGTATAATATGGCAGCTCAGAAGAAACTGATGACAAAGGGACAAGTCGTGACTCATTTTGCCGGGAAATTCGAGATTTCCAAAAAGGCCGCTGCATCCATCATTGATGAATACGCAGCACTGGCGATTGCCGAAACAAAGAAAAAAGGAGCCTTTGTGCTCCCCGGCATCGGCAAATCCGTCCTCGTTAAAAGAAAAGCTCGGATGGGTCGGAACCCGGCTACCGGTGAAACGCTTAAGATTCCGGCAAAGACTGTCGTGAAAATCAGACCTGCCAAAGCGTTCAAGGAAGCCATCATCCCACCAAAGAAATGACCTGCTGTCATGCGGATTCTGAAAGTTGGCGCGTTTTAGGTCTGAGGGAAGCATGGGCGAGCGGACTGAAACCTACGACCGCGAGAAACTCTACGATGAGGTCTGGAAGGAGCCTGTGCTGGTAGTTGCCAATCGCTACGGCGTCTCCGACGTCGCCTCGGCGAAGGCCTGCCGAAACCTTGCGGTGCCCCTTCCGCCGCGGGGCTACTGGGCCAAGGTCCGGGCCGGACGCAAGGCACCCCCGCGTCCGTCCCTGCCGCCTTACGACACCCCGGCGGGGATCCAAACCAACCAGCGCGCCCCCGGAAGATCTGCTGGCGGTGCAGCCAGCAAGGTCACCGACGAGAAACTCGGACATGGCTCCGCGACTTCCACCCTCAAGGTACCTGAGACCTCCGATAGCCCCTCCCGCACAGAAAGGGAGTCAGCAGATAAGAAGCGAAACCCGAGGAAGACCTCACCGAAGGAAATTCCGGAATACCTTTATTGCACCATCGACGGCTGGCAGCGAACGTTTCGCTTCGGAGTCAACCGTTTGCGCCCGATCAAGGGACTCCAGCACAAGGAAGGTGGTATCGATGAATGGGATCATCTACAGGCCTTTGCAACCATCCGATATCACCACAAGCCTCGTAAGGGAAGAAGGAGAACCGGTCAGCGGGTCGAGCTATGGGTTTTCCCGACACACGTTCCCAGAACGGACTGGCGGGATGATCCAGAGTGCATCGGCAGCGTCTGGTCACAGGAGGGACGACTGTTCGGAAGTCTTCGCGCTCCGGCAGACACATTCTACTCACTCTTTCCCTGCCTGGCTTCAAACCATTTTAAGGAACTCAGACTCACGCTCCTTCGGATGCATTATCGACAGGGGCTTATAGACGAAGTCGAGTTCGCTCCGAAAGAAACGCCGATGGAAGACCTGCTGGAGTAGGTCCGTAGGGCCCGGCGGTCATGGAAGAAAGACAGGCAGTGGGGTCAGGCCTGCAATGTTGCAATAGACCCTCTGGCGGGAGGCTCTGCGTCTCTGCGGCGAAAATCGTATTTTGGACAAGAGTGATATCATTTACACAGTTCCGTGCTTTCACGGGTGGGCGACCATCTTGGCAAGATATGTGCAGCTTCAGGATCCCGATACTGCCGAAACCCGGGAGTGTGGGCTGTAATGCGCAAAATCAGAATCTGATCAGAGATCGCAGATCAGCAGTGGAAAGAAACAGCAGGCTTGTCTTTCGAGATAATTCTTGACCATCAAAGGGATTTGCGCGAACAATCTGCTGACTTTCATTCTTGCTCGTAGGATCAGGATCACGCTGCGCGTAAAGGGGAAATCTTTTCGATTTTTCTGCCCACGGTTCTTGTCGCATCCCACAGGTCAACGGCCCGCTGGGCGTTCAGCCAGAATTCGGGCGTGTTTCCAAAAAGACGCGCAAGGCGAAGCGCCATCTCAGGGCTGACCGCACGTCGCTCGCGCAGCAGTTCGTTGACCGTCTGTCGCGACACCCCCAGGGCCTTTGCGATCCCCGAAACGGTCAGTCCGTAATCCGGCATAAAGTCCTCACGCAACATCTCGCCGGGATGCGTGGGCCGAACCTGTCTTTCCCTTGTATTCAGAATGCTCATAACACGCTCTCCTCAATGGTAATCCGCTATTTCGACATCATAGGCGTCGCCATCGATAAATCGAAAGCATATTCTCCATTGATCGTTTATAGAAATCGAAAGCTGTCCCTTCCGTTCTCTCTCCAGATCATGAAGCCGGTTGCTCACGGGTACCTTCAAGTCATTCAACGTCGTTGCCAAGTCAAGATACTCCAGCTTTCGCAGTGCCCTTTTCCAGATTGCCGGAGGCAACCGCTTCGACTTTCCCATTTCATACAGTTCCTTCGTATGCCTGTCAGCAAACGTTCTAATCATGACCTATATGTAAATCGTAACGTGACACTTGTCAAGATGCAAAGTGTATTATGGAAATAGGAATGGTGAGCAATAACGGTTGTTCCAACTACTCCCTTTCCAAGGATCCCTACCATAGCTTCATTCTAAGAGAATGATGCAGGATTATAAGAGTAATGATTATCTGATTTCCTTAATGGTTCTGCGTTAGGAAAGCCGGATCTGCTATTGCGATATTGCAGCCCTGACCAAAACCAAGACCCAATCACACGAACCCACGAAGCGTAAGTTGTTTCAGAACCTACGTTCCCTCATTTTACCCCCAGGCCACGGACTTGAGATTTTCTTGGAACTAATCCGGTGCCATCCTCCAAATACACCCCTAAAGATCTTCCTTTTTTCCCCCTCCTTTCTCGGTATATTCCGCATGAATCGTTGCGGACCGCTTCAGGTGAAGTCATTCATCCTGACGAACCTTCAACCGGTTGTTTCCGGTGGGGCGGTCTGAATGCCACCGAAACTTTGTTTGCCAACAATAACTCAATGTGGTAAATTAGACGTGAAAGGGGCGAACTTATGCATGGGATAAAGGAAATAATACAAGAAGCCGAGTCCCTTCCCGTTGAGGAAAGGGGGGTGGAAATCGATAGAGAATGGGTGAAGGTCGCCAAACGTCGGCTTGCGGAATTACGATCTGGTGCCGTGAAGCCGATTCCTGGAAATGAGGTGTTTGTGAAAATCCGGAAGCACTTCGAGAAATGACCTTCTCATTTCATATGTTGCTCTTGCTGGACTGGAGAAAAGGATAGCGGAGTTATGTACTTCGAATGATTCACAAGGAGGTTTTTTGACGATGATTACGGTGAAAAGTAAGATAGAGAAAGGTTCAATCCGATTGCCGAAGAGGGTAAAATTACCAGACGGAACACAGGTTATCGTGAGGATAGAGCCTATCCAGAAGGCTAAAGAAAAACAAAAGATCATTTCAGAGCTATCCGGCGCCTGGTCCGGTGATCCAACGATCAAATCTGTTTTCAAGAAAATAGACCAGGAGCGGCACTGCTATTTCGGGCGAGAGGTAAATTTCGAATGATCCTTCTGGATACCAATGTGGTTGTTGCTTTCTTAAATGGAGACAAGTCAGCCCTAATGAGAATCCAGGCTGAAATTGACAAAGTTGCCTTAAGTACTTTGGTTGTAGCTGAGTTGGATTACGGCGCGAAGGTTTCTCAGAGAGCCAAAGAAAATCTGGAAAAGCTATATCAATTTTTAGATATTGTACAAATCCTCCCATTTGACGTTGACTGTGCAAAGGTTTTCGGGACGGTCAAGAGCAAACTCAGAAGCCTGGGCAAGCCCACAGGAGAAGTGGATGCCCTTATTGCTTCAACTGCCATGGCCCACGAGGCTACCCTCGTTACATCCAACAAAAAACATTTCGAAAACATCGAGGGGTTAAAAGTCGAAGTATGGCCAATGGGGTAAGAAATACCCCGGTCAAAGAATTCCGGGTGAGGTCATGGCCCCTAAGATTATGGCAAAGACCAAGACTCGACCCTACGATGCTGCGGAGTACCTGGAAACCCCGGAGGACATGGCTGCCTACCTTGAAGCGGCCCTTGAGGATGGTGAGCCTGTAGTGGTGATGCACGCTCTGGGAACGATTGCACGATCCCTTCGTGAAAAGAAAGAGGCGGGCCGTGGTTCTCAATGATTCTTTCTTTGAGTCCGGCCCACCCCATTTTGTAGATTATTAGGACACCAGATTCTTCCTTCGCCTGCAAGTTCCACAAAAGCCGTTGATTAGATAATCGATTCTCCCATCAGCCCTTTTCAAGCAGGCGCGGCAAACCCCTCCTGTTTGTTCCGTTTCTGAAGAATGAGGTTTATCCCCTGTTGTTTGGTTGGGTTCTGAGGAACGGGCCTTATCTTTATTCTTCGGCTCTTTCTCCCTTGCTTCCACTCTGGATTTTTCCAGGAACGCTTCGATATCGCTCTTCTTAAAACGAACTGACGTTTCGATTTTATAATAAGGAATCAGCCCCCGTTTGGCCATGATGTACGGATACGGTTTTGAGACTTTGAGCAGTTTGCAGAGTTCTTTGGGAGTAATGAACTCGTCCATGTCGTTCCTCCTGTAGGCGTGACCAAGAACGCCTTTTTTTGTCATAGTATGGCAACGGATTTTCGTCCTGCCCAAAATGTCAGAATATCAAGGAATCGAGCTTGACTTTCCCACTATTTTTTTACGAGTGATGTTCACTTTTCGAGTTTTTCTGGTTACTTGGTGAGACTCCAAAACGAAAGGATAGCCCGCTAACCCGCACCACTGCTGAATTTGCTGTTTTAGAAAGATCCTATCGAGATAACAATCGTAATCGTGGTAACTTCGGTGATTCTTCCCACTATTTTCCCCCTTCTAACTCCTATAATGAGGGTAACTCCTGTAATGAAGTCTACAAGATAATCGAGTGATTTCAAATTGTTATTGATTTTAAAGGGGAAAACAGATTGGCCGGTACTGACTCTGACTCCGTGAATCGAGGTTCGACCCCTCGTCCCCCAGCCAATCTTTCAACAATTCAACCTATTTTTTGTTCCATTGCTATCACGCTTAGCCTTCTTAAACACCTCTTCGGAATCCTAGCGGGAACAATCCGTTCGAGCAGAAATCCCCTCCGGCGATTCAACTCAACTGGGTCCGTTAAACCTTAAAAAGTGATATTGACAAAAGGCACACAATGTCGTATTCACCTTCATATGAAGGTCTTTCAATGGGATAACGCGAAGAATGAATGGTTGAAGAAAAACAGAGGAGTTAGTTTTGAACAAGTTGTTATCCTGATGGAACGAGGGGATATTCTAGAAATAGTTGACCACCCAAATCAAGATAAGTATCCGGGGCAAAAAATCGCAACAGTATGGGTGAATGATTATGCTTACCTCGTACCTTATGTGCAGGAAAGCGAAATCATACTCTTTAAAACCATCATCCCAAGTAGAAAAGCTACCAACAAATATGTGAGGACAAAAAAATGAAAAAGACAATGTTAGATGAGGAAGAAAAAGATATTTTAGAGTCGTACGAACGCGGAGAATGGAAACCTATTAAGAATCCAAAGGCAGAAATCAAAAAACTTCGAGAATATGCAAGGAATACACAGCAAAAGGACAAAAGAATAAATATTCGAATGTCATCAAAAGACTTGAATCAAGTACAGGTTATTGCTGCTCAAGAGGGGATTCCTTACCAGACCCTGGTATCCAGCATCATTCATAAATATATATCGGGATACTTAATAGAGAAAAAGAGGGCTTAACTAATCATCCGAGCGGAAGTTCGCATCCCTCCCGCTCCACTCCCCAGGCGGTCCAGCGTGATCCAGACTCCACTCAATTCGGCCGTTTGGGCGGCATTACGCTGGCATTACATGAGAGGATCAACCTCGAAAGGAGCGAACAGATGAAGGTACGACTAGTAGTTACAGGCCATTCACCTGAGGGTAAGGCAACGGTAGCAAGCGACATGAAAGTTGCTGGGATTACGGTGGGCCTGTTGCCTGGAACGGAATTCCATTGGCTCTGGGGTGCGGACGAAGTGCCAACATTCCCTGATGACGGTTCGCCCCGTCCCACTCCGGCCTACTTCCCGCCGGTTGGGGGATTCAGGTTTGGCCTCTTTACGGTCCCGCCCCAGTCGACGGCCCTCCCTGAGAATCTCGATACCCAGTTGGGCCTCGCAGAAATGGAGGAAAAGTTGCCTGGTATGGCAGCCCATATGGAACCAAGCCATCCAGGCATGCATACGACCGACACCATCGATTTCGAGTACGTCATTTCGGGCGAGATTTGGCTCGAGCTGGATGATGGCGTGGAGGTACACTTGAAGGCAGGGGATACGGTTGTGCAGAACGGGACACGCCACGCATGGCGCAATAAGGGGACCGAGCCTTGTCGTGTAGTGGTTTGCCTCATTGGGGCCTACCGTAGTTGATACTGCTAAAAGGGAATAGACACTTGGAGATCGGAGAAGGCAGGTCGAAAAATAGTCCGTAACAGTTTGTTATTTATAACGAATATGAGAACCGTCCCCGACTTTCGACCCCGTGAGAAATAATCTCCATGAATTAGGCAGCGTCTTTGAGAATACGATACGGTTGTATTAAAACTTCCGCGGGAATTCCGAATCCTTTATGGAGATTGCGGATCATCTCCATGGTAAGGGGTCTTTTCTTGTTTAAAACCTCCGATACCCTGGCACGGCTACCGATGTAACGTTCAAGATCCCGGCGGGTAAGCCCCCGAGTCTCGATGTAATGCAGGATCGCCTCAATCGGGTCGGGCAATGGGATACGGAAGTGTTTTTCTTCGTATGCTTCGACAAGCGTTGTCAATACCTCCAGTCGGTCTCCCTCCCGCGTGCCGGGAGCAGCATCAAAGATGCGCTCGATTTCTTTAAGAGCCGCATGATGATCTGTCTCTGTTTTTATGGGTTTAATCCTCATGGTTAGTCCCTCCGATTAAATTGTGGATGCGTCTATGCGCTCATATTCCCGATGTGTACCTACGAAACGGATATACACGATACCGTACTCGTACTGTATGGCCACAACCAGCCTATACTTATTCCCTTTGATATTGAAAACAACCCGATTGTTTGGGATAAAACTGGCATTGCGATAGACATCCTTAATATCTGCCGGAGACTTCCATACGGCTTGCTTGATATCATTATACCAGGCCTGCAATGGTTGTCGTGCCTCCGGATGATGGTCCCAAAATCCTTTAAGAGTTTTTCGGGAGATAATACGCATGACCCCATTATAATGTGATCCCATCCTGGGAGCAAGTATTATTCTCTCTGGGATGTCTGACAGATGGCAAAGAGTTTAGAAAGTATTTCAAACCGCAGGCGTGGTGTTGATCTTCGAGATGAAGGGGAAAGGGGTTGCCCGTGTGATTACGGGTTCGGGATATGAGTGACAGCGAAAAACGGTATTATTCAAAAAGCAAAAAGGGGTGAGAAAAGGATGAAAAAGAAAATGGTTTTAGATGAAACTGCGGAAGCAAAATACTATGACGAACATACCTTTGCCTTTGACAGACATTTCGACCAATTTGAAGGCACCGGCCGCCTGCCCTAAATCTCGAACAATTGCGAAAAATTCCCCTCGCGCCTGGCGCCTTACGCCTCACGGTTTCTTACTCTATGCGCTGCCTGTCCTCCGTAGCAGGAACTGCGCAGGACGGACCTGTCCTCCGTAGCAGGGACTGCGCAGGACGGACCTGTCCTCCGTAGTCCAGCCAGGCGGGACGAAGGATGGATGCTCCATGCGATTCTTTGTATGCAGCGGGTATTGAACCTTGAGAAGGAGAATGACCTTTGAATCATGAGGGTGGCTCTTGGTTTTTCAGTTACGCTATGCGCTACGTCCTATGCGCTTTGCGATTCTTTGAACAGAGAGGGCGAGGTGGAAAAACCGATTTCCAATTGGAAGCTGTAAGGGATGCTTGGTATGGTTGTTTTGCCTTTGGAATTTTTGGCCTCCTGCCCCGGTGGCCCTGGACCTTCCTTAGGATTTGTCATTTCAACCTCAAGAATGCCAGTCTAAGGTCAAAATCAGCCTCTTTTTTTCACCCTTGATTTATTAAATCAATGACTTGCCTTGGTCCGACCCCGTGAGACGGGCATCACTAAAAAATCATTCTTCTCTGCATATTCCAGAATCTCCCGGTCTTTGTGACCAGCCAGATCAATGTCAGGAACAAAAATGACTTCGAAGTTCGCTTTTCGAAGTCCTTGAATAATGCCTGCATGAAGATTTTCATCTGCAAGAAGTCTCATTATGGTCCATTCTCAAAGAACCTGACTTCCTCTCCCTGAAATTGTCTCGCAGCGAAATCCAGAGCGGCTTCCAAGCCCTCCCGTGTAAGAGTTGGATAACCTCGGAGAATATCTTCTTTAGTCATCCCGGAGGCAATGCATTGCATGATCAACCCAACAGAAATGCGAGTTCCCTTAATAATAGGCTTGCCATTAAGGATTTCTGGATCGCATACAATCAAATGCTCTTCCATTTTAATTCCCCTCCATTCTGCCTCAATTAAATATATACCATTTTTCAGAAAATATTCCAAACATATGCCAGAAGACAAACAGCCATCAGATCCAGCCATATCCGCCCTCTGGACGTTCTAATAATGGATGAGAGTGCCTCAAGTCGGTACGACTCGATTCCGAGACCGAAAAGTGCCTGCCTGCCGCAGGCGGGGGAAGACCGGGACGGGAATAAGAAGCAGATAACCAAGGTTATTGGGTCTAAAATGCAAAGGCTCGGGACGAAGAAGGTCAGAAATCCCGGAGAGGAAGACCCTTCCGGCGGACATGATGATGTACCTTTTGCTTATCCATCTCATCAAATCTCCGCAATCACACACTTTTCAAAGCGGAATTAATGACTATTTTTCTCATTCGAGGGTGACGTACCATTCGTGAAAAATTCATTAGAAGAATGTAATCTATGCTTTCATCCCCTTCCATTTGATGTATTTCTACACCAAGACCGAAAGATAATCAAGTTTTATTCCCTGTGGGAAATAGAAGAGGTGCCGGCGCCCGCGCTGCGAGAGGGCGAAGAAGAAACATCTGAAGACAGCAAGCGGGCCTTACCTACCTGCGCGTAGCCGCTTCGGCGTCGGCAGGTCTGAGTATTCAGTGCGGCGAGTGCGGAGACATCCCTGTAGTGAGCAGAGTCGAACTAAACGCCCCAGAAGTGTCAGCAAGTAGTTCAGTGGTGCTCAATATAGAGGTTAGACGCCCTACCGCCCCGCACACGCCGTGCAAGCGTCATCGGCTGGTTTGCGGGATCAACGTGAAGGGAGACCTTTCTCGCTTAGCATGGGCCCTGTTGTGGCAAGTGGAAGTTGCATTTTTCCCTACGTCCCCCATATTTTCCATGGGCACCCCTCACATCTTCAATCGGTGCAATCGCTGGCAGCAGTTTCGAATTAAGTAAGAAATCGTGACCGTGTCCGTGTCGCGTGTCCGTAACTTACTGAATATTCTCTGCCCGGTAGGATTCTCTTAACTTCATTAAGAACGTATCATCGTTAAAAGCATTTTGAATCTTTTTACTGCCTTTAAGGCATGGGGCTGGTTCGCTGGCATAATAACCATGTCGCCTTCTCTCAGATGGTGGGGTGCGCGGGAGATGGTAACTTCGGCCTCCCCGTTGAGAACGTAAACAAGGGCATCATAGGGTGCGGTATGTTCGCTCAATCCCTGCCCCTCATCAAAAGAAAAAAGGGTCACCGTGCCTGTCTTCTTATCGATAATGGTTCGACTCACCACCGACCCGCTTTGATAAGCAACCAAATCAAGGAGTCGGTTCACTCCTGCCGGAAGCCCTTCCGGGGCATTCTTCTTTTCTACTTTTTCCATCATTCCCACCTCCTGTTCGTTTTCAACCATTATACTTTCTTAAATCGGACTGGTCAATCCGACTCATGATTACATGGATTTTAAGAAATGATTACAGAGATTTCTCTTTGTTCCTACGGATTTTGAAATCGGTGTAATCGTTTCATAATCGCTGTAATCAGGGATTTCTGGGAAAGCCCAGAAATCCCTCCTTCTCTACTTGACAAGAAAATTGGTGGCGGGTATAAAATACCAACCAGGAAACCCTTTCACCCCCACCCTTCCCTCCCCCATCAAGAGGGAGGGGAATAAAGGGATTATGATAAAATTTGGAGAAGCCTGTGGCAGACAATCCGAAAATTGAATTTGACCATGCAAAAGGGGAAAAGCTCCCCCATTTCCGGTCTCTGTCCGGGATCGAATATCAGCGTATCTATTCCCGGGAGGATTGGGATAACGTACTTCCAGACGCCGGGAAATACCCGTTTGTCAGGGGCATCCACGGTGATATGTACAGGGGGAGGCTTTGGACCAGAAGGCAACAGAGCGGGTTTGGCTCTCCTGAAGAGAGCAACGATTTGTTGAAGTTTCTGCTGAAGGTCGGGCAGACCGGCATCAACATCGATTCCGATATCGGGACCAAGCTGGGCCTGGACCCCGATTATCCCCTGGCCCAGGATGATGTGGGGCTCCAGGGGACTTCCATGTGCACCTATGAAGACATGAAGGCCCTCTTCAAGGATATCCCCCTCGACAGGATCAGTTCCACCCTGATCTTCCCGCCCCCCAGCTCGCCAATCTTGATGGGGCAGTACCTCCTGATGGCAAAGGAGCAGGGTATTCCCCAGGAGAATCTGATCGGCACGATCATGAATTGCTGCTTTACCCAGCTGGTGGGACCCACGTTTCAGGCCAATACGGCCTTCTTTCCCATCGATCTGGCCCTGAAAATAGGCCTCGACCTGATCGAATACCTGGTCCCACGTCTTCCCAGGTGGAATATTCTCAACGTCAATTCCCGGAATATTCGCGAATGCGGCGTTGATGCGGTCCAGGAGGCTGCCTTTGTACTCGCCCTCGGGACCGACTATGTGGACAGGCTGTGCAAGAGAGGGTTAACTATAGATAGCTTCGCCCGGCGGATCGGGTTTTTCTCGGCGGTCCACTTAGATCTATTCGAAGAAGTGGCCAAGTTCAGGGCCATGCGCCGGATATGGGCCAGGGCATTAAAGGAGCGCTTTGGAGCAAAGGATGAAAAGAGCATGTGGCTCCGTATTGCGGTCCAGACATCGTCCCTCACCCTCACTGCCCAGGAGCCGATGAACAACATCGTAAGGGCCACGGTCCAGACCCTGGCGGCCATACTCGGGGGAGTCCAGTCTGTTCACACGACTTCTTATGACGAGGCTTACTGTCTTCCTACCGAGGCAACCCAGAAGCTTGCCATCCGCACGCAGCAGATTCTCGCCTATGAAACGGGTATCACCAAGTCGGTGGACCCGCTCGGGGGTTCATACCTGGTCGAAAAACTGACCGACGAATTGGAGGAGCGGATCTGGGAACTCATGAAGCTCATTGAAAAGAAGGGCGGGTTCATCGAGTGCTTCAAAGAAGGATGGGTGGAACAGGAGCTCAACCAGGCAAGGTACAAACTCTCGGAGCAGATGGAGACGGGAGAACTGCCCATGGTGGGAATGAATCTCTTCAGAGACGAAGAGGAGGCCGCGGAAATCGATATCTTCAAGCAGCAGCCCGACATGCAGGCAAAGCGAATCGAATATGCGAAGCAATACAAAAAGAACCGGAATCAGGAGCCTGTCCGCCAGGCCCTAAGAAACCTGTACAACAGGGTGCGAAAAGAATCCGATAGAGATATTGTCATACCAATCCTGGAGGCAGTAGAGGCGCGGGCAACCTTGCAGGAGATCTGTGATGTCATGAGAGAAGCCTGCGATTTCCCTATTCCTCAATAGAGAGATTTCTCGATAAAAAGAGAAATCTCTGATTACACAGATTAAGAAGACGATTACACAGATTAGACCTGACTTAAGAGAGTGTTATAGTGAACGACTTAAATAAAGTGACATCGGCTATGTGTCATTGCGAACGAAGTGAAGCAATCTCATGGGATTGCCACGTCGCTTCGCTCCTCGCAATGACTACTTTTCAAGGTCGTTCACTATAGTTTTACAAAGCTCTGTATGGAAGGAACCTTGAATGGCACGGAAAAGACGGATCATCATGGCCAAAATGGGACTGGACTCCCACGACAACGGTCTGAGAATTGTGTCCAAATGGCTTGCCGACGGGGGATATGAAGTGATCTACGCAGGGGTATACAACTCTGCCGATCGAATTCTGCACATGACTATCGAGGAAAACCCGGATGCCCTGGGTCTCAGTTTTCTCGGAGGGGAGCATCTCCACTATGCGGAGAAACTGATTAAGCTTTTGGGAGAGAACGACCTCTCCAATGTAAAGATCTTTGCAGGCGGAATCATACCTCCAAATGATGTGGTGACGATGAAAGAAATGGGCGTGAACGCTGTTTTTACCCCCGGAACACAGCGTCCGGAAATACTCGCAGTTATCGACAAATGTTTGGGAATGGATCAAAACCCTCCCCCTTGAGAGACTGTGTCGCAATGTCATTGCGAGGGAGTGAAACGACCGAAGCAATCTCACAACGCTTCGAAAATAATGAGATTGCCGCGCTCCCTTCGGTCGCTCGCAATGACAAAACAAGGATTACGACACAGTCTCTGAGGGGGGAGGGAAAGGGCGCCGCCGTCCAGAGCCGCCCTGAGGACGCTGGAGTCAGCATAGGGACTATGGCGCCGGACGGTGGGGTGCGAAACAAGCCACTTACCC
>Ga0214473_10004825_pt1 | contig 16185 bp, 12 predicted proteins | sample RVTome_7_FD_203509 | JGI IMG/M metagenome (GOLD analysis project Ga0214473, IMG submission 203509) | Soil microbial communities from uranium-contaminated site in the Upper Colorado River Basin, Wyoming, United States - RVT98D197 | ecosystem: Environmental > Terrestrial > Soil > Contaminated >... | reverse complement strand
CTGCCAGGGTCGGATTAATATGATCCATACCCTCCTGTTCTTCAGGCGTCGCGGGCTCCGGGTGAAACTTCGATCTGACCTCGTAATCAATTCCTCCTGCCATGGCGGTCTCCTTTTTGATTAGAAAATAAAGTTCTCGTCTTACGGTCTCGGCATGGTTCGACAGGCTCACCATGATCCTTCGACAAGCTCAGGATGACCGATCATGGTGAGCCTGTCGAACCATCGTCTTGAGCTTGTCAAAGAATGCCCGTATCGTTAAAACGATAAACGTTAAACGATGAACGACGGACAGTTACTAATCAGTCCATAATTGTATAGACACTGAAAACAAGCCGTTCGTGCTGAGCTTGTCGAAGCATGAACGGCGTAGCAACGCACCCTCCCTTCGATGGGCTCAGGGCGATCGGACGAATGTGGTGAGCTTGTCGAACTACAAGCTCAGGGTGAACGGTAAAAAATATGTCTTCTCAATTATGGACTCCTTAGTAATTGACCTTTGTTCATAGTTCATCGTCCATCGTTCATTGTCCAATACGGGCTTCTCGTAGAGTCGAGTCTCCGACCTAACCGCAGCCTTTACTAAATTCTTTTTCCCAAGACGCCGTTTCCATAGGCATCCATCTGGAAAAGCCATCCCGGTTCAACAACGACCGTGGTTGTCTTTGCCTCGATGATTGCAGGCCCTTTCAGCTGGTTGCCGGGTTGCAGCAGGTCCCAGTCATATACAGGCGTCTTCTCAAATGAACCCCTTGCCTCCCAATAGCAGTCCTTTTCTTCTTTCAATGCTTCAGCGGAGGGTATTTTGTTCTCTCTATCCGATTTCCCAACGGAGAAGTGCGGTAGTTTGCAAGTGACAAACAACCTGAACGTTTCGATTTCCATCCCTGCTTCGGGAAAAGCTGCCTCCGCCCCATAGAGACGCCTGAACTCTTCAGTAAAAAAGTTACATATCGCCTCCACATCCTTCTGGGAATGCACAGACAGGACCGGTGAGGCGATGTGGGTGTACCGCCACTGGGCCCCATATCTCATCTCCAATTCAAGCCTGAAGATTGCCCGTTCCTCTGAAAAACCTTCGAGGATAATGTCTTTTATTGCCTGGCTTCTCAGGTCAGACACAATCGAGTTGAATGTGTCATACTCCTTAGAATATATCGCTGTGGCATAATCGAAAAATCTGAGATGGTGAGACTTCTCGTACTTATGCACAATATCCAGGGTTGACGCACCGAAGGCGCCAAAGACCGGGGTCGCGGGCGGAATGTAGCAGACCTTCATATCCGCCGCAGAGGAGACACTGCAGCAGTGGGTCGGACCCGCCCCGCCGCAGGCAAAGTAGACGAATTCCGAAGGCTCAAGGCCTTTGAATGCGACCTCTTTGAAAACCTCCTGGCCCATCTTGGTGTCCACTACCTTTTTAATCATGAGGGCGGTGGTCACCTCGTCCCAGCCGGCCCGGCTGCCGATTTTTCTCATGGCCTCTAAGGCTTTCTCTTTATTGAGCGTCATCTTGCCGCCAAGATAGTAGTCCGGATTGATATAGCCAAGCACGACATCGGCATCGGTCACGGTAGGCTCCTCACCTCCGAGATCATAGCACGCAGGACCGGGGATGGACCCGGCGCTCTTCGGTCCAACCTCCAGCCTGTTCCCGAGCAATGGGTTAAGCCAGGCGATGGAACCGCCCCCAGCGCCTATGGAGGTTGTTTTGATCGAGGTCACCTGCGTTCTCCATCTGTCTACAGTAGGATAGAGATCGTAGTACCGAATGGTCCCTTCAGCGATCACCCCGATATCAAAACTTGTTCCACCCACGTCCGTGTAAACGATGTTCGGGAGACCAAAACGATCACCTACAAAGGAAGCACCGCATAAACCGGAAACAGGACTTGAATTGTGGGTACTCACAGCGATGGTTCTTGCGGCCTTTCCGCAGCCGCCGAGATTGTCAACTAAAAGAACGGGTTTTTTATATCCTTCATCTATCAGACTGCTGGTCAAAATGGAAAGCTGCTCCACAAACTGCACGTGCATGTAGCCGTTGACAATGGCAGTCATCGTCCTCACATACTCCCCTTCCTTGGGTGAAATCTCGGAAGAGAGAATCACAGGCATGTTCCCGAGATAGACCTCGGGATATTCCTCCTCGATGATCTCCTTGATCTGGCGCTCGTGACTGGGATTCATGAACGACCACAAAAGACTCACAACGAACCCGCGAACCCCGTTGTCCACAAGGTATCGGACCTTCTCCAGGACATCGTCTCTGGAAAGCGCCATGACTTCGCGGCCCTTATAGTCAACCCTCTCCCTCACCCCTACCACGAGTTTCCTCGGAATGAGGGGGAGGGGTTTCTCAACCCGTCCGACATTCTGAACATCCGACTCAGGCAACCCATCTGCCCATTGCCGCCCTCTTCCTATGAAGATGGTATCTTCGAATCCGCGGGTCGTGATGAGTCCCAATTTTGGACCGTTTCGCTCAATGAGGGCGTTGGTGCCTATGGTGGTGCTGTATTTGATGACATCCGTCTGCTTGAGGAAGTCCTCCGTACTCATTCCAATTTTTTCTGCGCATTCTTCGATACCTTTCATGAAGCCAACTTTCAATTCATAATGGGTTGTGGGGGTTTTCGTGATAGTATACTCGGACTCCTTGCTCACGAAGAAGTCCATAAAAGTCCCACCGACGTCAACATTGATCGAGTAACCCATGCTTGCCTCCTTCGCTTAAATCCAAGAAATTATAGTGAGCGACAAAAGAAAGTAGTCATTGCGAGGAGCGGAGCGACGTGGCAATCTCCTGAGATTGCTTCGCTGACGCTCGCAATGACATCCAGAGATATAGCAGCATATTTAAAACACTCACTATGATTTAGCCTTTGGAAAACTACACCATTCTCAAGGGCGACCGTTTGTGCAGATGACTATTATTTGGAACCCGTCCTCAATCGATCCATCAAGGCGTGAAGAATCTCTATGGCGATGTCATGAGGAATCTCCCCGTCACTGGTGTAAAAAAGATATTTTAGCCTGGATTTCGACACAAAAGATTCTATCTTTGAGAGCCGATTCCACAGATCCTCCTGGGTGTCTATTCCGATGGGCAGCGGTACGCCGAAAGACAGCTTCAACGAATTCACCATCTCCTTAATAAAATCCAGGTCGCTCTCCCCAAACCTATTCCCCAACAGAACCATGCCGACCGGCTTAAGAAGGCTATGCACATCCTTGATGGCTTCCAGGGAGAGGTCTTTCGTCACAATCACGGGGAATGCATTGAAGGCTCTGACAATGTTGAATAATGTCCCGTACAAAGCCTTATAGGCTTCTTTGCTTTGTAGCAAATCCTCTACAAATTTTCTCCCCAATGGATCTTCCCGGAAGAAGAGGGCATCGACTTTCAGCTCACACAGACTTTTCACCAGTTTGGTAAAAAACGGTCCAAGAAGCTTTATGGCTTCATCCTTATTGCCTGCATGGAATTCCTTTAACATCCGAACAATTTCCAAAAAGGCGCATGGCCCGGTGAGCGCACATGCGACGGCCACATCTCTTCCCAATGAAAGGGTGAGGCGTTTGGTCACTTCCATCACCACAGGGATTCTGCCGCGACTCATGAAATCTTCGGGCCGGAGACCCGACAAGCCTCCTCCTCTCACTACGGTTGGAGGATTGTATTCCCCCGGCCAATCCACTTCACATCCAAAGGACTCGCTTTCAAGGGTAGTATCGAAATTACTCACAATGACGTCCTGGCCGAGCAATCCGTAAACTCCCTCAAGAGCATTGGTGTAGCAGCTCGCATCCACCACCATATCTCTCAGCGACACGTTCGCTGTCCTTGCAGCCAAACCGTAGATAAAGGGAACAAACGGCGGCCTTCCATCGTTCTTTCCCTGCAATGCATTACGAAAGACGAGTCTGGCGTTCATGGTTGCTCCCTTAGACGTAAAGAAACGAGATTGTACGCAGAATGTTTACAAAGTCATTCCATAATTGAACGGATTCCAAATCCGAAGCACGAAATCCGAAATTCGAAACAATTTCGAATGACCGAAATTCAAAATTCGAAACAAATGAGTAAAACATGTTTTGAAAATTCGGTCATTTGGATTTCGGATTTCGATATTCGGATTTCGATATTCGGATTTCGAATTTGAAAACTGCACATAAATTTCAAATATCTTTGGATAGGTATTTCTCCTTCATTTTCTCCAGGTCGATGGCAATATCCACCGGAATGGGATGCCCTGGGGGCAGATACTGGACCTCGACCATCGTCCCGCATTGGGGGCAATAGAATTCGAGGATGTGGTTAAACCTGGGATCAGGCGCATAACTCACCTGCTGGCCCTTGGAAATCTCAACGGGCGGCCCATACACTTCCGGACCGGGCCTGTCGTACACAAGACACCCCTTGAAGTAGGGTTCCTTCGCAGAGATAAGCTCGGCATCGCAACGGTTGCAGCACCACATCTCTTTCTTCAGGTCGATGCATAGGTATTCCGTGATGTTGACCTTTTCCATCGTGTCACTCCTTCATCATGACGGCGTTTGAATATTTATCCATGTGTAATGACATCCCTGCCGGGACGACGTAGGTAGTGTCTTTGGCATCCACAATTGCAGGACCCATAACGACATTACCGGGTACAAGAAGCTCCAGTTCAAAGACAGGCGTATCTTGATATCCCGATGCGGATGACCAAAAGACCTGCCGGGAGTTCTTCATGGCTTTCCTCGGATCCCGTCCTGCCATTTTGAATGTTTTTGCAGTTAAATGAGGCATTGGCACCCTGGCGTTGAGCGCGATGGCTGAAATGGAAATGGACCCTTCTGCAGCAAACTTCGCGCAAATCTCTTTCACGTCCTCTTCCGAGTCAAGAAACAATTTTTCAATACTGATTTTCACTCTTTTCAAAGCCCCACCCCCCATCAGTTCCAGAGAATAGCCCGCATGGTCGGGCGAAAAACCTTCTCCCCTGATGTCTCTTTTTGCTGACTCCCTCAGGCTGCTGATGATTGCGTTAAAACTTTTATAATCCGAGAAGTACTTATCCCCCCTCCGTAGTTCGATAGGGGCGAACTTTGAGTAGCTGTGAAGGACGTCCGTTGTGGACGAGCCGAAGGCGCTGAAGACAGAGGCATAAGGCGTGGCAAGACTATGGCCAAAGCGAAGATCCCTGACAAAGTCAGCGTAATGGGTCGGGCCTGCCCCTCCATACACGACCACGGCGAAATTGGACAGGTCCGCAGCTTTCAAACCGTGCGAATCAGCAAACCGGAGGATCTCTCTGCTCGTCATTTTGCCCATCTCTTCCCTGACCATCCAGGCCGCTTCGCTCACGCTCACACCGAGGCGATCGGCGATTCTCGTCTTCATGACTGCCTCGGCCTTGGCTTTGTTTAGTTTGATCCGGCCTCCCAGAAAGTAATGGGGATCGATGAAACCGAGAATCACATCTGCGTCCGTTACCGTGGGTTCCATTCCGCCAAGATCAAAACAGGCGGGGCCGGGTCGTGCTCCCGCGCTCTGGGGTCCGACCCGGAGGTTTTTTGATCCATCGAGTCTCGCTATAGAGCCGCTTGCAATGGGGGCGGAGTATGTCGTGATCATGGGCACGTTCACCGGGAACCCCCCGATCAGAGGGTTGGAACTGGTGCTGTAAACCCCATCGCGAATGAGGCCGAGATCAAGGCTTGTGCCCCCTATATCGACGGTGATCACTTTAGAAAAGCCGTACATTTTCCCCAGGCTCCCGGCGCCAATGACACCCATGGCAGGGCCGGAGGAGTAAGTGTCGATCGCTCTGGTCTTCGCCACCCTTGCCACCCCGCCGTGAGAATGGGCGACCATGAGCGGGTGGGCGCAAAAATTAGCCCTGAGATCGTCCTCCGCCTTATAGAGGTACTTGACCAGCACATCGTGAATGTAGCCGTTCACGACAACCGTGTTGGTGCGATAAAAATCACCGGGCTGGTCCGACATCTCGGATGCCAGAAAGACCCGCACACTTCCCAGGTAAAAGTTCGGATATTGCTCTTTGACGGTATTCTTGAATTTCTTTTCATGGACCGGATTGATATGGGAATTTCGCAGACTCACGGTAATGGCCCTGGCCCCCATGTCGATGAGACGCTGCATGCTGCTGAGAACTTCATCCCGATCCAAAGGCGTTGCAATCTTACCTGTGTCGTCTATCGACTCATCCACTTCGGCAATCAAGTCTTTCGGGATAAGCGTGAAGACCGGCTCCGCCTCCTTTGGCTCCGCAGCATAGAGCGAATCCTTAAATCCTTTGCTTACGATCAATCCAATCTTGGATCCTCTTCTCGTGATCAGGGCATTGACGCCGGTCGTTGTCGAGTACCTGACGACATCCGTGTTCGCAAGCATCCCCGTCACAGAAACCCCGAAGAGCTTTGCTCCCTCCTTGATGCAGTCCGCAAGACAGACGGTCAGATCGTGGGGCGTTGTCAGGACTTTGGCAGTCTTCAACTCCCCTTCCCGGGTAAAGAAACCATCTGTGAAGGTGCCGCCTGTATCGATATCAATCGTAAACATAATCCCTTCTCCTCATCTTGGTGTTCCCTATGTCCCCTCGCCCTGGAGATTGTGTCGTAATTCGCAACTCGCCCTTCGACAGGCTCAGGGCGAACGGCTAAGTAATTGATTTTTAATGGGCCGTGGTCCGTTCGTGGTGAGCCTGTCGAACCATGAACGGACTTACGACACGGTCTCCCGTGGAAGAGAATTCTTCACTCCTCAGCACGAACCCCGCAGGGGCACTATACATAATGCCCATGCGAAGGGGGAGTTGTCAGGGATAAGTTTTAAGTTCGGTTGCCCACCAGCTCCAGGGCCTCATTTTTCTGAAACGTATTGGACAGCGTTTTCCCCGGCGATACGACCCGAGTTAAGGGCAAAACCGACCAAGTGTCCGGTCAGGCGGTAACAATAGCTTTCCGATTCCCAGCAGCCGGCGGTAGAACCAGCGGCATAAAGTCCCGGAATTGGGTTGTCCCTGGTATCAAGAACCTTCATCTGTTCATTGATCTTAACCCCACCTATAGCATCGCAGATACTCCCATGACCTTTGATAGCGTAGTAAGGGGAATTGCGCAACGGTCGTAGATATTTCTGGTCTTTGGCAAAAAGAGTGTCATGACCACGCTCACAGGCAACATTGGTTTCGTCTACTGTAGCCTTCAAAACCGTAGGCTCTGCTCCCATCCAGTTTGCAATCTCATCCCAGGAATCCGATACCTTCAAAAACCCTTGATCCGCTTTCTTCTGGAGTTCTCTTTCCAATCCAGGCAGTGGAATAGCCGGCGGCGCAAACCCGTGAAGGGTGTGAGCACCGAAGATTCCACTCCTGACTAACCCTTGTTCTTCCATCATTCGCCTTGTCTTGCTATCAAAAAGGGTATAGCTCAGTCCATCTGGTTGCAGAGCAAGAGCGTTTCCGAAAGCAAAAAAGGCCAAGTTGTAAGCTTCATCAATGAATCGTCTGCCATTTTTATTCACCCAAATCGTATAAGGCTCCCAGGCAAGCTCGCTTAACCTTACTGTGATTGGCGTTCCATCATGCCCCGTCGCGTCAACCTTCATCCCCATATCAACTTTACGAGCCAAGAAAGGCCCATGTAACACCAGTGTGCCCAGGCCTGAGGTAGCAGCTCCTACTTCGGTGGCCATGGTCACCCCGTCTCCTGTGTTGCTGGGTACCCCGTCGTATGACATCGTATCCTGGTAGTACGGACAATATTTCTTAAGCATTTCCTTGTTGTTCCCATAGCCACCCGTGGTTAGGACAATGCACTTGGCCATCACCGTTATCTCCCCGTCCTTGCTTTCCGCCACGACCCCGGTGACATTCCCTCTCTCACCACGTAATATTCTCTTGCCACGGGTGTGCGTAAGCACTTTTACTCCCAAATCTTCGCAGCTCTTACGCAGGACTTTCATCAACTGGGCACCCTGACCTTTCACGATGTAGTGCCTGACCCAGGGTACCTGACCGGGGAAAAATTGGGCAAGTGTAAACTCCAATCCCTTTTCTTCCAGCCACCGTATGGTATCCCCAGATTTATCTATAAACGCACGCACAAGCCTTGGATTAATTTTCGACCAGTGAGCCCATTCCATCGCTACCTTAAAAAGGTCATCCCTGCGGGCGTCGACCCCCATCCGCTTCTGAACGGGGCTTTCAGCGCCAAAAATGTCATGGGCCATGGCAGTGCTGCCGGCCGGGGCTCCCGCCTTCTCCAGTACGGTGATGCTTTTGCACCCTTTTTCAGCAGCAGCTACCGCTGCCGCCAATCCCGCACCGCCTCCGCCAACGACGACCAGGTCTGCTTTGAAATTCTCGGCTTTTGTTGCCATTCCGGATTTCCTTTCTGCAAGATAAATATTTGTTGAGATGTGATTCGGCCTCAAACATAGAATAATGACAAAATAGCCACAGATGATTATAGAATGACTATCTGTATTGCTTTGTCAGTCGCAACATCTCGTTCATAAAGGCTCTGGCAGGAAGACCCCTCGCTTCCTGTTTCTTAATCCATTCTTCCCGCAGCGGAATGAGGGCATCCCGCCACAGCTTTTTTTCCTCTGGTGTAAGGGTAATGAAGTTGAGGTTGCGCTTCATTGCCGCTTCGCGTCCCATCTTCGTTTCCTCAAGAGCCATCCTCAACCAATCCTGCTCCCCAAATCCCCTGTTGTCGAGGATTATTTTCTGGATATCAGGAGGCAGGGCATTGAATCTATTTTTGTTCATGATGGCTATTCCGGAAGAGTCTCCAAAATCGGCCTCGAGAAAGTTGTTCGTCACTTCAATGATCTTCATGGCAAACATGCCAGCATAAAGGTCCCAGGAGCCATCAATCACCCCCCTTTCCAGGGCCAAATACCGATCAGGTCCCGGGATACCTGCCGGTTTGGCTCCCAGAACATCGGCCAGAGTGACCTGCCAGCCCGTGGCAGCAACCCTCAATTCCTTTATCTCGTTTGGGATCCTAACAATCTTCTTAGGAGAATGGAAGACAGATGGCGCCATGATTATGTCGTATAACAACACAACATCTTTTTGTTTTTCCTGCATAATTGGAAATTTTTGCCTCAGCTCGTTATAGACGCGCATTCGAACATCGACATTTGGCCAAGGGTGAGGCCATTCTAAGCCAGCCAGGGTCAGGCCCGTATCAAGGGCGAAATGATCCATCACTTGATTGAGCTGTCCATACGCCATATCGGTTATTCCCCCGACCGTCGCGTCGTAGAATTCATCGGGTTTGTTGACGAGAGATCCCGCGCCATAAACCGTTATCTCGACCCTTCCACCAGTGTCTTTCATCACTTTCTGGGCCCAATTCGTGAAGGTCTTACCCAGAGCGGTATGGGGCGGATAATTGTGGGCAAATCTCAGCTTGATCGGTTGAGCCAGTACAGTTGTGGAGAAAGCGCTTACCAAAATCATTGCAATTAAAACTATTGACAATTTTTTCATCTCACACCTCCGTCATCTTATTGCTGGGGATTTACCCCGGAATTCCGTTTAGTGATTAAGCCTCTCAAATTAGTCCATGAATTGACACTGGCGATATGAGAATCCATAACCCCACCGTCCGGCGCCATAGTCCCGGTATTGACCTCAGCCTCCTTGTGGCGGCTATGGACGGCGGCGCCTAACCTCCCCTTACTTCAAGGGGAGGAATAACTCCCCTTCATCCCCCATCCTAACGCCCTCTCCTCTCTCCCCCTCTTAAAACAAGAGGGGGAAGGGGGAGTTATAAGGGGGGATAGTGGGGGGTTAACATTTCTCAACGATATTCGCCCCCAGTTACAAATAGAAAATGGAATATGGGTCTGTCGATTCTTCTGAAAACGATTGGACAGTGTTTCATCCGCTTTGGGACAAAGATAAGACAACTCTTTGTAAGCAAGTACTTCTCATCTTCCAGCCAGAACTCTATTTCTCCTCCGAGGTCATACACATTTCCCGTCTCTGTGCCGAAGAAGCCCAATATTTCATCATGGTCATGGACATGCTGGGGGAATCCGCCTGATGGGTCGGCAGCCTCTTTCCAAAGCCAGACCGCTTCCACATAAGGGGCTCCTTTTATTATTCCATCGCCCAGCCACATCATGAAGTTCGACCTTTTGGACGGCACACCGGGTTTTCCCCTGAATTCCGGCAGGTCCAGCCCCGGCTTGAAGTCCGTGATAATAAGTTTTTCATGTTTTCTCTCTGTCATGAGCTATGATCCCTCCTATCCACGCCTCATTTCCCGATCATCATACTCGGAAGGAATAATACAATCTGAGGAAACAGAATGATTAATATTTCAATAACAACAAGGACTGCTGCAAAAGGGAGACATCCTTTGTAAACCGTCCCGATGGGGGGATCTTTTATTATTTTTTGGGCGACAAAAGCCATCATTCCAACCGGCGGAAGGACCATGCCGAGCTGCCAGGCTAAGATGATCAATATGCCAAACCAAATGATGTCGATCCCCAGGGCATTTAAGGCCGGCATATAGAATGGCACGGTAAGCACAACCATGCTGACCTCATCCATGAGCGCGCCCAGAATAATATAGAGAACGAATACAATGAGAAGGAATCCTGTTTTGGTTATTCCGATGGAAATAATCCACTCGCTTAGCTGGGATGCTACGCCGCTCATGGCGACAAAGGAGTTAAATATCATCACCCCGACGATGACAATGATGATGGTCCCTGAGGTCTTGACTGTCTGTTTCAGAGCGTTCAAAAGGCCCTTCCAGGGGTTTCTCATGGTTTTTGTGATGAGGACAACCATGAAGGAACAGATGGCCCCGACCGCTCCTGCTTCGGTGGGTGTAAATACGCCGGAATACATGCCTCCGAACATGGCGATGAAGATCACTAATATGGGCCCGATATCCTTCGTTGATTTCATCTTCTCCTTCAAAGTAAAAAAATCGTTCGACCGGGGGGCTAAGGATGGCTTCACTTTGACCATCACTGTAATCACAAGTGTGAATAAAAAAACTTCCAGAAGTCCGGGTATAAAGCCGGCCATGAACATATGACCAATGGATGCGTCCGTAAGCATCGCATAGAATATCATGGGCAGACTGGGCGGGATCATAATATCCATCGTTGCACCCACGCACAGGGCGCCGGCCGCCAGTGCTTTATCATAACGGAACTTCCTCATCTCGGGATAGGCGATTGGGGCGAACGTTGTGATCGATGCCAGGGAGCTGCCGCTGACGGCGCTGAATAAAGCAATCGCGATGAGCGAAGCGATCGCCAGGGCGCCGGGAAGACGACCTAACCATTTGTAGGCGACGGAATAAAGACCTTGTCCGATCCGGCTCTCGCCAATGATGAGGCCGAGGAGTATAAACATGGGCAAACATCCTAAGAGATAGACCGTTGCCTGATTATAAGGCATAAACGAGAAAGCATTGACCGCTCTCTGAAAGTCGGTCATAAAGATGAGGCCTACCAAAGCGGTTAATAAAAAAGAGAAGGCCAATGGCACCCGAATAAACATGAGCACCAGCATAAGAACTAAACCCAAAATTCCCATGGTCGTGCTATCGATCATTACAGCGGCACCTCCTGATCTGCATCGGATATCTGCCTGGATGGAACATCTATTACCCTTTTCTTGCGCAAGAGAAGAATCAATTGCCTGATCGAATAGATCAAGCTAACTAAAAACCCAAGAGCTAAGAAAAACTTAAACGGGAAAAGTGGGATTTCCAACGTATAGCTTGCCTTTCCCGATTTCAGCCCAATCATCGCTCCCTGGTATCCCTGCCAGGCCAAGATAAAGAAAAGAAATGTGCTCACCATGCTGGCAAACACCCGCAATAGACGCTGCCCTGTGGAAGGTAACTTGTCATAGAGAGAGTCGACGCTGATGTGGTCATCGAGGGCTGTCGTGACAGCAATGCCGCAGGCAAAAAGGATACCCATCAAAATCTCGATAAAATCGATCGAGCCCCGAACAGGCTTGTTGAAAACATATCTTCCTATCACGTCCGTACCGGTCAACAGCGCCATGCAAATAACGGAAGCAACCCCTATGGAGTATGTGAGGGCAAGAACTCTTTTCAACATGTCAGCCTCCTCTAAATGGGTCAGCCACTTCTCTATTTAAAGCTTGATGGTGTCGTCGAAAGTCGTCTCACCGGTGAAAACCGGTGTCCAGGATTCCCGGTGGAAACCGGGAGCCAGTGTTTAAGATGGTTCTCGACTTTCGTCGGGGAATCCTGGATTCCGGCTTTCGCCGGAATGACGAGCGTTAGGCCTTCTCTTTCTTTTGCGACTTCATCAAGCTTGGGTCTGCTAATATCTTAGGTTTTGTTTATGTCCTCTCGTCAACGAACTCGGCCAAGTCTTTAACTCGTCCCCTGTCTTTAGCGGGCATGACCTTCTGGAAATGGTCCTTACAGTAAGCGCAGGCGGTGATGAGCAGGTCTGTCCCTGTCCCCTCAAACTCTTTTATTCTTTCTCTGGCGGTGTCATCCGATAGATTCGGAACGTAATTACCCGCTACCCTGGCGCCACAACAGAAGGAGTTCTCCCGATTCCTTGCCATCTCCACCAGTTCGACGCCGCTTAAGGAGGCCAGGACATCCCTTGGAGCGTCGTATATATTCAGTCCCCTACCCAGGTAGCAGGGGTCATGGTAGCTGACTTTTACTTTTTCCGCCTTTATGCTTTTCAACCTGCCATCCTTAAAAGCTCCAGCCAGGAGCTGACTGATATGCTGGTGATGGATGCCGCTAAAATTGGGAAGGATTTCGGGGTATCTCTTGTGAATGAACTCTTGGCAGTGAGGGTTGATAAAAACGAACTTCATGTCTTTCAGGGGTTTCATCTTCTCCCAGTTGGCCTTGACCAGCGGCTCCAGTTGCTCCCAGAAGCCGAAGTCATAAAGAGTTGAGCCGCAGCATCCACTTTCGGAAAACTGCGAAACCGGACTGCCGATCTTTTCCAGCAACCTGACGGCAGCCCTGGAGATATCCTTCTGAGCGCTGGTGTGTGAACATTCTGCGAAGAAGATCGTATCGGCCTTATCATTCTTTATCTTATCCGGAAGCTTGAGGCTGCTCGCCTGCCCGTAGCCTCCCGTCTTCTTAACCTCGTCGTATATCTTCTTCGCGATACCCCCTGGAACGAATCCTCTCTTGACGGCTTCGCTTCGCAGGAGGCGGATGATGTCCAGGATGTCGACATAGGGTTCGTGGCAACGGATCACGCTGCAATTATTGTCGCAGGCGATACAGCTGGCACAGCTGAAAGCGAAGTTGGCTATCGATTGGTCGAAGTTTATTCTGTTATCGAGAAGGGCCAGGATAAGGAAGAGGTAGCCCCCGCCGCTAAAGGTGAAGGAGGGATCATGCCAGTAAATCGGGCACAGGGGGTGGTTCTCAGGCCAGGGTCCGTAGGTGCACCTGCCATCTCTGAGACAGCGAGATGCTGCAGCTTGAACGTCTTCGAGAGTCGTGGTGAGTTTCATAGTTCTCCCTCCTCAAATAGTCCTGCGTCCCTGTTAAGAATATTATTGGGGTCGAGCGCTTTCTTAATGCGACGGAGTACGTCCATATAGGTTCCTGCGCGGTCAGACCCAATCGGACGGATGGGGATAGCGCGGTATTTTTTTAGCGCCACATCGTACATTTCGTCGAATTTCTTGCTTATTTTTTTTCGCAGCTCGATGTCCGTTGGGTCGGGGAAGCCAGAGATTCGTAAAAGGATGGAACGGCCGAAGTCAAAGGGATGGGAGTAGTAATTAACCGGATTAATTCCCTTTCCGAATTTCACAAATTCATTCACCGCGAATTTCTCTATTTCCTTCATGTCCTTAGGCTCAGCGAACACATACCAGCCCGCAAACCTTCCTTTACTCCAATGGACCGATTCACGGTAATGGTAGTCGCCGTATTGTTGCCTGAAGCCAGCCATGGTTGCCGGGAAGCGTTTTTCAATCTCTTCGTCGGAGAAGACTCTGCCATGGTATTTTTGGGCTACCTTGGCGCACACTTTCTCGTAGACTTCCACTTGCTCTTTATAGCCGGACAGAAGGGAACTGACGAGATTGTAAGGTGTGCCTTCAGGCGGTTTCCTGATGTCGGACTTTAGGACTTGGGGCATGACGGCTTCCAGGTCGGAAGGGGCCAGAGGCCAGGTCAGATACATGTGCCAGTTCCAGATGAAGGTGTGCTCGGGGATATTGTTGTCAATCAGGTCTTTGACATAATCGAGTGCGTCCGAGTAATTATCGAATCCAGCAAAATGAATTCGGGAAGCCTCATTCACGGGGTGGATTCTAATGGCTGCTTTAGTGATAACTCCCATGGCGCCATAAGCGCAGGTATATAACCCAGCCAAATCCGGGTACGGTCCGTATCTGAGGTGACTACCGACGTTCTTAAAATGGGAAGACCCGGTGCTGTAAACGGTCCCGTCAGGAAGGACGACTTCAAGGTCAACGATGACATTGAGGTACCGGGTGGTAAAACTCTGCGAACCCCGCCCCAGGGCCTGACCGAGAATGGTACCGGGACCCGGCATGGTGCCGACTGAACACTTGAACCCTGTTCCTCTCAATGCCGAGGTAAGCCCGTCAAAGCTGACGCCAGGCTCGATCACCGCATATCCGGAGTCGGTGTTGATCTCAATGATCCTGTTCCTGCGTCGCTGATCTAAAATGATACCACCCTCAGTTGTTCCGAGCATGATCGGGGCGGTACCCACAGAAGTAACGGGAAATTTATACCTGTTTGCAATCTTGAGGGTCTCAACCACGTCCTCCCTGGCCTCTGGGAAAACCACCAAGCTGGGCTTACGGAAAGGCCACATGGTATCGAAGCCTTGGCGTATCCTGCCGTAAGTTACCAGCGTTATTTCATCGTCTCTTACCTTTTCGGCTCCGATCCGTTCCCTGAGTTCCCGGCAGGCGGCCTCCCTTTTATCCCCCTTGGGTTTTGCTGTCATAACGACCTCCTTCCTTTGTTTGCCATATGCTTCAACGAAAGACGTCTTTAAATTCCTCCACTCCCTTGATACCCCCGCGTGAACCTATTCAGTTCCATGCTCTTTAACCGGATTTCCGCGACGTGCGACCTGAATATGGGAAATCAATCCATTGCGTAGGGTGTAATGGACGAATGTGTTCAGGCTTGCGGTTTCGCCTTTCTTGAGAGGAGTGACCGTGAAGTCAGGCATGTCCTTGATCGCGGTGAACTGGGCCGTGATGTCGGCGGCGATCCCGTCCTCATCCGCTATGAACCGGTTAATCTTCAGGTCTTCACGAATCTCCTGGAACATCTTGCGATAATGGCCGATGATGCCGTCCTTGCCATGGATCGGCGGCACAGAGCCCAGCTCCAAGATCACATCATCGGCATAGTAGGCGGCGAAAAGATCAAATTCCCCTTCGCTGAATGCGCGCGTATAGGCCAGAAAGGCGGCGCGTTGGCCCGGGGTGCCCCCGAGCCGGGGCGCCTTGCTCACCCTGTAGTTGCGCGGCCAGATCGCTGACTTGAGTTCGGCAATTCTACCGTCGCGCAGCTTGTAGACGACAAAAAACTTGACCGTGATCATCTCGCCGGGTTTGAGCTCACCGAACGGATAATCCGGCCTTGCCTTCAAGGCATGGAAATCCATATCGATCTCGGCGAAGATCCGGTCCTTGTCCTGAAGTACGAGCTGGGGACGCATGATTTCGCGCACGCCGTCGTGAGCAAATTTTAGGAAGTCCAAAAACGCAGCCCGGTTCGGGAGGACACGCCTGTCTCCGGTATAGACAAAGTCCTCCGTGAAGTAAGTCTCTACGAGCTTGATATCATCGCCACTGTTAAATTGATCAGCATACTTTGCAAAGTCGAACATGGATCCCTCCTAAACGGTTACTGTATCACAAGTCCGTTCATGGTTCGACAGGCTCACCACGAACGGACAACGGCACATCAGAAATCAATTACCTAGCCGTTCGCCCTGAGCCTGTCGAAGGGTGGATGGCGAATTACAACACAACCTCACGAGAATCAAGTCAAAGCGGTGATGAATTCCTCAACCAGGTCGAGTGTCCTGTCTTTGATGCCGTCGGGCGTCTCTATGCCGAGGAAATGCATATTGAATTCCATGATGTCCAGGCCGACTATCCTGAA
>Ga0214473_10004824_pt1 | contig 16185 bp, 13 predicted proteins | sample RVTome_7_FD_203509 | JGI IMG/M metagenome (GOLD analysis project Ga0214473, IMG submission 203509) | Soil microbial communities from uranium-contaminated site in the Upper Colorado River Basin, Wyoming, United States - RVT98D197 | ecosystem: Environmental > Terrestrial > Soil > Contaminated >... | reverse complement strand
ATCGCTTTTTGTTTTTTATTTTCTATTTTCTTTTTTCTTTATTATGCTTTTGCCCGGCATTTTAACCTATGAAGGCATTCCTCATTCTTTAAGAGTCATTGGCGTAATTCCGCCGGTTTTTATATTTTTAGGTTTTGGCGCCTGGAAAATTTATGAATTTTTGAATAAAAATATTAAGAATAAAAAATTGCTTATTTTTTCCTGCTTTTTCTTTCTATTAGCGCTGGCCGCTTCTGAGTTTAATAAATATTTTGTTCTTTGGGCAAATAATGAGAAAGTAAAAGAAGCTTATAACCAAAATTATGCCGACATTGGATATTTTCTGAATTCATTGCCTCAGAATGTCAAAAAATATGTTATTATCAACACACCCGGCTCCCCTCTTTACGGAATATCAATTGCGGCTCAAACGCCCCTTTTTATTGAGGCAACTAAATTCGGCAAACCCCGCGCCACCTATTTAAAATTTGAACAATTAGACGAAATTGATATTTACCAAAGAAAAAGCATAGTCGTTCCTATTTACGAGGACGGAGTTTTTGACGAACTCTCAAAAAAATTCCCTTGGGGGGAAATCAAAACAGAAAAAGATTTAAAGTATTTTGATTTATCATATTAGCAAAATGTCAAATCGATTTACCAATATATCGGCAGTCACGCTTTTGGTGATAATGTTCTTTCTGGCAGTCTTTAGCATTAAAGACGATACTTTTACTTTTGACGAAACCGCCCATATCGCTGCCGGTTATTCTTATTTAACCCAAAAAGATTACCGTCTCAACCCTGAACATCCGCCTCTGGTAAAAGATTTGGCTGCTTTTACCCTGCTATTTTTAAACCTTAATTTCCCGAAGGACGAGCCTTCTTGGACTCAAGAAGCGCCTCCGCCCTGGTGGGCTCAATTTGATTTCGCTTCGCAATTTTTATATCACTCGGGCAATAATCCCGACCAAATTTTATTCTGGTCAAGATTACCGATGATTCTGTTATTGCTCTTTTTGGGCTGGTTTTTATTTTATTCAACGAAAAAATTATTTGGGAATAAGACAGCTTTGATTGCTTTGTTTTTCTTTTCTTTTTCTCCTACTTTTTTGGCTCACGGCAGATTGGTTACCACTGACGTGGGAGCCAGTTTGGGAGTTATTTTATCTACTTATTTTTGGTTGAAATTTCTGAAAAATCCGGCTAAGAAAAATGTCTTTTTTGCCGGCATAATATTCGGCATCGCAATGCTCTTGAAATTTTCCCTCATCACCCTGATTCCATTTTTCGGTTTAATTACCATAATTTATGCCTGGTTCTTTGCCGAAAAAAAACCGTTGGTCGAAGAACATTCGTTCTTCTCCACCCTTCGCTGCGCTCGGGTACTCAATGTTTTAAGATATGTGGGCCGGGCTATTTTGATCGGAATTGTAGGATCAGTTTTTATTATCTGGCCGGTTTATTTTTATCACACTTTTAATTATCCGCCGCAACAGCAGATTCGCGATACCCAATTTCTTCTTTCAACTACTTCTGTTCCTAAAATTTTATCCGAAATTGACGTTTGGCTGGTAAAAAGTCCGGTTTTAAGACCTTTCGGTCATTATACTTTAGGGCTTTTATTAGCTGTCAATCGAAGCACAACCGGCAATACCACTTTCTTTTTGGGACAAGTTTCAGCTGAAGGCTGGAAAAGTTATTTTCCCGTTGTTTATTCTATAAAAGAGCCTCTGGCTTTTCATATTTTGACAATTATTGTTTTGCTTTATGCCGCTTGGCTATTTAGAAAACCCCTATGGCACAATACTTGGCAGCGCGCGAGAGATTGGATAAAAGCTCACTTTCCCGAATTTACGCTATTTTCTTTTATCGCTATTTACTGGCTGACTTCTATTACGGCCAAACTCAACATTGGCGTCCGGCATCTGTTGCCGGTTTTCCCGTTCATCATTATTTTGGTGGCTTATGTTTTGAGCTTAATGTTAAAACGTCCATATTTGAAGGCAAAATATGTAATTTTAGGCGCGCTCTTTTTGTGGCAGGCATTATCCGTTGTTTCTGTTTATCCTCATTTTTTGGCTTATTTCAATGAATTGGCCGGCGGTCCAAATAATGGCTATTTATATGCGGTTGATTCAAATTTGGATTGGGGCCAGGATTTGAAAAGACTGACAAAATGGATTAACGATTATAATTGTTGCGTTGACGAACAATGCCGCCAAACAACCGGAAATATGTGTTATAAATTTCCTTCGGCCCTACTAAAGACTTGGGAATCTCCGCAGCCTATAAACAAAATCTTTATTGATTATTTTGGCGGCGGCAACACCGAGTATTATTTAGGAAAAAAATTCGCTCCCTGGTGGGGAACGAGAAATCCAGAAGAATTACCGAAAGGTTCCTGGCTGGCAGTTTCCGCTTCTCAACTGCAAGGCGGCCGAGGCGTGTCAGTCAAAGGCTATGACGGGCCAGTTGGCTTTTACCGCTGGCTGGACGCTTACACACCCATCGCCAAAATCGGCTACTCAATTTTTATCTACAAGATTGACTAAGGCTCACTATAGGTTTCCGGGGAGATGTAGACCCTTTCAAATCTTAAATCAATATAGTCAATATTCCCTCTTTTTTCAGGAGGGATTCTGTTTTCTAAAACAGCTTTTAATTTTAAAATTTGCCAATTCATATCTCCTTTTAAATTAAAATAAATCTCCCAGCCAGTCGATGAACTTCGTTCATCTTCACCCTTCGCTGCGGCTCGAGTATCCGAGGTTTTAGCGTTTAATCTTTCTTCAGAAACTATTGTCATTTCTTTTAAGGGAATTTTTAATTCTTCCTTTAATTTAGACTCGAGGTCAATAATCTGAGATATTATTTCTTTTTCAGCTATCCTTTCACCCAATTTTAATTCTTTGTTCAATAATGAATTCTGGATTATTGTCATCTGTTCAGCCGTCTGTGTGGCGACTTCATCATTAATTTGCTGGAAAATTATCCCCTCTTTATCAGCAAAAAACCAGTTGTTATTTTGTTTAAAAACGATGGCTGCTTTTCTCTCTTCAATTTCAATGATTATCGCATCAGGTAACTCTTTTTTTGAACTTACCCCGGCAATTTGAGGAAAATTTTCCAAAAGAATTTTGTCTATTTTATTCAGTTTAATCAGATTGATATTTTTTGACTTTGAAAATTTAAAGTCTGTTTGAATTTGCTCTTTAACTAAATTTTCAATCTCTTCTTTTTTAACTTCTTTATTGCCGGAAATTATGATTTCTTTAACGTCAAAAAAAGGGTAAAGAAATAAAAAATAAAAAAGGCCGCCTGTTATAATTAAAAACAAAATACCCAACCAGAAAAATCGATTTTTAAAAATCGACTTTCTCCTTTTTATCCGGTACGGTTCTCTATAATACTTTTTTTTCATAGACCCCTTCTGCTTTTTCGAATTTTTTCAAAAAGATAAGTCAGCCAGTAAATCTTTGATAAAGGAAAATCCTGAGTTTTTACAAATTCTTTTTTATAACCGCCAAATCCCATTTTGAATAAAGTAGGACCTGCCCAAGGGTGCTTCGGATTTCTTTCGGGATCAATAAACCCCCAAAAATCATATAAAATACAACCTCTCCTTTTGGCTTCTTTTATCGCCTCCCATAAAAGCAAGTAAGGGATAGAAAATTTTGCGTATTTTGAATCAGAGGCTGCTTGATGATAAAAACCGATTCCTTGCCAAAAAATGACTAAAGCAGCGGCCGCCACTTCATTTTTATATTTACTAAAGAATAACACCACCTGATTATCTTTTAAAAAAGCTTCAAATTCATTTCCTATATATCCAAAAGAAAAAGGCACGAAATTCTGCCTTTTAGCAACCTGAGCATTAAGTTTTTGATAAAGTTCAACATCATCCAGATTAGTGCTTTTTTCTATTGTAATATCCTGATTTTTCATTGCCTGGCGGATTAAATAACGGGTGGTCTTCCGCATGTTAATTAAAAGCTCTTCTTCTGTCGGCCGAATATCAAGTTTCCACGTGGCCTCATAAGCATTAGCGTGCGTCGGAGCTTCTTTCAACCCTAAATCTTTAAATATTTTTATATTTTTTTCATTCCTTTCCCAAAGTGGCGCCACCCTGATAAAACCCGCCTTTTCTTCTCTTCCAATTTTTTTCAATTCGTCTAATAATATTCTTAAAATTTGTTCTTTGCTCTCTGTTTTTTGTTCTTTGATATTTGGTCCGTGTTGTATTAAAAGAAAAGTCCCCCGTCGCGCTTTTATTTTAGACACCAATGCTAAGCCAATTAAATTCTTTCCGTCATAAGCGCCCAATCGCCAAATCTTGTTCCCCATCATTTTCTGAAACTCTCCCCAGTTCCAGGAATCCAAAAAAGTCTTTTCCTCGCATACCCGAGCGTTAGCGAAGGGTGAAGAAGAAGATTTATCTTTTTCGCCTACCGAACGAAGTGAAGGTGGAGAAGAACGAAGTTCTTCGACTCCTAAAAGAAAATCTTCCCAGATATTTTTTTCTTTTACTTCTTTTACTTCCATACCCAAGCGATAGCGATGGGTGAAAGATGAATCCTTAGATTCATCGCACAGTTTTAAAAAATCAATTATTTTTTGAGCTTCCTCTTTTGAAACATTAATATGGGTTGGTAAATTTAAGGTTATTTTGGATAGCGCTTCGGCTTTGGGGCAACTGCCAAAACTATATCCCATCTTATCTAATTTTGTATCGTGAGGAGCAATCGGGTTTGTGTACCAATCCCCTATTAAGAGATTTTTCTGCCAGGCTTGCCTGATAATTTTATGAGCCTGCGGATGTTTTACGGCAAACCTCAAATATATTTGTTCATAATCCGATGGCGATTCAAAGGAGCTTAGCTCCTTAATCTCTTGGCGATAAAAATTGGCGATTTCTTTTCGGTGATTATTAAATTTCTCCAATTTTTTAAATTGATTTAACGCTAAGATTGCTAAGGCATTTGGCAATCTTTTTGGAAAATAACAAGGTTTTTTGCCTCTTTTTTCTTTCCAATGAACCGCTTTTGATAAAATCTTCAGCCACTGAAATAAAACCAATAAATACTTTCCGAAAATCCGGTAAGTGGGTAAAATCAGTAGGTTCATCAAAACAGGATGCAATAGTTGCTGAAAAATCCAGAAATTTGAAGGATAGCCTATTTTTTCCTGATAATTTTTTATTTTTTTAGTCAAATTCTCGTCATTGGTAACTGCCATTCCGCCGTAAACCGAAGAAATTACCTTATCACGCGAAAAACTGAAAAAAGCCGCTTTACCAAAAGTCCCCACTTTTCCCAAAGCGTAGCGAGGTTGAAAAGTGGAGGACCCCGCCCCTTCTAAAGAAGGGGCGGGGTGGTTCTCTCGTTTCGCTCGAGAACCATATTCAACTCCCAAAGAATGAGCGCAATCTTCAATTAAAATTAGATCATTTTGACGACAAATTTCCAAAATCTCGTCCATTTCTGCCGGCAAACCAAAAGTATGCTGAGCCACCAATACTTTTGGTTTCTTGCCCTGAGCTTGTCGAAGGGTTCTTTTTAAATCATCAATATCAATATTAAAAGTCTTTTCATCGCAATCAACATAAACCGGTTTTAATCCTGACCACAAAATCGGATTTACAGCCGCATTGCAGGTAAAGGCTTGGATCAAAACTTCCTCATCCTTATTTAGCTCTAAAGATTCCAAAATTGCCAGAAAAGCGGACCGGCCGCTATTAAAAGAAATAGCATATTTTACGCCCAAATATCTTTTAAATTCTTCCTCCAACTGCCGAGAAGCGTTCTCGGCAGTTTTCCAGTGCCAGGGTTGAAAAATTAATTTCAAAGCCAAAAGAATATCGTCTTTTTCTGTGTTCGGTGACAAGGATATTGAAATTGGCCGAAAAAAACTCATACCTTTATCGAGCTTCCGAAGGAAGCGAAGGTGAAGATGAAACAACAGCTTCATCGCCTAACAAATTAATTAATTCTTGCGGCACTCGGCTTTCCAAAAGAATAATATCTCCCGGTTGGCAGAAAGTTTTTATTTTTTCAAAAATTTCTTTTGGGTTCTCTAAAAATATGGCTTTTTCACCAACTTCTTCCTTAATCTCCTTGAATTTATCTTTCGTTGTAATTATCGCCAAATCGCAAATCTCGGCGATTTTTTGGCCAATTCTCCGGTGAACTTCCTTTGAAGCCTTACTAAGTTCAATCAGGCAAGGCATAATTATGACCTTTCTTCCGGGAAAAGTCTTTAAATATTCCAAATGAGCAATTACGCCGTCAGGATTGGCTGAATAAGTTGCGCCAATAATGTTTAAACCATTTATTCCTTTTTTTATTTGAATTCCAGGAAATTTATATTCATTTTTTTCTACTGCCTTGGAAATTTCTTCCTCTTGCATCCCTAATTCTTTAGCAACAGCTATCGCTCCCAAGATATTCTCTTCCCCAAAAAAAGTTGCATTTTCCCCATAAAGAAATTTCTTAAGTTTGGTTTTTTGATAAAGTTCCAGGCAGTATTTGTTTCTTGCGTTAAAAAAAGCCATACCATCTTCCGGCAAAGATTCTATCAGTTCATATTTTGTTTTGATTATATTCTCTTGCGACCCGAAAGTTGCCATATGCTGTTCGTTAATTCCGGTTAAAATACCAATTTTGGGTTTTACAATGTCGCAGAGGAGTTTTATTCCTCCCTTATTGTAAGCCGCCATCTCGCAGACAAAAATTTCGTGCTCTTGCTTTAACTCCTGTAAAATACATCGAGACACTCCCACTTCTGAATTCTGATGTTCTTTGGTTTTTAAAACTTTAAATTTTTCCGATAAAATCGCGGAGAGGAATTCTTTGGTTGAGGTTTTGCCGTAACTGCCGGTAATGCCGATTACCAACAGGCTTTTAAATTTTAGCCGTTTTTCTTTGGCTTTGTTAATAATGATTTTCCGCCACAGAGCTGAGGGAATTTGAAAAGATAAAATCAGCAGAGGAATTAAAAAAATGGTCAAAATAGCAGTTGAGATAAAAGAAAAATACAAAAGCAATAAAATTTCCAGCCCCAGGCAAGCGAGAAACAGAAAAATAATTTTTTTGGTAAATTTAGGGAACTTTGGCCGCCAAAAAGAAGAAGTAATCTTTTTGATTTTTTGCGCCTCAAAGTGAGCCATAAATCTTCCCCGATGGTATTCTTTTAACTGCCAAAGCCATAGCCAGAACAAAAGCTGTTTTATAAAAACAATTAACCAAATTGCAATAATAAAGATGCTTTTCATTTAATAGTGAGCAGGAATTTTAAGATAATCTCGGCTAATTTTTGAGGAACCTCCAGATGAGGACTATGGCCAATTTTTGGCAGAACAATCAATTCAGAATTAATGATATTTTCTTTAAAAATATGGCCGTATTTTAGCGGAACCAACTTATCAATTTCTCCCCAAATTAACAAGGTCTTGCTTTTTATCTGCGGAAGTTCCGGTAAAAGATCTTCATTAAGAACTTTTTTTATTATTTCTTTCATTGTGTCATCAGCCTTCACGTAATCTCGCTTCCGTAGAAAAATATAAAAAAGGTTTCTTGCTCCGTCTTTAAATCTGGCTAAAATCTTTGGTGTAAAAACTGCGTTACCAATCCTTGCCAATGTAAAAATTAACCTTGTTTTGAATTCAAGTTTAGGTTTAATACCGGCTGCGTCAAGGAGAATCAGACCCTTAATTCTTTCTGCGTGAGTAATTGCGAATTTTACTGCGATTCTTCCTCCGAATGAATGTCCCAACAGAAAAAATGGTTCGTTAATGTCATCACGAATTTTTTTTATAAATTCATTAACGAAATTGGCATAACCTTCAATTCCCCAAGCAGTTTTCGGAGTTTTGCTTTTTCCAAAACCCGGAAAATCGGGAACTACTACCCTAAAACCTTCTTTAGCTAAAATTTTTAGAACCCGGCTCCAGGAATCAGAAGTCCCCCCCCAGCCATGCAAAACTAAAACACAAGAACCTTTTTTCCATATCAACGGTGAATGGATTTTGTAATTAATTTCCAATCCATTAATCAAAATTTTCTCTTCTCGCATTTTTTATTTTCTATCATCAGTCAAAGAAGATTCCTTCTTTTCCACCTCGTTCCCATATAAATGGGAACTCGGTTAATGATTTTAAAAGGTAAATATTTTTGTAAAACCTTAGGCGCTTTTACAGAACCGTCTTTTTGCTGATAGTTTTCAATAATAGCAATTAAGATTCTGCCTGCGGCAAAAGCGGTCCCATTTAGAGTATGGACGAAATTTAACTTTCCAAATTTGTCCCGATAGCGGATATTTAAACGTCTTGCCTGAAAATCAGTGCAATTGGAAGTAGAATGCGTCTCTCTGTAGCGGTTCTCACTCGGTATCCAAGCTTCAATATCATATTTAGCAACAGCCGGCACTCCTAAATCTCCGGTACATATTTGAATCACTTGGTAAGGAATTTTCAGAGATTTCATTAATTTCTCTTCCATTTGCAAAAGGAATCTATGCTCTTTTTTTGAATCTTCAGGCTTGCAGAGACTAATCATTTCAACTTTATCAAACTGGTGGACTCTAAGAATCCCCTTGGTATCTTTGCCATAGCTGCCTGATTCCCGGCGGAAACAAGTAGAAAAACCAACGTATCTTCTTGGCAAATCGATTTGGTCAAGAATTTCATCAGAGTGCATGGCAATTAAAGACTGCTCAGAAGTTCCTACTAAATATAAATTGTCTTCCGGTATAAAATAAGCTTCTTTACTGTCTGCTGCTTCAAAATATCCGGTCCCCCGAGCCATCACTTCTTTTAACATTACCGGCGGAATAATGGGAATAAATTTTTCCTTGATCAAGTTTTCTAAAGCTAAATTTATTAAGGCAAATTCAATTAAAGCCGCCTCTTTTTTCAAAAAAGAAAATCTGGTGCCAGAAATTTTGGCGGCTCTTTTGATATCAATTAAATCTAATTTTTCGGCAATTTCTAAGTAATCTTTGGGCGGGAAACCGAATTCCGGAATTTCACCGACCTTCCGCAAAACAACGTTTCCCGTTTCGTCTTTTCCAACCGGCACATCTCCCTGCGGCAAATTGGGAATTTGAAGCATTAAATCGTTAAATTCTTTTTCTATCTCTTTTAGATTCTTATTTAATCTATCGCTATTTTTATCAAGCTCTTGCATTTTTAAAATAATTTTTTGTCTTTCATTTACCCGAGCCGCAGCGAAGGGTGAAGAAGAGGATTTATCCTCTTCGCCTTCGTCTTTGGTAGCGGCTATTACTTTAGAGGCCCTGTTCTTTTGAGCCAACATCTCTTCCAGTACTTGCAACGTTTCCCTTCTTTTTTTGTCCATCTCTAAAAGCAGGTCTATATCAATCTTGACCTGTTTTTTTTGACAGCCCTCTTTAACTTTGTCTGAATTTTGTCGAATGAATTTTATGTCAAGCATAAGTTATTTCGGCTTCATCGTCGGGAATAAAATTACTTCCCGCAATGAATGAGAGTCGGTCAATAAAGCCACAAGCCTGTCAATGCCCATGCCAAAACCGGCGGCCGGTGGCATGCCGTACTCCAAAGCTTCTATGTAATCTTCATCCATTCTCTGAATTTCTTCTAATCCCGCCTTGAATAATTTTTCCTGTTCTTCAAACCTTTTTCTTTGCTCAATCGGGTCATTTAACTCAGAAAAAGCATTAGCTAATTCCCAATCAGCTATCACTAATTGAAAATTCGCTAATTTTTCCGGTTTATCTTCCAAATTTTTGGCTAGCGGCTGGAAACCCAAAGGATAATTGATAACAAAAGTTGGCTGCCAAATTTTCGGCCGGCATATTTTTTTATAGATTTCGTCAGCAATTTTGCTTTTTGTCGCACCCTTTGGAATTTCCACTCCTAACTTTTTTGCTTCTTTTTCAAGAGTCTCAAGATTTATTTCCTCAAAATTAATTTTTGTATCCTTTCTTAAAAGCTGTGTAAATTCTATTTTTGGCCAAGGGGTTTTAAAATTAATTTTTCTGCCTTCGTAATCTACTTTCAACTTCCCAAAAATATTTTTAATAACTGTTTCAAGCATTTTCTCGCAAAACTTCATTAAATCTTTATAATCAGTAAAGGCCCGGTAAAATTCAAGGTGGGTATAGTCAGGATTGTGGCTTCTGTCTATGCCTTCGTTTCGGAAAACCCGACCGATTTCAAAAACTTTTTCAAAGCCACCAATTAAAAGACGCTTTAAATATAACTCGGGTGCAATTCGCAAATATAAATCCAAATCCATAGCGTTCAAATGAGTTTTGAACGGCAAAGCCGTCGCCCCGCCGTAAATTAACTGCAATACCGGCGTTTCCACCTCTATAAAACCTTCCTTTTCCAGAAAATTTCTTAATTCTTTGATAATTTTTGAACGCAAAACAAATTTTTCTTTAACTTCTTTGTTAAAAATCAAATCCAAATATCTTTTTCTGAATCTTTCCTCTGTATCCTGAAGCCCGTGCCATTTTTCCGGCAAGGGCAAAAGAGATTTTGCCAGCATTTTAAAATTTGAAGCTTCTATGGTTTTTTCTCCTTTTTTGGTTTTAAACAATACCCCTCTGATTTCAATGAAATCGCCGATATCAAAATTATCCAAAAAAAATTTGTACGTCTTCTCACCTAAGCCGTCCTTTTTAAAATAAGCTTGGATTGTGCCTGTTTCGTCTTCAAAATTCAAAAACGTGGAACCGCCGTGCTCTCTCAAAGAAAGAATACGGCCAACCAAAATCACTTCTTTTTTTGATTTTTCCAAAGAAGTGAAATCTCCAATAACTTCGGCTATTTTGTGAGTCCTTTTCGTCTTTTCCGGAAAAACCTGAATCCCCGCCTTTTTAATCGTCTCCAGCTTCTTTAGCCGAATTTTTCTTAATTCATCTATCATAAAGTATCAAGCTTTCGCAAGACGAAAGCGCAGATTAAGAAAAGATTTATCTTTTCGCTTTTTAATTTATTAAAAACGCAGATAAAGATGAAGGCTTGTCCTTCATCGCTGTTGCCATGCTATACCCTATTTTAGCTAATTTCAGGCTTTTGGTCAAAAGAAAATGGCTTGCCAAAGGCAAGCCATATTGTTATCTTAAACTTTAAATTTTTATTTTGAAAAATACCATTCCAATACCGCTCTCGCCACTGGCAGAGCGGCGGCTTGCACGCCTTTTACGTTTTCCAACATCACGGTCAAAACAATTTGCGGGTCATCATAAGGCGCGAAAACCGTGACCCAGTTATGGTATCTGTCGCCACCCAATTCGGCGGTCCCGGTTTTAGCGGCCGCTGATACCGGCAATGAATTTAACACAATGGAGGAAGCCTGAGGAGAATTTTGTCCGGTCACTGCCCATCTCATTCCCTCTCTGACAATTTGGAGATTGGCAGGGTCTATGAAGTTCTCCCGAATAATTTTGGGCCTGAATTCCTCAACAGGTTTTTTATCGCTATCAATAATTTTTTGAACAACCTGGGGCTGCAATAACCTCCCGCCGTTGGCTATGGCTGAAAAAGCGGTCACCACCTCCAGGGGTGTAGTTTTGAGAAAACCCTGGCCGATAGAAATGTTATAAGTATCTCCATCTACCCATGGCTCTTCTAAAGTTTCTTTTTTCCATTCTTTGTCAGGAATGAAACCTGAAACTTCTCCGGCAAGGTCAATTCCAGATTTTTGGCCCCAGCCAAAAAGTTGTAAGTATTTTTTAATCCGCGTTGGTCCTAAACCATCTTGGTCTTTGTATCCTCCGCCGACAGTGTAAAAATAAACATTACAGGATTCGGCAATAGCTTTTCTCATGTCTGTCCAACCGTGAATGGCCCAGTCTCTTTTAATAGTAGGTGAAGATGGGTCCCATGGATTGGGAATTACGATGAACCCTTGTTCATCGTTAATTTTTTTATCAGGACTTATTATCTTTTCTTCCAAGGCGGCCGAAGCAATTAAGGGTTTTATGGTAGAACCTGTGGGATATAAACCAGAAACTACCCGATTCAAAAGAGATTTTTTGGGATCATTTAAAAGAGAGTTTAATGCCTTTTGGTCAGCGCCTTTCTGGAATAAATTATTATCAAAACTGGGTAAAGAAACCATAGCCAGAATGCCTCCGGTTTTAGGTTCCATGGCTAAGGCCACGGCACTTTCTGAACCCACAATTTTTGCTTGTTTTTCCAGTTCTTCTTTCATTTTGGTTTGTAATTCTGAATCCAGCCATAAAACCAAACTTTTCCCAGATTCGGGCAGAGAAATAATCTCTTGGGAAATTAAATTTCCTAAAGCATCTTTTTCTGCTCTGAGTTTTCCAGGATTCTTTCTTAAAACCTCTTCGTAAGATTTTTCCAAACCCAACCTGCCGACCCAATCAAAAATTGAGTAAAAATCAAGGTTGGCTTTCAATTCTTCAGCGTTTATTTTTCCGGTATAACCTATGAGATGAGCGAAATTTTCTCCATCTTTATAATCCCGAACCGTATTGTTTCTGATTTGAAAACCGGGTAGGTCCCCGATTCTTGCTTCCAGCGAAATCAAGGTCATATAATCAAGATTTTCGGAAACCAAAATCTCTGAAGCGTCATTTTCCTCAATCTCTCCTTTAACATCTGATAAGTCTTTATTAATTAAAACTGAAACTTCTTTCAAGACTTTTTCTTTTTCATCAATTTGTTCAGGTAACGATTTTTTATCTAAAACTAAATCAAAGCTTGGTTTATTCCAAACCAATTGATTGCCTTCTGTGTCATAGATTACCCCTCTTTCAGCTCTTACTTGATAAATCTTGAATTTATTTCCTTCAGCCAGCAAAGACAAATCCTTGCCTTCAATTACCTGAAATTGAAGGGTTCTGACAAAGAGAAAGGAAATTAAAACAAAAATAAAAATTAAAAAACCTTGCAAAATATTCTTTGAAAGGGGAGTTTCAAATTTTCTTTGCGATATTTCCAATTCCTCCTCTTTCTTTTGCGCCAAGGAATCTAAAAAAGTCTCCTGAGGCTCAATATCTTCTTTAAACTTGAGCCTCACTTTTCTTTTCTTAAGTTCTCGCGATAAATGGAATTCGAACATATTTTCTGAAAATTAATTTGATAAAAATAGCCACCAAAAAAAATATCAAAATCCAAAAACCAAAAGGTCTTGTGGAAAAAATATCCAGAAAAAAACCTGAAATTAACGAGCCATGCAAACCCAAATATTTCTGCGGGCTTTCAAAAATGTTTATCAAAACGACCAAAATCAGACTGACATTCAAAACCATTCCGAAAATCTGAAAATGAACCAAAAAACTGGCCTGAGCCAAAGCTAATATATAAAAAATTAAAACTAATAAAATGACTTTAGTCAAAGAAGATTCCTTCTTTTCCACCTCGCCCCCATATAAATGGGAACTCGGTTTTTAACATTTAAGAGGGGGTAATCACGAATAAATTTCCTAATTTACCGATATCAAAAAACGAGGAAATTTCCGCCTGCTGAAAGGGCTCCAAATCAGATTTTTTAATTTCTCTTATTTCCCCCACTAAAAGACCTTTGGGAAAAATTCCGCCGAGAACTGAAGTCACCAGAATGTCGCCAACTTTTAATTCTTTGTCCTGCGGCACGCGGTCAATAAAAAGATCTAAACCGCCTTTGCCTTTGACTACGCCGAATATCTCTTGTTCAGATACTTTTGCATTAAATGAGGAATCTTTGCTGGAAATTAACATCACTTTGGAAAAATCATTATAAACCTCGCTGATTCTGCCCACTAAATTTTTCTGTTCTGTAATAACCGGCAGGTTTTTAGTCAGGCCGTCTTTTGCGCCTTTATTAATTAATAAGGAATCTTGAGAAATATCTTTGCCAATAACCTGAGCTAATGTCAGTTTGAATTCTTCTTGTAAACCAAGATTTAGAGCTGTTTTTAAGATTTTGTTTTCGTTTTTCAATTCTATAAGCTGAGCGTTTTCAGCCAGCAATGAGTTAATTTTTAATTTAAGGTCTTCGTTCTCTTTTTTTAAATTTTTAAATTCGGCAATGGTTTCAAAAAAATCAGATACTCTCTCCCCTGCTCCCCATAAAGTTTTATGAATGGGAGCAGATACTAAATAAAAAAAATTCCGCACCGGATTCTGGAAAAAATTCAAAGTCATAATAACTGCTACCGCCAAAATAGCAAAAAGCAAAATATTCCTCCAATTTCTGCCTTTTTTAATAGAAAGTTTCATCATTTTAATTACTTTATTTTATCTCAAACCAAAAGAAAAAGAAACCATTGACAGAAACGACCAATAATGATATTATATTTTAGAACTTTGTAAGCTGAAAATTTACCGAAAACATAGGTCAAAATTTAAAACGAAGGGAGAAAGATTATGTTACAAAAAGAGATGATACGAAGAATTTTATTTAGGATCGGGCAAGGTCTAACGATACTGACTGGTTTGATGATGATAATGTATGTGGTTTTGTTTATAATTTTGCATACGTCAAAATGAAAGGAGGGATGAAAAATGGCTAAGATTGATAGATTTATAGAAAAGTATCCAGATGAACTGGCATCTGAATTTCGGCGAATTCTGCGCGCGTTTTACGCCAAAGGAGTAACGAGACAAAAAGTTAAACAATTAATGGCACAGAAAATCGACACTGCCCTCAACACCATAAGGCCTGTGAAACGAAGGAAATCCTAAGCACCTAAACAATCTATTCTAATTAAAAACCCCAACAGGCTTTTATAGCTTATTGGGGTTTTCTTTTTTTGGAAAATAAATCCCGTTAGAAAAATGTGACATTCTAACGGGTTGATAATTCCCACGCGATGGCGGGAAAAAAGGTTGGCGAAACAGTATTTATCTCGGACTCTGGGTTCCCCCTCATGGGAACTCACAGCAACAACTGCATTTGTTGCGGCACGGATAAGTTCCGTGAATAAATTACTGTTTCGCCATTTTTTAAAAGAGCTTTAGAAGGACCGATCCCCAAGGCCTAGGGTGACGGCCTAGGCGACCCGGATGAACGAGCATCCGAACCAGAATCGGCCCTCTATAGCTTTAACAAAGGATGGTTCCCCTGGATGGACTCAAACCACCTTACTGCTTAAAAATGCTCTGCCTGTTGAGCTACGGGGGAACCTTTTATTTCTTAATCACTATTTCTGACAATAAACACATCTTATCTGTATAAGAGTCTCTACAGAACACGGATTCTCCCTCAATCTTGAATTTCCGGTCGTGCGACAAAAGTTTTAAAGCTGCCTCTTTTGTTGGTCTATCAACAACACATACGATAGACTTGCCGAGTATACCGACCGCCTCAACTAGAAATGCTGTCGTTTCCATTGCTATCCCTCCTTTCGTTTGATATTAAGTTCTTATCCAATTTTCAATGCTTAACCCTATCACATAAATGCAGGAGTGTCAACGTCTTTTAACAATCGTTTATCAATAAAAAAACGCACGCGATTCATAAACATTGTAGGAGGCCTACCTACTTTCGCAGGTAAAAACCAACTATCATCGGCCTTGAGAGATTTCACTTCCGAGTTCGGAATGGGATCGGGTGGAGCACTCTCGGTATAGGCCTCTTACAATATCTACAAATTTTTCGTGTGCGTTTTTTTGCGCGGCGCGTGCCCACTAAAATTTTCAAAGAAAACTTAGGCGGGCGTGCCGCGACTTAACTATGTGTTACAAATGGTCATTAATTGCTAGCCAAAATTGTATAATTGCTCAATTAGTAGCACTTGGCTCAATTCCTTACGGAACTTACACCTGTGCCCTATCAAGGTCGTAGTCTCCGACCGAGCTTAAAGAACCCTAATCTTGGGGTCTGCTTCGCGCTTATATGCTTTCAGCGCTTATCAGTTCCCAACTTAGCTACCCAGCAATGCTCTTGGCAGAACAGCTGGTACACCAGAGGTTGGTTCAGCCTGATCCTCTCGTACAAAGGCCAACTCCCCTCAAGGTTCGACGCCTGCGGTAGATAGGGACCGTACTGTCTCACGACGTACTGAACCCAGCTCACGTACCACTTTAATTGGCGAACAGCCAAACGCTTGGGAGCTTCTCCACCCCCGCGCTGTGATGAGCCGACATCGAGGTGCCGAACAGAGCCGTTGATGTGAACTCGCGGGCCCTACTAGCCTGTTATCCCCGGGGTAACTTTTGGCTGATGATCCTCCACGATTCTAATATCCATGGTCGGTTCACTAAGT
>Ga0214473_10004823_pt1 | contig 16187 bp, 10 predicted proteins | sample RVTome_7_FD_203509 | JGI IMG/M metagenome (GOLD analysis project Ga0214473, IMG submission 203509) | Soil microbial communities from uranium-contaminated site in the Upper Colorado River Basin, Wyoming, United States - RVT98D197 | ecosystem: Environmental > Terrestrial > Soil > Contaminated >... | reverse complement strand
GGAGGCAATCGTGCAGAAAACGCTGCCCGCCGAACCCCGGCCAGACGGTCATCACCAGCACGAGGTCGACGTGCTCGATTACGTCAAAGACCGCAGCAGCGGCGGTCCCCGGATTCAGTGCGACGCCGACCTCCGCGCCCAGCCTTCGGATTCGATCGATCAGCTCCCGCGGCCGGCTGGCTGCCTCGATGTGGAACGTGACGTTGTTTGCGCCCGCCTCGACGAACGCCGGCGCGTAGCGCCCCGGGTCGCTGATCATCAGGTGGGCATCCAGCGCGAGTCCCGTACAGCGCCGAACCGCGGCGACCACGGGCACGCCGATCGACAGGTTCGGCACAAAATGGCCGTCCATGATATCCAGGTGTAAGAGATCGGCACCGCCCGCCTCGACCGCGGCGACCTGTTCGGCCAAATGGCCGAAGTCCGCGTCGAGCACGGACGGAGCAATCCGGATTTGTCGCGACGGGCGCATCGTGTCGGCCTACGCGTCGTCGAGCACCGAAAGGGTCTCGAACGGCCTGCCCTCCAGAAACTCGAGTGAAGCTCCGCCGCCCGTGCTGATGTGTGTCATTCGCTCTGCCAGGCCAGCCTGTTCCACCGCGGCCGCACTGTCGCCGCCGCCGATGACCGTCACGGCACCCCGGTCCGTCGCCGACGCGATCAGGTGCGCGATCTCGAACGTGCCGACCTGAAACGGCTCGGTCTCGAACGCGCCGACCGGCCCGTTCCAGATGATCGTCTTGGCCCGGCTGAGATACTGACCGAAGAACTGGAGCGTTTTGGGACCGATATCCAGGCCCATCTGGTCCGCCGGGATATCGCCGTCCACGACCCGCGTCTCCACGCCCTCCCGCAGCTCGGGTGCCACGACGGAATCCACGGGCAGAACGATCTTCCGTTTGCCCTCCGCCAGCAGGCCGCGCGCGAGGTCCAGCTTGTCCTGCTCGCACAGGCTCCTGCCGACGCCACGACCTTGGGCCGCCCAGAACGTGTAGGTCATCGCCCCACCGATCAGGATGTGATCCACCCGGTGCAGCAAGTTCTTGATGACGCCGATCTTATCGCTCACCTTCGCCCCACCGAGGACGGCGATGAACGGCCGTTTGGGGGCCTCCAGGGCTTGCCCGAGAAACTGAAGCTCCTTCTCGACCAGGAACCCGACGACGCGCTGGCCCGCCGGCAGGAGCTGCGGCACGTCGTACATGCTGACGTGGTTGCGGTGGCACGTTCCGAACGCGTCGTTCACGTACACCTCGCCATGCGCGGCCAGGCGCTGCGCGAACTCCTTCCGCACGGCTTCCTGCTGCGGCGTGAGCTTTTTGTCGGGGTTCTTGGCGGCCTTGTCGATGATGGTCTCGGCCTTGTGGAAGCGCAGGTTCTCCAGCAGGAGGACTTCGCCGTCGTCAAGCGACCGGACCGCGGTGGAGACGGGGCCGCCCACGCAATCCTCGACGAACTTCACGGGCCGACCGAGCAGCTCCTCCACGTTCCGGGCCACGGGCCGTAGCGAAAACGCGGCGTCTGCCGCCGGGTCGCCCGTCGGCCGCCCCAAATGGCTCATGACGATCGCCCGGCCGCCGCCTTCAAGCACGTGCTGGAGCGTCGGCAGGAACGCCCGGATTCGGCGGTCGTCGGAGACGTTTTGCTCCTTGTCCAGGGGAACGTTGAGGTCGGCCCGGATCAACACCCGCCGCCCACGGACGTTCAGGTCGCGCACCGATTTCTTTGCCATCGCCGTACCCACACCTTTGGTGACACGGCCCATCCGCGAGGATGGGCCGTGGTCGCAGGTCAATATGGTACGCGATAGCCGGGCTAAATCAATCGGTCCCTGGTTCCCATAAACTTCGCGAGGTCCACGACGCGGCACGAATAGCCGTACTCATTGTCGTACCAGGCGATCAGCTTGAAGAAGCGCGGGTTCAGCTCGATGCACGCCTTCGCGTCGTAAATGCTTGACAGTGAAGAACCTATGAAATCCGAGCTGACGACTTCCTCGTTGGTGTAGCCCATGATCCCCTTCATCTTGCCCTCGGCCGCGGCCTTGACCTTGGCCCCGATCTCGGCCAGCGAGGCGGGCTTCGTCGTCCGGACCGTCAGGTCGACCACCGAGACGTCCAGTGTCGGGATGCGGAAGGCCATGCCGGTCAGCTTGCCCTTCAGTTCCGGGATGCAGAGGGTGACGGCCTTAGCGGCCCCGGTGCTCGACGGGATGATGTTGTAGCAGCCCGCCCGCCCGCCGCGCCAGTCCTTCTTGGATGGTCCGTCCACCGTCGGCTGCGTCGCGGTGACGGAGTGGACCGTCGTCATCAGCCCTTCCTCGATGCCGAAGTTGTCGTGGACGATCTTGGCCAGCGGGGCCAGGCAGTTGGTCGTGCAACTGGCGTTGGAGAGGATCGTGTCCTTGTCCTGGTTGTATTTCTCCTCGTTGACGCCCATGACGAACGTCGGGATGTCGGCGTCCTTGGCGGGGGCGGAGATGATGACGCGCTTGGCGCCCGCCTTCAGGTGCTTGCTGGAACCCTCGCGCGTCGCGAACAGGCCGGTGGACTCAATCACGTAATCTACCTTCAGGTCCTTCCACGGCAGATTAGCGGGGTCTTTCTCGCTGAAGCAGCGAATCTCCTTGCCATCGACCCGGATCGCCGCCTCGCTCGCGCTGACCTGCCCCGGATACCGCCCGTGCGTGGTGTCATACTTGAGCAGGTATGCCAGGCTGTCGGCGGGCACGAGATCGTTGACGGCGACAAACTCGATCTGGGGGTCCTTCATACCCGCCCGCACGACCAGCCGACCGATGCGCCCAAACCCGTTGATGCCGATCCGAATCGCCATGTGGCACTCCTTGTTTGGCCGGCGACATCTCCGCCGGCGTGCGCCAACCTTACAGGAAGGTTAGCGGCTATAGGTTCGGCCCGCGTGCCGGGGGTGTCAAGGCTGGTGCCGGCGATATGAAGACTGTGAGCGTTTTGGCGGTTGATCCGCGGCCGCGGCGCGGTTATACTCCTTTTGCTGCGCAACACGTTTCGAGTCGTGGGCTGAAGGCCGGGACAGGCCGAAAGGATGGTGGGGCGATGGGCTCTCGCCTCGTGACGCTGTTGTCCGTGGTCGCGGCCGCCCAGGCGGGGCCGTGGGCACTGCTGCCGGAATCGTTTCAGGACACCCGGAAGGCACTCCAGCGCGACTATCCGGCCGTGCAGTTTCAGTTCGCCTGGGGTCGCGTGTACCTCGTCTATGGTGGCCCCATCGGCGGCGGAGCGACGCCGCTGGAAAGCGCGGAGCGCTTTCTGATCACCTACGGCGGCCTGTTTGGTGTGCCGCGCGAGGAGCTGGTGCGGACCAGCGTGATCCAGCCGGCGCCCGGCCAGGGCCCGGCCTACGTGTACTACGACCAGGTCTTCGCCGGCGTACCGCTGGAGAGCGCCGGTATCTCCTTCACGATCGCCAATGACGAAGGTCATGCGATCACGCTGGTTTCCAGCCGGCTGCACCCGTCGCCGGTGGCGTATCTGCGCGAGCGACGGGTCACGAAGGAGCAGGCCCGGGAGATCGTGCGCCGGCTGTTTATCGAGCCGCCGGAGTTCCGGGGCGAGGTGGAGCCGGTGATCTGGCCGGTGGCGGAGCTGCCCGAATACGGCTGGCGGGCGGATGTGCAGCCGCCGCGCCGCGAGCTGGAGGCAGAGCGCGTCTTCGTCAGCGCCTTTGACGGGCGCGTGCTGGCGCGGCGCCCCCTGGTGGCGCGCTTTGGGCCGGAGCCTTACTGCTGGGTCACCGTAAACGGCGACCTGACGATGACCGCGGACGGGCACATCCCGCTCGAGTGCACCGGCGCGCTGCGCGTGCCCCTGGCATACGTTCCGGTGGAACTGAGCTGGGAGAGCTATCTGATGCGGAAGAACACCGATGCCAGCGGCCAGGTGTTCTTCGGGCAGGAGGAACTTCCGACTGACATGTACTGGGTCACGGCCCGGCTGGACGACGATTTCTTCATCGTTCGCGACGGGGTACCTCCCGGCCAGCCCCATCCGCCCGCATACAGCGAAAGTGCGGGGCCATTTGATCCCAACGACCCGGTGCAAGTTACCCTGAGCTTCGTCGACAAGCCGGGCCGCGAAAAAACCGAGCAGCACGTCGACGCGTGGTACTGGCTGCACGCCGGGCGCGAGTGGATCCTGGGGCTGGATCCCGATTTCAGCGTCGGTCCAAAGCTCATCGCCGACTGCAACAGGATCGGGCCCTGTAGCCCGGCCTACACCCCGCAATCCGGCATTGCGCTCTATAACGCTCATGATCCCAACGATCCCAATCAGTATACGTATAGGCTCCAGTGCAGGTGTCAGTGGGAACCCGAGTACCTGTATTACAAGGACTCGCATTTCAGCACGGTTATTCTGCACGAGTACGGCCACCATGTGCACACGTACGCGCACCCTGCGGCGGGCCTGGCCGGCGTGTGGCCCGAGAACTTCGCTGACACGCTGGCCGCGTTCGTCACGGGCACGTCCAAGATCAACGAGAAATGGTGCGCCTGCCAGAGCTTGGGCGCTTACCGTGATATCGACGAGCCGGATATCCTGTGGCCCCAGTTCGTGTACGACCACTACGTGGCCGGGCGCTGCATGTCGGGCGCGTACTGGGACATGCGCAAAGAGCTCGACCGTAGCGGAAAGATCCTCTTGCACAGCGTAAAGAAACTTCCGATCGGCGTCGATCCGACGATCGCGCTGCATGCCGTCCTGGTGGACGACGACGCGAACGTCTTTCCGCTCCCGCATGGCGCCAGCAACAACAACCTCGCGGACGGCTCGCCGAACTACGAGAAGATCAACGCCGCCTTTCGGCTGCACGACCTGGCCACGAAGAACGTGGCATACGTGACGACTGAGTGGGACGGCGCGCCTCCCGGCGACCCGACCGTGACGGGCGACTTCGTGGTTCGCGTGCGAGTCGAGCCGGGTAACCTGGAGCTGGCCGCCGTGGACCCGGTCAAGCTGCGTTACCGGCTCAACCAGGGCACCGGTGCCGGCGGGACGTGGGCGGAGAAGGTGATGACCTTCCAGGGCGGCAACGTGTGGAGTGCCACGCTGCGGCAGGGATATGAGATCACCAAAGCGCTGGGCGACCTGCTGGACTACTACGTGCGCGTGGAGGTGACCGATCCAGCCAAGCGCTACACCTGCTTCCCGACGCAGGCACAGTTCGATTTCACACCGGGAGAGCGCGTGCCCGAGGAGCGCGACTTCTTTTCGGCGGTGGTCACCAACCGCGAGAAGACGGTGGCACTGGAAACCGACCTGTACCGGGAGCCCGATCCGCCTTGGCTGCGCGATCCCAACGACCCCAACAAGCCCGACGAGCGCTGGCTGTTCGGGGCACCGGAGTTCAGACACGATGCCGAGCAGCCGGCGTTCGACTATCCATACGATTCCGACGGTGGCACGCTTGCCGACGGCCCGTACTGCTACTACACGGGGCGCAACGGGGGCGTGCGCGGTGACATACTGACGTGGACGCTCACGACGGTGCCGGAGTTCAACTTGAGCGGCGCCAGCAAGGCGGTGGTCAGCTACGCGCTCTGGTTCTACGTGCGCCTGGGCAACCCGGACGTGGACAAGTTCGAGGTCCAGCTCGGCAGCGGGGAAACGTGGCGCACTATTGACGAGATCAAGGCCGTCGGCCCGCCACCACCGCATACAGCCACCGCCCTCCAGCGCTGGATTCGCCGGCGGGTCAAGGTCAGTGACCTTAATCCGCAGGTCGACCGAGCGCTTCGGTTCAAGGCCATCCGGGCCCCAAGCTCTTTGGATGCCATGGTCGAGGCGTGTGTGGATGAGGTACGTGTCTGGCGCGTGTACCAGGAGTAGCATCATGCACTTCACGGGCAACGGCGAGCCAACGGAGAGGCTCGTGGTCAACCGCATGGGTCGATGGGCACCAGCAGGGCTGTTGAACTATCTGCTTGCGTCCGCCGGATTCGGGGTGGTGCTGGCGGTCTCAGCCTGGGGCGCCGGGATTACGATCCGCGTGAGCGTCAGTTCACAAGGCGAGCAGGCCAACGACGAGAGCTTCCCCGATAGCTTGTCAACGGACGGACGCTTCATCGTATTCAGCAGCCAGGCGAGCAATATCGTGTCAGACGACACGAACGGCTGCTGGGACGTCTTCGTCCACGACCGGCTGACGCGGACCACGAGGCGCGTGAGCGTCAGTTCCGACGGCAACCAGGGCAACGCGGACTCCCTATTCGGCGCCATCACCGCCGATGGGCGCTACGTGGCCTTCGAGAGCCCCGCTGACAATCTGGTACCGAATGACTGGAATCAGGACGGCGACATCTTCGTGCATGACCGGCTGACCAGGATGACCACCCGCGTCAGCGTCTCGTCAGGTGGTGGAGAGGCCAACAGTTGGAGCTACAGCGCGGCCATCTCGGCCGACGGACGCTATGTCGCGTTCACCAGCATGGCCAACAACCTGGTGCCCGGCGACGGCAATGGGATGGAAGATGTGTTCGTCCATGACCGCTGGACCGGGCAGACGACGCGTGTGAGCGTGAATTCGCAGGGTGGGGAAGCGAATCGACCCTGTGGGCAGTGGGGCGTGGCGATCTCCGCCGATGGGCGCTGCGTCGCCTTTGACAGCACCGCCAGGAACCTGATACCCGACAAGTATGGGTGGCAACGTGACATCTTCGTCCATGACCGCCTGACACGCCAGACCACCCGCGTCAGCCTGGACGCGAATGGCTGGGACCCCGACGGCGACAGCCACTGGCCGGCGCTGTCCGGCGACGGGCGCTATGCGACCTTCGCCACCATTGCCCACGACATCCCACCGTGGACGGGCTTCCAAAGTGTCTTTCGCCACGATCGGCAGACGGGCGAAACGCTCATCGTGAACGCCTCCTTGGAGTGGTGGGCGAACAACCACTCCTACAACGGGAACCTGTCCGCCGACGGGCGCTTCGCCTGCTTCTACAGCGCGGCCAATACGATCGTGCCGGGCGACACCAACGGCGTCAGCGACGTGTTTGTGCGCGAATTGCCGGGCCCGCGGGTGACGCGCGTAAGCGTGGATTCATCCGGGCGCGAGGCCAACGGGCCAAGCTGGCATCCGGCGCTCTCTGGCAATGCGCGCTTCGTTGCCTTCACGAGCTCGGCAACGAACCTGGTGGAAGGCGACACGAACGGCGTGGAGGACGCCTTCGTCCACGAATTCCGCACGTGCGCGGAGTTCGGGTTCAAGCCCGGGGACGCCAACTGCGATGGGGCCGTTAACAACTTCGACATTGACCCATTCGTGCTGGCCCTGGTGGACGCGGGCCGTTACGCGCTCGAACACCTGACCTGCGACGCGCTGTGCACCGCCGACTGCAACGGCGACGGCTTGGTGAACAACTTCGACATCGACCCGTTCGTCAGACTCTTGACGCCGTGAGCACGAGATCATCAGGCCGACCCGTCGGGTTGTTCTCCGGCGCTTTGTGACCTATACGCAGCGCGGTCGCTACAAGGCGCTTCCACGCACAGGTGCAACGGTCTTTTCAGTGACACACGAAGCAGTACGTCGTCGCCACCTTGGCCCGCGTGTAAACCTCCGGCTCGTGCGTCTGGCTGTGGCATTTTATGTAGCAGTAGCCGCGCGTTTTCTGCGGCTCGTTCAGGTAGAAGGCCGTACTGCCGTTCTTGCCGCCGATGAACTCGATCTGGTACCGCTGGCTGCCGACGGAATAGTCGAAGTTGATCAGGCCCGGCTCGCCGGCGTCGAAGCCGGCGTGCACGTCGTGGCAGACCAGGCACGGGGCCTTCTGCGACTTCACGTGCTCGGAGTGCAGCGACTCGAACGCGTTATTCTGCCGCATGATCTTGTCTTCATAGTGGCACATCCAGCAGATGGCGTACTTGCCGTCGCCGAACGCGTACGACGTGTAGTCGGTCACGACGTACTTCGCCCGCAGCAGCGCGAGCTCCGACGAGCCGTGGGAATAGTGGCAGTGTCGGCAACTGCTGCTGCCCGTTTCCACATCGTGGGTCGTGCCGACGAACTTTGACTTGTCGAAGCCCGTCCCGGTTGACGCGGGCGGGAACTTCACGTCCTGGGGCGGGACGCCGTCGTGGCACGTCAGACAGAACGCTTCGCCCGTGCCGGTCCAGGGCGCGCCGCTATCGGGGTTGATGAGCGGAGCGCCGCCGTTGGCCTTGTGCGGGTCGTGGCAGTTCGTACACTCGACCTTGGAGCCGTCCTTCTGTTCCTCGGCGCTGACCTTATGGTGCGTCGCCCGGGCAAACTGGGCCTGGATGTCGCTCCCGGCCGGGCCGTCGGCGTCGTGGCAGGAATAGCATAGCCCCTCCTCCTGACGTAGCGGGTCGCCAGGTATGCCCTGCTGTTTGCCTTCCCACGGCGCCAGCAGCTTGCGTTTGACCGACCCGTGGCCGGTGCTGTGACAACCAAAGGTCTCGCCGTCGCCAAGGCACGTCGTCTGGCCCGCACGGTGCGAACCGTCACGCCACAGGGCCTCGTCGATCTTCCGCGGCATGCGGCCGTTCGAGAACGGCGGGGCGCCGCCGGCGGCGTCGGCGTCGTGGCACCGCAGGCAGAAGGTCTCGAGTTTTTGGGCCTCGGCGAAGCTGGACAGCGGGTTGCCAGTCAGCGTCGTGATCTCCGCCGGCTTGTCTACGTTCCGCAAACGCACCTGCGGGCCCGGGTGGTAGCCCGTGTCGTGGCAGATCAAACAATCGGCGTCGTTGATCGCGACGCCCTGGACGTGGTGCGACGCAAGACCAAACTCGCTGACGACGGCTCGACGCGCGCCCTGCACGGTAACGTGGCAGCCGATGCACGACGTGCCGCCGGCGGGGATAAAGCCGCTGGCATGGGCGTGGCAGGTGGTGCAGTCGCCGCCCTCGTGGTGCGCCGTGCCGCTGCCGTTCTGTTGGTGATGACGCGTCGCGGTGTGGCAAACGTGACAGACACCGTCGTGGGCCCCGACGCCGTCGCTAAAGCTCCCCGCGCCGGAACGCGCCGTGAACACGACGGACTTGTCCGTGTTGAGGGTCTGATTGCGGATCACGTTGGCGACGAGCGCGCGGTTGGCGTTGGCCGGGTCGTGCATTTCGTGGCACTGTGTACACGCCGGGTTCCACGGCGCGCCGGTCTTATGGACCGTCGGATGATTCGCGCCGCTGTGGCAGCTTTCGCAGAACGTGACGAGCTGGTTGGGATCGCCGCTGACGGCGAGGGCGGTCGTCGGCTGGTTGGGGTTCTGCCAGAGACGGACCGTGCCGGCCTGATGCTGGCTCATTTCATGGCATTTGAGGCAGTCCTCATTCGTGAGTTTTTCGGTCGCCAGATGATGCCCGCCGCTGCCGTCTGGGCGGACAATCGCCGGTCGCGGGCCCTGTGCGGCGCTGTGGCAATCGATACAGAAGTTACCACTGGGAGGAATGAAACCTCTGGCGTGCGTGTGGCACGCGGTGCAATCGGCGCCGGGGCGATGCGCCGTCCCGAAGCCGTCGTGCCGGTGGAAGCGCGTGGCGGTGTGGCAGACCTGGCAGATGCCGTCCTCGGCCCCGACGCCGTCGTTGAAGCTGCCGGGCCCGGTCCGCGCCGTGAACACCACCGCCTTGTCCGCGCCCAGCGTGACGTTGCGCACGAGCTTCGCGACGTGCGAGAGGTTCGCGCTGGTCGGATCGTGCACATCATGGCAGGCCGTACACGTCGGCTGCCAGGAGTGGCCCGTCGCGTGGATGCCTTGCGTCGCCGAACTGTGGCAATAGCCGCAGAAGCTCGTCAGCTTTTGCTGCTCGGCGGGATCGCTGCGTAGCTGAAGACTGACCGGGATCACGGTCCCCGGTGCGCCGGGCGTGGCCCATAGCCGGACCGTGCCGCTCGTGTGCGCGGTCAACTCGTGGCAAATTGCGCAGACGGCATCCGGCGGCGGATCGGGCGCGCTCCAATGTTGCGGCGCTTTGCCTAGTGGCGTGCTATGGCACGCGGCGCAGCCCGAGAGCGGGGTTGGGGTCGGCGGTGGCGCTTGGCCGCTGCCCGGCGTGCCGCCCGCGCCGTCGTCGGGTGGCACCGACTGGCCAGGTTCGGGTTGCTCCTCCGGCGGCGGCGTTTCCTGGCTACCCGCGTCGGGTCGCCAGAAGCAGCCGCCGGCAAGCAGCAGACTCACCGCCAGCACCGCCAGGATTACCCGGCGACCCGACCACAGGTCGCTCATCGGGTTGAGAGGGTTCATCCGTTCGTCTCCCGCGAAATCGTCCCGATCTTAAACCGTGCCCGAACCGTTCAACCCGAACGGTTCGGGCCCGCCGCGCTCGGGTCGTGCCGAATCTGCCGGCCACGCCGCCCAAGCGTCATTCAGAGTCTTTTGTGTGGTGCGATCATACCGCTGGGCCGCGGGGATGGGGGCGCTACTGGCCGGCGATCCAGCGCTCCAGCAGCTCACGCGCCTGGGAGTCGCGGAATTGCTGCGGCGGATGCTTCATCGTGACGGCCGACACCTCGATCAGCGGGCCGCCGATGCCGCGCTCCAACGCCAGCTTGGCACAGCGGATCGCGTCGATCGCCATGCCAGCGCTGTTCGGCGAGTCCTCGACGCTCAGCCGCAGTTCGAGATTCATCGGCGCGTCGCCGAAGCCGCGCCATTCCATCCGCAGGAAGCAGACCTTGTTGTCCTTCTGCCAGGGGATGTAGTCCGACGGACCGACGTGAATGTTGTCCGGCTCCAGCGGCTCATCGAGCTGGGACTGCACCGCCTCGGTCTTGGAGATGCGCTTGGAGCGCAGCCGCGCTTGGGCCAGCATGTTCAAAAAGTCGGTGTTGCCGCCGGTGTTGAGCTGGTAGGTGCGTTCCAGCTTGACGCCGCGGTCGCCCATCAGCCGGGCCAGGGCGCGGTGGATGATCGTGGCGCCCAGTTGGCTCTTGATGTCGTCGCCGACGACGGGCAGATTCTTTTCGCGAAACTCGTCGCCCCATTCCGGGTGCGAGGCGATGAACACCGGCTCACAATTGACCATCCCCACGCCCGCGTCCAGGCAGGCCCGGGCGTAGTGACGTACGGCCTGCTCGGAGCCGACCGGCATGTAGCAGACCAGGATTTCCGCGCCGGCATCTCGCAAGACCTTGGCCACGTCGCAGGGTTTCACGTCGGCCACGCGAAACGCCTGATGATCCGGGTACTCGCGCATGTGCTCGGCCACGCCGTCGAGCACCGGCGCCATCTGCACCGTCACGCCGTACGACGGCAGCTCGCGGTGAAAGACGGCGGTGCAGTTGGGCGGTGCGAAGATGGCCTCTTCCAGCGGCCGGCCGACCTTGCGCCGATCCACGTCGAACGCCGCCATCGGCCGGATGTCGCCGATGCGGTATCCGCCGATCTCGGGGTGCACCAGGCCCGCGGTATCGGTGGAGGCGGCGCGGCGGTAGTACTCGATCCCCTGGAGCAAGGAACTGGCACAATTGCCCACGCCTGCGATGGCCAGTTTGATCTCGCCCATCGGAGCCTCCTTGTCAAGCTGTGGGGACGCGCCTCGTCAGGGTTCGACAAATACCCACCTGGGTCGCAATTGTACTGACACACGCCACGCTCGCAAGGCGGCGTCCGCGGTTGTTCGGCGGACTTTCGAGCCGTTGATCGGAGCGGCTCGACCGGACGCCGCACCGTCACCCGCCGATCGCGGTCGGCCAGGCCGCCTGGTCGCCCGGTACGTACGCGTCGTGAACGATCGTCTGGAACGCGGGACGGTAGGACGACAAAGGCAGCCAGCGGATGCGCTCGCCGACGCGCTTCAGCTTTTCCCGCATCAAATCCAACCGCGCCAGATCGGCCGTAGAGCCGCCGGCGGCCGCCGCCCGGTCCAGCCCGGGCCGCAGACGTTCCAAAAGGGCATGCCCCTCTTCTAGTTCATTGAGGCAGGCCGCGATGTCGCCGGCGGCGTAGTGCCGGTAAGCTCGTTCCACCAGGCGGACCCAGCCGATGGCCACGCGGTGCAGTTCGACGGCGAACTGCAACGGGTGCTCGGCGGGCAAGTCGCGTGCGGCCTCGTCGCACAGCCGCAAAATGTCGTCGCCGACCGAACCAGCGGCCTCCGCGCGCCAGCGCTCCCACAAGTAGAACGGGTTCTGCCGAATGACGAAGTGCTCGCGGAGCTGCCGCCAGGTGCCGGGCTTCAGGAACTCGGAGCTGGCCGGGATGCGCTGGCCCAGGATTTCCGCAGCACGGGCGTAAGCCGAGCCGCCCTCTGCGACGAGGGCCGCGGCCCAGTCCGTGCGGTGGGCCAGCCGTAGCCCAGCGGCATAGATGAGCGGCAGCACGCCCAGGCACTGCGAGAAAAAGCTGAACTCCCAGGTGGTGACGAGCACGCCCAACGCGCCCAGCCCGCGGGCGTCGACGGCGTGCTCGTCCACGTTCCGTTGCGACAGCTCCAGGAAGCACCACGCGGCGTCAAAGCTGTGGATCGCCGGGCAGCAGACCACATCGAACCCGTGCTCGCGGAACAGGCGGGTGCTGTCGCGCGGACGCGCGTCGTAGTGCCAATCGAAAATGACGGTCTGGCGCGGCAACGCGTCCAGGGCGCCCGGGTGCGCGATGAGCATGTCGCCCCACAGACAGGGTCGCCGACCGCGGTCGAGAACCCAGCGGCACAGTCGCCCATAGTATTCCCCATAGAGACCACCTTTTCCGACCTGCGCCACCCGTGCCGCGCAGTCGGGACACTGTCCGAGCTGACGCGTTTCGTCGCCGCCCAAATGCACCCACTCATCGTCGAACGCCTCGATCGCGTCGGCCACCAGGGCCTGGGCAAACTCCGCGCATTCCGGACGACTGGGACAAATCTGCGCGCCGCCCCAGCCCGCCGACCCTTCGCTCAGCCACTGCCCGCCCTCGGCGCGAATGAAGCCTTCCATGTGCCCGAGTGTGTTCAGAAACGGGATCAACCGTAGACCGCGCGGGCGGTACCTGCCCACCAGGCGCCGCACGACCTCCGGCGTCAAGCAGCCTGGCCCCGCGGCAAAGGGCGCCGCGCGGTACGCGAAACGATGCTCCAGATACAGCCCCACCGCGTTGTAGCCCGCCGCGGCCGACCGGGCCAGCATCTCATCGAGGGCGTCCTCCTGCGGCGACTGCTCGCGGGCCACATCGTACATCCAGCCGATGAATTCCACGCCGGCATTCTACGGCGCGGCCGACGACGCCGGGAACGCGCGCCCGCTGGCATTTCGCCGCTCGCCGGTATAGAATCCGTCTTACATCGCCCCGGGGTCGCCCCAGCGCTGCCGCGGCTCCCTCCGGGGCGCGGGCCAGATCGTTGATGCGCCCGGGCGCGATCGTGCGACGCGTGCTCGCGCGAGTGGAACTCATTGAACCCAACAATCAGGAGTGACCCGATGTTCAAGCGTATAGGGCTGTCGTTGTCGGTTGGCGCGATGTGTCTGTTGGCCCCTGTGGCCTGGGCCGGCGACGACTTGCCAGCCGTCGAGAAGAAAATCCACGAGGCGTGGGAGAAGCACAAGTCCTTGACCGCCAAGGTCGCCCTGGCGACGCACATGGAATCCGGCGAGTTCGTCATGGACGGCAAGGGCTCCGGCAGCCTCGAGGTCGTCAAGAAGGGCGGCAAAGTCTTCTCGCGCATGGAGCTTAAGCAGGACGTGACCCAGAAGATGGGTGAGCAGGAGAGCAAGGTCGCGCAGCAGCTCACGGTCGTCATCGACGGCGACTTCGCCTACACCGTGAGCGAGATGCTGCCTCAGAAGGACGGCGAGGCGACCGGCCAGAAGAACGCCTTCAAGACCAAGATCGAACCGGACATGACCGGCGAGCCGAAGGCCCTCTTCGAGCAGCTCCACAAGGAGAACGAGCTCAAGCTGCTGCCCGACGAGACGACCGAGGGTCGCAAAGCGTACGCCATCGAGGCGACGCCAAAGGAAAAGTCGGGCAGCCCGATTGCCAAGCAGCTCCTGTACTTCGACCAGGAGAGCGGGTTCCTGGTCAAGCTCGTCGGCCAGGACGCCGCCGGCAAGCCCACCACGACAATGACCTACACGGACATCAAGCTCAACGTCGACGTCAACCCCGATCGGTTCAAGAAGCCCGAAGGCGTCGACTTCATCGACCAGACCGGCGAGAAGCCGGCGGCGCCCGCGGAGAAGAAGGAACCCGCCGACGAGAAGACACAGCCGTTGCCCGACAAGAAGCCGTAAAGTCACCCGCTTCGCTCGACCTGCCGGCGCGGTCGTCCACGTCGGATGATACAATAGCCATTCGCAGCACCCGCCGGCTTATCTGCCACGGGCGGACGTTTCGCATGGATGGGGGGAGCGGCTTAAGTGGGCGGTGCGAGCGTCTCGCCCGCCAAGCGTCGCGCCGCACGATCGACTTCATGGCCGCGTCCGCTGCCCTCGTGCTGGCGTCCCGTCCCAGCGGCCCGCCGCTTCAGCACCCCGTGGAACAGCACCTCGTGCGTCTCCAGGTCGATGCGGTGGCACGTCCGCGACAGGCTCGCCGGGTCCGGCGTCGCCGGGTCCGGCTCGCAGCCCAGAAACGCCCGCCACGACAACGAATCCGCGCCACGCCAGGCGATCTGGCGCTCGCGGTCCCGCGTCTCGAAGGAGCCGATCCGCAGCCTGCGAAAGTACATCCCCGGCGGCAGCGACGGCCGGCCCAGCTTCGCCGCGTAGAACTTCTCGCACGCGGCCGCGCAGAAGCGGTCGAAGCCCGCGGCCGCCAGAATCTGGTTGCGTGGCTCGTAGAAAGGATGCGCCGGCGCCGGCCGCCGCGTCGGGCGAACGATCCAGAAGTCCCCCGGGCTCTGCCCCGGCCGGCGTCCCCTCGCCAGCGTGTCGTCCTCCGTGACCAGGCCCCGCTCGAACGGCCCCATTCTAGCGACTCTAGCACCGGCGCTCAAGAGGACTTTTGCATCGGACGGCTAACGCGGGGAGTCGGCACGGCCGGTCGGGGTGCTGACTGGTTCGGCCGGTTCCGCCAGCTCTGGCGTGGCTGGGTTGCGCATGATCAGCGGCGTTAGGACGTAGCGCACGAAGTTGACCGAGGTTGAGTCGGCGTGCAGCCCTTTGTAGCCGTACTCGCGGTACTCCGCGCGATACGGGCGGTTCCGCAGATGTTCGCGATAGAGCAGCGCGACCCCGGGCGTGGCATTGCGCGGCACCTCAAAGCCCAGCACGCCCGCCAGGTCCGGCCCGCGCGTCTCGCGGTCGATCGAGCCCGCGATCGGCACGCCCAGGCGCAGGATCGGATCGTCGGGCGAGTAGAAGTTGTACACCTTGCCGTCGATGCGGCGCAAGGCCGGGGCTAGGTCGTAATCGCGCGACAAGCTGCTGGCGAGGAAGACCAAATTGTTCACGTGCACGCGCGGCGGGAGCGCCTCCAATGCCCATGTGGCGATGCCGGTCCCGGCGGACAGCGCGATGATGTTCACCCGCCGGTTCGGATAGCGCCGCAGGTACGCCTGAATTCGTCGCGCCAGACGACGGGCCTCCTTCGCGTTGCGGGCGCGGTCCATCTGGTCGCGCAGGGTCCCGCCCACGATGCTCTGCCAGCCGAAGACTTCGATGCTGCCGGTGTAGCCCGCCTCGCGCAAGCCGGTAGGCACGTCGATGGTGCCGACGTGGCCGAACGGGCCGGCACCGCCGAGGTAGTACGTCCGGCCGAACTGGCTGCCGGTCGGGTCGGTCCCGAGATAGGAAATCCAGGTGCAACCGCCCAGCCCGCTTACGCTCGCCGCCAGCAGGCCGAGTGCCAGCCGCGCTGGCGCCGGGCTTCGGGTGGCCGGGGTCGGCATGGGGTCATCCTCCCAGGAGCGCGGCCGCCGTGTCGCGGGCCGGGTGCGGCTAGGATTCGACGGCGTTGAGCACCTCGTCCTCGACGTAAATCGGCACGTCGCTGGCGACTCCCAGGGCAATCGCGTCGGACGGGCGGCTATCCACCTCCACCAGCTCTCCCGCGGCGCGGATGACCAGTTTGGCATAGAAGGTGTGATCCTGGAGGTCGTTGATGACGATTTTCTCAAGCTCAGCCGAGAGCGACTCGATCACGTTGGCCAGCAGATCGTGCGTCATGGGGCGCTGTAAGTGGACGCCCTTGACCCGCCGGTCGATCGCCAGGGCCTCGGTCAGACCAATGACGATGGGGAGCGTCCGCGAGCCGTTCCGCTCCTTGAGCACGA
>Ga0214473_10004822_pt1 | contig 16193 bp, 11 predicted proteins | sample RVTome_7_FD_203509 | JGI IMG/M metagenome (GOLD analysis project Ga0214473, IMG submission 203509) | Soil microbial communities from uranium-contaminated site in the Upper Colorado River Basin, Wyoming, United States - RVT98D197 | ecosystem: Environmental > Terrestrial > Soil > Contaminated >... | reverse complement strand
CGCTCCCGGCGCCTGCCACGTAGACGTTGCCCGCACCGTCGAGGGCGAGCGCGGAGGGGCCCGCGAGCGGGTGGCCGTCGCCGTCGCCGCTCGCGTCGAGGATCGCGCTCACCGCTCCCGAGGCGGAGACCTCGAAGACGGTGTGCGTCGCCGCGCCCGCCGCGTAGACGGTCCCCTCGGCGTCCACCGCGATCGCGGAGGGGGAGCCGAGCGCGTGGCCGAGCCCGTCGCCCGCGGCGTCGAGGATCTCGCTCACCGCGCCGTCGGGAGCCACCGCGAACGCGTTGTGGCTCGCGCCGCCGGTCGCGTAGACGGTCCCGTCCCCGCCCACGTCGAGGGCGGTGGGCGCGTCGAGGGTGTGGCCGGCAGAGTCGCCCCAGGCGTCGAGGACGGGCTTCACGTCCCCGCCCGGCGCGACGCGGAGCACGTTGTCCGAGCCTCCGCCCGCGACGAAGACGCTCCCGTCCGCGCCGAGGGCGAGGGCGCTCGGCGCCGCCAGGATCTGCCCGTCCCCCGAGGCATCGAGGATCACGCTGATCGCGCCCGCAGGGGCGATCTCGAAGGCCAGATCCGTCATCTCGCTCGTGACGAAGACGCGCCCGTCCGTCGCCACCGCGACGTCCAGGGGCTGATCCACGGCATGGCCCGCGCCGTCGCCGGTCGCGTCGAGGATCTCCGTGACCGCGCCGCCGGGAGTGATCTCGAAGACGTTGTCGGAGAGCTCGCCCGCCACGTAGACCGTCCCGTCGCTCGCGGCGGCGAGGTGCCAGGGCTGGTTCAGCGGATTTCCCGCCCCATCGCCGCTCGCGTCGAGGATCTCCGTGACGGCGCTCGAAGGAGCGATCCGGAACACGTTGTCGCTCCCCGCGCCGGCGACGTAGACGTTCCCGAGCGCGTCGGTCGCGATCCCGACCGGCTGCAGGAGGCCGTTCCCGGCGCCGTCCCCCGCGGCGGAGAGGATGCGCGTGATCGCACCCGACGGCGTGATCTTGAAGACGTTGTGGCTCGCGAAGCCGGAGACGTACGCGTTCCCGTCGGTGTCGATCGCGCAGCCGGCCGGGAAGTCGAGGGGATGACCGGCACCGTCGCCCGTGGCGTCCAGGATCTGGGTGATCGCGCCGGCGGGCGTGATGCGGAAGGCGTTGTCCGTCTGCGTGCCCGTTGCGATCGCGGTGCCGTCGGCGTGCACCGCGAGGGCGTAGTTGCTGAGCAGCGCGTGGCCCGCGCCGTCGCCCGACTCGTCCAGGATCTTCGTGATCGTCCCCTGCGGGGTGATCCGGAACGCGTTGCTCTCCGCTCCGCTCCCCGACACGTAGACGTTGCCCTGCGCGTCGGCACCGATGGAGCGCGGGCGGTCCAGGGGGCTCCCCGCGCCGTCGCCCGTCGCGTCGGCGATCTTCGTGACGCGACCCGAGGAAGCGATGCGGAAGGCGTTGTCGCTGTAGAAGCCCGTCACGAAGACCGAGCCGTCCGGGCCCACGGCGACGCCCCGGGCGCCGTCCAGGGGGTTCGAGGCTCCGGACGCGTCGACGATCTCCTCCACGTGGTCCGCCCCGGCGGGCCGCGGGGCGGCCGCCAGGGTCAGGATCCCTGCGGCGAGGCTGCGCAACCACTTCTGCGGCTTCTTCGGGCGCGTCATGGGCGATCCTGGCGCGGGCGAACGGCCAGCGTCTCACGCCGGCGCCCGGCTGTCCAGCGCGGCGCTCCCCGCACGCCGCCGCCCCCGCGCGCGAAGTGCCGTCGCCGGACGTCGGGGGCGCAGCCGCGCTGTCGTCGCAGGGGGGCGTCGCTACCATCGGCCGCGTGAACCAGCCGGCCGCTGCACCCGCTCCCGGAGGCGGGCCCCGGTGGATCCGGCGACGCCTCCTCTTCTGGATCGCGACCCTCTCGGTTCCCCTCGTCGTCTTCGCGTGCGCGGAGCTCGCGGCGCGGGTCGTCTTCCCGGCCGCGGCCGCGGACGACGCCTACGTGAACCTGGTGGACGTTCCCTCCTTCTTCGCGGTGAAGGAGATCCGCGGCCGCCGCTATTACCAGGTGACGCACCCCGAGGCGTACCGCGGCCGGCGCATCCTGTTTCCCGTGGAGAAGCCTCCCGGCACGTTCCGGATCTTCGTGCTGGGCGAGTCGGCGAGCGCGGGCTGGCCGCACCCGCCGAGCGAAATCTTCTCGGTGTACCTCGAGCAGGCCCTCGCGCGCGCGTTCCCCGAGCGGCGCTTCGAGGTGATCAACGTGAGCGCGCACGCGTACGCGGCCTACCGGATCCGCCTCATCTTCGAGAACGTGATCCGCTTCGATCCGGACGCGCTGGTGATCTGGACCGGGAACAACGAGTTCCTCGAGCGGCGGAGCTACCTGCGCGCGTGGCCCCTCGCCACGCGCGCGATCGGGCTCGCGAACCACTCGGCCCTGTTCCGCCTGGTGCGCGCGCGCGTCGGCCCGGCCCTGTTTCCCGAGAGCTCGCTCTCCGCGCAGCAGCGCGAGGACGCCATGGCGGACCTGATCACCCGGCTGCGGCAGGAGGCCGTGGAGCTGCGCGCGGACCCCGCCCAGCTCGAAGGGGTGAAGCACCACTACGCCGCGAGCGTCGAGTCGATGCTGGGTGACGCCGGGCGCGCGGGCGTTCCCGTGGTGCTCGTGACCGTGCCGGTGAACCTGCGGGACTGGCAGCCGAACGTCTCGCTCCAGCCCCTCGCGGGGGAGGCGCTCGCGCGCTGGCAGGCCGACTTCGACGCGGGCCGCGCGGCGCTCCTGCGCGGCGACGCCGACGAGGCGGTGCGCCGTCTCGAGGGCGCGGTGCGGCAGTCGTCGGAGCACGCCGGGTCGCACTTCGCCCTGGCGAGGGCCTTCGAGGCGCGCGGCGAGTGGGAGCGGGCGCTGGCGAGCTACGAGCGGGCGTGCGACCTCGACGGGAACCCCTTCCGCGCGCTCTCCGACTTCAATCGCGCGCTGCGCGAGATCGCCGGGCGGCACGAGAACGCGACGCTCGCCGACGCGGCGGGCGCGTTCGTCGCGGCGAGCGCGCCGCGCGCGCCGGGCTTCGACCTGTTCCTCGACTACGTGCACCCCACCCAGGCCGGGAATCTCGTCGTCGCGCGCGTCGTCTTCGACGCGCTGCTGGGCGCGGGCCTGCTCGGTCCGCCCACGGGCGAGGCGCGCTTCAGCCACGTCCCCGCGCCCTTCTACGAGGACAAGAGCCCCTACGACGAGAGCAGGGACCTGCGCATGCAGACCATCCTCTTCTCGCTGATGGGCGTCATGCACCAGCACGAGGCCATGCTCGACGTGGCGCGCCGGCTCGCCGCCTCGGGCCGGCCGACGCTGCCGGTCGTGGGGCAGGTCCTCGAGGTGTTTCCGCCGTACCTCGAGCTCGAGCGGCGCCGTCTGCTCGGCCTGCCCGTGGATCCCGCGCAGGCCCGGGCGATCGATGAGCGCTTCCAGGGCTTCTACCAGAAGCAGCGCGATGCGGTGGGCGTCTCAGCGGGCGAGCCCGGCCAGGGGGATCCGTCGTGAGGCGCAGTCGGCCCAGAGCGCGTTGAGCCTGCCGTTCGGGTGTCCCTCGCCCGGGATCACGAGGTCGAGCGTCACGGGCCGCGCGCAGTTCACGACCTCGACGCCGTTCGCGTGCAGGAAGCGCGCGTAGTCGTCGCGCCCGTCGCGGTCGATCCAGAAGAAGAGCACGGCGAGGCGCACGCCGTGGGCGGCGCAGAGCGCCTGCATCTCGCGCAGCATCGCCTGGGTGGTGCGCCGGGGCTCCGCCGAGCGCCGCGACGCCGCGGCGCGCGCGACGAGATCCTGCGCGAAGGCGACGAGGGCGGAGCGCTCGTCGAGCGGCCAGCGCGGATACGCCTGGGGCGGGTGGCGCACGAGCGATCCGTCGGTGGCGAGGGTCGCGAAGGGGACCGCGATCATCCCGCTCCGCGCCGCGCTCGCCTGCTCGCGGAGCCAGCCGGCGCTCGCCAGGTTGCGCTCTTCGTGAGCGGGGATGAAGCCGTAGACGACGAGCCGCGGCGGTGCGCGCTCTTCGAGTTCGCGCTCGAGCCGAAGCAGCGACTGCCAGGTTCCGTACCCCCCGGTGCCGTAGTTCACGAAGCGAAGCCGCGGGTGCCGCTCCTGGAGCCGCCACGCCAGCGTCTCGTCGTCGGAGAGCCCCCAGCCCTGCATGAAGGAGTCTCCGACGAGCCAGACCTCGTTCGCGCTCGCGTCGCCCCGGAAGCCCGTCGCGCGAGATCCGTCCGCGAGGTAGGTGACGCGCACTTCCGGGGCGCCGGGCGTGTAGCCGGGGTACGCGTAGGCTCCCGGCCGGTTGCGCCAGCCGAGCTCGGCGTCGGGTTCGTGCATGACGGGTTCGAAGCCCGGAAGCTCGGCGCGGCGCCAGGGACCGCGCCCCGCGGCGCGGAGCAGCGCCTCACCGAGGGCGAGTCCGAGCGCGAGCGCGACGAGCGCGGTCGCCGCGACGAGTGCGGCGCGCGGCAGGGATCGGGCGTCCGGTGATCGCTCGAGCTTCATCGCGCCAAGCCGATGGCCCGCGCCCCGAACGCCACGGGGAGGAGCGCGAGCAGGGCTAGGGCCGCGCGTTGCGGCGGGAGCGTCCGATGGGCCTGGTTCACGTCATCCGATACGCTGGGGCGCTTCACAGGCCGGCGCGCGCTCGCCGCCCCGGTTCCCGGCCCGCGCGTCCTCGACCTGCGGCCCCCGGTCGCGAGCGCAGTCTAGCGGATGGCGATCGGGAGGGGTGCGGCGCGTGAGCTCGGGGGAGCAGGCGGTGGGGACGAGGATCGCCGCCGGGCTCGCGCTCGTGTGCGGGGTCACGCTCGCCTTCCGCTGCCTCGGCTTCGAGTCGATCTTTCCGGGCAACGGCGAGGTGCTATTCACGGTCGGCGACGGGCACTACCATGCGCGGCGCGCCCTCTTCGGCTTCGTGAACTTTCCCGCGATCCTGACCTTCGATCCCTACCTGAACTACCCGGAAGGCGCCGCGGTCCCCGTCCCCCCGCTCCTCGACTTCCTGGTGGCGGCGGTGGCGCGCCTCGCGGGCGACAGCGTCGGCGTCTTCGAGCACGTCCTCGCGTGGTCCACGCCCGTGTACGGCGCCCTCACGCCCGTCGCGATCTTCTGCGCCGCGCGCAGCGTGGCACCGGCGACCCTGGCGCTCGGCGCGGGCGCGATTTTCGCGGCGCTCCCGGCCGCGGTGTTCGTGAGCCGGGTGGGCGACGCCGACCATCACGCCGCGGTGTCGCTCCTCGGCGCGACCTGGCTCGCGCTCGTGATGGCGGCTGTCGCGGCGCGCGGGCGCCGGCTGGTGCGGCTCGCCGCGGGCCTCGCCCTCGTGCGCCTCGCGCTCCTCCTCTCCTGGAGCGGTTGTCTCCTGTACGTCGTCTTGGCCGACGGCTCGCTGCTGCTCGCGGCGCTCCTCCGGCGGCGTCGTGACCTCCTCGCCGCGCAGGCCGCGAGCGCGTGGGCGTCGGGGCTCCTCGTGCTGCCCGTGGTGCTGGCGCTCCCCGAGCCGACCGGGGGTGCCTGGTCGGCCCTCGCCCTCTCGCGCCTTCAGGTGTGGGCGGTCCTCGCTGTGGGCGCGGTCGCCGCCGCCCTCGCGGCGCTCGAGGCCCGGCGCGCCTCCGGCGGAGCGCTCGCGAGTCTCGCGCGCGGGGCGGGCGTCGCGATCGCCGCCGCGGTCGCCTCGCTGCTCCTCTTCCCGGGGCTGCTCGAGGGCCTCCTCCCGGGCCTCGGCTTCGTCGGCACCGCCGAGCGCACGGGCATGGCGACCGCGGAGCTCCAGCCGCTCGTTCCCCTGGCCGGCCGGCCCGCGCGCGGCTCGGCAACGCACTACTGGGGGCTCTTCGCGTACGCGATCCCCCTCGCGCCGCTCGCGGCCCTCGCCGCGGCGCGCGACGCGGCCGTACGCGCCTCCGCCTGCGTGCTGGCGCTCTGGGCCGCATCCCTGGGAGCGCTCGCCGTCTGGCAGGTGCGCTACGGCATCGACTTCGCGCCCTCCGCGTCCATCGCCTTCGCGCTCCTCCTCGCGCAGGTCGCGTGCGTCGCCCGGCGCGCCGGCGCCCCACGGCGGCTCGCCGCGGCCGTGGCCCTCGCGCTCGGGATCCTCGCCTTCCTGCCGCCGCTGCGCGCGCTCTACGCGCCCCAGATCCTTGCGTCGTGGCGGATCCTTCGCGAGGGTCGGCTCCCGGGTGATCCCGCGCTCGCGACGCCCTCGGGCTCGCTGATCCGCTTCCTCGAGAGCGTGCGCCGCGCCACGCCGGAGACGTCGGGCTGGCTCGACGCGCGGGGCTTCCCCGAGTACGGCGTGCTGAACTCCTCGAGCATCGGCCACGCGCTTCACTACGTGGCGCGCCGCGCCTCCGCCTCCGACGGGCTCCTCGACAGCCTCGACCCCGAGAACTTCGCCGCGGCCGAGCGCTTCTTCGAGGTGCGCAGCGAAGCGGCGGCCCTCGCGATCGCGGAGCGGCTGCGCGCGCGCTACGTGATCACGATGTTCTTCCCCGGCAAGCAGCCGCACGCCGTGGCGACGCGACTGCACCGCCACGACGGAGTCGGCCCGGGCCGCCGGCTGCGCCGGTTCCGCCTCGTGACGGAGGGGCCGACGGGCGGGCGCCCCCTCGGCGACCTGTTCGACTTCCCGCGGCCCGCGGACGTCGTGCCCTACAAGCTCTTCGAGATCGTGCCGGGCGCGCTCCTCGAGGTGCGCGGCGCGCCGGGAGCGCCGGTCCTGGCGGCCGTCGAGGTGCGTACGCCCACGGGCCGGCGCTTCGAGTACGAAGCGCAGGCGAGCGTTGCGGACGACGGCGTGGCGCGCCTGCGGGTGCCCTACGCGACCGCGCCTTCCACCCCCGCGCGCGCGCTCGGGCCCTGGCGCGTGCGGGTGGACGGCGCGGAGCACGCCGTGGACGTCTCGGAGGCCGACGTGCTCGAAGGCAGGACCGTGCCCGTGCCCGCGCATGGACCCCGCCCCCCGGCTGGGACATCCTCCGGCCCCGGGCGCCCGCGCGCGTGACGACTCCCGACCCCGACGAGCTGGAGCTCTCCATCGTGATGCCGTGCCTGAACGAGGCCGAGACCCTCGGCACGTGCATCGCGAAGGCGCGGCGCTTCCTCGCCGACCACGGCGTGTGCGGCGAGATCGTCGTCGCCGACAACGGGAGCCACGATGGATCCCAGGCCATCGCCGCGCGCCTCGGCGCGCGGGTGGTGGAGGTCCGCGAGCGGGGCTATGGGAGCGCGCTCCACGGCGGGATCCGCGCCGCGCGCGGGCGCTACGTGATCCTCGGCGACGCCGACGACAGCTACGACTTCTCGGACCTCGGACCCTTCCTCGCGCGGCTGCGCGCCGGCGACGCCCTCGTGATGGGCAATCGCTTTCGCGGCCGCATCCTGCCCGGTGCGATGCCGTGGCTGCACCGGTTCGTGGGCAACCCGCTGCTCTCCGCGCTCGGCCGCCTCTTCTTCCGCGTGCCCGTCGGCGACTTCCACTGCGGGCTGCGCGCGGTGAACCGCGCCGCCTACGAGACGATCGCGCCGCGCACGGCGGGCATGGAGTACGCGAGCGAGATGGTGATCAAGGCGACCCTCGCGAAGCTCCGCATCGGCGAGGTGCCGATCGTGCTGCACCCCGACGGCCGCTCGCGCCGGCCGCACCTGCGCACCTGGCGCGACGGCTGGCGGCACCTGCGCTTCATGCTGCTCTTCAGCCCGCGCTGGCTCTTCCTGATGCCCGGCACCGCGCTCTTCGGCGTCGGCCTCGCGGCGTCGCTCTGGCTGCTCGCGGGCGGACGCCAGGTGGGGCCGGTGGAGTTCGACATCCACACGCTGCTCGTCGCGGGGCTCGCGTGCTTGCTCGGGTACCAGCTCATCGTGTTCGCGCTCTTCACGACGGTCTTCGCGATCCACGAGGGCCTGGCACCCATGCCCGCGTACTTCGAGCGTGTGTTCCAGTACGTGAACCTCGAGCTCGGCATCGCGTTCGGCTTCCTGGCGGCGCTCGCGGGCTTCGGCGTCCTCCTGGCCGCGGTGTGGAGCTGGAGCGCGGTCGGCTTCGGCGACCTCGACCCGAGAGAGACCATGCGCCAGGTGATTCCCGGCTCGATTCTGCTGGTGCTCGGCATTCAGACCGTCTTCTCGAGCTTCTTCCTCTCCACGCTCGGCCTGCGCCGACGGGGTCCGGAGGAAGGGAGTTGAGCTCCGGGGTCGAGCCGGCCCGGCACGGCGCGACGGAGTGCTATCGATGGCGACCCCGAGCGCCCGGCTCGAGCGCCAGCCGGTAGACCTCGCACCGCCGACCTCGGAACACGCGTTCCATCCCCGAGCGAGGCCCGGCACGGCGGGCGAAGGCGCGCAGGAACGCAGCCGTTTCGTGTCGATGCAGCGCAGGCTCCACGATGAGCCAACGCGCGTCGTAGTGGCGAGCCACGGTGCGGAGCGGGACGAGACCGCCGGCAGGAATCACCACGGAGGGGCGCTCGGTGAGCCACGTCACGAACCAGGGGTACATGGTCAGGACGACCTCGCCGCGTCCCGTCTGGCTCCCGATCCACGCATACGCGTCGGAGCAAACCTCGGCGATGCCGCTCGAGGCCGTGCCGCGGAGCATTCGCGCCGTCTGGCGGAAGGCAGCGAGGCAGAAGGCACACAGGAGCAGCGCCGCAACGAGCCTCAGCCGGGCCTTCGCGCGCCCGGCGCGCCACGGATCGATCCCGCCCCCGCGTGAGCTTCCCATCAATGCGCCGGCCAGGGAGACGGCCAGCACCGGCAACAGCATGGCCAAGTAACGCGGCTCGAAGTGGTAGAGGCAGCACACTAGCACCACCGATCCCAGCCACCCCAACAGGGCGAGCGTCGCGAAGCGCGGGTGACGTCGGAGGTGGGACAGCAGGCTCAGGCTTCCGACCAGGAACAGCAAGGCTGGCCCGCTGATGCCGCTTCCGAGGTACCATGGCGTGACCTGGACGACGGCTGCCGCGAAGAGCGTGAGCTGCCGTACCACCAGATCGACGACCTTTTCGGGACCGAGAGCAACCAGGACGTCCGCGATGCGGAGCTCCTCCGGATGGAGGGCGAAGAGCGACTCGAACCCGTGCGCCTTCCAGATCCACTCGAGGGAGCTGGCGCGGAACCCGAATCCTCCGGATGACAGAAGGTTGCGTAGCGCGTAGAGACCCGCGCACGCGGCGTACGGAGCGCCCCACAGCAACGCCCAGCGCAGCCGGATCCGCCAGGACTCTCGACGCAGGATGAGGAGAGCGAGCACGAACAGAGGGGCGAGCACGACGCCGCCCAACTTCTCGAGAAGCCCGAGACCCCCGCTGAGGCCGGCGTAGAAGAAGTGGCGTCCCGACCCTTCGGTGAGCGCGCGCTCGAGGAAGGACAGCGCCAGGAGGAAGTAGAAGGCGTACCCGACGTCGTCGGTTCCCAATATCCCGGAGACGAAGGTCGCACCGTTGGCCAGGGAGAGGACGCACGCGACGAGCCCGGTCCCGGTCCCGAACAGGCGGCGGGCGAAATGGAAGGCAACGACGCCGGTCAGCGCAGCGTACACGAGGCCGGGCACGCTCAGGAGGAGCTCCACCGGACCGAAGATGCTGAAGAGCCCGGCGATGAAGATTGGCCGGAGCAGCGCGTGGTCCTCGGGCACCTGACCGATCGAGTCCCGCAGCCCGAGATGGTAGGGCACGAAGTCGACCACGTAGCCCTCGCCTGCCACCAGATTCCGCGCGACGACCGCGTAGTGGGCCGAGTCTGGCAGCAGGGGCAGACCGTCAAAGGCGAGAAGGAGACCCGCGCCGACGTAGAGCGCCGCGAGCAACCAGGCGAGGATGGGGGCCAGTCGCTCGAGGGCTTCAGCAGCCTTCCGGCGACCGGATCGAGCCGTCCCGTCGTGACGCTGCGTTTCCAAGGAAGGTCCATCCATCGTGGCGGGGGCTACCGGTCAGCCAGCATCGGGGTGTATCATATTCGCTCGGCTGGGCCGGAACAGCGGCACGCCCTCGACCTGCTGCAACCACGATTTTGGTTGAGACGAGTGACGCGATGACCCCTGGCCGTCCCACGCTCTCCATCGTCGTTCCCGCCTACAACGAATCCGAGCGACTTGCGGGTTCCCTGAAGCTCCTGGAGGAGCACCTCGGCAACCTGAATGAGAGGAGCGAGATCCTGGTCGTCGATGACGGAAGCAACGACGACACGTTCGCGCTGGTCCGTCGGGTTGCTCCGAGTCTCCGCGTACCCGTTCGGGTCGTACGCTACGGGCGCAATCGCGGCAAGGGCCACGCCCTGCGAGTCGGCTTCGCCGAGGCGCGGGGGGATCGAGTCGTCTTCACGGATGCGGACCTGTCGGTTCCTCTCGAGTTCCTCGACCGGGTGGTCGCATTGCTCGATCAGGGCTTCGATCTGGCGATCGGCTCGCGTCGCGGGGAGGGTGCGGAGATCGTCGAGCACCAGCCGTGGCTTCGCGAACTGCTGGGCAAGATCTTCACGCACCTGGTGCGGCGTGTGATCTCGAACGTCTCGGACGCGACCTGCGGCTTCAAGGGGTTCCGCGCCGAGGTCGGGAAGGACCTCTTCTCCCGCAGCCGGCTCGACGACTGGTCGTTCGACGCCGAGATCCTCTGGCTTGCCCGCCAGCGCGGCTGTCGCATCGCGGAGTTGCCCGTTCGCTGGACTCACAGGGAGGGTTCCAAGGTCCGCCCGATTCGGGCCGGCATGGCGTCCCTGGCCGGGCTGATTCGGATCCGCTGGTACGGCCTCACTGGAGCCTACTCACGTTCCCGGCCCGTCGGAGTCGAGACGCAAAGCTGGCCGCCCGGGACGGAGAGCGGCCCCGGGTATTGGAGGAGTGTGTGACGGCCGAGCGCGATCAGCACGTGAAGCGTCAGCGCGCATTCTACGAACGGGGTGACCACCGGCATCTTCGACCGCGCGACGCCGACCCCTACGCGGAGAAGCTGGTGCACCAGCTGGCGCTCGGCTGCGGGATGCAACCGGACGAGCGCGTCCTCGAGATCGGCGCTGGCTTCGGCCGATTCAGCTTCTCGGTCCTCGAGCGATGTGGTGAGCTGGTGGCCCTCGATGTCTCCGCGCGTGCGCTGGCGACGCTCGACGAGGCCCGAGAGCGCCGGGGCATCCCCCGGGCCCGGTTGCGGACCGTGGATTGCGATCTCTACGACGTGGACCTGACGCGGGTCGGTGAGCCCTTCGACCTCGTGATCGGCTTTTTCATCCTCCATCACCTTCCCGAACTCGACGACGCCCTCCACCGGATCGTGGACCTGGTCGAACCGGGGGGCCGCGTCGCGTTCCTCGAGCCCAATCGACGCAATCCCCTTTTCCTCGCTCAGGTCGCATGCTGTCCGGACATGAGCTGGCGCGAGGAGAAGGGCATGTTCCGGCTCAGCCGTCGCCTCTTGGAGAGCGCCTGCGAGAGGGTCGGCCTCTCCGAGGTTCGTATCCGAACCTTCGGCTTCTTTCCTCCCCAGATCCTGAACCGATCCTCGCTGGCGCAGCGCCTCGAGGAACGCATGGAAGCCGTCAGCTGGCTCCGAGGTTGGCTCCCGATGCTGCTCATCACGGCCCGAAAGGCGGAGCGGACTGGGTGAACGAGCGAGAGTTCGAGATCCTGGAGTCGATCGACGAGCGCCACTGGTGGTTCGTGGGTAAGCGCCACCTCCTGCGCGCCCTTCTAGACTCGGCGGAGCCGCCGCGAAGAATCGTCGATCTCGGGTGCGGAAGCGGCGGGGTCCTCCGCGACGGGAGCGAACCCTCGTTGCGAGTCGGCGTCGACCGGTCACCGACCGCCCTTCGCATCTGCGCCTCGCGTGGCCTCCGCCATCTGATCCGCGCCGACCTCGGGCGTCTCCCGCTCGCGGGAAATTGCTTCGACTTGGTGCTCGCCCTCGATGTCATCGAACACCTCGACGACGATGTCGGTTTCCTGCGCCGGTCAAGCGGCCTGTGCTCGAAGGACGGGAGGCTGATCATTGCCGTGCCCGCCTTCCCGTTCCTGTGGAGCCGGCACGACGAGACCTTCGAGCATCGGCGGCGTTATACGGCGGCGTCGCTCGCGCGCGCCGTCCGTTCGGCGGGGCTGGAGCCGGTCCGGATCACGTATACGAACGCGCTGCTCTTTCCCATCGCGGCCGTCTGGCGAGTGCTGGTCTCGCGATTGGCCGGCGGACGATGGGCCCCGCGAACCGACTTCGTGAGCCTGCCCCGCCCGCTGAACGCACTGATCTCGGTGACCTACCGCTTCGAGGCCTGGCTCCTGAGGCGCTGGGATCTACCGGCCGGGCTGTCCGTGGTCTGCATTGCTCGCCCTGCCAGCAGATGACGCGACGAGCTGTGTCTGCGATCGGCAAACCCCGAGCGCCGCGCGAACGTACCGGGGTGCGGCGTCAGTGAACGGGAAGGTCCGCCTCCTGGGAATCTGGCGGCCCCACCGAATCGCTGCACCCGAGTGCTCGAAGATGCCATCCGCGGGGGCGGCGACCCGCACCGCGGGCCAGCCGCGGGTCAATCGGTCAATCCACGTAGGCGGGCCAATCGGGCTCGTCACCTGCCGGCTTGAACAGGTTCTGGATGCACAGGTTGTTGCCGCGGCAGGGTGGCTGCTCGGCGACGTGAACGCACGGTGAGCACGGGATCTTTCGGTATACCACTTCCTCCTCGAGCCCCGGGTTGGGCCTGAGTAGAGTTCGGGGATCCGTGGGTCCCCACCAGGAGACGCAGCGCAGGCCGAAGAGCCTCGCGTAGTGCAGGAGCGCCGAGTCCACGCCCCAGTAACCCGAGGCCGCGGCGAGCTCGGCCAGACTCTCGGGCAGCGTGAGTGCGCCACAGCCGTTCTCGTAGCGGTGCTGGGGCAGGACCTGCTCGAGCTCGCGGCAGATCGAGTCGGCGAGCGCCCGATCGCTCGCGGCCCCCAGAAACATGAAGCGCCGTCCGCTCGATCCCCGGGCGCGCTGCGCGAACACCGCCTGCCACTGCTTCGCGGTGAGCATGCGCTCGGGCGCGAGCTCGGAGCTGCCGCACCCCACGCAGACCGTCTCCAGCGCTGCGGAGTCGCGCCGCGCCGGAAGGCCCACGAGCAGCTGCTTGCGGCACTCCTCGATCGGGGCCGGCTGCGCCCCCAGGAGCTCCACGGCCTTCTCGTAGAAGAACCAGACGCCCGAGAAGCGGTTGAAGAAGATGAGATGGGTGTGCAGCCCCCGGCGCCAGAACGCTTCGTGCAGGAAGAAGCCGAGGCGGTTGCGGGCGCAGGTGAGCGCGGCGAAGACGGTGGAGAGCCGGCTGTAGACCTCGAGGTCCACGAGCGTGTCGGCGCGGAAGCAGCGGCTCCACGCGACGAGCGCGCTCCACAGGAGCCGCAGCGGCCCCGAGTCGTCGATCACGAGCAGCCGATCGAAGATCTGCAAGGTCTCCGCGAAGGGGACCACGGCTGGCGTGCACACGAGGGAGAGGCGCGCTTCGGGCCAGCGGCGGCGCAAGCCCAGCAGGGCGGGATACGCGAGGACGAGGCTCCCACCGCCGAGCAGCTTCTGGACGCAGATCTCGCCCCTCACGCGCAGATCGTGATCGCGGCGCAGGACCCTTCCCGCCAGCGCGACGATCGGGCGCAGTACCAGGATCAGGAAGCCGCCCAGGTAGAAGTCTAGGATCTGTTTGCGACGCAGCGTCAATCGATCTTCCGGAAGACGAGGCCCATCTCACCGACGTTGCCGAGTAGCGTGAACCGCTCGAGCCTCGCCGTCAACCGGCGCAGGCCGGCGAGGACAGGGAATTTGTGCGCCAGGTGTCGCACGACGGTGGCGGCGCTGAAGGCCTTCCTCGGCTGGAACTCCCGCTCCAGGGCGAAGCCGTGCCGTGCGAAGAGCTCGCCGACGCCGAGGCGTGACCAGTGGAACGGGTGGTCCGGGATCCGGTGCGGCCAGAGCGGTCCGAGCAGGCGCTCGGAGACCGATTCGGCCTCCGGAGCCACGACCAGAGCCGTTGCCCTCGGCGCCGACGCACGACTCATCCAGCGGAGGAACCCCTGGGGCTCCGTCAGGTGCTCGAAGCTGTCCAGGAAGACCCACAGGTCCACGGGTCGCGCGGGCGTCCGGCGAGGCTCGAAGGGCCCGACGTCCTGGATTCCCAGGCTGCGCGCCCGCTCGACGTTCTCGGGGATCACCTCGATGCCGCAGGCGTGCGCGGCCCGGCCCGCGAGGTAGCGAAGGCAGTGGCCCCCGCCGAACCCGACCTCGCACACCACCTGGTGCGCCGGGTCGATCGCGCTGGCCGCGAGCCAGTGCTCGAGCGAGCGCACCTTGAGCTCCCCCGTGCGCGTCTCGAAGTGCCCTCGCAGCGCGGGGTACGCGGCGTCGTAGACGTACGCCCGGTCCATGAACTCGCGATCCCAGAAGGAGCCGCAGCATGCGCAGCGAAGCCGGTAGCCGCGGCGGCGGAGCGTCTCGCGCGGATGTCCGCAGAGGGGGTCGGGCCAGTCCGCCCCCGGGTCTCCGGGGCGTCGGGTGAGGTCGCGCAGGCTTGCGCGCGGGCCGACGCGCACGTCAGTCGGACCCCTGCGCCGACGCCCGCTCGACGCGGACCGAGCGCAGCGTGGCGTACACCCCCACGAAGTAGGCCAGGAACAGGTGGCGCGGGATGAAGTGCTGGTGCGCGAGCGCGTGTCCGCGCATCGACACGATCCACAGGCATGCGACAGCCGTGCCGAGGGCGAGCGCGGCCTCCCACGGTCGCGCATCGCCCAGGGTGACCCGCAGGCGCGTGCCTCGGATCGGGAAGCTACGTCCGCCCAGCAGGAACGAGCAGGCGAGCAGCGCGAGCAGGAGGCCGCCCAGGCGGAAGCCGAAGAAGTTGGGATGCGCGGACACCACCTGCAGGTAGAAGCTAGCCACGATCAGGGGATCGGTCTGCGCCGGGCCGAGGCCCATGCCCCGGAGCTCGGGCGTGCGCCCGGGATCGAAGCGCTCGCGCGCCGAGCCGAGGAGGTCCGCGGCCGCGGCGGCGAGACCGCCGCGGAAGGCCACGACCTGGAGGAAGTGGAGGCCGTGGGCGAGAGCGAAGCCGGCGACACCGCACGCCACCAGCCCGAGGACGACGCGTCGTGGCTCGCGCCGGCCGAGGTCGGAGAGCAACGCCGCGAAAGGCATCGGGCAGAGCGCTACCAGGAAGAAGTAATCGAACGAGAGCCACCCCTGGAGGAAACCGAGCGCGAAGCAGGCGCTTCCCAGGCGTCGCCAGGAGCGGGCACCGCGTTCGTAGAATCGCAGCACGAGGAGCGTCTGGACCAGGAGCAGCGCGAAGGCGTAGCCCTGATAGTGGAGCCCGTGCATCATGTTGGTCACGAGCGGCACGGGCAGCACGGCCAGGGTCGCGAGTGCGCCCCGCGCAGGGCCGAGCGAAGCGACGAGGCCGAGCGCGAACGCTGCGAGCGCCGCGGCTCCCACCGTCAGCGGCAGAATGCGCAGGCAGGCGATGCGCTCCGTCCCACACGTACTGGCCGTGCCGTAGGCAAGCCACATCGGACCGGGCGGGTAGTGGGTGTCCACGTACCCGTCCGGCGCAAGGGGCTCGTGACCCGCCCGGGGGAAGCGACCTCCGAAGGCGTTGTCCGGCAGGCCGGCGTTGGAGCGGAGGCCCCGGGCGCGGTAGCCGTCCACCGCGCGCACCGCGTTCGCCTCCGAGTACCGGTCGGCGATCGGCGACAGCCGATCGCCGAGCTCGCGGGCGACCTGGATCTGCTGGACCGCGAAGTGCGCGACCAGCGCGAGCACCGCGAGCTGCGTCCACCGCCGAGCATCGGGCATGGAAGGCGAAGCTACGGGCAGAGCGCGGACGGCGCCACGCGCACGACCGCGCCTCTTCGCACGGCTTCCTCGCTCACCTCCGCGCAGCGGAGCCGCCCGCCCGCTTCGATCCGCCAGCCGGCCTGCGCGCGCGCGGGGCCTGGTGGGCCTTCGCTCGCATACGGCACGCGGATGCGCGCCACGCCGCTCGCGTCCGCCACGCCGCGCGCGCGGTACCTGAAGCGCCGCCCCTCGGCCGTGACGACCTCCGCGCTCGCCGAGGCCCGCGCGCCGGGCTCGAGCTCGACCTCGAGGATCGCCCCTTCCACCACCTCGAAGAGCTTGTAGGGCACCGCCTGCGCGGCGTCCGTCGCCGCCAGGATCGCCGCGAGGGGCACGCCGCCCGCG
>Ga0214473_10004821_pt1 | contig 16194 bp, 10 predicted proteins | sample RVTome_7_FD_203509 | JGI IMG/M metagenome (GOLD analysis project Ga0214473, IMG submission 203509) | Soil microbial communities from uranium-contaminated site in the Upper Colorado River Basin, Wyoming, United States - RVT98D197 | ecosystem: Environmental > Terrestrial > Soil > Contaminated >... | reverse complement strand
GTGGTCTCGGCCGTGATGGCCCTCCTGCTGCTCTTCTTGGTCCAGAACGTCTTCTCGCAGCGGGTCTGCGAGCCTGCCCACTCCCCGCATCCGACCGAGGTCGCCGACGACCGGGAGCGGGCTCCGGAGCCGACCTTCCTGGCCGGCCTGGGCGACTCGAGCACCGCTCCGCCCTCGCGCCCCTGCCCCTGGAGCCCGCGCTGGACGCCACCGGGAGATCCCCTACGGTGACTCCGGTGCGAGGCGGAGCAGGCGCCTGCCGGTGAGGATCAGCGGTGAGTCGACCCGGAGCCGAGGCGAGACGCGTTCCCGGAAGCCGCCGGCCCCGGCCCGGCTGCTGGCCGAGGCCTCCGGAGTGCGGCTCGAATCGAGTGCGACGGTTGGGAGAAGCGGATGATGGCTGCAGGGCGGAACGATCTCGAGCGATTCTTCGACCCCAAGAGCGTCGCGATCGTCGGCGTCTCGAAGGGGGCTTTTCGGTTCGGGGGGATGAGCTTCCTCCGCAAGCTCCAGGAGGCCGCCTTCCCGGGGCGTCTCTATCCGATCAACCCGAGGGCCGCCGAGCTCGGAGGGCTCCGGGCCTATCCGGATCTCTCCTCCCTTCCCGAGGTGCCCGATCTCGTCATCGTCTGCGTCGCCGCCCGGATGGTTCCCGGGGTCCTGGAGGAATGCGCGCGCCTCGGCATCCGACACATTCATGTGCTGACCGCCGGCTTCCGGGAGACCGCGACGGAGGAGGGGCGGGAGCTCGAGGCCCGGATCCGGTCGATCGCCCGGGAGAAGGGGCTGCTGGTGATCGGACCGAATTGCATGGGTCCCTATTCTCCATCCGCCCGCCTGACCTCGTGGGGGGCGATTCCAGGCGAGAGCGGACCGCTCGGCATCGTCTCTCAAAGCGGCGCCATCACCCAGCGCCTCACCGAATACGCCCTCTCCCTCGGAATCGGAACCGCGAAGGCGGTGAGCTTCGGAAATGCCGCCGTCCTCGACGAGTGTGACTTCCTCGAGCTGATGGCGGCGGACCCGAAGATCGAGGTGATCGCCATGTACCTGGAGAGCGTCCAGGACGGGAGGCGATTCTTCCACCTCGCCAAGCAGGTGAACCGGACCAAGCCCATCGTCATCTGGAAGGGGGGCGAGACCGAGGTCGGGGCGGCGACGGCCGCATCCCATACCGGCGCCATGTCGAGCGAGTGGCGGATCTGGGAAGCCCTCTTCCGTCAGACCGGCACCACCCCGGTGCACTCGATGGACGAGTGGGCGGACGCCATCCTCGCCCTCGCACGCCTCCCGGCGCCGAACGGCAAGGGCGTCTTCGTGATGGGCGGCGGTGGGGGAAACAGCGTGGCCCACGGGGACGCCTGCATCCGGGAGGGGCTCGATGTCCCCCGCCCCTCCCCGCCCACCATGGAGAGTCTCCGCAAGAGCGTGCCCATGGCGGGCTCGATCGCGGGAAATCCCCTCGACATGTCCAGGGTCTTTCAGGATGCTGCCTATCTGGGAGAGGTGCTGGACCTCGTCTACCAGGATCCGGCCATCGACATGGTCATCATCGATCGATTGATCCCCAGAAAGATCTACCACCTGCCCGATCTTCCCGATCCGACCCCGGAGACGATCCGGGAGCTGAAGAGCAAGGCAATGCCCAAGCCGACGGTCTTTTCGGTGGACTCCGGAGGGGGAGATCCCGATCTCGCCGAGCGGGGGGCGGCCCTGCGAGCGCAGCTCTGCGCTGCGGGGATTCCCGCCTACCCTGCCACCAGAAGAGCGGCCAGGGCCTTGGCTCGCCTCCATCGCTACCACGCCTTCCGGAGGGCGAGAGGCGCCTGAGGCGGGGCGCTCGGACGAATCGAGGGGCTCGAGGAATCCGCCCGCTTCGACGGGCGCGACGCGATCACCGCCGGGGAGGGAATGGATGCCGGATCTCACGCTGCTGCGGAGCCTGGAGGAGCGAGCGACGGCTCTGCGCAAGCACGTGATCACGATGGCCTCGGGTGGGCAACGCATCCACCTCGGCGGCTCGATGTCCATCGCAGACCTGATGGCCGCCCTCTTCTTCCACTTCCTGCGGCTGGAAGGAGGGGAGGAGCCGAGGGACCATTTCATTCTCAGCAAGGGCCACGCCGTGCACGCCTTCCACGCCTGCCTGGCCGAGCTCGGCAAGATCGAAGCAGCTGAGCTCTCCTCCCTCGGCCGGATCGGAACCCGTCTCGCGGGACACCCGAGCCTGAAGGCGCCGCTCGTCGAATTCGCCACCGGCTCGCTCGGACACGGGCTCTCAGTGGGGATCGGGATCGCCCTGGCGGAGCGGCTCGACGATCGGGATTCCAGGACCGTCGTGCTGATGGGCGACGGCGAGCTGCAGGAGGGCTCGGTCTGGGAGGCGGCACTCTCGGCGCCCCGCTTCGGCCTCGAGAACCTTCTCGCCATCGTCGATCGCAACGGGTTCCAGGCCAGCGCCGCCGTCGATCGAATCCTGCCGCTCGATCCCCTCGAAGCGAAATGGCGGAGCTTCCGCTGGAACACACAGGTGATCGATGGACACGACATGGAATCGATTCTGGGCGCCCTGGAGCGCTTCCCGGCCGAAGCCGGGCCGACGGTGATCATCGCCGACACGGTGAAGGGACGCGGCGTTCCGAGCGTGGAGGGACGGGCCCGGGCTCACTTCACGACCCTCCGCGAAGACGAGGTGAGAGAAGCGCTGGCGGCGCTCGAGGGGGAGTGATGCTCGGTTTCGAGTGCGCGTTCGCGCAGGGCGAGGTCCTGGCGGAGATGGCGGAAAGGAACCCCGACATCGTCCTCGTCTCCCAGGACATCGGCCCCTTCCGCCCCTTCTCCAAGCGGTTCCCCGATCGCTTCTTCGACGTGGGCATCAGCGAGGCGAACCTGATCGGCATCGCGGCCGGGCTGGCTCACGCAGGCAAGCTGCCCTTCGTGATGGCGATGGCGCCCTTCGTCAGCATGAGGGCCTTCGAGCAGATCCGAACCGATTGCGGCTACAACCGGAACAGCGTGAAGATCATCGCGCCCTGCTCGGGCCTGGAGGGCGGGTACTGGGGTCCCACCCACCACGCGGTCGAAGATCTCGGGCTCCTCCGGATGATCCCGGGCATGACGGTCCTGTGTCCGGCCGATCCGGCGGAGGCGACGCGCGCCGTCCGGGCGGCGGCCGAGGTGGAGGGCCCCGTCTATATTCGCCTCGGGTACCTCCGGCCGATCCAAGGATACGCGGAGGAGTTCGAGATCGGGCGCGCGGCCCTGATGCGGGAAGGCTCCGACGTCGCCATCCTGGCGACCGGGGCGAGCGTGGTCCAGGCGATCGCGGCCTGCGATCTGCTGGGAGCGCAGGGCATCTCGGCCCGGGTGCTGAACATGCACACGATCAAGCCGATCGACCGCGAGGCGATTCGAGCCGCCGCAGCAGGGATCGGCCGCATCCTGACCGTGGAGGAGCATCTGGTCGACGGAGGTCTCGGCGGGGCCGTCGCCGAAGTCATGGCCGAGCTCGGAAGCGGACGCCTGCGGAGGCTGGGTCTCGAGGACGAGTTCATCGTCGAAGTAGCGGATTATCCGGACATCCTGAAGCTGGCGGGTCTGGACGCCCCCAGCATCGCGGCAGCGGCGAGGTCGCTGCTGGATTAGAGAGGCCATCAGGAGGGCCCGATGCAGGAGAGCGAGCATCGCCAGGTCGATCTCCCCGGCCTGGTCGTCGTCAGACGACTCGACGCGCCGCACCCGGAGGAGAGCTTCACGCGCTTCCGCCCGCTGAGTCCAGCGATGGTTGCGGCAGTCCGGCTGGCGGTAGGCGAGATCTTCGACGAGCTCGGCGGAGGGGCGCTGCTCAAGCCGAGCCGGGACGTCTACATCAAGCCCAACGCCGTCGACGCGCGGCCCTACACCTACACGCGGCCCGAGGTCGTCCGGGCGGCGATCGAGTACTGGCTGGATGCCGGGGCGCGCCGCGTCTACCTGTTCGAGAACGCCACCCAGGCGACCTACACGAGGATCGTGTTCGCGGCGAACGGCTACGCGAGGATCTGCAAGGAGACCGGCGCGACGCCCGTCCACCTCGATGAGGAGAAGACCGAGACCTTCCGGTTCCACGGCAAGAAGTCCGTCGAGGAAGGGGACCCCGAGGGCTACGACCGGACCAGCTTCCAGATGCCGCGGATGGTGGCCGAGAAGCTGGTCCGCGGCCGGAAGGAGAACCTATACGTCAGCCTGCCCAAGCTGAAGACGCACTCGATGGGCGTCGTCACTTTGGGCATCAAGAACCAGTGGGGCCTCCCCGCCCACGGCTGCCGGCGCTTCGACCACAACTTCAACCTGCACCACAAGCTGGTCGACCTCCTCGAGCATCTTCGGCCCGACGTGACGCTGATCGAAGGCGTGGAAGGCACCGTTCACGGTCACTACCCGCCGACCTCGCTGGCGGACCAGTGCGTCAAGCCGTTCCGGGTCCTGCTCGGCAGCCGCAACGTGGTAGCGGCCGACCTGGTCGGCGCGCGGATCTTCGGCTTCGAGGTCGACGACGTTCCCCAGCTCAAGCTGTCCCTGGAGCGCGGCTACGGGGATGGAGTCCGCGGACCCGAGGACATCGTCCTCTCCGGAGATCTGGAGAGCCTGGAGAAGATCGACCTGGTCGGCGACCTGCCCGAGGGAGGAAAGTATCCCTTCGACCTGATCGACTGCTTCCCCGCCGACGTCCGCTTCGTCCGCGGAGCCGAGCGCGCCTGCAGGGAGGGCTGCGTGAGCAACCCGCTCTCGGGCATCCAGCTGCTCCACGCCGATCACGGCGGACGGGGCGACTTCACGCTGGTCTTCGGCAAGGGTCACGACCCTCGGGCGATCGACGCGATCGAGGGCCGCGCGCTCGTGGTCGGCCCCTGCGCGGTCGCGGAGGTGTCACCACGGCTGATCGAGCGCCTGGGCCGGCGGAACGTCTATCTGAGCGAGTACTGCAACGACCTCTGCGCGATCACCGAGGCCCTCTTCCACCTGATGAAGGTGAACCCCACCGATCTGACCTACCTCGGGCCGGTTCGATCGGTCTATCCCTACCTGATGGCCCGGCTGAAGGGCTCGAGCTCGCGGGTGCCACACCTGCTCTCACACCTCATCAAGAGGGTGTAGAGGGCCTCTGCGCGACGCGGGGACACGCGCGAGCGCCTGCCCGCCATCGTGGCCTACCCTCCTGGTGCAGGAAGAGCGAAATGAAGTGGACCAGCCGGGGTCGTAGCCAGAACCTCGAGGATCGCCGGAGCGCCCGCCCGAGGATTCGCCTGCCGGGCCAAACGGCCGGCGCGGGCATTCCTCTGCCCCGGGGACGGGGAAGCGGGATCAGCGTCGGATCGATCGTCCTTCTGCTGGTGGTGATGTGGCTGCTGGGCGTCGACCCGATGGAGCTCCTGGGAGCCCTTTCCGGAGGAGCGACCGGCGGCGGATCCGTCCAGGTGCCGATCGGGCCCGGTGGCTTCCCGGATGGCGCGGAGGTGGCGCCCGGGGGGAACGTGCGCACCACCCCCCAGGAAGAAGAGCTGGTGGACTTCGTCTCCTTCGTGCTCGACGACGTGCAGTCCGTCTGGCAGCGGGAGCTGCCCGGATACGCCGACGCGAAGCTCGTCCTGTTCCGCGACTGGGTGGAGAGCGCCTGTGGCTTCGCCCAGGCGGCGATGGGCCCCTTCTACTGCCCGAGCGACCAGAAGGTGTACATCGACCTCGGCTTCTACGAGGAGCTGCGGCAGCGCTTCGGCGCGCCCGGCGACTTCGCCCAGGCCTACGTGCTGGCCCACGAGATCGGCCACCACGTGCAGAGGCTGACTGGAATCGAGGAACGGGTTCGGCGCGCTCAGCGCTCGAGCCCGGGCGCGGCCAATGCGCTCTCCGTGCGCATGGAGCTGCAGGCCGACTGCTACGCGGGCGTGTGGGCGCACTCGACGGCGCGCCGCGATCTCCTCGAGGCCGGCGACCTCGAGGAGGGACTGCAGGCGGCGGCGGCGGTGGGCGACGACCGCATCCAGCGCATGTCCGCCGGCCGCGTCGCGCCGGAAAGCTTCACGCACGGCTCCTCCAAGCAGCGCATGGCCTGGTTCCAGACCGGGTTCGAGAGCGGCGACCCCGGAGCCTGTGACACCTTCTCCGCGCCGGCGCGGTGAGCCTGAGGCGGACGGCGCGCGCGGCGCAGCCGAGCGGAGTTCGATCAGGCTAGGCCCAAGCGCGCGCCCCCACCCCTCGCCAGCGGCAGGGCGCCCCTCACTTCGAGGAGCTCGCGATCAGCTTGCGCAGCTCGACGCCATCCGAGCCCAGCAGCTCCTGGACCCGCGCGGTGTTGACGTCGGCGACGATGATCTGCCCGACCTCCTCCTTGACCTCGTCGAAGATCCCCATCGCCTTCATCCTCTCGGTCTGCCTGTGATTGTCGTCCGTGGGACTCACGTAGTGGACCGAAACGACCTTGTAGCGGTGAATCAGGAACAGATGGATCAGCGTCATCAGCCGCTTCTTTCGAAGCGAGAGATCGAAGGTCTCCTGATCCCGGATCGACAGGATGTTCTGGCCCCGCCGATCCTGGATCGTCGCGAACACGACAGCGGCCACCTTCTTTCCCGATTCATCCAGGACAGACAGTCCCAACAGATCCGAGCCGGCGGTATGGGGCCGCAGCTCCACGCGCAGCGCGCGCGGGATCTGGTGCTCGCGGGTCCACATCTCCAGCCACTTCCCGAGCAGGCTCGGCGGAACCTCCGTCTGCATCAGGTGCTGCACCTGGGTCGAGCCCTTGCCCATGGCGTTGGTGGTGGCGGTACGCCCCGTGCAGGCCATCAGCGCGCCATCCAGGCGCGCTCCCCCTACCAGGGACTGGGGGGTCCGGTAGGGCGATTCGACCAGCCGGATCTTCCGCTGCAAGCGCGCCAGCGCGAGCATCCCGTCCTGCTTGAGGCCGGTCGCGAACTCCTCGGCCGCCATGCCGTCGACCTGATGCCCACCGTAGGTGATGAAGTTGAACACGTAGCCGAGCTTCCCGAGCTCCTCGGGAAACCGACTCATCTCCTCGTCGGTCATTCCCGTGGTATCCCAGTTGAAGGACGGAGACAGGTTGTAGGCCAGCATCTGGTCCGGGTACCTGGCATGGATCGCTTCGGCGAACCGCTTGGCATCGGCCAGGTCCGCCGTCTTGGTCTCCATCCAGACCAGGTCCGCGAAGGGGGCGGCGTGCAGGGACCGGGCGATCGCATACTCGATCCCCCCCTGGATCGGATAGTACCCTTCCGGGGTTCGCGGCAGCTCGTGATCCCAGATCACGTTGACCCCCATCGATCTCGCCCTCTCCCTCGCCTCGCCGAACGACACCTGGCTGGACCAATCGAGCCACTCCTCGATCGTCATCCCGAAGCTCAAACCTTCGTCGGTGTGGAATGCCATCGCCTCGGCGACCGCCTCGCCATAGGTCTTCAGCCCGGCCTCCACCTGCCAGGTCTCGAACAGCCTGGCGGTCAGCTTGTCGAGCGTGACCCCGATATCTGAATCGCCGCCCGAAGCATGCATCTCCACCGCATCCTTGATCGAGGGCATGAATCCGACGCGCTCGAACCAGCCGAAGGCCTCCTCGTAGGCGCTCTCCGGCACCCGGTAGAGAAGGTGGCCGTTCACCTCCTCGACTCCCAGGTCGTGCAGCTTCTTCAGGATCGCGAGCGACGCCACCTTGCAGCTCGGCAGGTTGACACGCGTCGCGCCGAGGATGAAGGGATGGTCGCGCTCGTCGCCCCGCGCCTCCAGCAAGCTCGCCCCCTCCGCGTCGGTGCGCGCCACGATGATCCCGGGGACCTTCATGATGTCGAGCTGGAAACGCGCGGCATTCAGCCGCTTGATCTGCTCGTCGACGGGGACCAGCACCTTCCCGCCCTGATGGCCGCACTTCTTGCAGCCCGGCTTCTGATCCTCGATGTGGTAGCCGGGCACGCCCGCCTCGACGAACCTGCGGATCAGGTTCCGCACATGGGCATCCCCGCCGTGCCCGGTGTCCGCATCGGCGATGATGAAGGGCCGGTAGTCGACCTCCCGCGATGCCCTTCGCTGCTTGTCGCTCATTCTCGCGCGGGCAAACCGCTGGTTCTTGTCGGCCGTGAGCAGGGCCCGCACGATCGGCGCCGCCTCGTCCGGAACCTGGCTGAGCGGGTAGCTCGCGAGGTCGGCGCCGGGATCCTCGCTGATCGAGCCCTTCGCGGAAGTGGCCCATCCCCCCAGATAGATTCCCTCGATCCCGATCCGCTTCATCGCCACCGCCTGTCCGGGGGAGTAGGGGCCGAAGCTGGTGATCGCCTTCCCAGCGGCGAAGAGCTCCCGGAGCCGCGCGTAGAGCGCCTCCGCCGCGCTTCGCGCGACCGTGTAGTCGAGCTGGATGGTTCCCCGCTGCTCGACGACCTGGCGCGCGGAGTAGAGGCGGGTGATCCCCTCGAAGCGGCGGCTCGCTAGCCACTCGGCGGTCTCGGCGACTTCCTTCTCGAAGGTGTCCATCTCAGATCCTCGCTGGTTCGGCACGGGCGGCCGGTACGAAATCCAGATTCTCGGTGATTCGGGTTCCGTCGCGCTTGAATGCAGCCATGTATCTCTCCGTCCTCTCCCTCGCGACGGCCAGATCGTGATTGTCGAGATTGACGTTGAGGAGGTCGACGTACCAGGGCGGCTTGACCTCGCCCAGGGCGTAGGTCCGGACGATCTCCTTGACGATGGGCAGGGTCGTGGTCTTCGAGTCATCGTGGACGTCTCGATCGACCGCCCGGAGCAGCTTCCCGTGCTCCTCCTCCAGCAGCCTCTCGAAGATCTCGTCGCCGAAGGCGTCACCCGCCTTCGCTCCGGTCTCCGGGTCGTCGTCCGTGAGCTCCGCCCTCTTGTGGATCCACTCCCACAGGATGCTGATGCGGATCTCGCCGGTCGCCATGTCCTCCATCAGATAGAGGATGTCGTCGTTGCCGAAGAAGTCGGCCGGCTTCAGCGCCGCCGCCTGGAACCCCTGGCCGAAGGCATTGCCGTACTGAAGGGCGACGCTCAGCAGATTGCGGGCTCCGCGGATCGTCCTGGGCGCGGGCTCGAGCAGCACCAGCGCGTCGGCGTCCGCCTGCGTATAGGAGAGCGGCGGAAAGCTCCGGCCGAGCTGGTTGTCCTCGCCGGCCCGCTCCCACACCGGGCGGACGATGTGGACCATCTTCCAGTGGGCGACCCATTTCCCGCTCGCTCCTTCCCGCTGCTCGCGCTCCCCGCCAGCGATGGCCTTGCGCATGCTGTCGGCCACGCCTCGCTCGGAGCCGACCGGGATGTTCGGCTCCATGCCTCCCTGCCAGAGGGCGAACCGCCCCTTCAGGTCCGGGGTGTTGACGGCCCGGCGAACCCGATCCTCGTAGTTCCTCATGTAGCCATACGTCATGGTGATGGCTTCGATGTTGGGGTTGACGAAATCCGGATCCCACGAGAGCGCATCCGAGACGCTGTTGATGTAGTCCCATCGACCCGTGTTGAAGCCGACGAAGTGCCGCCCCAGAGCCGCGCGGATCTCCATCAGCTGGAAGGTCGCCTCGAGCTGCTCGACGAGAACGTAGACCTTGATGGATCCCTGCTCGAGGCCGAGGTGGGCTTCGAGGGCTTCGATCATCTCGCGCCAGAGAGCCGCCTCCTCCGCGGTCTGGATCTTCGGCAGGTAGAGGACGATCGACGCGCCCTCCGCCCTCGAGCGCTCGAAGTTGTTGACCACGTAGAGGACCATGTCGACGATCGAGGCCGAGAAGGGCCCGCCCTGGCGATCCCGGATGTGCCTGTCGTCGAGGTGCAGCCCCCTGGCTCGGAAGATCTTGGTGGTGAAGTCGAGCTGCGACCTCCAATCCTCGATGATCTCCCTCTTGTGAAAGCCGAGCGCCCACTGGTTCATCTCCTTGGCGACCTGCTCGGCGGCGCTCAGGAAGACGGGATCCTTGTGGACGGCGAGCTTGAGGTTGCGCTGGTTGTCGAGCGACATCGCGCGGATCTGGCCGAGCGCATCCTCGCCGTCGAACATCCAGCCGTCGGCTCCCGAGAGCAGTGCGTAGGCGATGTTGCGGATGCCGACTTCGACGGAAGCGTTCGGCTTCGTACCCGGCCCCGTCCCCTGGATCCACTGCCGCTTCAGATCCTCGGGGATCTCCGCGCCGACGAACTTCCCGTCCCGCGCCTCCTGGACCGAGAGGCCGGTCCGGGCGATGCGGTCACCGGGATCCAGGAAGCCGATCGACTCGCGGTTTCGAAACCGCCGAGCCCTCCGCTCGATCCTCGCGGCCATCAGCTCCTTCACATCCCGATTGAATCCGGCCAGGGCCTCCAGCGCGGCGAGCACCGCCGGGGTGTAGACGTCGTCGTAGCTGCGCTCGAGGCCGTCCCGGATCTGCAGCCTTCCGGATCCGAGGGGCGAGGGACGGCTTCGCTTGGTCTTCGGGTCGGCGGAGCTCATGGCCGCTCTCCTTCCTTCATCTCCGGGGCGAACAGGTGGCGAAACTAGGGCATCCGTCGTCTTCCCGATCCTGGAATCGGGCTCTCGCGGGAGCCGTTTCCTGATGCAGAAGATAATTCAGATCTTGCGGAACGTTCGAATCACTGGGAGCAAGCTCGAAACTGACTAGACTTCATGGATAGTGAAACTGTAATCTCTGTAAACATCCCAGCTCGGCTGCCTCCGCTGCGGTGGCGCCGGTTCGGGGTCGCTCCGCTCGAGCTGTGGGCCCCACCCGCCCCGGCCGGGAACCCGCCCACACTCGCGCCGAGAGACCGCGCCCGCGATGCGGACGGAAGATCAGTCCAGGCCGCTCACGAACTTGACCACCCCTGACTTGAGCGCGGCCTCGCGGACCGCCCTCGCGACCGCCGCGTGGACATCCCGGTCGAGGATGTTGGGCACCAGGTCGCCTTCCGAGGCGAACCCGGCGATCACCTCCGCCGCGGCGATCTTCATCAGGTTGTTGATGTGGGTGGCCCGCGCGTCCAGAGCGCCGCGGAAGAGCCCGGGAAAGGCCAGAGCGTTGTTGACGGACTTGCCGTCGGCCGCGAACGCGGCTCCAGCAGCGATCGCCTCGTCGGGATGGATCTCCGGATCCGGGTTGGAGAGCGCCAGCACGACTTGCTTGCGCCGTACCAGCTCGGGCCGAATCAGCCCCGGCACTCCGGTGGTGGCGATCACGATGTCGCCCTCACCCATGACGCCCTCCAGCGTGGTCGGCACCCCGCCACCGGCGGCGAAGATCTCGGTCATGATCTCCTTGATGTCGTTGCCCAGCACCCTGCGAACACCGTAGGCGTGGAGCAGCTTGAAGATGCCGGCACCCGCCGCCCCGAGCCCGATGATCCCCACCGTCGATCGGCGCAGGTTGATGTGGGTGTACTTGGCGATGTTGAGGAGCGCGGCGAGCACCACCACCGCGGTCCCGTGCTGGTCGTCGTGCACGACGGGAATGTCGAGCGCCTCGTCGAGCCGCGTCTCGATCTCGAAGCACTCTGGAGCCCGAATGTCCTCCAGCTTGATGGCGCCGAAGGTCTTGGCGATCATCGCGACGGTCCGGATGATCTCCTCCGGGTCCTTGCTGTCGACCAGGATCGGGTAGCCATTGATCCCGGCCAGCAGGCGGAAGAGAAGGGACTTGCCCTCCATCACCGGCATTCCCGCGACCGGACCGATATCGCCGAGGCCGAGGATCGCCGTCCCATTGGTCACGATCGCGACGCTGTTCTGGATCCCGGTGAGCTCGTAGGCGAGGCTCGGGTTGGCCTCGATCCGCCTGCAGATCGACGCCACGCCCGGCGTGTAGACGATCTGCAGGTCATCCATGCTCTTGACCTGCACCCGGGGAGCGATCTCGATCTTGCCGTGGCGGTGGGCTTCGTGAACGACATCCTTGACCTCGAGGAGATCGATGCCATCCATCCGGCGGATCGCGTCGCAGATCTCGTCGAAGACCGCCTCGCTGGGTGCGATGATGTCCGCGTCGCGCACCTTGTGGTCCTTCCCGATGTGGACCGTGGTGATCTCGCCGAAGCGCGCGCCGTGCTCCGCGACGAGCGTGGTGAACCGGCCCAGGAGCAGCGGAGCATCCCCGAGCTTGACTCGGGCCCGCTTGATGGTGTGGCTGCTGGTCTCGTGCTTCATTCCTGCCTCGTGACCGGGCGAACCAGCGACAAGCGCCTCGGCTCCGCGCCCCCCAGGGCGGCAGCCATGCCCGGTCGGCAGGATTGTAACACTCCCCGCCCCGAGGTACGGACGCACCCCCAGCCTAGAACCGCGACGAGACGAGCTCCACGTCGGCGTCGCGCCATGCGGTGCGGAAGCGCCTCTCGATCTCCGCGGCGTCCTCGCTCCGGCCTTGCGACTTCAGGCTCTGCCAGAGCCCGTACAGCGCGTACCCGTTCTCCTGGTTCTTCCGCAGATCCTGCCAGTAGACGATCTCCGCCTCCTTGAACCGCCCGGCTTCGAGCAGCACGGCCCCCAGCGTATGCCTCACCGGGTAATACCAGTCGGGCGGCTCGCTATAGACGAGGCTGTCCTCGAAGCGCACCGCGCGGTCGAGGTGGCCAATCGCCTCGTCGTAGCGACCTCGCTCGGCCGCGAGCTCACCCGCCAGCAGCTCCTTGGCAACGGTGAGGAGCGCGCCCGCGTTGCTGAAGCCGACCAGCACTTCCGGAGTCTCCGGATCGTCGGCGATCCGCGCCAGCGCGGTGAGCTCCTCCCCGGCCTCGTCCGCTCGGTTGGTGTGCACGTATGCCATGCCGCGCGCATAGTGCCCGATCCCGGTCCAGTAGCGCATCCCCCGCGGAGGCCGCGGCTCCCCCAGGATCTCCTCCCAGCTCCCGAACCTCACCATCGTGTAGAGTGGCATGCTGAGAAAGGTCTGGTACAGGGCCCAGTGGTCCCCATGGTGGTCCTCGGGCACCTTGGACGCCACCTTCCTCGAGGCCTCGATGGCGGCCGCGCGGCGTCCCTGCATGATCGCCGCCCAGGCGAGGAAGTGAACGTTGTGCGGGTAGTAGCCGAGGGGATAGATACCCTGGGCGCGGCACTGCGCGATGTATCCCTCGTCGGCCTTCGCGGCCAGGGTGTTGACTTCGTAGCCCTCCGCGTACCGCCCCAGCTGCATGTAGATGTGCGAAGGCATGTGCATCAGGTGGCCGGCACCGGGCGCCAGGCCACGGAGCTGGTCCGCCGCCGCCTCCCCGCGCCTGGCGTCCGCAGCCTCCACGGCGTGGATGTAGTAGTGCAGCGCCCCCTGGTGTCGTGGATCTCTCTCGAGAACGGCTTCCAGCGCGCGGAGGATCTCCGGCGTGTGCTCCTTCGGTCGACCGTCCTTGCCCCAGTAATCCCACGGAGAAAGGTTCATCAGCGCGGCGGCGTAGAGCGTCGCCGCATCCAGATCTTCCGGGTACTTCTCGTGCAGCCTCCGCATCGCTTCGGCATAGGCGGCGTCGAGCGGGGCGCGGTCGGCCGGGGGATCTTCCGCGTGGCGCGTCGCCAGAGCGTCGATGTAGTCGCGGTCCCTCTCGGAAACCCCGTCCTTGTGCTGCAGCGCGAGCTGGATCGCCTTCGAGGCCTGGGGAACCACCTCGGCCTGCATCGGGAGGTTCAGGTTGGGGCCGAGGACCAGCGCCCAGCCCCAGTAGGCCATTGCGCACTCCGGATCCAGTCGCGCCGCCTCCTTGAAGGCGCGCAGCGCTTCCTGGTGATTGAATCCATAGGTGAGCTTGAGCCCCTGGTCGAAGAACGCCTGGGCTCGCTCCGATTTCGTGGTGACCGGATGATGGTGGTCGCCGAGACCTTCGAGCACCGGCGCGATCTGGCCCGGCGAAAGGCGCGGGTCCTCCAGGAGGGCTCGCTCGTCATGCCGGTCCGTGTGCTGCGCCCCCGCCCGAACCGCGACGCCGCACGCGAGAGCCGTGCAGACCCCCACGAGCGACGCGAAGAACGCGCTCGTCCGGCGCATCAGGCTCCTCCTTCTCCCGGGTTCATCGATCCGCCGGGAGCCACCGGCTCCGGCGGCCCTTTCCGAAGAGTACCGCGGAATCCGGATACCCCAAGCAGACGAGCCGACTCCCGAGTCTCGGGCCTTCTCGGGACTCCTCCTTTCCCTCGCCTTCGCAGATCCGGGGTACACTTCGAGGATGAGCAAACCAGCGAGCGGCCGGGCCTGCCTTTCCGGACCCCTGGAGGCGGAGGTCCCGGGGAGGCCCGGTCGGAGCGTGAACAGGAGGATTCTTCGATGAGCGTTGGGTCGGGACGCGCTCGCGCGTCCTTCCTGGGAGCCGCGCTGTTGGTATCGTCGTCGGCCTGGGTCGTCCCCCCCGCGACCGCGGACGAGACCTGCATGTCGCCCTACATGGCGAAGATCACCGGGCAGGAGGACTTCGTCTACGTCTGGACGCTAGGCATGGAGGGCGTGGGAGACGAGCAGGACAAGCTGGTCACGGTCGACGTCCATCCGAGCTCCGCGACCTATGGCAAGGTCGTGCATTCGCTCTCGGTCGGGGGTCGAAACGAGGCGCATCACTCCGGCCTGACCGATGACCGCTACTACCTGTGGGCGGGAGGGCTCGACACCAGCAGAATCTTCGTCTTCGACATCCACAGCGACCCGGCTCGGCCGAAGCTTCACCTGACCATTTCCGACTTCACGGCGAAGAGCGGCGGCGTGGTCGGGCCGCACACCCACTACGCGCTTCCCGGACGGATGCTGATCACCGGCCTCTCCAACCACCGCGATCACGGAGGCCGCACCGCGATGGTCGAGTACAGCAACGAGGGAAGGTATCTCGCGACCCACTGGATGCCGACCGACGACGACCTCCGAGGCGCGCAGAAGTCGGGCCAGTTCGCGGACGGCTACGGCTACGACGTCCGCGCGCTCCCGCGTCGCAACGTCCTGGTGACGTCGTCGTTCACCGGCTGGACCAACTACATGATGGACTTCGGCAAGATGCTGGGCGATGCCGAGGCGATGAAGCGCTTCGGCAACACCGTCGTGGTATGGAACCTGCATACCCGCAAGCCGAAGAAGATCTTCGACGTACCCGGTGCGCCGCTCGAGCTGCGCTGCGCCTGGGGTCCCACCCACGACTACTGCTTCACCACCACCGCACTGACCTCGAAGATCTGGCTGATCTACGAGGACGAGAGCGGGGAGTGGCAGGCCAAGGAGGTGGCGGACGTCGGCGACCCGGCCAAGGTTCCGCTGCCGGTCGACATCTCCATCTCCGCCGATGACTCGCGCCTGTGGGTCGATACCTTCATGGACGGGAAGACGCGCCTCTACGACATCAGCGACCCCCACGAGCCGGTGCAGATCCTCGAGCAGGTGATCGGCAAGCAGATCAACATGGTCTCGCAGAGCTGGGACGGACGCCGCGTGTACTTCACCTCCTCGCTCCTCGCCAACTGGGACAAGAAAGGCGAGGAGAACGAGCAGTACTTCAAGGCCTATCGCTGGGACGGGAAGACGCTGGCCCCGGCCTTCGCCATCGACTTCGTCGCCGAGAAGCTCGGCCGGCCCCATCAGATGCGCTTCGGAGCCCGCGCACTCTACGGAGCGAGCGAGGCGAGCCCGCAGCGGGTCAAGCTCGCGGCCGGGCCTTGAGCCGGCGGCGGCAAGCCTCGATCACCGGGCGGATGCGGCCTCCCCCCCGCGCAGGGCGCGAAAGGGAAGCCGCGATGGCCCGTTTCATGCTCTGCTGGATCGCAGCCGCCGCGCTCGCGGCGGGCGGCCCGGCCCACGCCCACGGCGGGAAGGAGCACGCGAAGCCCGACTCGGCGCCCGAGCTGCTGGCACCGGGCTACGGCCCCCTCGGGTTCACGCCGCCCGATCCGGGCAGCTACTCGCTTCCACCGCTCGCGGAGGCCGCCGATGGCGAGGTGCTGGGCAGCGCCGGCGAGCCCACCACCCTCCACCAGGCCTTCGGCGACCGCGTGGTCCTGCTGAGCTTCATCTACCTGAGCTGCAGCGACGTGAACGGCTGCCCCCTCGCCACCGCGGTGCTGAGCCGGGTGCAGAGCCGCCTCGGCCAGGATCCCGAGATCGCCGCACGGCTGCGCCTGGTGAGCCTGAGCTTCGACCCCGCCCGCGACACGCCGGCGGTGATGCGCCGCTACGCCGGGAGCTTCGCAGGGGGCGCGGTCGAGTGGAAGTTCCTGACCAC
>Ga0214473_10004820_pt1 | contig 16200 bp, 15 predicted proteins | sample RVTome_7_FD_203509 | JGI IMG/M metagenome (GOLD analysis project Ga0214473, IMG submission 203509) | Soil microbial communities from uranium-contaminated site in the Upper Colorado River Basin, Wyoming, United States - RVT98D197 | ecosystem: Environmental > Terrestrial > Soil > Contaminated >... | reverse complement strand
CCCCAGGCGCTTGCGCGGCGAGTCACTCGTTAGGACGAGGGACGATTTTTTTCTTGCCTTTATCGGCAAAAGGTATCCGCTTTTTGATCTCAAATATCTCCATTGCCGTATCAAAAGCAAGTCGATAAACTTCTAAATCCCTTACGCTGCTTATTTTTCTTACTTTTCGTCCATCGTCTATCGTTCTTCGTCCATCGTCTTTCAGGAAAGCAAGGATGGCTTGGTTTACATCGTCAGGGGTCTCCCACATCGGAATGTGGCCGCTCTTCTCAATAACTTGAAGTTTCGAATTTCGAAGGGACTGATGGAGGCCCTCTCCGACGGAAAGGGGGAAAATTAAATCTCTCTCTCTCCATATAAGAAACGTTGGACGGTCAATGCGCGATAGGTCATCTTTCGAGCCACACTTGAGTCTCGGTTGCTTCAGTGTCCGCATCGGACAGTTTGTTGACAAACATATTTGGATATCGTCGTTTTCGAAATGCTTCCGCGATATTTGCAGCAACGCTGCGTGATGAACGACGAATTTGATCAGTTAACCCAGATGTTGCATTACCGAACCCGGGCAAGAGTACTTCCAAAACCTTGCAATTGCGGATTTTTCGGAGATTAGGGGTCATAGAGGATGTCACTTCGGGTGAAGTCCTGGTTTCACCTGGAAAGGCATGCAGCCAGGTCCCAAAGGGTGCCGCTGCAATGTTTTTCTCCCGCCTGGGGCGGGACTCGGTTTCTATAGCGTATTTTTTGCAACGGGTGGGTTAAGGAATACTTTTCTTCTTTGGGAAACGCCTTCGATGCATGAAAGATTTCCATCGCAAGATTGTAAGCCAATTGATAGACCTTAAGATCTTTATGTCCGTGTAGCATAATTTCCATCCTACCACAAAGCATTCATCATCTTTCCGCCTTTTGACCTCTGCCTTCTGCTTTTTGCCTTCTGCCTTCTGTTATTTCTTTTTTTTGAAGAGCCTCTCGATCGATTTGAACCCCTCGGTTATCCCTGACGCACCCTTTTCAGTGCCTTTGAATAAGGTTTCTCCAACGATCCTGATCGGGACTCCCAGAGCCTCTGCAACGGAAACGCCGACCCGAGTAAGAAAGGTTTCCCGAAGGTCGAATTGAGGGTCATCCATATTTCCCTTCACGAGGAATTTGGTCTCAATCCGATTTCCTTTCTTCTTCAACAGAGAAACAAGGGTCCTTGCAGGGATATAGAAAATAGTCCCCTCCCCTTCTTTAATGCGAAGATCCGATAGTCTCATCCGCCCGGGGGCATTGATCATCCGCTCCTTCACAGTCACCTCGGTCTCCATGTCTATATATCCGCTTTCGAGACTTGCCGAAACCCTCTTTCGGTAATAAGGCTCAAAGATCTTCACATCGATCCCTTGGGCTTTGAAGGACATCTCCATGTCAGAGGTCTTAATGTCGATCCATCCTTTTGAAGAGAGGCTTCCTTCTTTCTGCCCCTCCATCTTGCCTTCCAATTCGAGAGGCGACTGATGAGAAACGAGGGGATACCGTATGTCCTTGATGTCAAAACTCAGATCTCTCAGCCGGATCTGGGCCGGAGGCTCTCCCATTTTTCTGTCCTCAAAATTGACAGATCCTTTCTGAATTCGGAACCGATCGATCTTGATCTGAGTGGATTCCTCTCCCTTTTCCTCCCTTTTTTCGGAAACCTCCCTTCCCTTCTCTTTCTCCACAGGCATCCAGGGACCGCTCAAGGCCCCCTCACGAGACCGGGAGAAGAAGAAAGACGGCTGGATCATTGCCACTTCCCGGATTTGCAAAGATTCTTTCAAAAAGGAGCGAAGGGCAGGATAGATCCTCACTTCCTCGATCTGCAGAAACTGGCCTTTTGATAGAGGGTCCTCATACCGGATACCTCTTGCCGTGAGACAGGTGGGTTTCACCTTAATCTCTGCGATGGTCAATCCAGGCCCGATCACTTTTTGAAGCCTGCCCTCGATGAATTTCACCGCTTGGTAAGAAAGAAAAAGATATCCTCCGACCAAAAGGATGACAACCACTGCAGCAAAGATGAGCCACTTTTTCATAGCTACTCCTGCCATTTAAATCAGTTCGGAGTCTTATCGGGCGCGACCGCTTCGCTTAGACGATGGAAGACCGTCCTTATCATTCCGATGGACGAAGGACGATCGTTCACTTCGTTCACTAGGATGATGGACGATTTTAACTGCTCTGATTCTCGATTCTTGATTTGCGATTTCTTTCCATTTGGAAACTCTTCTTTCAATCTCTGTCCTTTTGATCCATCGTCCTTCGTCCTTCGTGTATTACGGTTTAACAATCAGCGAGGGCTCCTTCTTTTCCTTCTCATGGGCCTCTGCCAGAAGGCCGAGGATTGAATTGACAACTAACTGGAAGAGGAAAGGACTGGGCTGTATTGGATTCACCGGTTTCTCCAGGTCGATGGCCGTTGCCAGGCAAACCCTTGCCTCCTCCTCTCTTCCCGATTTGAAAAGCAGATAGGCTGTTTCCTCGATCCTCCGTTTGTAGAGAAACCTTTTCTCTCCGGAGAAGAGTTCGGACAGTGCCTTCAGATAGATCTCCTGAAACCGGGCCTCTTTCTGGGTTTGGGCGAGAACGATTTTTGACTCCTTGGCCTCCCATACTTCGTCGGCATACGGTCGAATCTCATCGTCCTCAATCTTCCACCCTGAAAAAAGATCTGCTTTGAGAAGGTCCCCTCCTCTCTGCAAGTTTCGATCGTCTCCAGCAATGTCATCTCCTTGAAAATGGGCATAGATCAAGGGCTTTTCGTAACTTTTGCTTACGCTTTCTATCTCCCTTTTCAAACCGCCGTACCCTTTGGGTGGGGCTTGCCCCGAATTAAGGGCCAGTTGATAGGCCTCTGTGAAGAGGAATCCCACGTAGGAAGACTCCATCTCCACCAGGGGAATAGGAAATGTTTTCCGCAGGTCTTCCAAGAAGAACTTAAACCTCTTCCGGGTCAACTCCTCTTCGGAAACATCGACCAACCCTTTCGTATCGCTCACCAGACCCTGAATGACTATCAATCCCATGCCCGGATGGGGGATGGCAAGCACCAGCAGACGTCGGCCGTGAGAATCGATCGCGCTCCCGAACCCCTGTTGGATCTCTGTCCTTGGAGGACGGAGGATTGAAACCTCCTTTTTACGAAGCGGTTCGTCCGTAAAGATTCCTCTCATTTTTAACCGGTAAAGAGAACGCTTGATCATTTTTTGGACTTGCTTCTCTTTGGAAACCTCTAACATCCGGTGAAGAAGTTTGAAGGCCCTCACATCGGAGATCGTCGCCAGTAACTCGGCGAATTCCTCGTCCTTCTGTAAGTCCTTTCCCAGGTAAGAAAGGAGGAATTGAAAGATCTCCTCGTCTGATTTCCCATCTAAATTATCAGCCTTTATTCTCTCAACGGTCCCTTTTACATTTTCCATTTTCACCTTCCCCTCAGCCCCCTACCCAACCCTTTCCCATTTAATTTAGGTTGTCATTCCTGCCCGCTGCGCCAGGCGCTTGCGCGGCGAGCGGAGGCACTCCCGCCAAAGGCGGGACAGGGTGGTTCCTTAAGTCCGAAATTAAAGATCGTGAAAAATATTGGCTATTTACAAATAGAACAAATCGATTGGAAATTCAACCTTAAAGTTGGCGGTTAAATGAGGGAAGAAGAAGGAGGGTGCATTAGGGGCAAAGACAAACTGTGTTTGTACTGATCAGTCGTGTCGGGCTGCCTACCCGTAGTCCTGCCCAGCAAAGCGAAGGCAGGCATTTACGCCGACGTTCTTACTCCTCTAATTTCCTCTTGACGAACTGCACAACTGCAAAACCACCCAGAATGACTATCCAGATTACAAACAAATTGACTGTGGCCAGTTCCTTAATCATCGCATTCATTGAAAGCTCCTTCCGGGATTTTCAGGATAAGAGGAAGAAGCAAGTCTTATGCCAGAGAAACAACTGCGGTCTAAATTTCAGAAGACATTGAATTCCAAAGAGAATGTTTAAAACAGAGACCGGAAATCGGATCTGTGACTCTTACAAAATATCATAGTCTGGTAAAATAAACGTCAGGGATCCCAACTTATATCACAACTACCCGGTCCCGGCCTTCGGCCTTGGCCCGGTAGAGGGCAAGATCCGCAGACTGAAGCAAGGCTTGTTCGGTCGCGCCATGCTGTGGAAAGGCCGCAACCCCCATAGAGAGGGTAATCGTCCCCACGTCCTGCCCACGGTATTCGATATGCAGTTCCTTGATCTCTTCACGCAAGTGCTCGGCCCGGTGCTGAGCCACGGATAGAGGCGAGTCGGCCAGGATAAGCGTGAATTCTTCTCCTCCGTAACGACAAGCAATATCGCTGCCGCGGATATGCCGCTGCAAAAGGACGCCCATTTCACGGAGCACGGTATCCCCTGCTTCGTGACCGTAGGTATCATTGATTCTCTTGAAGTGGTCGATGTCGATCATGATGATCCCGACCGAGGTACCCTTTCGATCAGCCCGGCGCAGTTCACGTTCGAGTGATTCCTCCATATATCGCCGGTTGAAAAGGCCGGTCAAGGGGTCGCGAATCGAAAGATGGCGCAAGGTCTCGCGCAGTTTCAGGTTTGCCACCGTCAGCGCAATGTGGTCCGCCACGCTCGGTGCCAGACGCTGTCTTGCTTCCAATAATCGTTCCCATGCCTCGGACACCTCGGGATGGCCAACCAGCACATGGAGCACGCCCAGAGCTTCACCCTGTGCCATCATCGGAACACAGAGATAGGCCCCGATATCATCCCGGCGATGCACATGGCCACAGAGGAGCCCGGTTTGCATATCGCCCACCACATACGGACGCCCGCGCCTGAGGGCCCAACAGTCGTCCGGTGAAAAAAGCCTCTCGTCGGGAGGCGTGTCTCCCCAAACAGCCACAGCGTCGAGAAGGTTCCGGGACTCGCCGAAGATGAACAATGCCCCTGAGTCGGACGGAAACAATTGTTTTGTCGACTGTGCAATAACCGTATAGGCTTCTTGAGGGGTGGCACAGGCCTGGAGCAGATCGCCCAGATTTGAAAGGGTCGTAATCTCCCGGTTGCGCTGTTCCAGTTCTTTGATCCAGGCCTCAAGTTTTTCATTCGCCTCACTCAACTCGGCCGTTCGCCTTGCCACTTTATCTTCCAGTTCCAACTTGGCCTGGCCCAATGCCTCCTCTGCGCGCCTGCGTTCCCCTCGGGTTCGAAGCACCATGATGCCGTAAGAAAGGGCATCGGCCAATTCTGCCAGGAGTTTGATTTCCTGATCATCGAAAGCATCTTTTTTGCCGGCATAGATCGTCATGGCTCCAAAGGGTTTATTTTCTGCAGTTAAAGGAAGGCCAATGACAGAGGCATAACCGCGTTGTAGGGCTTCCTCCCTCCAGGGGAAGCAGGCAGGATCATTCAAGACATCGCTTATAATGCACGGCTTCCCCGTTCGAATGGCCACTCCTGTCGCCCCTCGTCCCTTCTCCGTATCGGTCCAGGTAACGTCGAGGGACCGAAGATAGCCGTTCTCACGTCCTGCCTGCGCCACAGGACGAACCCTCCTCTTCTCATCCTGTTCCGCAAACCCCACCCAGGAGAGACGATATCCCCCGGATTCAACGATGACTTTGCAGACGTTAAAGATTAAATCAGCTTCCTCCGTGGCACGGGCCAATGCCTGGTTGCAGGCGCTTCGGGTCCTGAGCATCCGGTTCAGTCTCCGCAACTCCTCCTCCGCCCGTCTTCGTTCGGTGAGCTGAACCTGTAACCGTTCATTGGCGTTTCTTAAGTCGCTGGTCCGGTCCGAGACCTTCGTTTCAAGCTCCTCGTGGGAAGCCGTCAGTCGATCCCGATATTCATGCAGATCGTCAACCATCTTATTAAATGACCCTGCCAGCTGGCCAATCTCGTCTTTCGACCTTATGCTCACTTCGACGTCTAAGTTCCCTTTCCCGATTTCCACCGAAGCCTTGCTCAACTTTTTCAATGGTTCCGTAACGGTTTTTGAAAAGAAGAAGATCATGAGCAATGCCCCGATGCCGACGGCGGACAAAATGATCACAATCTTATCCCTGAATTGGAAAGCGGGCGCCAGAGCAACCTTCGTCGGCACATGGGCGATCAGGGTCCATCCGTTCCCTTTAAAGTCCCGATACCCCTGCTCCTGTCCAAAGACATAAATCTCTTCTTCCTTTCCACGATACAGTTTTCCACTTCCGACTTTCTTTCCCGCTGCCAGGGATGGTTTCGTATATTCCCAATCAGGCGATATCTCCCTCAACATGGCTTTCTTGTTGGAGTTAGAATAAAGAACGAGCCCGTTCTTATTCACCAGATTCAATTTCAGGTACCCGCGAAGGTCAAGAATATCAAAAGCCTGTTTAAATAGAGAATCCAGCCTTTCGATAGGCAGTCTTGAAACGACTACACCCAGGGGAGTCCCGCCTTTATCTTTGACGATCGAAGCAAAGTAGACGACGGGTTTATCAACGATTTCCGATTCGGATATCCCCATCACAAAATCATTGTTATCTGAGATGTCCTTCCAGTATTCTGTGAGGGAATGCTGTTTCCCGATTTCTACGCCCATTGTGTCAGCGATCCTCATTCGATTCAAGTCATAGAAAGACATGAACCCATAGCCTTTGTAACGGTTCATGTATTCTTTCAGCCGATCTGTGATCTGTCTGGGGGAAGAGGTTTTTGAGCTTATCAATGGATCGGCGGCGATGGTCTGTATTTCACCGTATCTTTCCAGGAACATCCGGTCCATATCGGCCATGACATGGGAGGTCTGATCTTCCAATCTACCTTTCATCTGATCTTCCAGGATCTCGAAAATCAAGGTATTGACAAAATAGATAATACTGGCGCAGCCCAATACAAAGATGATTGAGAATAAGGCGGTCAATTTTAAAGCAAATTTCATCTCTGATCCCCGCTCCTTTATGTCATCCTGTATAAATTCCCCCTACAAATCTCCTTTTGATTTAAGGTTCGCTTGAACCTGGGACAAGGTCTTTTCCTTTATGAATTCAACGGCTGTCATCAGCCCCTTCCCTCACACTGATCAATGGTCATTGATCAGTGAAAAAAAGGAAACTGATTAACGGTTAAAGGATCATTTCTCACTGGTATTAACCGTTGACTATTGACAATTGATCCTTGATCATTGGTCACTAATCATTTCTAATTGCTAATTGAACATTGATAATTGGTCATTGACCATTGATCTTTTATGGATAAAGTCCTCTGAGCCTTGTGGCCTCCGCCACCCTTCCAATGCCAAGCACAAGGGCTGCCGTTCTCATGGGGACCTTTTTTGAAATGGAAATTTCCAGGACCTCATTGAAGGCCCGCTGCATGATCCGGGTCAATCGGTCCAGCACCTCTTCTTCGCTCCAGATGAGCTCCTGAAGATTCTGAACCCATTCGAAGTAGGAGACCGTTACCCCCCCTGCGTTGGCAAGAATATCCGGAACGACAAAGATTCCTTTATCATTCAAGATCTCATCGGCCTCCGTAGTCGTGGGGCCGTTGGCCCCTTCGACAATAACCTTGGCCTTGATTCGAGGAGCGTTCTCGCCAACAATCTGGTTTTCAATGGCCGCAGGGACCAAAATATCGCAGTCCAGCTCCAACAATTCCTTGTTGGTGATTTCTGTCTCTTCTTTGGATTCGCAGAGAAAACATTGATATTGGGCCTTGTAATCCAGGATTCTTTGTACATCAAGCCCCTTTTCGTTATGAATCCCTTTGCTGGAATCGCTGATAGCGATAACCTTTGCACCCAGGCGATCAAAATGTTTTGCAGCGATGCCGCCCACATTACCACACCCTTGAATAACGACCCTCGCTCCCTCAATCGACTTCTTCAGAAATTTCAGTGCCTCGAGAGCGGTGATCACCACCCCTCTTCCTGTCGCCTCGAACCTTCCCAGGGACCCTCCCAATTCAATGGGTTTACCGGTCACCACGCCTGGGACCGAGTAACCTTTCAGAATACTGAACGTGTCCATGATCCAGGCCATCACTTGCGGGTTCGTATAGACATCCGGAGCAGGAATATCCTGTTCCGGACCTAACATGAGGCAGATCTCCCATGTAAACCTTCTTGTCAGATGTTCTATTTCCTGAAGCGACATCTCTTTGGGGTTGCATTGAACTCCGCCTTTCGCCCCGCCGAAAGGAATATTGACGACCGCAGATTTCCAGGTCATCCACATGGCCAGTGCCCTTACCTCATCGAGATCCACATCAGGATGGTATCTTATTCCGCCTTTTGCAGGTCCCCTGGCAACATTATGCTGGACACGATACCCGGTAAAGACCCTGATCCCTCCATTGTCCATCTTGACAGGGAAATGGACGATTAATTCCCTCTTCGTATACCTCAGTCTCTCAATCAATCCAGGATCCAGTTCCAGATACTTTGCAGCGATATCGATCTGCTTCTTCGCCACCTCCAGAGGACTCACCTTTTTTTGCAGAGAATTCATCGACTTCCTCCTTGGAATCAAAAGGTTCTCTTCCTCTCCCCCCTCCTGCAAGCTGATCCACGAATGCTTTTCTAACTCTTCTACCTTTCTTTTTCAAGTAAAATTTCACTCCCCTCAAGGTCACAAAAAGAGGTCTCTGAAAATCTTCCGTGACGGCTGCAGGAGGTGGTGAAATTTCGGGACTTCCTTAGAAATTTTAGGAAATTCATGTCGATTAAGTCGTCAAGATTGTCGAGACTCGTATTCCATGAAATTCTAAGAAGAAATTTCATTATATCTGAAGTTGTATCGACAAACCTTTCCTGTCGCGACTTTAAACGGAATAGAGAGCGAAAACAAGCAACATACTGATAAATCAGCTAAAAATAAGTTTGTGCAGGATTGGCACGACACTTGCTTTTTACCATCGTGTAGCTAATATAATCTTTCACCCCCTTCCTCTCGGAAGGAGGGGGTGAAAAGAAAGGAGGTGAGATCGATGAAGAAAGGAATGATCGTCTTGGGGTTGGCAACTGTGATGTTTTTGGGTATCACCTGGGCCTATGCCTTTGGCCCTGGTTTTGGTCCAAGACACGGAGAAATGTTCTCTTGCCCTCAGGTCTCCAATTTGACGCCGGAGCAGAACACCAAACTTCAAGAACTGCGAAGGAAGCTTAATGAAGAGACGACTCAACTCAGAGGAACGATTTTTTCCAAGAGATCGGAATTACAATCTCTTTGGACCGATCCGAAGGCTGATGCCCAGGCCATTACGGACAAAGAAAAAGAATTGAGAGACCTCCAGAATCAGATGAAGGACAAAATGCTCCAATTGAGGCTGGAAGCTCGAAAGCTCTTTACTCCCGAACAGCTTTCCGAATTCGGACCCGGTTGGGGACAAGGAATGAGAGGACCCGGCATGGGACGCGGATTCGGGCCTGGTATGGGCCCCGGCATGGGAATGCGCAATTAGTTCCTACTCGGACTGGACAAAGGGGAAGGTATAATTCACCTTCCCCTTTTATTTTGTCCCGCCCGGAGATCCCAGGCCCTAGGGGTCGAAGGCAAGCCCCGCGCTTAGGCTGAGCAGGTCGAGGGATTGACTTTTGGGGCCTCTTTAATATATGTTTTAAAATGCCTTCCCGTAGGGAGGAATGGAAACGATGAAATCGATCATAACGGTGCTGGTTTTATTTCTTTTTCTCTTCCTTTTCCAGGCATCTTCCTCCTTTTCTCAGCCCATGGGGAAAAAACATGGCCCCGGAATGGGGGGGAAATCTTGGAGAGGAGAAAGTCCCTGCTGGAGAGCATTCGACCTCAACCCTTCTCCGGACCAGGTCAAGGGTTTGGAACAGATCCAGCAGGCCTATTTGCGGGAGACCCAGCTCCTTCGGGCTGAAATCTTTTTGAAGCGACTTGAACTCAGGGAGATCCTAACCCATCCAACCTCAAAAGCAGAATCGATCCTTTCGAAGTATTCCGAGATGAACCAGTTGCAGTCCAAACTTGAAGAAAAGATCATCGAATACCTGATCAAGGTGAGGAGCCTCCTATCCCAGGAACAACTGAAGAACTGGTGTCCGGAACAGGAGCTTCCTCCCTTCCGACGGATGATGCAAGGACCAGGACCTTAGCAAGTTCGGAGTAATGAGTTCGGAGTTCGGAGATGAACACAAGTTCGGAGTAACGAGTTCTGAGTTCGGATACAAGACGAGAAGGATCAATAGCAAATCGAACCCATGACATGGATTTATTCCTCTCCCTGAATTTAAAAAGTGTTTTGCTCCGAACTACGAACGCCGAACTCCGAACTTCTTGGATACGATGAAGCGCAGCTTTTCAGCCATCTACCTGGCCATCCTCTCAGGAATCCTCCTGGCCATCTTGATTATCAACGGGATCCTGGAAATCAACCGGACAAAGAACGGGTTCTATCTGTTGTTGGAGAGAGAGGCAGCCCTTCTCCTTCGACACTTTGAAAAGAATATCCAGGAAGGCCTTTCCTCCCTTCAACAGAGCCAGCTGCCCTTTCTCGGGATGGAGGAATCGGTTGCAGAATACCTTGTAGAAGCGGCTTATGGGATAGATCGGATGGATCAAGAAAGAAACCTAACCCTCACTGACCTTCGCGCTACCGCTGATCAATACCTCCTCACCTCGGTCGAGATTTACGATCCCAAGGGAAATCCGCTTAAGGGGTGGCCACAACAGTCTGCTACAAGTGGAAAACGCCTCTTCCTTCAGGAGCTGATCGAGAAGAAGCGCTCCGTAGTCATCGACCAGGGAGAAGACCGTTGGTTCACCATCGCGATCTCAAGAAAGATGAGGCCTGGGATCATCGCTCTTCATCTTGACAGGGAACAGGGGAAGAAGATTCTCCGACAACTTGTCATCCAGAGGGCCATTTCGGATATCGGCCTTAAAGAGGACATTCTTTACGTTGCTGTCCAGGACCCGTCTTTTAGTATTCTGGCGCATACGGATCCATCTCTTATCGGGAAGAAACAAGAGGATTCTTTCCTGATGAGCTCCCTCCAGAGGGGTCAGCTTGGTTCCAGACTCTTACAACACAAAAAGGGAGAAGAGACCTTTGAGGTTGCGAAATCTTTCTCTCTGGGCGGGAAACCAGCGGGGGTAATCCGAATCGGTTACTCTCCGAAGGAGATCTACCCGGTCCTCGGCCAGATTAAAAAGAACGTGGCCCTCTCGATTCTCTTCTTTCTCATCCTCGGCGTTTCTGCCATCACGTTGATATGGGTGAATCAAAATCGGCACCTCAGAAGGATGAATGAGATGGAGGATCGGATTCAGTTGGCTGAAAGACTCTCTTCCCTCGGCCATCTGGCTGCAGGGGTAGCCCATGAGATTCGAAATCCCCTCAATGCAATCGGCATGGGTCTTCAGCGTCTCAAACGAGAGTTCTCTCCTCACGAGGAATCGAAGCAGGACGAGTATCGTTCTTTCACTGATCTCATCCTGAACGAGATCCGTCGCGTCAATCGCATCATTGAACAGTTTCTAACCCTTTCCAGACCTTCCCATCTGGACCTGAGGTCTGCCTCCGTCCAGGAACTTCTCAAAAACTTGATCATCCTCTTCCAGGAGGAAGCTTCTTCAAAGAATATCGCCCTCCAAGTCGAGATTGGCCCGGGACTGCCTCTGATGACGATTGATCCCGAAAGACTGAAAGAAGCCCTCATGAACATTATGAAGAACGGAATGGAGGCCATGGAAAAAAGCGGGACCCTCTTTGTCTCTACCCGGTCTTTCAAAGACCGGGTGGAAGTAGTGATTTCTGATTCGGGTTCAGGAATACCTCCGGACCAAATGGAAAAGATTTTTAACTACTATTACACCACAAAAGAAAAAGGATCCGGCCTCGGCCTTCCGATCGCCCACCGCATCATCGAAGCCCACGGCGGACAAATAAAGATCGAAAGCCGGGTAGGGGTCGGAACAAAAGTGACGGTCCTACTCCCAAGACCAAAGAATTACCAGGTGATAGGATGTGAGCCCTCAAGCGACTAAACCAGACTGATATGGAGAATGAGATGATTGACTATTTTCAAGTGGAATCCCTCCTCACAGCGGAAGAAAAGAGGGTCAGGGATAAGGTGAGAAAATTTGTCGATGAAGAATGCTTGCCCATCATCGCCCCTCACTTCGATCGGGGAACCTTTCCGATGGAGATCATCCCCCGGATGGCGGATCTCGGTCTCTTCGGCCTCCATGTCGATGGATACGGCTGCACCAGCGCAAGCAACGCGATCTACGGCCTGGTGTGCCAGGAACTGGGACGCTGTGACAGCGGACTGAGAGCCATGTTTTCCGTCCAGAACTCCCTGGTGATGTACCCCATCTCCGCCTTTGGTTCAGAAGAGCAGAAAGCAAGATGGCTTCCTCCGATGGCCCGGGGAGAAGCCATCGGCTGTTTTGGTCTCTCTGAACCCGATTTTGGATCGAATCCCTCGGGAATGTTGACCCGGGCGGTGAAACACGGAGACCGTTACCTTCTCAACGGAACAAAGATGTGGATCACAAATGGGTCGATTGCTCATGTGGTGCTGGTCTGGGCAAAGATCGACGACGAGATCCGGGGTTTTTTGGTGGAAGCTGGAACCCCCGGGTTCCAGTCGAGCCTGATCCAGAGAAAGTTTTCCTATCGGACCTCACCCACTTCTCTTCTCATCTTTAAGGATTGCGCGATACCCGAGAAAAATCTCCTTCCCATGGCAAAAAGCTTGACATCGGTCTTGAGCTGCCTCAATTATGCCCGTTACGGAGTGGCCTGCGGCGCCCTGGGTGCTGCCGCTGCCTGTTACGAGGCAGCCGCCGCGTTCGCCCGGGAAAGGAAGGTTTTTGAAAAACCGGTCGCCTCCTATCAGCTCATTCAGGAGAAGCTGGTCCGAATGGTTGTGGAGATCACGAAAGCCCAGCTCCTGACCTACCACCTCGGGAGGCTAATGGATCAACACCGGGCGAAGCATACTCAGATCTCCATGGCCAAACTGAACCATGTGCGGGAAGCCACGAAGATCGCCCGAATGGCCCGGGATATCCTCGGTGCCAGGGGAATTTTGGCCGATCACCACGTGATCCGCCATCTCTGTGACCTCGAAGCAGTCAGCGCCCTTGAAGGAACGGAGAATATCCATACCCTGATCCTCGGCCAGGATTTGACCGGAATCTCCGCGTTCTACTAATCACGAGCATGATCGGAATGGGGAAGATATGACGAACAGCATAACCGAAAGAAGAAACGGGCATCTTTACCTTACCGTGGGAAAAATCGTATTGACAGGGGAGACGATTCTCTTTAAAATGGAGTAAGGGTTGAAAGGAGGTGAGGTCCATGAGATGGATGTTTCCCCATGCCACCCATTGTTCAACCTGTGGATCGTTGCGACGGTCCTGAGCAAGACGTTAAAGTGCTCATCCGAAATGAAGGCTTGTATAACTGAGACCTTACCAAGGCCGTGAAACATTACTTCCGGCCTTTTTTTTGCTTACCTACGCTGTTCTAAGCCCATGAAAAGGATTCACACAGGCATCTGCGCAGTCTTCCTTATTCTTTTTCTTACCCCATCTTACGCTGACATCATTGAAATCAGGATTCTTCATATCAACGATTTTCACGGATTTGCTGAACCCCATAAGCCCCCGGAATCGGACAAAGCGGTGGGATGAAATGGTACGGAAAAACCAGATGAAGGATGTCCAGACCCTTGACACAAGAGAGGGGGGAAGCAAGCCGTCCCCTTTGGTTTCTCAGATCGCTCCTCTTCTCTTCCTGGTCGGAATCTTCTTTCTCAATTTCGTATCCCGGATCATGCTCGGCCCCCTCATGCCCGCAGTAGAAGAAGCGTTGAAGGTGGGCCATAAGGAAGCCGGGGCCCTCTTTCTTCTGATCTCAATCGGTTATTCCCCGGCTCTGCTTGCCTCCGGGTTTGTTTCCTCCCGCCTCAATCACAAAAGGACAATCACCCTTTCTTCCATTGCGTTGGGGGGGGCCCTGCTGATCGTCGGGTTTGGCCGCGATCTCTGGACAATTCGCCTGGGACTTGTCGTGATGGGACTGGCTGCAGGGCTTTACCTTCCATCGGCCATTGCTACCATCACCGAGATGGTCTGCATCAGGGATTGGGGGAAGGCCATTGCAATTCATGAACTGGCTCCCAATCTCGGGCTTATGGCCGCTCCCTTTCTGGCAGAAGCCCTTTTGAGTTGGTGCTCCTGGCAGGATATCATGAAATTGTGGGGATTTCTGTTCATCTTCGCCGGCTTCCTTTTCCATCGTTTCGGCAGGGGGGGATGTTTCTCGGGAGAAGCTCCCAATTTCCATACCTTCGGAATCATACTGAAAGAGCCCTCTTTCTGGATCATGATGTTCTTCTTCGGCTTGGGCATCGGTGCCCAGATGGGGGGCTACAGCATCATGCCCCTCTATCTCGTATCGGAACACGGGATGGATCGTCCATGGGCCAACACCATGCTGGGATTTGCTCGCATGGCCGCCCTGGTCATGACCCTCCTCTCGGGATGGATCACCGATCGTCTGGGTACGAAGCAAACCCTGAGAATTGTCTTGCTTGCCGTCGGGGTAATGACATTGATGCTGGGCATGGTCTCGGGATCCCTGGTGATCCTCTTTGTCTTTCTTCAGGCGATGCTCTCCACCTGCTTTTTCACCCCGTGGTTCGCGGCCATTGCCCAGATGGCTTCCCCGAAGATCAAGAACGTGGCCGTTTCGATAACGGTCCCTCTCGGCTCTCTCTTCGGGGCCGGTGTCATTCCCGCCGCCCTCGGGGCCTTTGGAGAAGCGGGTTCCTTTTCTACAGGGTTCATCATCCTGGGAGGATTGCTCATGGGAAGCTTCCTGCTGGTTCCGTATCTGAAATTCCCGGAGAAATATCCTAACCCACCCCCACCCTGTCCCTCCCCCTGAGAGGGAGGGAAATCGTTATCTTCCTCCCCCTTCCCGCTGCGCTTGCGCGACAGCGCGGCGAGCAAGGGGATGCCTGTCCTAAGCGAAGTCGAAGGGTCAGGAGAGGGATGGGTATCTGTCGGAGTTTCGTAGGGTCGGCGACCTCGCCGGGACCGGACAAGGGCGAGACGCCTGCCCTACGGAAGATCACAACCTATTGTCGATATCAATTCACTAAGTGCCTAAGGGAGGTTTTTATGGGAGACGAAACATTAGAACTGCTTCGCGAGCTTAGCGAGGCATCGGGCATCTCGGGCTACGAGCGGGATGTCCGCGAAATCATACGGAAGCATCTCAAAGACATTACTGTCATCGAACAGGACCGGCTGGGAAGCATTGTTTGCCGCAAGGAGGGTGAAGCCGAAACGCCCCGAGTCATGCTTGCAGGCCATATGGATGAGATCGGCTTTATTGTCAAACTCATTACGGATGAGGGCTTCCTCCGCTTCAGTCCGGTGGGGGGATGGTGGGGCCACGTGCTGCTTGCCCAGCGAGTCGTCATCAAAACCCGCAAGGGGGATGTCATCGGCCTCATCGGGTCTAAGCCTCCCCATGTCCTTACGGACGAGGAGAGGAAAAAGCTTCTGGAACCTAAAGACATGTACATCGACGTGGGGGCAACCTCTGTGGATGAGGTCAAGGAGCTTGACATCCGCTCGGGTGACCCTATCGTTCCCATCTGCCCATTCACAGTTCTCGGCACGGGAAAAACCTACATGGGCAAGGCTTTCGACGACCGGGTCGGATGCGCACTCATGGTTGATTTGATGAAGAACCTTACAAAAGAAAAACATCCCAATACGGTTTACGGTGTGGGGACGGTTCAGGAAGAGGTTGGACTCCGGGGAGCCCGCACGAGCTCCTGGGTTGTCGAGCCCGACGTGGGGATTACCCTTGAAACCGGGGTCGCTGGCGATGTGCCAGACGTCAAGAAGGAAGATGCCCAGGAAAAGCTCGGCAAGGGTCCCGTCATCGTGATCCGGGACGGAAGCATGGTTCCAAATCTCCGACTCCGTGACCTTTTCATCGATACCGCAAAGGAACTCGGAATTCCCTTTCAGGTCGATATGCTCGAACGAGGGGGGACCGACTCCGGGGCAATCCACCTTCATCGTCGGGGAGTCCCAAACCTCGTCATCGGTGTTCCCACCCGACACATCCACAGCCACGCAGGCATTTTTCATCGCAGTGACTACGACCATGCTATCCGGCTCGTCGCGTCGGTCATTA